>Ga0129301_1001463_pt1 | contig 11403 bp, 10 predicted proteins | sample ConPoolayeHmetaG_FD_94489 | JGI IMG/M metagenome (GOLD analysis project Ga0129301, IMG submission 94489) | Hot spring microbial mat communities from California, USA to study Microbial Dark Matter (Phase II) - Cone Pool mat layer H metaG ...
AAAAGCCTAGCCCGAGAGGGGATTCGAACCCACCAACCTACCGATTACAAGTCGGTTGCTCTACCATTGCGCTACTCGGGCAATTCGTAGCTACAATTTTTGGCTCAATAGTATAGAGAAGGCCAAATTCTCTGTCAACTCAACTGGTGCTGGTCTGTTGGGGTTTTGTGATTTTGTCACCCTTAATTGTTGAGGGAAAATGTCACCATAAGGGGGAGGGTGATCTTGAATAAGAAGGAACAGACTCGGTTAATATGTCAGACGTGATATAGATGGGGAGGTTGAGTGCTGGGGAGGCAGCTGAGGTATGGGCTCTGTCGCTACGCCAAGTGAGAAGGCAACTGACAGTGTACACGAATGACGGCGCCGTAGCGCCAAAGCATGGCAATGCGGGGAAGAAACCTGACGATGCCCTGGATAATGAACTGAAGAGACGACCTCCCAGACATCGCAACTGCAGGGAACGGTATTCCAGAGAAGAAATACTGATACAGATTGGTGGTAGTCGTGATGACTGGCTGGAGTGGAGATGCCCGGATCTGGGCCCCCTCGGAGCCATAGATAATGCCACAGGCAAAATCCCCTATGCTTCACTCCGAGAATAGGAGGGTCCGCAGGGATATATCCTTTTGCTTGAGCACATTGTGGAAATCCAGGGCATACCTGAAGCCGTGTATCATGTGGAGACGACATAGTTGTGCGTTCCAAAAAGCAGGCAGAATCACTGGAAGAACAGCTTGCCGCAAGAAGAAACCCAACACAGTTTGGTCGGATGTTAGAAGAACTGGGCATCATCTCCATCACCTCGCGGTCCCTCAAGCCCGGGGAAGAATTGAGAGGTTATGGGGCAGTTTTCAGGACAGGTTGAAGAACGGGCTTCGCATAGCTGGCTTCAGGGCTACCGAGCAGGGTAAGCTCGTACTGTGGGGCTTCCTGCCTCGACTTAACCGAAGGTTTGCGGTCCGGGCCAGAGAGCCTGATCTGGCCTAGCGTAAACTTCGTGATAGCCTTGACCCTGAGGGAGGTATTCTGCTTCAAATACGAGCGCAGTATAGCGGGGATGACGCGGTACGTTTTGGCAAGCACAGGTTACAGGTACTGCCCACTAACGATAGATTAAGCTACGCCAAAGCCAGGGTGGAAGTGCACGAAAAGGAGGAATGGACACCTGACAGTCTACTACGAAGTGCAATGCCTTCTTAGCAGGCCAGTACCACTAGGAGCCCCATCCCCCACAATCGGGAACATAGCTTGCCTCATACTTGGAGCAGGTGATTCCCGGGAGTCTGTTCTCTCTGTCGCAGCTAAGAACACAAAGCGAGAAACTGATCGTCCTTACAGACCTGCCCCGGATCATAGTGGCCTAGGACTTTCAGAGTGCAAATCGACAAGCGGTCACAAATTCACAGAACAATTAGGATGACATTTTCGCTGCACAGCAACATCGCGCTCAGGCTGACGAGGCGGACGTTAAGATATGCCTTCAATCTACACATTCTTTCTTATTTTTGCCTGGTGGCCCAGAGGGGAGAGGCATCGAACGCTTCGCCTTTGAGTTTGGCTTCCAGGACTTTTTCCAAGTGCTCGATGGGCACGCGAATCTGAGCCAGAGTGTCTCTGTCTCGTATGGTAACCTGCCTATCTTCCAGCGATTCAAAATCTATGGTGACGCAGTACGGTGTTCCAATCTCATCCTGCCGCCGGTATCTTCGGCCTATGCTCTGAGAGTCGTCGTAGTCGGTCACGAAAGTCGAGCACAGCCGTTTGAAGACCTCCTTAGCTAAGGGAACCAGCTTTTCGTTTCTGCTTAGGGGCAGGACCGCTACTTTGATGGGAGCGAGAAAAGGATGCAGGTGAAGAACTGTTCTTTTCTCTCCCTGCACCTCCTCTTCGTCATAGGCATCAGCCAAAAAAGCCAGGACAGAGCGGTCAACGCCAGCCGAGGGCTCGATGACGTAGGGAATGTACTTTTGGCCAGCCTCAGCATCGTAGTAACTGAGGTCTTTGCCACTATGCTTGGAGTGCTGAGTAAGGTCAAAGTCGCCTCTGTTGGCTATGCCCTCTAGCTCCGCCCAGCCCATCGGGAAGAGATACTCGATATCGTAACAGTCCTTGGCGTAGTGAGCCAATTCGTCTTTGCCATGCTGGCGCACCCGAAGGTTCTCTTTCTTTATACCCAGCTTGACGTACCAGTCGAACCTCTCCTTGACCCAGTAATCCAGCCAGTCCTTATCGGTTCCTGGCTTAACGAAGAACTCCAGCTCCATGTGCTCAAACTCCCTGGTTCGGAAGATAAAATTGCCGGGAGTAATCTCGTTGCGAAAGGACTTTCCTATCTGGGCGATACCCAAAGGTAGCTTCTTTCGGGAAGTAGTCACTACGTTTTCGAAGTTTACGAATATGCCCTGGGCTGTTTCGGGGCGCAGATAGACTATGCTTGCCTCTTCTTCCACCGGTCCCATGAAGGTCTTGAACATCATGTTGAACATGCGAGGCTCAGTAAGCTCGCCGCCGCATTTGGGACATTTCGTGCCCTCGACTGCGTCAGCACGCCATCTCAGATGGCATGATTTGCACTCGACCAGAGGATCTGTGAAACTGTCAATGTGGCCGCTGGCTGCCCATACCCTGGGATGCATCATGATAGCGGTGTCCAGGCCAACCACGTCGTCTCGTTCCAGGACTATCGCTCTCCACCAGGCCTCTTTAACGTTACGCTTGAGTTCGACCCCTATGGGGCCGTAGTCCCAGCAACTGGATAAGCCGCCGTATATTTCGCTGCTGGGAAAGATAAACCCTCTGCGCTTGCACAGGGAAACGATTTTTTCCATATCTGCTTTGGCAGCCATGCCTAGGTCTCCTTTGAGGCTGTTAGCTTACCAGCTTTGTTCGCAGGCGTCAAAAGGGTGACGCAAAGGCGAAGGTAGGATTGTCAAAGCGAAGAAGATGCCTGAGCGCTACCGAACTGCCCGATATCATCACTTGCTTTTGGTGCGGACAGGCTTAGGAACACTGAAGTTGAGGTTATCTCCCTTCACGGTGATGACTATGGTATCTCCTTCTTTAAATTCGCCTTGCAATATCTTGGCTGAGATAGGATTCTCTACATATCTCTGAATAGCTCGACGCAGGGGGCGAGCGCCATAGACAGGGTCGTAGCCTTTCTGCACCAGCCAAGCCTTGGCTTCATCGCTGATTTCAAGCTTGATATTACGCTCAGCCAATCGTCGCTCTACTTCACGGATGAGAAGGTTGACCACGCTCTTCAAGTGGTCCTCGGTCAGAGGGTGAAAGATGATGACGTCGTCTATCCTGTTCAGCAACTCAGGACGGAAAGTTCGCTTCAAGGCGCTTTCTATAGCAGCCTTCAGTCTCTGTTCGTCGGCTTCATCTTTACGAGTAAACCCGAGTCCGCCGCGCTGGAATTCCTCCGTGCCCAGGTTGCTGGTCATGATCACCACCGTGTTCTTGAAATCTACGGTCCTGCCGTGTCCGTCCGTCAGCCTACCATCTTCGAGCAGTTGCAACAGGATGTTAAACACATCTGGATGAGCCTTTTCCACTTCATCGAATAGAATCACTCGGTAGGGCCGACGACGCACCGCCTCGGTTAACTGGCCGCCTTCCTCATAGCCGACGTAGCCGGGAGGCGCTCCGATAAGACGCGATACAGTGTGCTTCTCCATATACTCTGACATATCTAGCCTGACCATGGCTTCTTCGCTGTCGAACAGAAATTCGGCTAGGGCGCGAGCCAGCTCGGTTTTGCCTACACCAGTAGGGCCAAGGAAGATAAAGCTGCCGATAGGCCGCTTGGGGTCCTTAAGCCCAGCGCGGCTTCGTCTGATAGCTTCGCAGACAGCCGTCACGGCCTCTTCCTGGTCAACTATCCTCTGGTGAAGCCTCTCCTCCATGTGGACCAGTTTCTCGGCCTCGGTTTCCATCATTCTAGAAACAGGTATTCCCGTCCACTGAGCGACCAGCTCAGCAATGTCTTCTGCATCGACGACACTGTCAATTTTCTTCTCTCGTTGCCACCGTATCTTGGCTTGCTCATATTCTTGTTCGAGGCGCAGCCTTTCCGCTTTTAATTCGGCAGCTTTTTGATAGTCTTGTCGTTGGACTGCCGCGTCTTCCTCATCGCGCAGATGCTTTATTCTGCGATCCAGCACTTTCACTTCTTCGGGGGCGCTTTCCATATCGATGCGCAACTTGCTAGCTGCTTCGTCGATCAGGTCGATCGCTTTGTCGGGCAGGAATCTGTCGGATATATATCTCTGGCTCAGCTTGGCGGCAGCTACGAGCGCCGAGTCATCGATCTTTATTTTGTGGTGTGCTTCGTAGCGGGGACGAAGGCCTCGGAGCATCTCGATGGTGGCTTCTACACTGGGCTCTTCCAGATAGACAGGCTGAAAGCGTCGTTCCAGTGCTTTGTCCTTTTCAATGTGTTTTCTGTACTCATCGAGCGTGGTTGCTCCGATACATTGAATCTCCCCGCGAGCCAGCGCTGGCTTCAACATATTGCTGGCATCTATGGCTCCTTCGGCGGCGCCAGCACCCACCACAGTGTGAAGCTCATCAATGAACAGGATTACCTCACCAGCGGCCTGACGGACCTCATCAAGGACAGCTTTCAACCTCTCTTCAAACTCGCCTCGGAATTTACTTCCTGCCACCAGAGCTCCCATGTCCAAGGCGACCACCCTTTTGCCCTTGAGCGAATCGGGCACGTCCTCAGCGACAATCTTCTGAGCTAATCCCTCAGCGATGGCAGTCTTCCCTACACCTGCCTCCCCGATGATCACAGGATTGTTCTTGGTACGACGAGACAGAATTTGAATGACGCGTTTAATTTCGTTGTCGCGTCCAATTACTGGGTCGAGTTTTCCCTGCCGAGCCAGCTCGGTAAGGTCGTGTCCATACTTTTCCAGCGATCGGTATTTGCTTTCCGCCTGACGGTCGGTAACTCGATGACCGCCCCGGATTTTTTGCAAGGCCTGATAGATCTTTTCTTGGTTAATCCCAGATTCGGCTAAAATGGCGGCAGCTTCGCCCTTGGTTTCGCCAGCAATGGCAATGAGCAAGTGCTCGGTGCTGACGAACTCGTCCTTAAGTCTGTCAGCCTCGCGGTTGGCGTTCTCCAGAAGGGCAGCCACTCGCGGAGTAGCATAGATCTGGCTGGTCTCATAGGCTACCTTCGGAAAGCGCTCTAGCGTGGCTTCCACACGCCTTCGTATTACCTCGGCGTCCACCCCCAATTCCTCCAGTATGTCTCGAGCTATTCCCCTTTCCTGCTCAAGCAGGGCCAGTAGGATATGCTCCACATCCCACTGGTTATGGCGATAACGACGAACCAGCTCCTGTGAAGTTGCCAGAACTTCCTGTGCCTGTTCAGTAAATCTTTCCGGTCTCAATCCTCACCTCCTTGCTGTTCATTCGCAGGTGATTTGCCATACAAGTTCTCTATATTTCCCTCCATTCTGCGTCTTCTATTATGTCCTGTATGATGTCTTGTATCTCAGCGCGGGCAATCCTCTGTACCCTTCTTTCCATTTCCTCGAGCTGCCGTTGCAAGTTCCTCATCCGCTCCATCAATCTCAACGCCACCTCAACGCCAGCCAGATTTACACCGCAATCGCTCATGAGCGCCTTGATGTAGCGTAGCCGTTCGATATCCTCCTCTGAATAAAGCCGGCGGTTGCCGCTGGAGCGCTCGGGGTGTATCAGCCCCAGCCTCTCATAGTAGCGTAATATATGAGCTTCTGTGCCCACCATTTTGGCGGCTACGCTTATCACGTATCTTGGTTTGGAGTCCCAGTCTGTCATAGCGATGCCTCTTCTTACATAGGTCGCATAGATTTCAATTTCTCAAACAGTTTTCTTTCCTCGTCAGTCAGGTTCGTAGGCAAGACCACCTTTACCTTGGCGAACATATTACCATAATCCGAGTTGCCCAACTTGGGCATACCCTTTCCAGCCAGCCGGAAGACTTTGCCGTTCTGGGTCTCGGGCGGAATCGTCAGGGAGACCCTGCCGTTCAAGGTGGGCAAGGTCACCTCGCCCCCCAGCATGGCGGTACCCAGGGGCACAGCGACTTCAGTGTAAAGGTCATCTCCCTTGCGCTCAAAAAGCTTGTGCGGCAGGAGCTTGACCACAAGATAGAGGTCGCCCTTGCTTCCGCCCCTGTAGCCGGGGCCTCCTTCCCCAGCTATACGAATCCTGGAGCCGTCTCTGACTCCCTTCGGGATCTTGACTTCCAGACGCTTGGGGATGCTTCTCCCGCCGGCGCCGTTGCAGATAGTGCAGATTCGATTCCCCACTCTGCCCGTGCCTTGACAACTAGCACAGGGCTCCTGGGTCTCAACCTGGATGACGCGTGTCGAACCGTGGTAAGCCTCTTCCAGACTTACCTCGATAGGAAACTCCACATCCTGACCGCGTTGCGCGCCACGCCTTACGCCGAAGTCAATACCTGAATCGGCAAAGAAGCGCGAAAAAATGTCGCTCAGATCTGTTAGGTCGCCGTATTCGAAGGTTGTCCCGGTTTTGTCAAAGCCCCATCTGGCTCGACCGGGGCCTTCGGCTTTGGCAAACTGCTCAGCATATTCCCATTGGTCGCCAAACTGGTCATACTTCCTGCGTTTTTCCGGGTCTGACAGCACCTCATAGGCGGCATTTATCTCCTTGAATTTAGCCTCAGCCGCTTTGTCCCCGGGATTCAGGTCAGGGTGGTATTGACGTGCCAGACGGCGGTAGGCCTGCTTAATCTCCTTCTCGGAGGCATTCCTACTGACACCCAGAATCTGATAGTAGTCTTTTGCTGCCATTTCTGACTATCCTCTTCCATTGTCATTTTTTAGCATCGATTATAAAATACTTGAAAAATTTTGTCAACTATTCGTCGCTACGTTTGTGAGGAGACTTGACAAAATTGTTCAAGATTCATATAATGTTCAGTGAACTGAGAGTGGGGCCACCACAAAACAGATGAAAGGAGGTGATGTAAATGGCAATAGAGAGATGGCATCCGTTCAACGAACTGATGAGCCTGAGACAGGCGATGGACAGGCTGTTTGAGGACACTTTCTTCCGACCTTCACGTTTCCTCAGCACTCTTGGTGAGGTGGCGGTTCCTCCTCTGGACGTGTATCAGACCGCCAATGAGGTGGTGGTAAAGGCGGCTTTGCCGGGATTGAAGCCGGAGGACGTCAAGATTGACATCACCGGCGATACCCTCACCATCAAGGGCGAGAGCAAAGCCGAGCAGGAAGTCAAAAAAGAGGATTACCTCTATCAGGAGAGACGGTATGGCGCCTTCTCCCGCACCGTCGTACTTCCTGGCGGATTGAAGTCGGACAAGGCTGAGGCGACGATGGAGGACGGTATCCTCACTATCACTATACCCAAAGCCGAGGAGGTAAAGGCCAAGACAATCAAGGTCAAGGCCAAAGAGCCTAAAGAAAAGAAATGACAGCTATTCGCGGGCCCCACTCTCAGATTTCAGTAGTTCGATAAGCTGCCTCAATATCCTGGCAGTAGCTCCCCAGATGAGATGCCCTTCATACTCGTAGGCGTAGGAGTCCTGCTTGAAGTTGGCTTCATCCAGGAAAAACGATAGCGGAACAGCAAATATCTCTTTGATTTCCATGCGGTCGGGTTTGAAACTGTAGGGGTGAGGTATCAGGCCGACAAACGGGGAAATCACGTAATCGCTGGTGAAGGTCGTGATGTCGTCAAGTTGTCCCAGGATCTCCACGTCTTCAGGCTGCAACCCTATCTCTTCCGCAGACTCTCTGAGCGCAGTTTGAACCAGATTAGCATCAGAAGGCTGGTAGGTGCCACCGGGAAAACAAACCTGCCCTTTGTGAAAAACCACTTCCTCGCTCCGCTCCGTGAAAAGGATGTGGTATTGACCGCCCTTGTCAAACAGCGATATGAGTACGGCTGACGCTTTGAGGTTTGCGTGGGTCATCCTGGCCACCTTCCGGTTGCGAAGTATTCTTTCAATCTGGTGCTTCATGCCTCTGGGATTATATCACTTAATCGGGGCGGCAGCTCTTTGCTTCGCTGTGTCTGGCTTCCTGCCGTTCTTGGACATTCGAGATGAGCGCGCCAAAGTCGATGGCCAATTGTCAAGGTCTAACGCAAAAGTTGTCGGCTAAGTGCTTAAGGTTTATACTTAAAAGTTATGGCCGTAAAACAGGATTATTATGAAGTACTGGGAGTGCCTCGCAACGCTACAGACGAGGAAATCAAGAGGGCGTTTCGCAAACTGGCCTTTCAGTATCATCCTGATCGCAACAAGGAGCCGGGAGCGGAAGAGAAATTTAAGGAGATTAACGAGGCTTACCAGGTTCTTTCCGATCCCGAAAAAAGGAGCAGGTATGATCGGTACGGTAGGGTTGATGTTGAAGAAGGTTTTTCTGATTTCGGTTTTGGTGGGCTGGGAGACATTTTTGAATCATTCTGGAACGGTTTCGACACTATCTTCGGGCGGACTGTTCAGCGTGTTCCTCAGAAAGGTGACAGCGTACAAGCCCACCTTACCTTGTCCTTTGAGGAAGCTGTGTTTGGCTGTGATAAAGAAGTGGAGATACAGCGCATCGAGTTCTGTCCCGCTTGTCGTGGTGTTGGCAGCGAGCCGGGCACAAATCCCCAGACTTGTCCCGATTGTCGGGGCACAGGACAAGTGAGAAGGGTGCTACAGAGCGTCTTCGGACGCTATACCAGCACCACCACCTGTTCTCGTTGCGGGGGCGCAGGCACCATAATCGTTCATGCCTGCTCGCAATGTCATGGCAGGGGAAGGGTGAGGATGAAGCGCAAAATAAGGGTTGAGATTCCTGCGGGCGTCGACGATGGGTATCGGTTGCGCCTGGAAGGGGAGGGGAGCGCCGGATTGAACGGAGGCCCTGACGGTGACCTCTATGTTACTTTGTCGGTCAAGCCGCACGGCTTTTTCCGCCGGGATGGCAGCGATATCCTTTACGAGCTACCCATAAATTTTGCCCAAGCCGCTTTAGGAGACGTGGTAAAGGTGCCGTCTCTAGATGGAAAGCTGGACTTAACAATTCCGGCAGGAACTCAGAATGGCAAGACATTCCGCTTCAAGGGTAAGGGAATCCCTCACGTTGATGGGAAGGGGAGGGGCGACCTGCTGGTGAAAGTGAATGTCATAACTCCTCAACACTTGGACAAGAACCAGCGACGTCTGTTTGAGGAATTGGCAAAAGTCCTGCCCAGGGCAGAACCGCCTCCGGATAATTAACACGGGATCAGCGATGGCTTGCGGCCAGTTCTCTGAAATCGGATAAGGCTTGCTTGGCCGGTAGCCCTTCGAAGAGAATCTGGTAGATAAGCTCGAAGATGGGGAGTTTCAGCCCGTGGCGTCTAGCCAAATCGTGGGCGGCTGCGGTAGTAGCGACCCCCTCGGCCACGTGCTTCATAGAAGCACAGATGTCGGCTAACGGCCGCCCTTTAGCTAGTTCGTAGCCAACGTAGTGATTGCGACTGAGAGTGCTGGAGCAAGTGGTAACCAGGTCGCCTAAGCCGGCTAAGCCGTAGAAAGTGTTGGCTCGGGCGCCCAGGGCGAGTCCTAGCGACACCGCCTCGGTCCAGCCCCAGGCAACAAGAGCTCCCTTTGCGTTGTCACCCAGTCTGAGACCGTCTATCATACCTGCACCTAGGGCTATGATGTTCTTTAATGCTCCGCCTAGCTCAACTCCGACCACATCGTCGCTAGTGGATACAAAGAATTTGGACGATTGCATGATCCTTCGCGCTTTGTCTGCCAGAGCTCTGTCCTGTGCAGCAACGACTGATGCCGCCGGCAAGTCTTGGGCAATCTCCCCGGCGAGATTAGGACCGGACAGGACACAAACACGACCTCTTGCAGACGGCGCCACCTCTTCCGCCAGGATCTCTGACATTCTCTTTCCGGTGTTCGCCTCCAATCCCTTGGCGGCACTCATCAATAGCATCGAATCGGTGATGTAGTCTTTGGTCTGCCGCACATTTTCTCTAAACTTCTGGGAGGGCACTGCCCAGATCACCAGATCGGCTCGGTTCAAGGCTTCACCGATGTTGTTAGTCGAAGAGTAGCTGCGTTGCCCGTTGTTCAGTTCGCGTGCCTCAACCTCGGTGCGAGTCCAGAGCTTCACGGTTTCTCCCTTGCCGGCCAGCAAAGAAGCCAGAGTATTGCCCCAGGAGGTGTTGCCGATGATAGCGATCTTCAAGCCTGGCCCCTTTCGCTGATTCACCACAATCGGCGCTCTGTTCCTTCTCTGAGGCGTCTTATGTTGTCGCGATGTTGATAGACAATGAGTCCGACAGCAATGGCGCCATAACCGAGGTAAATCGGAGGCAGCAACTTATAGACGACGGTCAGCGGAAGCATCAGCCCCAAAGTCGCTGAGGCTCCAAGGAGAGAGCCCAGCGACATATGCCGACTGCGCAAGGCGGCTATGGCTAAAACCTCCGCGCCAAATATGCCAGCAGGCGCGAATATTGCAAACACAGTGCCGAAATAAGCAGTGACGCCCCTGCCTCCCTTGAATCTGGCGAATACTGGCCAGTTGTGTCCCAGCAAAGCGGCGAGCCCAGCCGCCACCTGGGCCAGATGCTGAAAGTAAAGAGGCATGCCAGGAACAGATAGGGCTCCAATGCTGTGCGGTACAATTATCGTGGCTAGCGCAACAGCGGCAGTACCTTTAACTACATCGAGGGCTAGAGCCAGCAGGCCAAACTTCGTACCGGCTACTCTCATTAGATTGGTGGCGCCCGTCTTGCCGCTGCCATATTGCCTAATATCAACACCCTTTTTCAATTTGCCGATTATCAGGCCGAAGGGTATAGAACCAAGTAGATAGGCTACGATTACGACGCCCACAAATTTGGCGATCAGCATGCTCTGCTCTCCGTTCTCTTGTTAATTTTGCCCGCAGGCTTCGTGAAAATCAACTTTAAAGGGACCCCGCGAAATCCGAATCTTTCCCGAAACTTGTTCTCCAGGTAGCGGCGATAGGAAAAATGAACCAAATCCGGATTGTTGACCTCGAGGACAAAGGTCGCAGGTTGAGTTTCGTCTTGATAGGCGCGAACGAAGCGTAATTGCCCAGAGGTCCTACGAGGGGGTGGATAGCTGTTTACGGCTTGTTTCACCAACTCGCTAACCAGTGTATCGGGTATTTGTTTTCGCCTTTCCTGCCAGATCTCATAGGCTTGAGGCAGGATCTTGCTTATGCCCTGGCCCAGTTTGGCAGAGATGTAGAGCACGGGTATATATGGAGCAAATCTCAATCTCTGTTCCACCCCTCGTTTGAACACCGCTCTTTGTTCTTTGGCCACAAGATCCCATTTGTTGACCAAGATCAGGAGGCCTTTGCCAGATTCAATGATATAGCC
>Ga0129301_1001469_pt1 | contig 11367 bp, 13 predicted proteins | sample ConPoolayeHmetaG_FD_94489 | JGI IMG/M metagenome (GOLD analysis project Ga0129301, IMG submission 94489) | Hot spring microbial mat communities from California, USA to study Microbial Dark Matter (Phase II) - Cone Pool mat layer H metaG ...
AAGGGCGTTCGAATGCGCAACTCCGCTACTGACCGCGCAAACGCCCAGGCCACCAGTGAGCCTCGCGTAGGCGTCGGCCATGTAAGCTGCCGCCTGCTCGTTGTGTGTATCGATCAAGCGAATGCCAGCTCTCCTACAGGAAACGTAGAAAGGGTTCAGTCCATTTCCGCACAACGTCGAGATCCAGCGAACGCCATACCTTGAAAGCTCAGAAACCAGAAGGTCAGCCCCTGTCAGAACCAAGCCGTAACCACCAAGCCCATTCCTTCCATCATACTATAAAATGATTGGGTACCTGCTGCACAGTCGGTCGCTTCAAGAAAAAGGCTTTCATCCAAGGCTGAAATTCTCCCTTCAAAACACCTCACTGCTGTTTTATAAACTGCTTTCTTTGATAAAGATAGGACCGAAAGGCCTAGTAATATGCTGCCAGCATAGCAGAGCCCATGGATTCGGATCTGGTATTGCGTAAGACGCCTAAGTTGAGCCATGGGCCACTTGTGATAGGCCTCAGTGGGTGGGGAGATGCTGGAAATGTTTCGACAATCTGCGTCACCTACCTCATCGAGAAGCTTGGCGCTGAGGAAATCGGAGAGATAGTATCGGGAAGGTTTTACGATTACCAGATAAGAAGACCCCAGGTAAGGATAGAGGGTGGCTTGGTAAGGGAGTACATTCCGCCACGGAACAAGTTCTTCTACTGGAAGGCAAGCACAACGAACCAGGATGTCCTCATCCTGCGCGGAGCGGAGCCATACGTCGATTGGCCGGGATATGCACAGGCCGTCCTGGAAGCTGCTGAAAGAACAAATGTCAAGAAAATCATAATGATAGGAGCCTTCGTTGGAAGTGTTCCGCATACAGTGGAACCGGTCCTGTCCATATCTACTAGATCCAAATCTTTTCTCGAAGAGATAAGCAGCTTTGGTTTCGAGCTGTCCAACTACGAAGGCCCCACGGGCATATATAGCGAGATCCTCGAACTCAGCAACGAACGGGGCATCGATGCAGTAAGCTTGTGGGGAGCCGTGCCCCCATATATACAGGGAGATAATCACAAACTGGCCTTCCATGTTTTGAAAAAGATATTGTCGATTGCAGGCATAGATGTCCCCTTGGATGAGTTGAGAAAGAAAGGGGAGGACTTGGACAGGCAGATAGCGGAAGAAGCAAGGTTTAACCCTGAACTGCGCCGCTTGATTTCAAGCTTGGAGCTCGAGTATAGAACAATGCATCGATTTCCTTCCTATACCGTTTAAACTGTGCGATTTGCAAATAAACTAATCTTTGTTGTTATATATCGGAAAAGGAAGTTGTACATACCAGTTGATGGAAATCTCGAGAACCGTTTTCCAGGCTTGGCAGCTTTACAATGCCTCTTACAAGGTGTAAAAGTTACAGCATCCAGCCCAGAAGTGGAGATTTGCAAGAGGGAAGTAATCGAAGGCGTTAAGAGAAGGTACGATCTGGATAAACTAAAGGATGGAAAAACGTTCAAAGCTTACCGAGAGTTCTTCTGGAGAATCAGGATCGATCCGACGAAGACCAGACCTGCAGCAGAAGCGCTGATCCGCAGGATACTGGCGGAAAAACCATTTCCGACGATCAACAGCTTAGTTGATGCCTACAACATGGCCTCGGTGAATACGGAGATAGCGCTGGCATCCTTCGATGCAGACAAGGTAAGGGGAAGAATCATAATGAGACCTGCAAAACCTGGAGAGGAATTCCTTGGAATAGGTATGACTAAACCTCTCATGCTTGCAGGAGGCGAGATCGTCCTCTCAGATGACGAAAGGCTTGTGGCCATCTACCCTCACAGAGATGCTCAGTACACATGTATAACTTTAGAAACAAGGAATGCTCTTCTCCTTGCTTGCGGTGTTCCTGGAATCGATGAAGCAACGCTCCGCCATGCCCTTGATGTTGGAGTAGCATATGTGACGAAGTTCTGTGGTGGAACGGCAAAGCAAGATTGAGAAAGGTCAACCATTCTTGGACATTTTGGAGTCGTATGTAGTTATTCAGAAAAGCATGCCGTCTCCACCAAGTTTTTATATTTGCCTGAAGAGATTATCTTAAGATCAAGATGGGAAAAGAGGTAAGGATCGAGGAATTCAAGGTAGATGGGAAGGAACTGGTAGAGAAAGTAAAGGAACTGGTGCACCAGGGGAACATCAGGAGGATCGTTATAAAGAATCCGGAGGGGAAGGCACTAATGGAGATCCCCTTGACAGTAGGTGTTGTGGGAGCTTTACTGCTTCCGACCGTGGCAGCGCTCGGGGTAATAGCCGCTCTGGTGACGCAATGCACCATCACAGTAGAAAGGGTTGAATAGCGATAACATAGGTTCAAATAAAACAAGTGGAGCTTTCTATCTCCCCAAAAGCTCAAATCTGGGTACTTGCTAAGGCTGGGCGCCGATTAGTTAGAAGCTTAATAGCAGAAACGGATAAGTCATCTATACCTTTACATTTGCTTCAAAGCTGATGCGAGATGCACAGCATAATTTCGGTCCATAAACTCCGGACTGGCGAGGAGATGTCAACCCTTCGTGTGGTGGCTCCAGATGAAGAGTACAAGGAAGAAATACTCTCCCTCATCGGGCACAAGGAAGCCTTTTGGCTCATCCCTGTAAAGGAAGCGATGGAAGGAAAGATAACTGGGATAAGGACCTATTGCTACCTAGCAATGTTGGGAGGGCAGATCGTAGGGAACATCACGACTGCTGAAACCTTGGAAGATCCTGTTGGCATATTCCAGCACGTATACACGAGACCTGAGCACCGCAGGAAGGGCATAGCTTCCTTTCTGACTCAAGATGTTCTCGAAGACTTTAGGTCAAGGAGGGGGCGTGCCATGTACCTAGGGACCGGCTACGGGTCCGAGGCGCACAGAATCTACCTCAGACATGGTTTCCGAGATATTGGCGAAAGGACTGGATACATGAGGTTTCTTTTGGAGGAAGATTTCGATGAGAATTATTATGGTGGCGATGAAACGCAAGTAGTAGATGCAGGTTGGGAACACTGGCCAGGTGTTAACGCCCTATTTTCGATAGAGGATGGCTGGTATATGAGAAGCTTGATTTTTGGGAGCTTTGGAGTGTGCGGATTCGAGGGAGATTACATTAACCTTATGCTATCTCTTAGGCAGAAAGAAGCCAAAGATGCAAAAGTTTTGGTTTCTGGGAATGCCGTAGTAGGCTTGGCATTTCTGATGCCCGACAAGAGGTGGAACTATGGAGTTTCAATCCTTGATTTTTTTGTGCATCCTCGTTTCATCAAGGAAGCCTCAAAGCTGGTGCGCGCAATAGAGTTCGGAACTGGAAAAACGCAGTCCTTTGTCGAACGAAAGGAAGGGGACAAGGCCCGGATCCTAGAGGAGTGTGGATTCGATCTTGAAGCTACTCTCAAAGGGCAGTTACTCCACCCACAGGGAGCGCTTGATGTCTTGATTTATTCAAAGTTCTGATGGGAACGATCAAGCTCCATGGGTCTATTTGGCAAGTGGCTGGCGCTTGGTAAAAGCTAACGTATATATGTAAGTTCCTAGTCGGGCGCTTAGGCACTCAACATGTTCGTGGCGATCAGAGATTTCACGGTTAGGTGGGTAGGTTATGAGAATGTGCTCGATGGTCTAAAGGATCTTGGCCTCGGAGGGTTCGAACTCTATGTCGACAGGGCCCTCAAGGGAGCGGAGTACGAAGACATGGGGCAAATGGTCTCGCTAGGCTTCGACCTTTCCACCGAAGAGAAGAGAAGAATGCTCCTTGAGGACCTGAAGTCAAGGAAGTTGGTGGTCTGCGCGCTTCTTGTAGAGAACGATTTCGGAAGAGAGGATGTGAAGCCCGAGATCGAGTGGATCGTCGATGCCTGCAGGGTCGCTCCAACGATCGAAGCGAAAGTGGTTCGAATAAACTCAGTGATGAACCCAAAGGTTGGAGTTCCAGAGGACGACTATGTGAAGAGGACCGTTTCATGCATCAAGGAGGTGCTGAAACGCACAAACGGTCTGGGAGTTTCTTTAGCTATGGAGAACCATGGCGTGCTTGGAAACAAGCGCGAGTTCATAAAGGCGGTGCTGGACGGCGTTAGCTCCGAGAGGATGGGCCTGACGCTTGATACTGGGAACTTTTACTGGTATGGCTACCCCTTGAAGAAGGTTTACGAGATAATAGACACATTTGCTGAAAATGTGAAGCACACGCATGTCAAGAACCTATCATTCCCCCAAAATAGGCGGGAGGCGATGAGGGTACCTGGCGAAGATTGGCCCAAATCGGCTGCGCCGATCTACCAGGGAGACATAGACCACAAGAAAGTTGTTAACATTTTGAAGAAGGTCGGTTACGACGGAGATCTGACTGTCGAGGACGAATCCCTTGGGAACTTTCCAGCTGCGGAGCGCCTCGGGATTTTGAAGAAGGACATCGAGCTCTTGAAGGGACTTTGCTAGGCACTTGTGAATGCATTTTGTGAGCACTTCGATATACCGACCCTTTAAACGATTTTAAGAAACGAAGCCGAGAATAAAGATTATTATCGTGGAAACACGCCTAGCTAAAAACAGAATCTCCTAGCGTTCGTCCTCCTTTTTGGAAAGCTAATATGCCGATATCCTTGAGACCCCAGGTACTTTCAGGATGGCCTTGAGAACTTCGCCAGAAACCTCCTTCTCGGTTACTATTATGAGCTTTGGATCAGGAATGAGGTCTGGATCCTCTGCAATAGCCTGCCTGATGCTTACTTTTTCTTTAGATATCAGTAAAGCGACGGCTGCAAGTGTTCCGGACTTGTGCGGATCAGCCCATATCTCGATGACACTATAGCCCAGGTACTTTGCCACCGTACCTAGATGAGGACCAGCCGGTTTTAGATTGGAGAAGATTGGCGTTAGCTCCTCATCATCCAACAAGGTTTTGATGGTTTCCTGAACTACCCTCCTGTCAACGCCAGCCGCCTTGGCAACTTCTGCCTGGGGGATCTCGATCGGACCACACATTATCCTCCTGTTGGCGGATATGTTAAGGCCAAGTTCAACGAGCAGTCGAGCAACCTTCAACCTTGCTGGAAATCTCGACAGCTTTTTTGAAATTTTCTTCCACACCTACAACAAATCTCCTGTCACTTCCTTTCCAAGGTTATCTCATAAAAGGTTGACGCTCATCTCGATTGGCGCGGCGCCTGCACAGGTGTGGCTTGCAAACTGTTTATTACGCCTCTTGAGCAGGCTGTAAACCGAGGCAAGATGTCGGCGAGAAGACCCAAAGCTAGATTCTCAACGGTTCTACCAAGTGGCGAGTTTCTGAGCCTTTCTGTCTGGCAAGGAAAGAGTGATCCCACTGCCGAGGTTCTCTCAATTCAGGTTCGCCGTAGGGAGGGTGAAGGATGGATTACGGTTAGCCGGCTCGCTGTCTACAGGAGCCCTGATGGATCATATAGCCAGCTACCAGACAGGACAAGCTAGCAGCTATGTTTATCGGATCGACTATCTGTTCGGAAAACTCGGCCGCAGCTCTACTGCAAACCGCCAACTAATAAAATTTGTAACTTTTCGTTTGGTAGGAAACCGTTAAGTTCAACCAAAATCTCCTTCCCGCGGGATTCAAATGAAGAAGGGGTTTAGTCAGCTGTGTCTGTCTAAAGAATCAACGGTGAGGGACAGCCTTTTACTGGCAAAGAATCTCGGTTATAGTGGTCTAGAGATCCTGCTCACCGAAAAGGGGGAGCTGAACCTCAACTCGACACAAAGGGATTACGAGAACCTTATGTCGCTGAGTTCTGAGACCGGGATTGAATACTGCAGCATTTGCGCCAGTCTTCCTTTCGAAACGAGCCTTACGAGCAACGATCCGAAGGCAAGGGAGAGAGGGAAGAAGGTGATTGAGAAGATGCTTGAGGCTGCGGCAGCGCTTGAGGTAAACGCCATATTGGTCATACCTGGGAGGGTAACGGAGCAGGTGCCGTACGATGTCGCTTATGAACGAGCGCAGAAGGGCATAGGCGAGCTTGCATCGACAGCGGAAAGGCTTGGGGTCACGATAGCTTTGGAAAATGTTTGGAACAGATTCCTGCTGAGCCCCATTGAATTCAGGGACTTCATAGACAAGATCGGAAGCAAGCACGTGGGAGCTTATTTCGACACAGGCAATGTCGTAATATTCGGCTATCCTGAGCAGTGGATAGACATACTTGGGAAAAGGATAAGGAAGGTCCATTTCAAGGACTTTAAGCGGGAGGGCTACAGATGGACGCAACTGATGGAAGGCGACATAAACTGGAAGCTCGTCATGAGCGCTTTGAGAAGAACAGGGTACGATGACTATGTCACCTCCGAAGTTGAAGGTGATTATGATACGTTCAGGAAGACATCGCAGATTATAGACCAGATACTGACCATGTAGAATCTAAATAAAGGTCATTCGACACGCATTGCGCGTACCATCTTATAATTCGTTATGACTTTGATTTGGCGCACTCGAAACTCGTCATCAAGGCTCGGATCGCCCGTATCGACCCTTAAGCTCCTTAGCCTTCCTAATTTGGCTTCAGTTGAAACAACAACGATGTTATCCAAACCCACCTGCCGGATCACTTCTGGGCTTATCTGCTGGTTTCCCCTCCCAAAGATGAATCCTTGTCCACCTATCGGGGTAACGATGATCCGAGCCTTCCTTCCCTTAATCTCCTTTAAGATCTGTTCCTCATTCACATCCTTGGCTATGAGCTTTCTGTTGAGAAAGAGGTCAACTCCCAAAAGTGTCTTCTCCGAATCCAAGAGGTCTCCTATGGTGCGGGTAGTAGTCCCAGGACCTACGATGTAGACCACATCGGTCTCCATGTTTTCGATGACATAGATTGCTATAGCAGCTTGGTTGCGCATCTCGCTCTCCGTCATTGGGCTTGCTATCTTCGCTCCTTGAACCAGGAATGGCTCGTAAGGAGTCAACATATACCCGTACAACTGCGCCGATACCCTGCCATTCCTGAAGGCTTCCTCGTCCACATCCATAACTTCCGCCTCTCTCAAGGGAAGCTCTCCACACAGGAATTCGATGGCTATTCTTGCCGCGACCCTTGGTTCCAATGCGAAAACAGCGCTGTGCATCTTCACTCCTGTCGGAACTCCTAGAGCTGGTATTTTGGTGCCAATAGCCTTCAGCACATCCCTGGCAGTCCCATCTCCACCGCAGAAGACCAAAAGGTCAGCACTAGATTCCAAGATCTTCCTTGCAGTCTCAATGGTGTCTTCAGCTGAAGTCTCATTCCTTTTCTCCCCTAGAACTTCGAATTTGAAGCCGCAATTTCGGGCTTCCTCTTCTCCCATACTTCCAGCACCAACGATGAGCCGCAACATTCCTTCGAAAGGCTTCAATCCAGATAGGAATGATTCCGCCCTGACTGGCGCTACGAATTTTGCGCCGAGAGCTATAGCCCTTTCAAGGACAGCCCTTCCATCTGTGCCCTTGAGTCCAACCGCTCCTCCCATTCCAGCAATCGGATTTACAATAAATCCAACAACTCTTATTTCGTGGTTGGATGGCAGAACCTTTTCGTTTTCCATGCGCAATGTCTTCATTTATACTTCTATTCCCAATTCTCTAGCCAAATGAAACAAGAAAATGCAAGGAAGGTCTAGACATGAAAACTTAACGGAAAGATATCTTCTTGGATCACCGCTTCGGTTCTGGCGCTCATGGAAAGAGATTCAAATGAACTTTCTTCTTACATCATCCAACCAAGGATACATCTTCCTGAGCTTCCGCATCGACTCCTCAACCTTTTCAACAGGATATTCGTAAGGAAGTAGCTTGCCATTGAAATATTCATCATAAGCCTGCATATCGAAATAACCGTGGCCACAGAGAAGGAAGAGTATCACCTTTTCCTCTTCAGTCTCCTTGCACCTCAAGGCTTCGTCGACAACGCCCTTTATTGCGTGGGCAGGCTCTGGTGCTGGAATGATTCCTTCTGTCTCGATGAAGAGCTTGGCGGCATCGAATACATCAACCTGGTTGTAGGCTTTGGTTTCCATTCTCTTTTCCTTAACAAGCTGGCTTATGGTTGGTGCTATCCCATGGTATCGCAGGCCGCCGGCATGGATCGGCGCAGGTATGAAATCATGGCCAATGGTATGCATCGGAACTAAGGGTGTTATCCTTGCAGTGTCTCCGTGGTCGTAGGTGTATTCTCCCCGCGTGACCTTGGGGCATGCTGTTGCCTCGGTTGCCACAATTCGGACATCTTTGGGCGCCTTTCCTGAAACCTTGTCGTAATAGAACGGCCAGAAGAGCCCTGAGAAGCTGCTTCCTCCACCTATGCACCCATATATCGCGTCAGGATAGTCTCCCGCAGCTTCCATTTGCTCCTTTGCCTCCAACCCGATGACAGTTTGGTGCAGAAGCACATGGTTGAAAACGCTGCCTATTCCGTAGTTTGCCTTCTCGTTGGTCAGAGCGTCCTCGACAGCCTCGCTTATGGCGATGCCCAGACTTCCGGGATTGTTGGGGTCGTCCTTCAGCACCTTCCTGCCACTCTCGGTGTGCTCGCTTGGACTCGCGTAAACATCCGCTCCATAAGCTTCCATCATCATCCTCCTGTAAGGTTTCTGTTGGTAGCTCACCTTGACCATGTAGACGGTGCATGCCAGCCCGAACATCATGCAGCCGAACGCAAGCGCGGATCCCCATTGTCCAGCTCCAGTCTCCGTGGCCATGCGCTCCGCACCCTCCTTCATGTTGTAGTATGCCTGAGCTACAGCTGTGTTTGGCTTGTGGCTTCCAGGAGGGCTCACACCCTCATACTTGTAGTAGATTTTTGCAGGCGTCTTCAGAGCCTTCTCAAGCCCGACCGCCCTGTATAGCGGTGTTGGCCTCCAAAGCCTGTAAACTTCCCTTACCTCCTCCGGGATGTCTATCCATCTTTCCTGACTAAGCTCCTGTGCTATGATCTGCTTTGGGAATATCTTTGGGACGATCCCTACTCCAGGCTCCCTCGTACTTGGTTCTATGAACGGGGGAAGCGGCTTTGGAAGATCTGGGGTGATGCAGTACCACTGCTTTGGTATCTCTTCCTCACTTAGCATGATTTTCTTCGATGCCATTTGCGTCACCAATCCGATGTAGCCATTAGGGCATAAGAGCAGGTATATGTGTATTAGTGTCAGATTTCGTACGTTCTTCAATTGCGCTTAATTCTGCCTCAATTTGAGCTTTTCGGAGCATTTTTAACTTATAATCGCTTTGGGGCCGTTTCAAGCTAGGCACAAATGCAATAAAAAGTGGATTCTAGGGACCTAATAAGCGATTTTGAAACTAGGCTTTTGGTGTAGATCGCTGTCTAACTGTATCAATCATCTTCTCAAAGACAGAAGGGTGGTATCCAGCATGGCTGTAGCCGTACTTGTCTCGATCGCCGTCCTCCTGTTTTTCTCCAACTATGGCTAATTTTATCTTGGTATGTAGAACTCGAAGAACGGTGGCACACCTTTAGCTTGCTTCACTTGGTCCATGCATTCTGCTAGCTTCATCAGAATCTCTCCCAGCCCCTTCAGATTTTCGTTGTCTGCTCTGAGTCTTCTCATCTACTGTATAGTGGGCTCCTCCTCTGCCATGCACTCTTTCCATCTCCCTAATAACTTCTTCTTCGAAGCTCATGTCAAGCACTTCCTCTTCGATTATTCTCTTCAGCTCCTCCCTCATCTCCATAAGTTTCAATATTTGTTCATGCCATACCGGTATCGGTTCCCATCCATCCTCCGACCTGATAGTGCATCCCTGTACTTCTACTATCAACTTGTCTCCTTCGTCACCTACTGTGCCAGGTTTATAGTTCGCATCGAAGATCTTCGGCAGTATCTTGAATCCTTTCTTCGGAAGCCATTTAGCCAAAACATCGAGGTGGTGCGGACTTTCTTCCCAATAGAGCAGATGACGGTCCTTTATCACCTTGAGTATCTCACTGGCAGAGTCCATGTCTGCCTTTATGACTAATAACTCACCCATCACTGCTCATCTCCAAACTTAACTCCATATCTCTAACCCTTATTAAGGCTCCATTCGATTTGAGCATATCTGTAATCGGTCCCCAACCTGAGCTTGGATCAGGATATTTGGAGAAACAATATACGAGTGTCTTCTTGACTCCTTTCTTTGGTCTTTCGATAAGCCTCAAAAAGTCTTCTGCTCGTTCCTTTGCTCCACTTCCATAACGTACGACTTCATCACGAGTTCCTTTTTACATTCCCACTATTTAGTTCGTAGTTAAGTATCACTATCTAGCTATGTAGAATTCGAGAAAATAGTAACAAGTGCTCAGTCAAAGCGATCATCAAGTGAAATCCTCTAGAAATAGTAACTCTATATCAAATGATTTTTCCGTGAGCTCCCTGATTAGATCCTCTTCCCTTTTTTTAAAAAAGTGCTGGTGTTGATAAATACTTCAATAGGGCAATTATGGAACAATCCCCAAGGGAGATCTTCCTCTCGCACTTATATCTCGCAATTAAGTTCAATATTGGAGTTAGGTTTTTACGATTAGGTATCTTGAGTTGATTAGGCTCTCAGTTATCTTCTTAGCTTTTTTCCAGCCCGTTTTTTGGCACAACGCATATTTTAGCTCCACTAGGGCTATTTCGCTCGAGTACCCATTGACCGATTCGTTTAGCAGCTTTTTCCTAAGGTAAAGGCCTCGTTTTGTTGAGAATATCAGATCTACGAAGACACTGACATCAAATACGCAATCTCCTTCTAGCTCTTTCTTCATCCATTTTTCTCTCCTTATACAGTTCCTTCAAAGCATCTTCGTTCCCGCCTTCGATTTGAGCCTTAGCTAAAAGCAGTGGATCCTTGATCCTGGCGTTCTTAAGAAGGTCCCGGATTGCCTCATCCAGCTTTATCCTTCCTCCGAGCTTCCATTGAAGTTCAGCCGCATACTTCACCAGCATTTCCTTAGTATTTTCAGAGCCCCTCACAAGAGACATGAGGCAAATATCGTATTAGGTGTTAGTACGCGTTAGTTAGAAAATGTCTATCATCCTCAACTCAAATTGGGTGAGAAGACGAATGCTCTGATAAGCAGCGAATCTCAAGTGTCCCTGTATTTAACTGCCATCCTCATTCACGCATACCACGAACGTTTCCGCACGAGTCTTTCTATGTAAAAGCCTTTTACAAATATGTTAACAGGTAAGGATGGCGAAAGTCGGTTATAATGTACGTTTGTGATCAACTACGATGGGAAAATGATTGGAGAGAGGGCTCTAGACTGAAGACACGCAAATGTTATATAGTTATTAGGCCTATTCAAAATTCGGACAAAAATAGATTTTAATCCGTATCGTCCCTTCTGTGGCATGCATTTAGAC
>Ga0129301_1001472_pt1 | contig 11339 bp, 18 predicted proteins | sample ConPoolayeHmetaG_FD_94489 | JGI IMG/M metagenome (GOLD analysis project Ga0129301, IMG submission 94489) | Hot spring microbial mat communities from California, USA to study Microbial Dark Matter (Phase II) - Cone Pool mat layer H metaG ...
CCTCCTCTTAAGCTTGCTGAACCAGCTCTCTATTGCGTTCCTCCTTCCGAATGTCTTCCTTCTTCTCCTTAGCTTTAGAAAAGCCATGGGCCAATCGTACCACGTCCCTCTGTCTGTGTATATCGTGGGTTTGTTTGAGCACGAGTCCTTAACGATCTCCATGAACCTAAGGCATTCTCCAACACCTCTTCCTCTGGATACCTGAATGGCTACAACATCGCCTGACCTGATCTCCCTTGCAGCCCAAAGATAGGCTCTTTTGACGAGGTTCCAAACTACAGTCTCGTCTATGGCTATGTAACCTCTCCTGCGCCTGATCGTTTCGGAGAGAAGCTCGCCAACAGTATGGAACCAATCTCTTACAGCTTCGTAGCTTGCCTTAAATCCAAGCTCTCTTAGCAACCCTCCTGAAGCTCAGACCCTCTAAAGTCTTGACAGCCAAAGCTTTGATAAGCGGAGGTGTCCTCCTTGGAAAGAGATTTTTATCACCAAATAGAGCTACTAAATGGTCTAGGCTCGTTCTCATCGCTCCTCTAGTGAGAGGATGAGTCTGGACCAAGTTGACAGTCTCATTTAACTGAGAAAAATGTTTTTATAGTCGACCATGGTATACTATGTATACCATGGTATCGGTTACGGTCTCAGTAAAGGTTCGCAAAGAGCTTATGGAGCTAGCTGATAAGATGGTTAAGTACGGTCTCGCCAAAAGCAGATCGCATGCTTTCAACATAATGATTGAAAAAGGACTCAGCAAGGTTGCCGAGGAGGTTGAATTCTGGGATTCAGCCCACGAAAGGGTTGAGGAGTTGAAGAAAACGAATTTTAGGATTAGGCATGGTCGTCTCAACGAGCTGCTCGAGGAAGACAGGGCTAGATGATTTACTTAGATACGAACGTCATCATCTCTTATGTTGACGAGTTGGATTCAAGGCATGAGGACGCAAAAAGGCTTTTCAGCATTCTTGAACACGATAGAGTTGTAAGTAGGCTTACTCTGGCGGAATTAGCCTCGGCTTTCTCCAGAGCTGATTTAGATAGCCCTATGGCTTTCGCTCTTTATTCAATTGAACAATCTGGAGCTAAATTTGTAGACATAGATTTTAACGACATAATAATTAAAGCTCCGAAGCTGGCTGAAGAGCTTAGGCTTAGAGCTCTGGATTTGTTTCACCTATTAATCTGCGCTGAAATCCATGTGGAAATTTTTACAACATTTGATGAAAATATCATTAACAAGTCAGAAGACATCCATAGATTGCTGAAGGTCAGAGTTGTCAGCAAGTAGCTTTTTAAACTCCTCAGGAAAAGCCAAAAGATTAGAACGATGTTCGTTTTTGAAGGACCCTAGAAAGCTTAAAATCCTCCAGTTAGCATAGCATTCCGAGTTGAGGCTGAAGCTCCGGCTTCTAGATTTAAATATGGATCTCCTTTCTAGCAGAGATGCTGTTTTCCTCTGGGGGTTTCAGACGCTGGAAGAAGGGTTTTACTTGTAGACAACGCGGTTGAAAACTTTTTCTTCCTAAAGCCTTTGAGCAGTGTTGAACCTGAGCGCGCGCTACATTTTTAAACCCAAGGTATTTGAGTTAGATAGGATTTCTCACTGGATGCATTTAAACTCTATAACCTTCTCCCTCTGCCTGAAGCAGATTTCGAACTTATCGAACACCCCCTCTCTTCCAAGAATATACGGGATGTCCTCTACGAGGGCTATAGCGATCTTAACATTAAAAACTAGTTCTCCGATCCTCATCCTTACGTCTTTCAATATCACTGGAACCTTAGCGCCTCCGACCCCTCTTACCTCCTTAGTTTACTCTTCCTCAACAACAACCCCAAAGGCTTTGAGAAAGGAAGCGGGGAGGATGCTGATGTCCGCCCCAGAATCTATGTAAGCTAAGAGCGTTATCCATCCGGCTTGTGTTTCCACCTCGAGCTCCGCAATAGGCCTGTAGATTTCTCCGAATAAGCTCGATTCCTCCCTCTGGTAGGGAAACTTCATTTCGAAGTCAAAACCAGCGTTTCTTCCCTCGGAACGTATGCGAGCACGGGTTTTTTATCCGGAAATTTCTCTTTGGCTTGCCTGTAGGCCTCCATAGCACTATCTCCACTGGCCACAACCTCCCTCCCTATTAAAGCGACGTGTTTGCCCCTGAGACCTCTGAGCTCCTCTGGGAAGGACGCAAAATAATTCAGTTCTTCGTTCATCATGCCCATGTGGTTAATTGAGCAGCATCTTATAAACACTTCTTTGGAATCCCTTGATTAGTTACTATAATCGGTTGAAAAACAGTAGCATATTCTACTCCCTTTCTCCGCTAAAATGAAAAACCGATGATAAAAGACTTTTCAAAATCAACGATATTTCCAATCATTAACATGCCTTATGGAAATTCCTAATGATGCTTCTCTTAACGATGACTAACGGAACACCCGGGAAAATGTTTTATGGATTTTTACCTTGGTTATCTGGTGCACATATTATTCTACCATTTTTTAAATTATCAATTTCAGAAATTGCCAAAAGTTGCTGATATATCTTAGATACATAAGGGATATTTATATGGAATTGCATTTCATAATTGATTGTTATGTCTGAAAGGGTCTTGAAAAGGGTTAGACATGAAGTGGGTTTTCTTTGGGTTATTTTAGGTGTTTCTTTGGGTATATCTTCAGCGATGAATACCCTACTGATGGATTGGTCCTTTAAATGGATGAAAATGTCCTTTGATGTATCAACCAATTCCTGCCTACGTAAGTGTCCATATTTCTACAGCATCTTTTCCAGCCATCGAGCCTTTACAATACTGGGTGAGTGAAAATGAAAACGAGGCTCTTTCAAACTTGCATATTGTCGGATTCATTGGAGTTTATAAGCTAATTTTAAACAACATGGCGATGTTCGTTGCGTACGCATACGAGGAACCTCTTCACGGATAGGGGGAATCTCGAGTACCGCCACTGCCACTCTCTTATCCATCGCCATGCTTCTATATGCCTCAACTTCCTTTTTGATATCCTCTTCTGTTTGAGAGCCATACTCTCTATCTAAAGCTTCTTCGTAATTATAGTATCATCCGCGCCATAGATCAAGAGCTTCGTTTTTGGCTTGATCCACTATCAAATGCTTTTTATTATAATCTATGCCTTATCTGAGATATTGTTGTTTCAGAGCGTTGCCTTGGTTATAGCCTTTGACACCTGTCCTATAAGGCCACTTTTTTGCGCGTTCCACATCTCTATTCCCATAACTTTGCCTTTCTCGTCGAGTTCAAGGTGAACATCTGGGTCTGCTTCGATTACCTCGTAACTTGGCCCCTCTTTGAAAAGCACGTACAATATATCCACCGACTTATCGTACCACACTCTTACTTTGCCTTTTTCCATGCACCCCTCACCGTTTTGGACGCTATGAGTCTATTAATTTTAGTGGTATAATAGATAGTTATAACCTTAACTGCTCCAGCCTCCTCCCTGTAGGCAAGAACAACAGATTTGTCGTTGATCTTTTTCATTGCCATGACCGTCCCGTGTTCAACATCGTCATACAGCTCATCAGGAGTTCTTAGGGTCTGATATATCTGTGCCATGCTCACGCCCCTCCTACGTGCCTTTTCCATCGCGTGATGGCTTAATTCGATGGCCATTCAGTTACCGATTCCCTTTACTTGAAACGTGGGTTATAACTTTTCATCGTTAACAAGCTGTATCACCAATGGCATCAGGATTTGGTAAACAATGATAAAGTCGGTCATAGAATCAACCCACATAAAACTTAATTGCGGGGACCCAAAGACGCATCATCCTATCGATACAGCGATTCATGATCCTATTTAGGCCCCCATGAATCTGGCATGAAGGATGAATAAACTGGATTAGGTGCTTGGGCCTTAATCGTACCCTACTCAGAGTGAATAACACCCCGCTCGTTGATATCCTCATGCTATTCATTCCAGTAGGCGTTCCCCAGACGGCATAACCCTTCGATTTTTACATCTCGCCTTACTGGTTAACCTACCGCTCCCTCACGATGTGCCCTACTAGCTTAAATTTCCAAAAACGCGGCTCCCTTGAGGAAATGCGGTATACGAGCCAGAGAGATGAGAGTGTTAAACGGTTCTTGACAAATATCCCAGATGGATGAAGATTCCTCAAGCTCAGGAAGAAACTTGGCGAATGAAGGATGAATTACAGGCTCGTCAACACCGTGATGCCGAAATAGGTAGAGATGTAGCCTTACCAACTTGTATATCGTTCCTTTTGGGGACATAAACATCCAATGTCTTATATGGAATGCCTTTCTCGGAGAGGAAGCCTATTAGTCTAGCGTATCCATCTCTAGGTACCAACACGGCCCCACGCCCGATGCGTATGGCATTTATCTTCTGAAGCAGACCTTCGTGCCCCTTCCTTCCCATGAGGCGATACTCAATCGCAAGCTTTGCCTTCTGATTCAGCTTCCGCATGCTGAAGGTGATGATAACCCCGGGTGTAACTTCCACATTGGCTGCTGGCAGATCGAGCGGATATCTGGCATACAAAATTTTTCCCTGTTCTCGAATGCTCTGGAGAAAGCTAGGCTCGGTCTTTTGGGCGAGTTCTTTAATCGTGCGTGTCAAAACCTGTGTGAATAGTCCGAGTTTCGATACCGTCGCGAAGAGCCTCGGTCTGTTCCTCCACATGGAGCTATCATCCTCGAATATGACGAGGAGATCATAATCCGATGACGCATCGTAGTCCCCTCTGGCCCTGCTGCCGAAGAGAATGACGCCCAGAACCCCTTCAATCCCGGAAATAGCGTCAGTCAACTTCTTTAAATCTGATCCCTGTCCTCTTCCCGATCTCATCGAGAACGGCCTCCATTGCTTTTACTGCCTCGGCAGCCCGCTTCCCATTTAGGCCATCATATCCCAGATCGCCACATGCACCCCAGAGGATGTCCAACATGACGGCGATAGCCGGGAAGGAGGTCCTGGCCCAATGGTTACGGTCGGCGTGGGCAGATCTGGGATGAAGATGAAAGTGATGGCCATCCTTGGCAGCAGCAGCCTCTATGGCCTGCTCGACCGCCTTTAGCGCCAGATCCCCAACATTGGTATACCGGTGCTTCCTGTACTCATCTAGAGCACCTAGCCGTTTTTCAGCTGCCAAGAGGGCGTGGTGTCGGGCATCACCCATGAATATTCATATAATATGACAAATGGAATATTATATAACCATTTCCCATGTTTCCGTCAGACTTGCATAAAAGTTGGAAGAGCTGGTCAATTCATATCAGAATGCCTTTCGAGTATATTCCTATACCTGCGTGCAGCGTCATGGAAGTAGCCCTTATTACCTCCCTGCTTCACTCAATCCCAAAGCGAGAGGAGCCTAATTCACCATCACCAGCCAGAAGAGAAACATATAGGTGCCGTTGCTACACCCTGCGATGAGGTAAAGACACTGGCTGCCAAACGATTACTCATCGTATACTACACAAACACAGGTAATACTGGGAGGATGGCTAAGGAGATCGCGAAGGGAGCTGAAATGGCAGGAGTCATGACGGACATAAAAACGGTTGACGAATGTATTAGTGCCGACTTAGTCAATGCCGACGGGATCGTTGTAGGCTCACCCACGTATTTCAGTAATGTTGCTTGGCAAATTAAGAAGCTCATCGATGAGTCGATAGTCCATTACGATAAGGGGCGTCTGCTGAGGAACAAGATTGGTGGATGCTTTACCTCGTCGGGAACACGAAGCGATGGTGAAGACTGCATCAGAATGCTTGAGTTGGCCTTTGGTAAACATCATGGGCTGAGAATGTTGCGCGGAATTGTAAGTACAGCGGGCAATGGAGAGGAGGAAGTGTCAAAGATGTGTCGTCAATATGGTATTGGGATCGCCAGACAGATCCTTTCCGGTTAACAATCCTCTCGAGCCAATAAGTTCCTGAGGGTGACTTGGAGTCTTCTGAAGGCCTGCCTCTTGATTTTCTGGAATAAAAAGGGCGCGATCGGACGAGAGGAGGCACTCGAGCTTTTAGATAGCCTCGTCGAAGTAGGCTATCGCCTGAGTTCCAAAGATTATCTCACCATCAAGAATCGCATAAGTGCCTAGCCAGGTAATTCTATCACAGGTCTAAAATTGAATTTTACTTGAAATAGTCGGTAATTGTGACACTTCCAAACTAGCTGTACATTTTTTTGGACGATCAAACGATAATGACTTAATAGGCCCTATGCCGGGTGGATCTACAACAAGCCTACTCCATCAATGGACCACGGCTTCGGAGTGCTATTTTGTCCTTGATGGATATGAGCCATATCGTCGGCCATACTTGGATAATAGCTCAACTTTATCTACGGGGGTGTCATTAAGGATTGGACTTCCGCTCCCAAGTATGAACCCTCCACCCGCCGAACCCTCATCCAACCTATTCCTTATCTCCATTGCCAAATCGGCTGGATTGCCAATGGGCATCATCCTTATGCTGTCTATGTAGCCCATCAGGCAGAGTTCATCCATCGTGGCCCTTCGGATGGATGGGATGTCGTTCGTGAATCCCTTCTTGGATTCCTCAACTGCTAGACAGGAGGGCTGAAGGGCGCACAGCTCCCGTAACCTGTCGGACACACCGCCGCAGAAGTAGAGGAGGGGACGTATCCCCTTCTTCCAAACACAGTCGATCACCCGCTTTTCATATGGCCATATTATGTCGATGAAGTGCCGAATATTTATGCAGTCCGAGGAGGCCATGCACTCCTCCATCCAAAGCCCGTCGAGCCCAAGATCGGCCAGATGGTCGACCCAGTCCATTTCCATCTTGGTTAGTATATCGAGGAGATGGCGAAGTTTATCAGGCTCCTTATGAAGGCTTATGAAGTATCGATCCCCCAATGCACTATAGGCATCCACCGCAGGCATGCTGAGCCAGGAGACCAGGAACCTCTTCCCCCCGAGGGCATGCACGGCATCCGCGATGGGACGGATGGAGAAGGAATCCCCATGAAAGCTACACACCCTTTCGATGTTGTCCCAATCTGCGCTCTCGAAGGCACCCCTCAGAATTCCAATAGGGCTGTGTGGAGCGACATTATCTTCATAGGCCTGTGTTTCTCCTGTCCGACGGTCCTTCACGTAGGCCTTGCCAGCTGAGAATGTCACCTGGTGATCCCTAATCCATGTATCCGCATTGCCGAGGGGTATCATCGCCCAATCGAAATCAAAGTGCTGGATTCCCTTCAGGGTCCATCTCGAGACGGCCTCCGCGGAACCGAAGACATAACGCATCAACGGGATATCGCAGACCTTACTGATCATCTGCCTATCCAGGTAGGGTGCCAGCGGTACGAGGTCGGGCTCTTCGAGGTCAAGTGCAGCGAAGAATCTATCTCGACTATTCATGGTCAGGTTTAACTAGTACATTCATCCAGTTCGATAATATATTATTTTGGCTCACGAAGCCTTTTCAACCTGCCTTCCCGATACTCTTCACATGGCTCTATAACAACACGAAGGTGAGCCTATGTATAGCCATCATGTTCCATGCTGCCATCAACACCACCCTCTTTTGCATGCCCATCGATAGGATCGACTTTTACTCCCTGACAGTTGCCCTGATGTTGGTCGTGGCCATCGCCATTGTGAGGGCCTTCGGTCCTGAGAGGCTGGTACGTGAGCCTGTGAAATAGTCCGGCGGCGTTGAATGGTTGTATTTACAACGGCGGAACCTTATGAAAGATCATGGGTGAATGTGCGAAAACGAGGCACATTTTCAGATTCATGGGGGGTTATAAGCTAATTTTAAACAACATGGCGATATTCATTGCATTCGCGTTCGAGGTCCCTCTTCAGGGACAGGAGGGGAATCTCAAGTACGGCCACAGCCACTCTTTTCTCAATCGCTGTGCTTCTCATCTTCATGGCATACATCAACGCATCTCGTTCTGCCTTGGCAGTATGGAGATGCACCAGAAGCGTCTTCACTTTCACAGATTCCGCCAGATGTCTCCACGCAATAATAGCCTGGCGATACTGCTATGCCTGGAGAACAAGCATTGCACCAACAGTTGCTTGAGTAGCTAGTAGGGCATTTGTCACACAGACCTATTGTTTGACAGTATGATGGTAGAGTTGTGGTGGTTGAGGTTGTTGATGTTGAGAGGTCAACTTTATAAGTATGAAAGTAAAACAATATTACAAGTGGTAATAGTATGACTAAGCCCGAACTCACAACAATAAGCCAGAAGGGTCAGGTTGTCATTCCGCAAACCATAAGGAGTAAGCTCGGACTGAGTCCTAAGACAAGGCTGTTGGTCTACGGTTACGGTGATACTGTCATAATGAAGAAACTGGAGCTGCCAGATGTGAAAAGCGAGTTGGAAGAGCTATGGATGAAAATGGACAAGAAATTGGCTGGAAAACGCAGGCCAACGGAAAGGGAGATAATCGAGGAAATCCAAAGATACAGGAAGGGGAGGAAGAAGAAGGAGTAACCGAATGCTCCGAGTAGTCCTTGATACTAACGTCCTCATATCTGCCCTCATACGAAAAGGCAAACCAAGAAAGCTGTTGCGACGAGCATACGGAAAGAGGTTCATCCTCTCTAGAGAGATAATGGAGGAATTCTTAGAAGTTTGTGGTAGGGATTACTTTCACGAGTTCGTGAGCGATGATGAGGCTGCCAGTTTCTCAAGGATGTTAGTGAACCTATCGCAGTTCGTTGCAATAAAATCGAAATTTAAGGTGATAAGCGAAGACCCTAGTTCCTCCATATCCCCTATTGCAACATTGACCGCTTGGACATCCTGATGAAGTGAAAATAGAGCTACAAGCACCACAATAACAGTAAGTTCCAGAAACACAACAAGCATCAGATGTACAAGGCTTTCAGTAGCAAGTATATCCCGAAGTATCAGGCTTGACATGAGCTTCGAGGAGGAGGTCGTCAAGGAACTCGAGGGGATATTCGGCGATGCTGGCTACGAAGCGGATGAACAAGCGCTTGAAGATTCGAATTCTATATTCCCAGAGGATAGCACAGCGGGAATCAGTGGAAGCGCGAAAAAGACCCACAGTGCCGCAATCCTGTCCATATTTTTATCGTTCGTTTTCCCCACTCAAGTCCTTAAGTTGACCTACAACATATTCGACACCCATGCGGGATAATGATGCTACATCGCCGCTTTTTTTCCATAAAATGTAACCTTTATTAGCCAAATGCCTTATTACATTTTTAAAACTGGGTTTAACACCATATTTTTCAGCTATTTCATCCCAACCTATCATTCCTCGTACTTGTTGGATCGCTTTATATCTCATCATAATAAGCTCCTTATCGTACATTCTTAAGAGAACCTCATCTTCATATGGCTTTAAAGTCACCGTCGTACGCCCGCACTTGAATTTGTATTATTATACCAAATGATTTATATAACTATATCGTATATACGTCAGGTCTTGAGGCCTTGAATAGAGTTAAGCTTCTGAGGGCAAGCTCGATAAAAGGTAATTCAAATGGAAGAACACCTTTTCCAGAGGCCACTAGGATAATCTTGAAAACATTAGCCACTAAAGATCGACCATTCACGATTTCCAGCCTAGAGACTGAGACTGGTATAAATCGTAAGACGATAGAGAAAGCCATTGAGCTTATTGCAGAATGGCAAAGGTTGACAAAAGGTTTCCATTTAGAGGTTGAAAAACTAAATAGAATAAAGATGATCAGGCTCAGGAAGAAAGGATTGCTTAGTCTCCCAGAAGACGCGCAAAGGCGCATATTGAGAACGGAGTATTTTCCCAAGCCATCAGAGGAGGATATGATATTAATCCATCTATACCAAAAAGATGCGACGACTGAAAAAAGATCTATCTCTCTGGAAACTACTCCAATATTGAGGAAGCTTCTGAAACAAGGTCAAATAATTCGGAAAAAGGGCAAGTTCTACCTTTCAGACGAAGGCAGCATAGTGGCAAAGGGAGCCATGAGGCTCTATCCTGAACTAAAGTAAGTGACATTACCATCAAACCTTTACATCCATTATCGTAATTATAGTTGTAATCGAAAAATTCTCTTAATGTTATTCACCAGTGAATTCTATGGAAGGAGTCCGCTAGGCTTAACCTTCTGATCTTAAGCGAGCTTGCCTTACCCACGATTACCAACCACGACCTGCCTTTCAGCTTCTCAGGGATACAACTCCCTCAGTAGGGCCATCTCCTCTTTCGTCCAAACTCTCTCTTTCAGTATCCGCCTTTGGAGAAGCTTTAACAATGTTATTCCGCGCCTAGCAACTCCCGTACATCCCTTTGAAGAGATAATTTTCTGAAAGGGGAGATGAGCAGAATTCCTTGAGTATTCCGTGTAGAATCACGTCCTTTTCTACTAGGTTTGCGTTCTCGATTTTAGCCCATAGGATCATGTTTGGCGGGGAAGGCCAAGAGAAGGCTTGATTTGCTACTGCATAACTTATCCACTGGATAGGTTCAGAGTTTTGGTTTTCCCATCCGTCGCAAATGGCTGTTATGTTAGCCAACTTTTCTATCTTTTTTGACCATCATAAGGGACAAGTTTATATAATATTTTGACCTTTATAGTGTGCAAGATGTCCAAATGTCTGAGAATCGCAAAGAATTTGGGGACGATGAGATCGAAATTTTGAGAGTTTTACACCTACATAATCCATGGTGGGAGTTTAAGCGAGTGCCAAGTTCAAAAGCTCTTCCCTTCAAGAGGAGAGACTTCTATAAACTCTTAGAGGAGTTAAAGAACCCAAAAGTAGCAGCGATAATTGGTGCAAGAAGAGTTGGAAAAACTGTTCTTATGTATCAGCTTATCGAGCATATTGTCTCAAATCTCGGTCCTGAAAGAGTCATGTATCTTTCTCTTGATGATCCTTATCTAAAGGTTGACGTTAAGATACTTGGGCTGATTTTTGACCTTTACTCTAAATATATACTCAAGCAACCATTTTCAGATATTACGGAACCCGTGTACATTTTCTTAGACGAAATCCAAACTTTAGACGGCTGGGAACTGGTTTTGAAAAGATGGTTTGACCTTAATTATAAGATGAAGTTTCTTGTTTCTGGTTCTTCAAGCGTTAATATTCTAACTGGTGGAGCTGAATCACTTGTTGGAAGAATACATTTACAAATAGTTTTTCCAATGAAGTTTCTTGAAACAATTCGTTTTCACATGGCAGATGAAGATTTTGAGAGGCGTTTTGACAAGGTCAATTGGGAGTTGAGAGAAGCATTCAAAATAGCCATCCAAAAAAATGCCGTAGACGCTTTTTATTCTGCTTTGAGAGAAAATGCGAACCTCTTAGCAGGAGATATAGACCACATTATGC
>Ga0129301_1001475_pt1 | contig 11312 bp, 9 predicted proteins | sample ConPoolayeHmetaG_FD_94489 | JGI IMG/M metagenome (GOLD analysis project Ga0129301, IMG submission 94489) | Hot spring microbial mat communities from California, USA to study Microbial Dark Matter (Phase II) - Cone Pool mat layer H metaG ...
GTATTCTCTAAAGTAATTATTTTTTTTCATTATTAATTATTCAAAATTTATTAAAATTTAATTTTTTCATAAATTTTTAAGTATTCATTAGCGATTTTTTTAATATCAAACCTATTAACGCTCTTAAGGTTGTTTTTTGAGAAAAACTTTCTCATTTTTACATTCTTAAAAAGAAACAAAATTTTTTTAGCTAATAAAATGGTATCTTTTGGTTTTACTAAAAAACCATTAATACCGTCTTTAATTATATCTAATTGGCCGCCATTATTGGTGGCGACAATGGGTAATCCAACTTGCATTGCTTCTTGAAGAACAATTCCAAATCCTTCATGAATAGAAGATAGCACGTACAAGTCAGAATTGGCTAGATATTGAAATTTTTTTTCTTCAGATAGAAAGCCTAAAAAATTAACTCTATTTTCCACTTTTAATTTTTTGGCCAATTTTTTTAATTGATTTTCTAAAGGCCCATCGCCAATTAGGTTTAGATGGATTTTTTTAGGTAAATATTTCATAGCCTTAATGAGATATTTATAGCCTTTTCTTTCAACTAATCTCCCAACAGAAACTAAATAAAATTTGTCCTTACTCATTTTTAATTTTTCTCTGCTGACTTTTTTAAATTTAAATTTTTCATAAGGAAGAGGAATAATATGGATTTCTTTTTTTGGTTTAAAATATCTAAGCGTGTTTTTTCTTGTATCGCTTGACTGACAAACTAGAGCGTTGGCATTATTTAAAATAAGTCTCACAATTATCCGCCAATACCAATTTCGATGAGGCGAAGACTTTTTGCTAGGATCATAAATATCGCCCCCATGAAGAGAAAGTATGTTTTTGATTTTAAATATCCTTGAAAGGAATAAACCAACTGGTCCCGTTGGAATAGCAAACTGGGTGTTAATAAAATCATATTTATTTTTAAGGCATAATTGTATTCCTTTTAAGAGAGCGAAAAAATCATAGCAAAGCATAGAAAAAAATGTTGCAGTTGCTCTTTCTTTTCTACCGAGAGAAAAAACGCGGTAAACTCTAATTTTATCAACAATTTCAAATTTTTTAAGATTATGAAAATGGCTAGTAATATAGTCTACTTGGTGGCCTAGGGCCGTAAAACCTTTGGCGAGTTTATAAGAGGCAACTCCTCCTCCGCCGCCTAAAGGAGGGAATTCGTAGTTGAGCATTAGGATTTTCATTTTTTAATTTTTAAACTTTATAGTAGTCTCTATACCAATTAGCAAATTTTTCCAAACCTTCTTCAATTTTTACTTTTGGTTGGTAATCAAGGAGTTTTTTGGCTTTGGAAATGTCAGCGTAGGTGGCAAGAACATCACCAGGTTGAAGGGGGAGAAATTCTTTTTTTGCCTTTTTGCCGAGTTTTTTTTCTAAAATTTTAATAAAATCTAAAAGCAAAACCGGCCGAGAACAACCTAGATTAATAATTTCGTATCCTAATTTTTCTACTTTCTCAAGGGCACTTGTTATTGCTTCCACAATATCGTCAATATAAGTAAAGTCGCGCTTCATTTTGCCGTAATTAAAAACTTTAATTGGCTTTCCTTTTAAGATGGCCTCAGTAAATAAGAAAGTTGCCATATCTGGTCGACCCCAGGGGCCATAAACAGTAAAAAGGCGTAAGCCCACAGCATTTATACCAAAAAGATGATGATAGGCGTAAGCATAAAGTTCATTGGCAGCTTTGGTGGCAGCATATAGAGAAATTGGTTGATTGATAGGCATTGTTTCTTTAAAAGGAATTTTTTTAATTCCTCCATAAACTGAAGAACTTGAAGCAAAAACAAGATTTTTGATTTTAAACTGACGCATTAATTCTAAAAGATTTAAAAACCCAACCATATTTGATTTTTCGTAGACAAAAGGATTTTCGAGGCTATAGCGAACTCCTGCCTGGGCAGCCAAATGGCAAATTTTGTCAAACTTATTTTCTTCAAAAACTTTTTTAAACTGCGAGTAAGAGGAAATATCAATCTTGTAAAAAGAGAAATGGGGATATCTTTTAAGAATTTCTAATCTAGATTTTTTAAGCTTTGGACTATAGTAGCGATTTAGATTATCAACGCCAACTACTTTTACTTTTTTCTCAAGTAATTTTTGAGAGAGGTGAAAGCCAATAAATCCAGCCGCTCCGGTTACCAAAATTTTCATTTGTTTTCAATTATTTCTTTTATAGAATAAAAATTTTTGTGGGAATCGGTTTTAATAATTAGATTTGCTAAAAGACCAAAGACAATAAATTGAATTCCCGTAAGAAAGCCAACAACACCAACCAGAGGCCAAATACGGTTTGATAGAGAATAACCGAAAAAAAGTCGGGCGATGGCAAGATAGCCAATTAGAAGAGAGGAAAAAAAAGTTAAAAGAAGACCAACGGTGCCAAAAATATGAAGAGGTCGGGATTCATATTTGCGCCAAAACCAAATATCAACCATATCCAAAAAACCTTTGATTGTTCTTTTCCAGTTGTATTTGGTTTTTCCATATTTTCGCGGCCGATGATTGACTTTAATTTCAGTGATTTTAAATCCTCGCCAGCGCATTAAAGCGGGAATCATTCGGTGCATTTCGCCGTAAAGATCAAGATTTTCAAAACATTCTTTTTTGTACACCCTTAAAGTACAACCAGAATCATGAACATAATCGTCAACAAAAAATTTTCTTAAAAAAGCGGCGCCTTTGGAAATTATTTTTTTAGAAAGGGGATCTTTTCTTTTGTAGCGCCAACCGCAAACAACATCATAACCTTCGTTTAGTTTTGCCAAAAGGCAAGGGATATCTTTGGGGTCGTTTTGGCCATCACCATCAAGGGTAATAATAATTTCTCCTTTGGCATTTTTTATGCCCGCATCTAAGGCAGCTGATTGACCAGAATTTTTTCTTAAAGAAATTATTTTAAGGGGCTTGAGTTTTTTCATTACCTGAAGGCTGTTGTCTGTAGAGCCATCGTTGACAAAGATTATTTCGTAGGGTTTTTTAAGTTTTCGAAGGGTGCTGACTATTTCTCGATGAAGAGAGGGAATATTTTTTTCTTCGTTAAAAACCGGAACAATAACTGAAGATTGTATTTTTTTATTCATGATTTTTATATAATTTTATCAACAGAATTTGAGAATATCAATAAGTCTATTGAAAATCATTTTTGATTAGGAATGAAAATTCTTTTTTTAAATCACAATCAAGAGGGCTTGGGAACTTATTGGCGTTGTTTCTTTTTTGCCAAATATCTTTCAAGGCGAGGCTGTCAAATCATAATGATTTGTGCTTCAGGAAAAAAATTTGATTTTTTAGTTCGTCGGAAAAAGATTAATAAAAATTTTACAATTATTACTCTTCCTCGCCTTTGCTATCATAAATATTTTACAGGCCAAATAATTTTTCGCCTGCCGTTAAATTGTATTTTTGTGTTATTTCTTGATTACGACCTTATTTATGCTTTTACAGTTGCCCAGCCTCAAATTGCTATACCCGCCATATTGGGTAAGTTTTTGAAAAGAAAAAGATTAATTATTGATTGGGATGACTTGTGGAGTGGAGGTTTTGCCAAAATACATGGTGGGTTAATTGAATTTGTTTTGACTTTTTTTGAAAGAAAAAGCCTACGGTTTGCCGATAGGATTACTTATGTTTCTGAGTTGATTGGTAATGAGATAAAAAGAATAGGCTTTCTGAATCGAGCTCAAAAAATTCCCAATGGAGCAAATGTTAGTCAGATTAATCCTGTGGATAAAAATGAAGCAAAAAGAAAATTGAATCTCGATGAGAAAGAAAAATATATTGTTTCAGTGGGAAATACTTATACGGAAAGCTTAAAGCTGTTGGTGGATGCTTTTAGCCGCGTTTCCCGAAAAGTAAAAAATTTGACGCTTATTTTGGTTGGTTCAATTGAGATGCCCCAAACATTTTCTTTTAGAAAAAAGAAAGTGATGATTGTGGGTAAAAAACCGTATAGCGAAATTCCTTATTGGTTGGCGGTTGCGGATGTTTCAGTTTTGCCTATGGAGGATAATTTGATAGAGAAAGCTCGCTTTCCCATAAGATTTGGGGATTACCTTTGCGCTAAAAGACCTATAGTTTCCAATGCCGTTGGGGAAGTAAAGTATTTTTTAGAAAAATATCAAGCAGGACTAACTTGTGAGCCTCATTCGGTAGAAGATTTTAGCAACAAAATTTTATTGGCATTAAACAACGATGCATTAAGTAATAAAATTTCTGAAAATGCCAGAAAGCTCGCTGAAGGAGATTTAAATTGGGAAAAGATTGCTGTAAAATTAACAGAAGTTCTAAAATGAAGATTTTTTTAGCCAACCCACCCTGCTTAATTCCTTTAAAGAATCATCAAGAGAGGTATTTCGTTCGGGCGGGTTCCCGTTGGCCATTTTCTGTAATTAAAAAAAGAAATCAGCCGCTAGAGTATTTACCGTTTCCATTTTTTCTTGCTTATACGGCAGCTCTTTTAGAAAAAGAGGGATTTTCGGTTGAGGTTTTAGATTCAATTGCCTTGAATCAAACGGAAGGGGAGTTTTTAGAGAAAATAGAGCAAATTGAGCCCGATATTATTCTTTTTGAGACGTCTACTCCCACTATAAATTATGACTACCTTTTAGTGAAAAAAATAAAAAAGATTTTACCCTCAATTTTAATTTGTCTTACAGGACCCCACGTTTCTGTTTACTATAAGGAAGCCTTCAGAGAACGTCCGGAAATTGATTTTATTTTCCAGGGAGAATACGAGTTAGCTTTTAAAGACTTATGTTTGCAATTGGAAAAAAATAGAAATTTTGCCAGAATTCCCGGTTTAGTGTTTAAAAACAACAAGAAACTTGTGGTTAATAGACCGGAGTTAATTGAAGATATTAATGTTCTTCCCTTTCCTGCTCGACATCTTTTCCCCAGTAGAGAAATTGCAGCGCCAACAGTTTATTGGGATGGTTTTTGTCAATATCGCCCAGCAATTCAGATGCATGCCACCCGAGGTTGTCCGTTTAGATGTAATTTCTGTTTGTGGAATCAGGTAATGTATCGTAATGGGAAGTATCGGGTGTTTAAACCTCAAAGAGTTATTAGGGAAATAAGGGAATGCCAAAAAAAATATAAAGCCAAAGAAATTTACTTTGACGATGACACCTTCACTGCCAATAAAAAATATGTCTTAAGATTATGTAGGGAAATTATTAAAAACAAATTGAAAATCTCCTGGTCAATAATGGGAGATGCGATGGTTACAGATGAAGAAATGGTGGAGGCGATGTTTCAAGCTGGTTGTATTGGGATAAAGTTTGGGGTAGAATCGGGCAATCAGGAAATTCTTAGGCGGATTGGAAAACCAGTTAATTTTGAGAAATTAAAAAGATTTACCGCCTGGTGTGCCAAAAGAAAAATTAAAACTCATGCTACCTTTACGTTTGGTTTGTCCGGAGAGACTAAGCAAACAATGGAAGATACTCTAATGTTGGCGAAGAAATTGGATGTGGATTCAGTTCAGTTTTCTATTACTACTCCCTTTCCCGGGACTCGTTATTACGAAGAGTTAAACAAAAAAGGGCTTTTATTGTCTAAGAGGTGGGAAGATTTTGATGGAGCAAAAAAGTCTGTAGTTAGATTTGAGAACTTAAAAAATAGCGAAGTTGAACTTTATTACCAAAGAGCTTCTGGCCAATGGTTGCGAACTAAGCTTTTTGAGCCTCGTTGGATTTGGCGACAACTTTTTTACCTTCGGCGATTAATTATTGGACAAGGGATTAGAATAGTTTTTCAACGCTTTAAAAGAGTAGTAGAGTTAATTTTAAGATAAAAATTTGGGCATTTTTAGGAGTCTTTTTGGCTACCATTTTATCTTGCTTCCTTCATTTTTTTTAATTATAGTATATATTAATATTAGGCATATTTACGGTATGAGGGTTTTACAGATAGTCCCTGTTTTTATTCCTGATATTGGAGGAGTTAATACTCATTTGTGGGATTTATGTCGCTTTTTATCGGAGGTGAAAAAATACAAGGTTTTTGTAATTACTTTTAAACCCTATAGTAAACATTTAAAGTGGATTAAAAAAGAACGGATAAATAATAATCTGACAGTGAGAAGGTATTGGTGGATAGTTGGTCATTTTTGGGACGTCATCGAAAAATATCCCTTTTTAAGTTTTTTAAATATCGCTACGGGTTTAACTTTTTATTCCTTAATTCATGCATTTTATAACAGAAAATCTTTTGATGTTATTCATGCTCATGGTTTGAATGCTGCTTTTGCGGGAAAGTTTATTAAGTATTTTTTTAAAAAAAAGTTGATAGTGAGTATTCACGCCTACTATAATTTCAAAAATAGAAAACTTTTAGGAAAAATAGTTAAATGGGTGCTGAGAGATGCAGACAAAATCCTTACTTTGTCGAATCAAACCGCACAAGAGTATTTAGACTTGGGTTTGGAGAAACAGAAAGTCGGGCGGTTTACTTATTGGGTTGATCAGCAAAAATTTCAACCCCTACCCCAAAATTATTGTCGAAAGCAGTTGGAATTAGGAGGGGCTTTTACCTCTATTTTTGTCGGCCGGTTTATTCCTAAAAAAGGAATAGAGATTATTGTTAGATTGGCTAAAGAAATTCCTCATATAAATTTTCTAATGGTAGGCGGAGGATTAATGGAAAATTATTTAGAAAAAAAAGTAAAGGGCTTAAAAAATCTTTATCTATTTAAAAATATACCCAATGATAAATTGCCATTATTTTATAATGCTGCCGATGTTTGTATAATCCCTTCGCTTTATGACGAGGGTTTCGGCAGAGTAATTTTAGAGGCATTATCTTGTGGGGTGCCAGTTATTGCTTCCAATATGGGGGGGATTAAAGAAGCCCTTGATGAGAAAGTGGGAGTTTTAGTTACCCCTACTTATCGAAACTTTAAAAAAACTCTCCTTTTCCTTTATAAGAATAAGAATAAGTGGCTGAGCTTTAAAAGGAACACCGTTAAGTTTGCCAGAAAATATTATAGTATCAAAAATGCGGAAGATATTGCGGGTTATTACCAATGAGCTTTAAAAAATACTTTTGGACTATTATTAATAATCCTTTCTCCTCAATATATGTGTTGATTCATTATTTAAGAAGGATTTTCCCCCTTGATTATTGGTGGGGGAGGGGTTATTCTTTTTTTCCCGATTTTATAACCATTTTAATAACTGAAAGATGTAATTTTTTTTGTAAAAGATGTTCTTCTGCTTCCCCTCGGTGGACTAAAGAATTTCTTAAAAGTGGGCAAAGAGAATTAACTACAGAAGAAATAAAAAAATTACTAGACGAAGTAGCCTATTTTAAGCCATCAATCTACTTTTGCGGAGGAGAGCCAACTTTAAGAAAGGACTTATGGGAATTGTTAAAATATGCTAAAGAGAAAAAAATGATAACCGGTTTTGTTACTAATGGTAGCCTTATGAATGATGCAGCAATTAAGAAACTATTTGAGTCTAAGGTAGATTTTGTTTCTTTTTCATTGGACGGACTGCCCTCCTATCATAACAAATTGAGAGGCTTTCCTATGGCTTATGAAAGAGCGGTCGGGAGTCTTTCTAAGATTATTAATTATAGGAAAAAACATCACTTACATTATCCTCATCTTAGAATTGCGGCGGTAATTGATCATGAACACATTGAAAATAGCTATCATGTGTTGAGGGTGGGGAAAAGATTGGGTGTGGACGAGGTGAGTTTTGGCGCTTTAATGTATTACCCTAAATCTCTTAAAAGAAAGCAAGAGGAGTTTTTAAAAAGATGGGGAGCAGGAGGAAATTATTTAATCGGTTTGGAGGTTGAAGATGATTATAAGTTTAATTTTAATTTGAAAAAGTTAAAAAAATTTTATCGCGAGGTAGCTAAGGAAAAAGAAGTAAGGGTGGTAATGATATCTCCTGAGGAGAAATATCTTGCTGACTATTTTAATGTTAGAAAGTTTCCAACAAATAAGTCAGTTTGTTTAACACCTTGGTTTACAGCTTTAGTTAAGTCTAATGGTGATGTTTCTTTATGTCAAGGAATTATTGGGGGGAATATTCTAAAAGAAAAGTTTATGAAAATTTGGAATAAGGAAGAATTTAAAAAATTCAGAAGAGTTAGAAAGTCAAGAGTTAGCCCAGCTTGTTTTCGTTGTAATGAGGGTCAAAAGATTAAATTTTAAAAATTTATGAAAAAGAAAAAAATCCTTTTTCTTTTTAATAATGTGGATCATTTTAGGTTATCTTCGAGTCTAAATGTTGGTCCGGTAGACGGAGGGACAAATATATTGTTAAATTTTATTAATCGGCTTGAGAGAGGTTATGAAGTTTATATTTCTACCCAGAGAGGAAATAAAAAAAGATATGAATTTATTCTTAACAATCCCCAGGCTAAATTTTTTGAATTTAAACCATTTTATGATTATATAAAAATTAAAATAAGTTTTTTAGAAATTCTTTTACGAGCCTTTCTTTTGCCTTTTAAATTAATTTCTCAGTTCAGGAATGTAGATATAGTTGTTTCTTCATCAGATTTTTGGCCTGATTCTTGTCCGGCACTTTTTTTGAAAATGATAAATTCAAAAATTTTTTGGATTGCCGGTTTCTTTTTAACCGCTCCTCCTCCTTGGCGAAGTCCTTACAGGGGGAGACGATTTTTAACAGGACTTTTTTATTGGTTAAGTCAAATTCCTGTTTTCTGGTTAGTGAAAAAGTATGCTGATGTTGTTTTAGTTACTTCCGAACCGGATGTTGAAAAATTTATTACCCCTCAAAGAGGGCGGAATAGAATTATTGTTATGATGGGGGGAGTTGATATTAAACCTTCTACTAAATATCTTAATAGTCCTGATTTTGTACCGCTTAAGAAGAGAAAATATGATGCCTGTTTTATGGGACGTTTTCACTATCAAAAAGGTGTTTTAGAACTGGTTGATATTTGGAAAGAAGTAATTAAGAAAATCCCTGGAGCAAAATTAGCAATGATAGGCGATGGGGATTTGTATTTTGAATGTAAGAAAAAAATAAAAGCCCTTCATTTAGAAAATAATATTGATTTGTTGGGTTTTAAAGAGGGGCCAGAAAAATATGCAGTGTTTAAACAAAGTAAGATTATTGTTCATCCCGCTATTTATGATAGTGGGGGGATGTCAGCGGCTGAGGGAATGGCGTGGGGACTTCCCGGAGTAAGTTTTGATTTGGAGGCATTGAAAAGTTATTATCCCGAGGGAATGATTAAGGTTCCATGTTTTGATAAAAAAGAATTTGCCGAAGCAATAGTGAGATTATTGAAAGATAGAAAGCTTTATAATAAATTTGCTAGAAGGGCGAGAGATCTAATTGTTAGAAATTGGAGGTGGGATATAAGATTAAAGACTCTTTATGAAATAATTAATTAGAATGAATCGATTGGTTGTTTTCCTTTCACCCCCCTCGCGTAGCCTTAATCATTATCGACCCCCCTTGGCATTGATGTATTTAGCCGGTTATTTGGAAAGAAAAGGTTATAGGAGCGAGATTGTCGATATTACTTTAAAAGAACAGGTGCGTACAAGGGGATTTTTAAAGAATAAGAGTAAAATTCTTGAAGAGGTGGAAAAAAAGATTATCGAGGAAGTTAAGAAATTAAAACCCGATATTATAGGAATTACTTGCTATTCTCCAGAGTATTTTGAGGTTCTTAAGTTGGCTGAAAAAATAAAAAAAATTAACAAGGAGATTAAAATAATAGTTGGCGGTATTCATCCTACTCTTTATCCTAATGACTTTTGTTATTCAAGTAGCCCCTTTGACGTTGCGGTAATTGGTGAAGGGGAGCTAACGCTTTTAGAATTGGTTAAAGTACTTCGTTGGGGAGGGAAGATAGAAAAAGTTGATGGAATTGCCTTTTGGAATAAAAGAGGGGGAAGGATTGTAATTACACCTAAAAGACAACTTTGTCAAGATTTAGACGAGATTTCTTTCCCCGCCTATGACAAGATTGATATGAATTACTATACCACCGCATCACCCTACGCTATTCGTGGGGTTTTTTTGCGTTCAATGTATATTTTATATTCTCGCGGTTGTCCTTCTCAATGCACTTTTTGTGTGGCCAAGAAGTTACGCACATGTAATGGGGCGGGAAATTATGTTCGCCTAAGAGACCCTCAAAAGGTTTTTAAGGAGATTCTGTTTTTGAAAGATAGATACCAGATTGATTCTTTTTATTTTATTGACGATTTATTTACTTTAGATAAACAAAAAGTTAAGCAATTTTGTCAGTTAATTATTAACTCAAAACTAAATTTACTTTGGGGTTGTTCCTCAAAGGTAACAACAGTTGATTACGAGACCTTAAGAATAATGAAAAAAGCAGGGTGTATCCAAATAGATTTTGGTGTTGAGCGGGGTTCAGATAGGGCTCTTAGTTTAATTAAAAAAGGAATTACTGTTAGGCTTGTTAAAAAAATATTCAGATATTGCCATCGATTAGGCATAAGGACGTTTGCTAACATGTTGATAAATATTCCCGGTGAGGAAGAGAAAGATTTAGAGGACATAATTAATTTAGTTAAAAAGATTAAGCCAACGATAGTTTCTTTTAATACTTTTGTTCCCTATCCGGGAACAGAAATATTTGATCAGTTTTCCACGAGTTTTTCTCCAAGAGATTATCCGTTGATGATGGAAGATCCGGGAATGCTGACCAGAAAATATGCTTCAAGATTCCGATTTGCTAATCATCGAGTAGATTTTCAACGATGGGCAAGTTTTTATCATCGAAAATTTAATAAAGTGATTTTAAATCTTAAGATATACTTTTCTCTTTCTTATGTTTTTTTATTACTGAGGTCAAAAAGGAAATTGAATTACTTTAAGCAATTAGGTTTATTATTTAAGGAGTTTGTAAATCAGAAGTTTTTGTAAAAATGGAAAAAAAGTGTCGCTTTTGTTTTTCAATTGCCAAGAAAATGTTTATTGCTCAAAATATTCATGGGCGCCGGAAAATTTCTTCTCAAAACTTTACTGTTTTTAAATGCAGCCATTGTGGGCTGGTTTTTCCCTATGTAAATAATTATTCGGGTGATTATTACAAAAAATTTTATAAAAAAGGTTATTATCAACATCCTTCTTATTTGGAATTATTTCATAGTAAAATTAGTTTTTTTTTAAAAAAAAGGCTTTTGGGGAAGTATAAAAAAAGCGGCCGGATTTTAGATATTGGTTTTGGTGGAGGGGGTTTTCTTAAGAATATGCCCAAAGTTTATGAGAAGTATGGTATTGAAATTGATAGAAAAAGCTGCAATTTGGTTAAAAAATATTATCCAGAGA
>Ga0129301_1001476_pt1 | contig 11309 bp, 8 predicted proteins | sample ConPoolayeHmetaG_FD_94489 | JGI IMG/M metagenome (GOLD analysis project Ga0129301, IMG submission 94489) | Hot spring microbial mat communities from California, USA to study Microbial Dark Matter (Phase II) - Cone Pool mat layer H metaG ...
CCATCGAATTCCAAGGATCGAAAATAAGATAAACCCTGGAATAATAATTGGTGTAAATCGACGAACAGCCCAAAAATGAACTGGATATATCGATGGTCTCCAAAGATAAAATATGGAAAATCCGGCGAAACAAATTAAGATGACCATCAAGGGCAAATCCTTTCTTTTTCTCAAGATTCCCCAAAGGGTAATAAACCAACCTCCCACTGCAATAAATATTACAGGCGGTGAAAGATATTTAGATAAATTGACCAAAGAGTTTTCCCGATAGTCACGTGTCCCATCTAATGGATCTCCTGGTTTATTCATAATCGCATACGGTTCGATATTGGGCCTAAACCAATAGGCATAAATGGTGAGACCTATTAAGACAATACCTATAAGGATCAGAGTTATTTTGCTTGTAAGAATTTTTGCAATAGGTTTCGTATTCAACCAGGTAAAAGAAAATAGTCCAATCAGAGTTGCTAATGTTAATATCCCTAACCATTTTAAGTTTGGAAGATTATCAAGAAAATATTTTTTAGTATCAAAGAAATAATAAATCACTGCAAGGATTGCTAAACACATAGCGACCTGATAAAATGGACTCCAAACTGTTAAAGCCATTTCCTCTTTTTGACCTACAATAACTTTTTGCATTAAGTGTGAGAAAAATAAAAGAGGGATCAAAAGAAAGTTGTCAATTCTTACAAATAATGAAAAGCCCAAAAGAACTCCAGCCCAGCGAGCCCATAGCCGGTGTTTATTCTGCTGGGCAAAAAAGAGTACCAAAAAGGCAGACCAGATAATGAATTGTGATGGGATTTCAGTTAAAGTTCTCCTGGCCAACCAGATCTGGCCGGGATTTAGTGCCAGGAATAGGGCAGCAAAGACCGCATAAGGTTTTTGCAACAATGAGCGACAAAAACCATAAAAAACGGTTATGGACAGAAGGGCAAAGATAGCATTGAGCCGGAATAACCCATGATGCCCAAATGTTGCAAAAGCTTGGGCTAACCATACGGGGAATGTATGGGGAAACTGAACTGTCAAGGTCGGAGGGGTGGGATAAAAACCAGGAATTTCTCTAAAAACCTTTGAAAAGATATGATTAAGATTTTCTGGCCAGGGGTAAGGGACATCCATTCTTCCATGATTTGCGATGAATATGCCATGGTTAGTATATAGACCTTCGTCACATCCGAGAAATATGGTTTCTGCCGGGAACCCAATATAGATCCAGGCAGTAAAAACCAAGCCCATTGCAAATAGACCATCCCACCCCGAAACTCTTAAATTTTCACCAAAAGAAAAATGCCATTTTTTAAAGTTTCTTTTTAAAAAATATAAGGTTATAAACCAACCGATAAGTCCGAAATAATCCGCTCTATATACACCTGCCATTGCTGAACTCAAGAGAAAAAAAGACCAAAAAGCAAGACCCGTTGCCGTTATCAATGAAAAGTAGGTTATTGGTGGGATGAATTGGATTATCCCTCCAAGACGATATCTGTTGACTATGAAGTTGCCTGTCAATGGAACAGCAGGCCAAATACCAAAAGATATAATGTTTACAAATGGAGCAGGATTTACCATACTTATAAAATTTATTGGATTCTTATGATATTATCCTTAGCTCTAAGAGTAGCCTGTTAGATAGAGGTAGCAAGTATGCCGGATTAAACCTTCGATAGAAGGTTTTTAAAAACTTTTATATTATAAAATTCATCTTTATTGAAATCACCAAAAAGTTCCCTGTGTTCATAAAGGTCGTTAATGATATCAATAATTGTATATTGAGGATAAAATCCAAGATAAGTTTTTGCCCTCTCGATCGAGACTTTATAATTTCTAAAGTCCTGTATATTTTTAAGTTCAATATGAATTTTTTTCCCTGTTAGCTTCTCAATTTCATGTTTCACCATATCTCCCACATGTCCAACAGTATAGTTTCCGGATGCCACGTTGAAGACACCACTAATGGAATAATCCGCTTGAACTGCCCTTAAAAATGCATTTACTGCATCCCGAATATCATAAATCGGACGCCATATAGAGGGATTATTAATAATTACTTTTCCCTCGGTGATAGCGGTTTTAAACATGGTGTTGACAATTAAATCCATCCTCATCCTTGGGCTATATCCGCAAACCGTTCCTTGACGAAGGGCGATTACGGAAAAATTGGAATCTTGAAATTGGAAAACTCCTCTTTCTCCTTGTAGTTTAGAAATTCCATAAGGATAATTACATGTCACAGGAGCATCTTCATCGTAAAGTTGGTTGACGGTATATCCATAGATTGAACAGGAGGAGGCATAAATATATCTTTTAACCCCAGCCTTTTTGGCCTGGAAGGCTAAGTAAGCGGGTAGAGCAGCATTATATATAAAATTTTTTGCAGGGCTATACTCTGCCATAGGGTCATTAGATAACCCTCCCAGAAATATGATTTGGTCATATCCTTGGAATTCCTCGTAATCGCAATCAAATAAATCTTTCTGAATGACTTTAATCTCTTTTGGTAAATGATTTCCAAACCAGAGAAGATCGATCACCTCTACTTCATAACCATATTCCATTAGCTCAGGTGCTAATTTGGATCCTATATAACCCGCCCCCCCGGCCAAAAGTATTTTCATATTTCCTCCCTATCTTTCTTTGTTTCCAATAAGGTTAAGATATTTCTCACAATTTAACGAAGTATCTTTAGGCACTATGAAATTGATTTCCTTTATTGATAAAGGTGTTATATTTCGAGATGGATCCAGTGACACCGCATATTCAAAAACTGTCTTTCTTTTCCCTCCAATATGGATAACCCCTGTGATTTCATAGTCTAATAATTTTGCAATTTTTCTGGCAATGATGCTCACGCTTTCCCTGCTGGTCCATTGGTCTATGAACGCTTTTTCGTATGGAAAAATGTTAGGCCCAAAAGTTGTTCTAATGATTAGAGAGCGATCATACATTCTGACCGCACACTCTCCTCCCAGTTTTGACCAGGCGTATTTATTTACCGGAAAGACCGGATCTTCTTCCTTATAGTTGCCTTGATCCCCTTTAAATACATAGTCTGTAGAAATATATATTAATCGGATTCCATATTTGATACATAATTTTACCACATTAGCCGTTCCGATAATATTTACTTCTAACGCTTTTAATGGTTCTTGATCAACTTTTGGGGGAGAGGTGAATGCCGCCGCATGGATGATTAACTGAACTTCTCCTTCTCTTTTTAAATAATTTTCCATCTGGTTATAATCCGTTATATTAAATTCCCGAGATGTGGGATATCTAATTTCAGGAAACAATTTTTTAAACTCACTCCCTAATAAACCACTTCCACCCGTGAATAGAATTTTTTTCTGTTCAATCATCTCAACCGCTCCAGTTCCTTTTATAAATTGCTTTTAACGCAAATGTTGATATATGAAATTTTCTGATCTTTTATCCTTCTCCCATTGAGTTAGCGAAAAACCTCCTCTATCTTTATCAGTTATTAAGGGAGTCACGGTGGCTATCGAATCAAAAAGTTGCTTAAGGGATTTATCACAAAGGGACCAATCCAGATCTTCTGCTAAGGGGGAAATACCAGCTTCCCCATTCGGATTGTATTCACCCGAACAGAGATACTCGATCAGGCTGTCTTCAAGAAAGAAGTTTCCGTGAGCAAACCCGGGAGGGACCCAAATCCATTCAGCATAATCAGATTGGAGATTTGCAGGCATATCATAAGCCATTACCTTCCCGAAAGTTGGAGAGCCTTTTCGGATATCCAGGACCAAATCAACCATGTGACCCTGTAATGTCCGTACCAATTTCCCCATGTAAGGCTCCCATTGAAAATGCAATCCCCGGATCGTACCTTTCTTAGAAAAACTTTCATTACACTGTACCCATTCAATTCCCTTCATCGATTCCATCTCAGGATACCCCCAAAGGTCACTTTTTCTGAAGGATTCCGTAAAATAACCCCGATGGTCACAAAATCTACCAAATCGAATTACTTTAATCTCAGGAATTTGGAGACTTTTAATTTTTAGTATTTTCATGGTTGCTCCTTTATCATTATTCAGTCAATAATTTCTATTTCAAAGTATTTTTTTGTTTTATAAAGCAAGCGTTTTAATTGATTTTTTTTAAGTTTAGCATAAAATTCTAACCTATGCCTTCCTTTTCCCAAAATACTTGCATTGAATGTGACCTCCCATCCAGTGAGTGTTAAGATAGGTCGGCTATAAGCTTGAGCTACATCCTCACGATGAAGCTTCATAAGGGGTGACACGGGTAGTCTTTTACCATTTGAAACTAATACCACTGATTCGGCAGGAACCATGTTTTCGAGATCAGCAGCCCATCCACTCATATGTATATTTGAGTCCAACGTTGGGTTTGATGGTTCAATGAGGTCTACATGACCCCCATAATTTTTTGAAGGAACTTTTTGCCGGTCTTTATAGGCAATGATAATATCTTGGCCAGATAAGAATTGTAATCTCCCGCACCATGAACCCCACAAAATAGGTTCTTGTATCTCCAGTTTTACACGTTGATATAGATCTCGAATATAAACCTCTTCATAAGCAACTGCCACTTCTGGATTGTTTGGATGGATACTTAAATATTCTATTTTTTATCTTTAAAAGGATATTTAAAATCGAGGTCGCTTTCTTCAATTTGTATAAGATTTCGTGATTCATCGTTTAACAAAAAGAAGGTAATTAAACATCTACCATTTTTCTTCAGGACTCGATAGATTTCTCGCATATAATTTTCTATCCCATCAGGAAGCATGTGTGTAAAGACCGATGTGAGAAATACAAAATCGAAAGATTCATTTTCGTATGGAAACTCATAATCCGAAGGGGACTTTCTCCCTTTGGGATTATAAAATTTGTTAAATACATCAGCTAATCTAAAGTTAAAATTTGGATATTTTGTTGTAATGTTTTCTCTACACCAATTTATTCCATCAGCAACAATATCAAATCCTTCATAATGACTTGCTTTATTCAAATATTTTGTAAGGGGAATAGCCATTCGTCCTATCCCGCAGCCTACTTCAAGAATCTTTTCATTTTGTTTTAATTTACATAGTAGATAAAATATTTTAAAAATTCGTCTCCAATTTGAATGAATTCTTCTATGCTTTTACTCCCATCAAAAATTTTTTCTAAAGGTGGAATTAACATATTATTCCCATTCAACGATTGCTGAAAAGGTTGAATACTTTCTTTTGATATTTCTTTTTCTAATTTTTGGACAACTAATTCGAAGCTATATTCATCAACGAGTGGGTTTTCGTGGACAATTTTAATATTAACAAAACGATCCGTTAAGATTTTTTTTACATATTTCAAACTAAAATCTTTAATTTTATGAGAGTAATTATAGGATTGTCCTGTTTTTCTGCAATGTTCTCTATAAGTTAGCTCATCGGGACAATACAAAATGAGATACCCCCCAGGCTTGATAACCCGCAGCCATTCTTTTAATACATCGTACGTATTTTCAAAATCTTCTAAAAGGTGAGAAGAATACACATAATCAAGAACATTATTTCTAAACCAATAAAGATCTCTCGCATCCCCTGCTAAATGAAGAGGGCCGTTTCCAACATGGGTATAAGGCCTTGGGAGATCCACTGTAATTGCACTTGGTAAGATTGGATCTCCACCATAGCTTAAATCCAATCCATTACCAATACAAAAGTGTTTTAAACGTTCTCTACATTTAGATGGTTCACCAAACATAAATAATTACATAATCATTTAATACTTTTTGGCAAATAAGAAAGGGCGCTAAGTTGAATGGCTGCTTCATAAACCTTTTCAGGCCACAATAACTTCAGGCACTTAAGGTCATAAGGACAAAGTTCAGGTTTTGGTTTATAACAGGGTGAACATGGAATGTCTAACCTAATACTTGTAGTAAACATACCTAAAGGATGCCATTCATAGGGTGAAACTTCTCCGCCAAAAATGGTTAGGGTTGGGATTCCTACTATCGATGCAATATGACTTGGTCCACTTACATTCCCAATAAAAAGGTTAAGATATCTTATGAATTCTATAAATTCCTTTAAGGCAAGTTTACCGACCAATGAAATAAATTTTTCTTTATATTTAATATTTTCATAGAGTTGCAAGACTATATCCTCCTCAGATTTTGTGCCAACTACTACCACCAATGCATTGTTTCTTTCAATCAAAAGATCAGATAAACGAGCAAAATATGGAATTGGCCATTGCCTTATGGGATTTCCTACACCTGGATGGATACCGACTAAAAAGTTATTTTGTAATAAAGAAGTTAATTTATTATCTTTTAGTAAGTTTTGTAAATCCTTTTTTTCCCCCATAATTAAATTGACCCGGGGGATCAAATGCCCTTCATGAGTTTCATAATCATTAGGTCTGATTACACGAATCAATTGACATATTTGTTCTGTAATGTGTGGTTTTGAAGGTTTTCCAGGAATATCTTTTATGTCCGGGGATACTTCTAAATAACCTGATAACCATTTATAATCTCCTCCATTACCATATCCTATTGTAAAGCGGGCTCCGCTGAGCTTTAAAATACCTCTTGTCTCAGGGTGTTTTCTTAAGTCAATGGCTAAATCGAAATGAAGCGCTTTCAATGTATGTTCAAGATTTTTTAATTCTATATTGTTTAAAGGGCGTTTTCCTTCACTAGATTTTTCAAAGAAAAAGTCAAAAGTTAAGATGTCGTCAATCTCAGAAATTTTTTCTACTATTGGTTTTGCCCAGCTTCCTACGAGCATTGTAATATGAGCATAGGGGAATCTATTTCTTACCATCTGAATGGCTGGTAAGCTTAATATCACATCTCCAATGTGGTCTAATTTGATTAACAGGATCTTCCTTATTGATCCCAAATCGATTGGATCATTTTCTTGATATGAAAAATTTATGTCCTCCGAATGGAAAGGTTCGTGGTGTTCAATCAACACAGGTCTCATACTGAGGGAATAATTATCGGAATCCAAGGTTAGGAAAGGATTATAATACGGATCTCCCTTTTCTAATAGATGCCTCCATCGTTTCCAAAAGTATTCATTATCCTCTTTGGAGTTTACCACAGTCCTATTCGCTAATTCAATATGATAAAGGATAGAAAAAGGGGTCCAGACAATTAGATACCCTGCTTCTATAGCTCGTAAACAGAAATCAACATCGTTACCTTCTACAGCTAAATTTTCGTCAAGTCCTCCAAGTCTACGATAAACCTCTTTCGGAATCATTACACATCCAAAGGTCACTGAAGAACAATTTCGAATTACTTTTAAAAGTCCCATATACCCATCAGCATCCTTTTGGAAATATCTAAAAGCATGCCTTGCTCCACCTCCAGAATCTACAAGAAAAACTCCTCCATGCTGGATCGTATCGTCTGGATAGAGAAGTTTGACTCCAACAACGCCCACTTCGGGCCGCTGGGCATGTTCAAGCATAGCTTCGATCCAATCCGGACTGATAACTTCGGTGTCATCATTGAGTAAAATGAGGTAGTCTCCTGTGGCTTGTTGAGAGGCCAAATTATTCATACGAGAGAAATTATAGTTTTCAGGATAAGTGATAATTTTAAGGGGCACGTCGGTCACAAATTTCTCAACGTCACGGTGTGACAGTTTTCCATGGCTATTATCGACCAGAATGATTTCATAGTCTTTATAAGTGGTCTTTTCAAGAAGGGTTTTTAAACAATTTTTGAATAAATCAGGTTTTCTATAACCAGTTAAAAGGATAATGCTCACCTTTGGATTTCCGATAATCTCCCTTTTGACTCGATAGGCACCCTTATAGGCTAAAGGGATTACCGTTCCTTTGATCCCTCTCCGGGATAGGGTTTCTTCGATTACTTTTTGTCCCATTACTAAATTGTATTCAATTGATTTATTTTTAGTGTATAGTACAGATGGTATATGAGCGATATTTTCCGTAATCTCTGTAGCCCGAAGTAAAAGATCATAAAAACTTTCGAAGGAAAATCCATGCTGTAATCCCCCAATACGAGTGAAAAGGTCTTTTCTCAATAAGAAAAATTGTCCAATGTAATTCATGCTCAAAAGGAGATCTGGAGACCATTCGGGTTTTAAGAAAAAATCCTGTCTTTGGCCATCTATAAGAGTATCCTCATCACAATAGACAAGGTCAGCAGATCGGTTAAGATTCATTTTTTTGGCCATCTCAAATAGGGTGTGAGGAGCTAATCTATCCCCCGCGTTTAAGAATCCTAAGAATTCACCTTTTGCTATTTGAACAGCATAGTTAAATTCACTAACCGGATAGATTTTTAACTGATTTTTACTTAGTTGAAGATTTAAATGTTCTAAATCCATCTCCACAAAGTCTTTATCATAACATAAAATGATCTCAAAAAAGGGATACGTCTGATTTTTAATCGATTCGATGGAACTGATTACGAAAGGATGGGTTTCCTTTTCGTCAATTAAGAATAAAGTGATGAAAGGTTTGTATGGAAGTATTTCACTGAAGTTTTTCATCCACATCAATGTCCCTTGTGTGGGGGTTGTCATGTTTATAAATTTTTGATAGAAATCTGCTGCTTCAAGGGAATAGACTCTTTCGGTAGATTGCCCATTCTTAGCAATAGCCTTAACCACTACAGTGTGTTGACATGAGGGGAGGGGTTTCTCGAATGACGCAAAGAGGAAAAAGCCGGAATTGCCGCTATCTTTAATAAAAGGGTAAACAGCCTGAACATCGGGTCTCGGGAGGCCATAATAGGTTTGGCCGATGAGTTGGTCACCGCAATAGACCAGTATCTGCTCTATTCCATGAGGGGAGACTGCCCATCCTGCCACCTCAATATTAAGGTTTTGTAACACTACTTTATCGCAATGCATCATTATCGATTGTTCAAAAATTAACTTCTCTATATTTTCCTCTAAAATGGAAGGTTTATAGTTCTTAATGTCATAAAGAAAGGTTCTTATATTTTTCTTATTAAGGTACTTTATGATAGATGTTGGATGCCTCAGAGCATTTAAAACGATTTTTGCAAATAGCCTTCTTTTGGTGTTATGGGGGAATATTTTGTCTACCAACTTGTTACATATTATCAATGCATTTAATCCGTAGGAATGATAAATACGATTTAAGATAGTCTCTTTTTCTTTGATGTGGGAGTCTTTTTGGAGGAGTTCTGATTTTAGGTTTTCGATGTCAATTTCTTTTTCTTTAATGAGGGATTCAAGGTTGGCTGTATAGAGTTCCTTTTCTTTAAGACCTAACTCAAGGCTCTCAATTTGACGGTCTTTTTCTTTGATGTGGGAGTCTTTTTGGAGGAGTTCTGATTTTAGGTTTTCGATGTCAATTTCTTTTTCTTTAATGAGGGATTCAAGGTTGGCTAAATAGGTTTCTTTTTCCCTGAGACCGGTCTCATAGTTTTCGATTCGGCGGTCTCTTTCCCTAATGGTATCCTCCATCCTTCGTAGCCGTTCACTAAGCTCCTGCACCATTTTTTCTCTTTCTGATATCACATTTGTTAATTCTATAATTTTAGAATCTCTTTGATTAAGCGTATCATTAAGATTAAGTAATAGCTTTTCTTTTTGGTTTAGATTGTTTTTTAAGATTATTTTATAGCCAAGCTCGAAAAAGAAAGTTCGAATCTTTGAAATCTCTTCCTCTGGCAATTCATATAACCATGAAATTTTAGATTGATCCTTTCCAACCCCCAGGACCCCTAAACCATGACCGTGCAAAAACTCAAAATATGGAAACTTAGCCTTAATTTCCTCCCATAGTTTCCAAACCCCAAAATCACCCTCTCGAACATTTATGTCGTGGAAAAGAAGCACACCTGAAGTGCTCATCTTGGGTAGCCATGATTCGAAATCATGCCTAATAACCTCGTATTTATGGTATCCATCGATGTGAAGCAAATCGATTGTTCCATCTAAAAAATGCTCTAAAGCCTCGTCGAATGTACTCTGGATCAATCGAGAAAAACTTCCGTATAGCGGGTCGTGATAGTTACGCAGGTCTTCTAAAACTTCAGGCCCATAAAAACCCGTTTGAGGGTCACCTTTCCAAGTATCCACGGCGTAGCATCGTGTATTTAGATCCAGTTCTTTCACTGCCTGGCAAAAAGCACAGTAAGAATCACCGTAGTAAGTACCAAGCTCAACAATGACGCTTGGTTTTAAAATATCGACTAAAAACATCGCAAAAGGGATATGTCCGTGCCAAGCAGAATATGGTGTAAGTCTCGATGGATCCGCAAATAAAATCTTATGACTCCAAAGGTTAATCATAGTTTACACTCTCTACTTAAATAAATCTAAAAGAGCATAAAAATCAAGATTGAAGAATATGATTCATCTCTTCAATTCGAAAGAAAAATATATTTATTCTGGACAGTCGCATTACTAATAGAATATTGAAATGGATTAAGCACAGGAATACTATCAAATGGATTAAACCTGCTCTGTAATTCTTTGAGGATCAGCTCAGGAATTAAAAAATGATTTACGATAACTTTGTTAGAGAAAGCATGCAGGACATTTTCTTTCACTCTTATCTGAAAGGCTGCATATCCTTCCAGCTTTGAGTGTTTGACAAATTGGTTTAATAATTTCAGTGTTTCAGGAGATATCTCACTGGCCGGAACATCAAAGAGACATTCGATAAAAGGGGGGGTAAATTTGATCGAAATTCGGTTATATCTTTTTTTGAGTCGATTGGCTTTCTCAAAAAGGTAACGTTCAATGGATTTAGGGGTGATCAGTATACCCACCTTGTTTTTTGAATAAGAAAGAATTTTAAGCTCTTTTTTGTTTTTCAACTGAGGGAGATCGATAACTGGTTTTTCATATACCAGAGTCATATAATCTGCTCTTAACTCTCTTAATAAAACTTCTTCCAACTTTACAGTAAGCCTATTTATTGACGTTGGTTTTTTATTAGTATATTCGATCTTGACTTCGATCTTTTGACACGGGATGATATTTTTCAATAAATTTTTAATCTCCTCTTCCGATATATTATAAAAAAGAGGGGTCGAGTTTACCGGGGTATAGGAAAAAATAATTAATAAGATAAAAATAGAGACAAGATAAAAAAAGAATATTTGATAAATTCTGTTATCTTTGAACCATCTTCCCATTTTCAACATAGAGTTCCCTGAATCCATAAATACTGGAGTCAAAAACGCTGATTCGATATTGATGAAAACCATCCGATACGTAATTATAAGGCTTATTAGTTGCAGGTTCCAGTAAGGGTTTGTCTAAATATTCAGGCTCCAATTGGTCTAATGTTTTAGGATAC
>Ga0129301_1001479_pt1 | contig 11298 bp, 17 predicted proteins | sample ConPoolayeHmetaG_FD_94489 | JGI IMG/M metagenome (GOLD analysis project Ga0129301, IMG submission 94489) | Hot spring microbial mat communities from California, USA to study Microbial Dark Matter (Phase II) - Cone Pool mat layer H metaG ...
TAGTAGAGGTGGGCCAAGCCTCTAAAAATGAGAAAAGCCCAGCCTACTCATCTAGTTGACAGTAGCCCGCATCCACTTTCTCCTGCATTTCCTCAGCCCAGTTGTCGACTCCTACAGCTTTGACACGCTTTAAATTCTCTAATGAACCTACTAGATGCCGCAGTTTTTCACAACTGTTCATTTCGGTGCATTCTGCGCAGATCGTGTAATCTTTCTGTCTGCAGCATTTGCGTATAATGCAGTTGGGGTCTCTGCTGCTAGCAACGCATCCCGGGCATTCTCGAAAAGCCTTACGACCGTATACTTTAAAAAGAAAGTTTTTGAAGGCGTGCATCCCTATAAACTAATATATGTTCTAGACGGAACATAATACGAGAAAAAGTTGTCCGGCTATCGTTGGGGCTGGCGGAGAAAGGGCCCGGGAAGACCAATTAAGCCTAGGGTGATTAATGGTTTGCCGAGGGCTAACAGGTTTATCCCGGCATCCTTAGAGGAAACCCCCATCTTGGGCGAAGAACAGGTTAAGATGACTATTGACGAGTATGAAGCGTTACGGCTAGTTGATTACGAGGGCCTGCTGCAGGAGGAGGCGGCTCATAGGATGGGTGTTTCGCGAGGCACTGTGTGGCGGTGTTTAAATGGTGCACGGAAAAAGGTGGCTACTATGCTTGTTGAAGGGCGTGAATTAGTTATCATGCTTGATGCGTAACTTAACCTAAATAGGCTGCAGGAATAGGCTTGCTGTACGTAATTAGCACAGCCTCGTTCAGCCAGGCCATAGGCTTTTTAAAGAATTTTGTGCAAAGGCAAGATTTATATATGTGCAATTGCACAAAAATAGCGGTGATAGGGGATGGGATGGAGAGGAGGCTGGTATACAAGAGGTTTCGGAGGATGGAGCAGCCCATGGCCTGGAAGAGGACCGTTCAGTTTCCTACCGCCATGGCAGAGGCCTAGCTGGTGGTTTGGTAGAGGTGCATGCTGGTGGCTATTTAACCCGTATATAGCGGCCACACCATACTACCCGCCGTATAGCACATACTATGGGAGAGGCTACTACCCGTATGCTTGGAGGTGATTAAGAATGGGTTATAGGTGGAGGAGAATGTACTATTTGACGGGGCTGCCTGGATGGATGAGATTCGGCTATTCGCCAGGATGGGTAGGCAGATCGCCTACAGGTCTTCCGCCGACGGCGGAATGGATTGTTTCAAGCGGTCTAATGCCACAATACAGGCAGTATCTCGCAGGCAAGCGTGCATCGCAAATCCCGTTGTACACGCCTGGGGCTCCTGTAAGCAAAGAGGATGAGATCCGGATGCTGGAGGAGCAAGCCAAATCTATTGAAACACAGCTTGAAGCAACGAGAAAGAGGCTAGAAATGTTGAGGAAAAGTCCTTCGATTGAAGAGTCTCAAACCTATTACCCGCTGCCTTACGTGGAGCCGTCACCCCGGGAAGAACTGGCTCAGCTCGAGGACTATAGAAGGCACTTGGACGAGGAGGTTAAAGGCGTGGAAACGAGGATCGAGGAGCTGAGAAAGCTCCTGGAAAAGGAGCAGTCTAAGTAGGAGGTGAACGCGTTGTCATACGGTATGAGACCATGGGGATGGTTCGCATACCCGTATTGGGCTTGGTGGAGGTGCAGACGGTTCCCCTGGCTTCCAAGATGGTGGTGGACAGGAATATATGGCCCAATAAACCCCTACTGGATGCCTCCGATGACGAAGGAAGATGAAATAGCGATGCTACAGGAAGAGGCGAGAATACTCGAGCAGGAGCTAGACGCGATTAGGAAGAGACTTGAAGAACTTGGGAAACAGTGATATAGGATGAAGATAGCTGTGTCCGCGGCCGGTGGAAGCCTGGATTCTCCAGTAGACCCTAGGTTTGGCCGATGCCAATATTTCATCATCGTTGACACGCAAACTATGTCGTTTGAAGCTGTCCAGAATATGAGCACGGATTCGATGAGTGGTGCAGGGATTCAAGCGGCGCAGGAGATGGCAGGCAGAGGTGTTGGGGCAGTGATAACTGGGAACGTTGGTCCGAACGCGTATCAAGTGCTTTCCTCCGCAGGAATCAGGATCCTGATCGGAGCATCAGGCACGGTAAGAGAGGCTGTCGAGATGTTTAAAAGAGGACAGCTCCAAGATGCCACCATCCCGGGTTCGGGCCAGGCTCAGGCAGGGGTAGAGGATTTGGAACCGGGATGGGTAGGGGCATGGGGCGCTTCTTCCCTCAGCCTTATCAACAAGCGCCCGTGAGCCGACCGACGCAAGCCACATTCTCATCCAGAGAGAAAGAAATACTGATGTTGGAGAGACAAATGGACTTCTTGCAACAGCAACTGAACCAGATAAAGAAGAGGCTTAAAGAACTCAAGGGCGCGAATCAAGAATCTTCCCAATCCGAGTGAAGGTGATAAGGGTGGGGAAGCTTAGGATCGCGATCTCGACGAAAGGGGAGAAGGGTTTAGAGGACGAGGTTTCAGAAATATTTGGTAGAACAAATACTATTACAATTGTAGACGTTGTAAACGGGGAAGTGAGGAACGTGCAGGTGCTTAAGAACCCAGCCGCGTCTTTCAGGTTCGGCGCCGGCCCTATTTTGGTCAAGACCCTAATAGACATGAATGTTAACGTTGTGGTGTCAGGTGAACTTGGCCCAAGCGTCTCAGAGCTGATTGAAGATCATAAGGTGTCCAAGGTCATTGTAAAGCCAGGCACGCCAGTGAAAGAAGCCATTAAAACTATTGAGCTATAGTTCAGCTGGCATATGTCAAGCAGTTCGCAAATCACAAGGACCTGCACGTCAAAGGCAGGAAGACCCTTCTCGAAACTCGGAACGCTAACTTTCGGCCCTGTTCCATCAAGACGATTAGGCAGGAGTCTGGGAGTAAATAACATTCCAGCGAAAACTTGCACGTATTCATGTGTCTACTGCCAATTGGGAAAAACCAGGTATATGACCATCGAAAGAAGGGTTTTTCATGAAACGGAGAAGATTTTCCAAGATGTTAAAAAGAAAGTTGATGAAGCGATGCTAAGGAATGAAAAAATCGATTATTTGTCTTTTGTTCCGGAGGGGGAGCCGACGCTGGAGCTTAAACTAGGCGAACAGATTTCAGCCCTTAAGGTGTTTGGCATTCCAATAGCTGTCTTGACCAATGCTTCATTAATATGGAAGGAACCTGTTAGGAAAGATCTAATGGAAGCGGACTTGGTTTTCCTAAAATTGGATGCGATCAGGGAAGACTTGTCGAGAAGGATAAACAGGCCTCATAAGGACCTGAGGCTGAAAGCTGTCTTAGAGGGGATAGAGAGGTTTTCAGAGGAGTTTAAAGGCACAATCATAAGCGAGACGATGTTGATAGACGGCATCGACTACGGAGACCAGTTTGAAGAAATAGCAGAATTCCTGAGAAATCTGAAGAGGCTGGATAAGTCCTACATTGCTATTCCAACTAGACCGCCGGCGGAGGAATGGGTTAAACCAGCCAAGGAGGAAACCATAAATTCGGCCTTCCAAATCTTTTCTGAGAAGCTTGGCGCCGGCAGAGTCGAATATTTAATAGGTTATGAGGGAAATGCCTTCGCCTTTACAGGAAAACTTGAAGAGGACCTGCTAAGCATAATAGCGGTGCATCCCATGCGGAAAGAAGCGGTTGAAGAGTTTCTAAAGAAGGCGAATGCAGATTGGCAAATTATAGAGGAACTCTTACGAAGAGGCAAGCTTAGAGAGCTTGAATATGAAGGGAACACGTACTACATGCGAAGACTACCACCGGAATAAAAGCTAAGATGAAGGGCGTTAAATATGCGTGAAAAAGAGAACCTCGTTCTATTAGAGTTTAGGAAAAGAGGGAGACAAGAGGAGCAAAGTGGTATTTTCGTTCCGTGCTGACCTCAAAGGCATAAGGTTTTTCATCTGATTATTCTCTAATGAATTACTCTTCATAATGATAAAGAGGTGCACGCTGGAAGGCGGGAAAACTAACACGCCCCCTAACCTTCCGAAAATGCCGTCGGCCACGAATGAAGCCACTTGCTGATTGAGAATAGATGTCCCTTCTGACGATATAACTGCCATTGAAACCTCCCAGGCTTGCCGAAAAATAGCGCGCTCAAGAACTTGAAACCCCCTTTCTCATCCTCAGCGTATAATTCAATAGAGGGATATGAAAAGCTGGCTATTAGACCAAAATACTAACCTTTATTTTAGCTCGATTGTCCGACTCTGCGTTGGATCGTTACGCAAACACCATACACTATGTTAATGCCATTCTCTTCACAAAATTTGATGGCTTTTTCCGATTCCGAGCCTGGTTGCATCCAAACCTTCGTGATCTCGAGTTTCCTGCAAGTTCCAACCATCTGCTCTGTTACTTCCGGAGGGACCACGACATCAACAAAAGTCTTTCGCTTATTTTCCTTATGAGCTATTGTATTAACAGAATTTTTTCTCATGACCAAAAAAGTGCTTAATTTTTAGGATTTATGAGTATGACATGTCGCCAAACCACTCTAGTGTTGCAGCCCCATCTCATAATGTATTTCTCTCTACGATCAATCTCATCAATCTTGAAGACATTATGAGTAACCATACAGTTGCGTAAGTTACTGTATGGTTGCACCTTACGCAACTATCTGTCATTTGGTCAAAACCCCATCTATCTCTTAACGGCCTTTACACATAGAAAACTTCCTTGATGCGGATCGCTTCTCGGGTCTTCTACAACAGGGGTGGATGAAGGCGGATAGGTTAGAGTTGATTTATAATCTACGATTTTAAAACCATGCTTTTCAAGTAATTCTTTGAGTTCCGGTAAACTATAGAAATGTGCATAACGGTAGAAGCGATGACCTTTTTTAGCCTTCTCAACATAAAGCTGACCCCAAGGCGAATCCCTGACGATGATGCACGTTGCTAGAACACCATTAGGTTTCAAAATCCTATAAATCTCTTTCAAGACTGTTTCCGGATCATCGAGAAAACACAAAGTAACTGTCATCAAAATATAATCGAATATTTTGTCTGGAAACGGTAGAAACTCCGCCAAGGCTCTGATAACTTGTATGCCTCGTTTCACAGCGATTCTTAGCATCTGATTGGAAGCATCTATCCCGATTTGCACTTTCGCTTCCTTAGCGAAAATACCGGTGCCGACACCCACATCGAGCCCTAACCCATTAAGATCAAGGGCCTTGATTGCCCGTATTTCCGACTCAAAAACTTCAGGATGCTGAGAATACCAAGAATCGTAGTATTCTGAAAATTGTTCAAACACTCTGTATGACATTTCGCGCTCTCTAAAAAATAAAGTTTCCATATAAAGATTTTGAACTTCTCTAGCTTTGGCTAAGCCAGAAAGCCATTGCAATCCCCTCCTTTTAATCATATTAGGAAAGATTCTTTACTCGTTGTTTCCAAAACGCTTAAGCCTTTCATGTAGAATCCCTGCCGAGCTTAAAGCGAAAAATAAAAATCTTGGGCATGCCCCCGGCGAGGAATAACTTAAAAATATTAAAAAAGCTTAGTTCGGGGTTATGAAAAACGAGAATAAATATGACATAGTGATTGTCGGTGGTAGTGCAAGTGGGTTTACAGCAGCATATACAGCTAAAATGCTTTATAAAGACAAACCCATTCTTCTTATAAAGGGTGAAGGTTAAACACTCATACCGTGCGTGCGCGATACCATATTTAGCAGCTACGCTAGAAAGTTGTGGTAAGGATTTAATGCCTTATACACTTCTAACCAATCAAGGAGTAAAAGTTGAGATTGATGATGTTGTTAATGTTGATAGAAATAGTAGAAAAGTAATCACTTCTTCTGGGAATTCTTATTAATATGAAAAACTAATGTTAGCCACCGGCTCTTTGCCTTTTGTTCCATCTTCAATAGAAGGTGTAAACTTAAAGAATGTATTTAGAGTCTCCAAGAGGTATGAAGAAGTTGAAGCTTTACAGAAAGCATTACGAAACGCAAACAAGATTGTCATAATTGGTGGTGGTTTTATAGCTGTAGAGCTTGCGGACGATTTGTCAAACATTAAAAAAGATGTAACAATAGTAGAGATGCTTCCACATTGCCTACTTTTAAATTTTGACGAAGAATTTGCGATTAAAGCAGAAGAGAAGCTGAAACAAAAGGGAATAAAAATAATAACAGGTAGAACTGTTAAGAAGATCTATGGTAAAGAAAAAGCGGAAGGAGTAGAACTTGAAAATGGGGAGAAAATGCCTGCAGACGTAGTTGTTGTTTCAATTGGTTATCGTCCAAACATAGAGTTAGCTAAAAAATTGGTTTAAGAATTGGGGACTATGGCGTTCTTGTCGACGAGTTTATGAGAACAAGCGATCCTAATATATTTGCAGTTGGAGACATGACTGAAAAAAGGCACTTCCTCTTTGGAAAGCCAACGCCAATCATGCTAGCTTCAATTGCCTGTCAAGAAGCAAGAGTTGCTGTTATGAGCTTATATGGTGCAAAGGTGAGTAAAAGGATGAGTGGTCAGGTTGGAGTCTTTTCGACAAAAATTGAGGGCTTAGCATTAGCATGTGTTGGTGTTACTGGAAGCTTAGCTAAGAAAGAGAACGTTGAATACATTGGTGGAAGGTCAAAGGTTGTTAATAGGCATCCTGCTTACTTACCCGGCGCAAGCGAAATAGAATTAAAACTAATATTTCTAAAAGATGGAACCCTTATTGAAGCACAAGCGTCTTGTGCATGTGATGAAGTTGCAGAGCTTGTCAATACCATTGCAATAGCAATCCAGAATAAGATGAAAATCGACGAAATCACTACAATGCAATATGGAGGTCACCCAAGGCTATCGGCATCTCCTGTAGTAAATCCAGTTGTAATGGCAGCTTTAGATGCATATAGACAACTTTAGCCTTAGTTTACTACTAATTATCTTCTTTTTATCGAAATGCTTTTGGTCAACATTGCCAATCTATTTAAGTATACCTCTTTCTAGAGGTGATAAACCTGAAAGTAGCAACAGTCAATCGAGACCTTGAGACACTTAAAACCGTAAGATTTTCGTCATGTTTTAAAAATTAGGATGCTCTTCATATTCAGATGCTGAAAGAGTAACGTGCTCCCACTCCTGCTTCCATGTAATTCTCTCCGAATTTTTCCTTGAAAAATCTCCTAGCCGAGTCTCGCTGCAATGACAAGGAGCCACTTTCTTTACCCCTAATCTCTTAAGCTCTTCTATAATTGTCAGGATCGTCTTTTCGGATTCCCTGCTCAAGTGAAAACCTCCTATCGCAAGATAAATGTCTCTGCCTGTTAACTCCTTTGCTTTCTTTAAGACTTTTACGATCCCCGGATGGGCGCAACCAGTAACCACGATAATACCCTTCGACGGGGAGACGATCAAAGATTGCTCCTTAATTCCGTTGAGTTCTCCTACTGTTGCCAATCCGTTGCAAATCTTCGTCGCACTCTTTATCTCGATCAGCTCGCAACCGTATTTTCTGACCCTCTCCTTGAATTCAATGGGGAAGCTAGCTGGCAAATAAACCTTGACTTTGCTGTTCAACTCTAAAACTTTGAAAAGCCCACCTGTGTGATCCCCATGCATGTGAGAAATGACGACCATGTCTATTTCTTCCAAAGGCAGATTTAGCTTAGCCATATTACTAAGTAGGATCCGAACATCTCCACCAGTGTCGAAAAGAACGGTTACGTTATCGATCTGAATATAACAACCGAATCCCCAAGCAGGTTCTAGTCTCTCATCGCATGCATTATTGTCATAGACTATGGTAAGCCTAACATCTTCAGCCGCCGTATTTCCATCTTCATGTGGAGAACCAAGAATCCCGATTGCTTTCATTTCCTTATTGTTGACATCTATATTGTTTTTGCAAGATGCGCTCTCGCTCATCCTATACCTTCCTCTATTGTATTCCAGATCTGCTTTATTGCTTTGCTAATATTGCTATTTGGAGCATATTCGATCACTGGCAATCCATTGACTAGAGCGTCTACAGCAATCCTGTCAAACGGTATTAGCCCAGCAACCTCAATAGCATTCTGCTTACAGTAATTCAGGATTTCCTCAGCATTCTTTTCATTAACATCATATATGTTCACTATAACAATAGGTTTAACTCCAAAATGGGCAATAACTTGTATTAACCTATTCAAATCATAAATCCCAGACATAGTTGGCTCAGCCACCGCAATCGCCATATCTATTCCTGTCAGTGTTGCAAATAACGGGCAGCCTAATCCAGGGGGGCCGTCGATTAGAATCAAGTCAGCGTTTTCTTCTTCAGCGATTCGTTTCGCTTCATTCCTAACCATTGTCACGAGCTTGCCTGAATTCGTTTCAGCAGCATTCAGTCTTGCGTGAACCATCGGGCCGTAATTAGTCTTTGAAGTAAACATATAACCCGATGTTTTTTCACGCATTTTTATCGCGTTTACTGGGCAGACATAATAACATACAGCACACCCTTCGCATAAGAAGGGATCGATTTTAAAATTCCTAATAGCATTAAACCTGCAGTGAGACTCGCATAGACCGCACTTTTTACATTTGCTTTCATCGATCTCAAAGAGCTTCAAGCCATGAAACTCTCTACTTGATATGATTTCCGGTTTCAACAATAGATGTAACATGGCTGAGTCAACATCGCAATCCGCGATTACTTTACTCCTTCCCAGACAGGAAAAGCTTGCAGTCATAGTGGTTTTACCAGTTCCGCCTTTACCACTGACAATCGCGACCTGCTTCATTTTTCAACCATTTCCTTAATATTCTGAAACAGTTCTTGAAATTTAAGCTTCCATTCCTCCATCTTTAACGCAAAGGGTATTCCCCTAGAGTATAGCTCTGCAATCCTCCTATCATAGGGTATCTCGAGAAGTATAGGAATATCCTCGTTTCTACAATATTCGTAGACGCGTGTATCTCCTATCCCCGCCCTGTTCACTAAGACCCCGAAAGGTATTTTGATCTCCCTCAACATATCAACCGTCAATTTAAGACTGTGTAAACCGAATGGCGTGGGCTCCGTTACAAGGATGCAAAAATCACTGCCGTAGACGGATTCTATAACTGGGCATGAGGTTCCAGGGGGGCAGTCGATTACCGCGTCCTCTCCTTCTTCAATCTCATTCTTGACTGCACGGATTAAGCGTCCCGCCACCGGTTCCTCCGGATTCAATACTCCGTAAACGAGCCTAATATTATTCTGTTCAGCCATCCGTATGACTCCTATCTCCCTGCTTTCTTCGTCGATTGCTTTCCTCGGGCAGACTATGCCGCATAGGCCGCAGCTATGACAAAGCTGGTCAAATATCATGATCTTGTCAGGCAGCACCGCAATCGCGTTAAATTGGCAAGCCTCCGCACATTTACCACAACTGTCACAGAGCTCTGTATTTACTCTAGGTGTAGGAGAATACACCCTCTTTTCCTCATAACTACCTATCTTGAAAAACAGGTGGTCATTTGGCTCTTGAACATCGCAATCTAACAATTGGATCCCGCCCTCTAAAGAGAGAGCCATGTTTACTGTCACGGTAGTCTTTCCTGTTCCCCCCTTACCGCTTGCAACAGAGATCATCATGTCACTTCCTGATACTGTATCCAAACTTTAGTAATAAAAATTTCGTCTCCTATTAAGGATTAATTCGACAACTAACTTTCTAAACAGATGCATGTCAACAGCAATTTGTAATAAGACGGGCCCGCTGGGATTTGAACCCAGATCATTACAGCTCTCTCCCATATATTTATATATTTTTAGGAGGCTGCCGCCATATCCAGGTTAGGCGACGGGCCCAAAGATTCTTTGCCTGCAGGCCTTTTTATATTTTCTGTTCAGTATCTACTTAAGGGGGCTTTCTTGTAAAGAGGGGATATTGCGAGAAACAGGGGGGTAAAATAAGGCTTGCATGAAACCGCGCTTTCAAGGAGGAGAAAAGGATTAAACGGCATCTCTGCTTTAAAATACTGGACAGCATAAAGATTCACAGGAAAGGGAGAAGATTACTATCTTAATCAGCAATCCTCTCCTGACACCGCATCGACACCGGAATACTTTAGTCAGTCAAACAGGGCGCTAAAAGCGTAAAAGGGCGGTCTTAAATTGATAGGTTTCCAGGAATGCATGATTAGAAACCGGATAACAAGACTGGTGGGCGAAGGGAAGATTTCAAAAAGAGTGAAGGGAAAACGTTTTCTTCTAAGCCTTACAGCTAAGGGGAGGGGTGAATTATTCGTTTGAAGAAGGAGAGCCACAGAGGGCGTAGACGTTCTTCTTAGCGTCGGAACCTGTAAAAAGAGTATGTGCTAAACCGATGCTTTTTTAATTCCTATTTCCTAGATATATTTCTAGTAAAATAGGTCCTCTGAACATTTAACTTGTAGCGCATTAGATAGAGAATTCAAGAAAGATGAGATAAATATGCTGGAGACTTTAACAACAATATTTTCCTGTATTTTTATTACACATGGAAAGTTTCTTCACAACTAAAAGCGTATTGCCTAAGAAGAACCTACCTTACACAGCGCGCGCTTAAAGACAACTTCCTTCGTGTCTTCTTGAGGCTCAAGCTTTTTATATCTTGGAAGCATTAGAAATAGGCCTATGAGCATTTGGGTTGCAGCATGCTCTTCGCTTAACCTGAAGACTTCTCTTGTGAAGGGACATAGCGCGCCAAGATTATTATAGACCCGAGTTTTCATCGTAATGAAATCTATGAAGAGAGGAAGCAGGAAGTATAATAATATATAGCACGCGCTAAAAAGGAAATGAAGACAAAAGAGTTTTGATTTCCGAGATTTGGAATATTCTGAGCCTGATTTCAATTAACGCTGTTTAATGCTGGTTATTTGAATTTCCGAAAAAAGAGAAATAGAGAAGAGAGAATTATCTTCGCTTAGATGCGCAGCTCTAGCGCGCGCTATCTTTTTCATGAGATAGTTTTGATCTCGGAAATCCCTTTCCGTTTTTCGACTCTAATCACATGATCGGCAAAACCTGAGTTCTTTTTCATGAGAAACAATGATAATTTGTGAACACTGTATTTCATCAGCGTGCACTAAATACATTTAGAAACATTCCTTTGAACATTAACATTCGGCCTCTTCTCTTTCGAAGATACTCTATGGAATTTATGAACCTCTCCTTCAGCTCACTCATTACTAGAAATAGCTTAAGTGAGCCTTTTAAGCATCTTGATGGAGATAATTGCACGCAAGGAGCCCATGGGTCTGAAGCGACTTGCAGCGAACGCCCTCGAATGATCCTGAGAGCACGTATTGGA
>Ga0129301_1001480_pt1 | contig 11293 bp, 7 predicted proteins | sample ConPoolayeHmetaG_FD_94489 | JGI IMG/M metagenome (GOLD analysis project Ga0129301, IMG submission 94489) | Hot spring microbial mat communities from California, USA to study Microbial Dark Matter (Phase II) - Cone Pool mat layer H metaG ...
AAAATTACCATTGTCTGTTACCACAGGGCCCACCTTCCCAGATCCCTCCCTTAGAACCGCTTTGGCGCCTTTCTTCTCCAATCTAATTTTCACTAGTTTCCAAGCCATGGGAATAACCTCCAAAGGAACTCCTCTCGTTTCCCCAAGACGTTTAACAAGCTTTGAAGAGTCAACAATAATAATCAAATGTTCTGTAGCTGATGCAACAATCTTCTCCTGCGTCAAGGCACCACCGCCCCCCTTAATAAGGTTCAAGTTAGAATCCACCTCGTCTGCACCATCAACCACCAAGTCAAGGGAGGGATGCTCCACCAATGTCGTTAAGGGAATCCCCTGCTCCGCCAGTAAAATAGCAGACTGATAAGAGGTAGGCACCGCCAGAATACTCAAACCCTCTCTCACCATTTCACCCAAAAACGCAATGAAACAGGAAACAGTAGAGCCCGTACCAACTCCTATAACCATATCGTCTCTAACATGCTTAGCAGCGGCCGAAGCTGCCAGCCTCTTAGCATCAGGATTCGCCACGAAACCACCACACAATGGAATATACAAAGATTGCCACAAATATTAATCAACATATCGCTCAAAAAAGAATTTTTACAAAAAACATACAAGAACCCCCCCACAAAAAAAGGGAAGCAAATAACGAGTCTCTAAAAATAGGGAAATTCCGAATCAGCGTTGTTTATTTCAATGGATTAAAAAGTTGGAGCCCCCTACGGGAAACTCAGAGCCGCACCGAAGTGCCAGCTTTTTGAGCCCGTGACCTTCTCATTACCAATTTCGTCCAACAACTGTCAGTGGTGTTGTGAGACGCTCTAGCCAGGCTGAGCTAAGGGGGCATTTTATGTACAAAAATCTTATAATCTCTCATAAATAAATTTTGCTTATCAGATGAATAAAAAATATAAGAAACAAAAGCTACTCAGATTTTGACCTTGAAAAACCGCGGGGATAGCCGAGCTGGTCAAATCAGGGTCAGAGAAGATTAAAGGCGCTGGACTTAAGATCCAAAAAGGTTGCCCAGACGGCTAAGATATCCAGTTCCGAAGGGATACGAGGGTTCGAATGGAATTGCTGGGACAGCGTCCCGAGTTTCCCTCTCCCCGCACCACCCATATTTTTTTGGCTCTTCTGGGATTGTAAACAGATTGGCTTTGAGGTTTATAGTTCCTAAAAAAATAAAAGCCCTTACTTTTTATATTATTGTTGTAAACAAAGTATAGTATGACTTGTTTTTGTTGAATTAAAATGTTTAGGAGAGGTGGTTAGAATGGTTAGGGAGACTACGGTTTCCAAGATTAGGAAGCGTGATGGGCGTATAGTGGATTTTGAGCCGGTTAAGATTACTAATGCTATAGGTAAGGCTATTGTGGCTGTTGGAGGGAAAGATGGGGAAATTGCTGAGAAGTTGTCGAGTCAGGTTGTTGCTGTTATTGAGGAGAGTTTTAGGGATAGGATTCCCCATGTTGAGGATGTGCAGGATATTGTGGAGAGGGTGTTGATTAAGAATGGTTTTTCGGATGTTGCTAAGGCATACATATTGTATCGTCAGAAGAGGGCTGAGATTAGAGAGGCTAAGAGGTTTTTGGGGGTTAGTGATGATTTAAAACTGTCTTTGAATGCTGTTCAGGTTTTGGAGAAGAGGTATCTTTTGAAGGATGAGCAGGGTAAGGTGGTTGAGAGTCCAGCGGGACTTTTTCGTAGGGTGGCTAGGGTTATTGCTTCTGTGGATAAGTTGTATGATAAAAATGCGGATACGGAAACCATTGGTGATGCGTTTTATGGAATGATGTCTAGGCTGGAGTTTCTCCCTAATTCGCCCACATTAATGAATGCGGGAACAGACATTGGTCAGCTTTCTGCGTGTTTTGTCCTTCCTGTAGGGGACTCTATAGAGGAGATTTTTGATGCTTTGAAATATATGGCGTTGATTCATAAATCTGGTGGGGGTACTGGTTTCTCTTTTTCTAGGTTAAGGCCTAATGGGGACATAGTTGGGTCTACTAAGGGGGTTGCCAGTGGGCCTGTTTCTTTTATGAGGATTTTTGATGTGGCTACAGATGTGATTAAGCAGGGGGGACGTAGAAGGGGCGCCAATATGGGGATACTTCGCGTGGATCATCCTGACATTATAGAGTTTATTTCGGCAAAGGAGAAGGAGGGGATGTTTAATAATTTTAACATTTCTGTGGGGGTTACTGATGCTTTTATGGAAGCAGTTAGAAATGACGATTTTTATGAGCTTATTAATCCTAGAACTGGAAGGCCGGTTAAGAAGGTTAGGGCGGCTGGTGTTTTTAATGCAATAGTGGCTTCGGCCTGGAGAACTGGGGATCCGGGTCTAATTTTTCTTGATGAGATAAACCGCCACAATCCTACACCTCATGTTGGGCAGATTGAGAGCACTAACCCTTGTGGGGAAGTTCCCCTGTTGCCGTATGAATCTTGTAATCTTGGTTCAATTAATTTGTCCAAGATGGTTGAGAATGGGGATATTGATTGGGAGAAGTTGAGAAGTGTCGTTCGATTAGCTGTTCATTTTCTAGATAATGTGATTGATGCCAATGTTTATCCTCTTCCGCAGGTTGAGAAGGCTACTAAGGCAAATAGAAAAATTGGGTTGGGGGTTATGGGTTTTGCAGAAATGCTCATTCAGCTTAATATTCCGTATGATTCAAATGAAGCGCTTGGTGTTGCGGAAAAGGTTATGTCTTTTATAAGTAAGGAAGCGTTAAAGAGATCAGAGGAACTGGCTTTGGAGAGGGGAGTTTTTCCAAACTTTGAGGGCAGTATATGGAAAGAAAGGGGGTATAAAGCATTACGTAATGCTACTTTAACATCAATTGCTCCTACTGGATCCTTAAGTATTATTGCAGGTACGTCGAGTGGCATAGAGCCTCTGTTCGCGATTTCGTTCGTTAGAAATGTTATTGGAACCCAGCTCTTTGAAACGAATCTTCTCTTTGAGAAGATTGCTAAGGATCGCGGATTCTACAGTACGGAGTTGATGACTGAGATTGCTAGAAAAGGCTCAATCCAAGGAATAGAGGGAATACCGGAAGATGTTCGTAGAATATTTGTTACAGCTCTGGACATAGCTCCCGAATGGCATGTGAGAATGCAAGCGGCCTTTCAGAAACACGTAGATAATGCGGTGTCCAAAACTGTTAATCTTCCACAAGATGCTACATTGGATGATGTGTACCAGATATACTGGCTTGCTTACGAGTTGAAATGTAAGGGCATTACCGTATTTAGGTATGGAAGCAGGAGAAAACAGGTTTTAGTTACAACGCCTCCTGAAGAAAAATATTTGAAGGTAGAGTCGGAGTATGCGGGAGGCTCCCCTTCAACTATGTGTCCACTATGCTACTAGAGGTTGACTGCTGAAAATCTTCGGTGAGTATGTTAAGTGTTTCTCCTTCAATTATCACGTTTTCAATATGAAGGAGAAGAGAATGGACTTGTTAGTGGAGTTTTAGTTGGCGGGATGGTTTTGCTGTAAACTGGCTCTCTTTTACTCCAAAATATTCAAGAACTCTTAGTGCGGCTGAAACTATCTGTCTATCAATGTAATAATTAACATCTACTTTGCTGAAATCGGCTAAGCTGTAGGGGACTGCTCTATCAGATATGGAGCCTTCGCCCTTAATTATTACGTAACCTATTTTTGAACCCACTTCTAGGCGTCCACCAGCCTCTATTAGTTTCTTGGCTGCAACTACATGTGGCGCCTTAACCTTATATTTATCGAGAGGTTTGGTGATTGTTTCCCAAATAACGAGTTCCTCTACAGAAACTCTGCCTTCACGTAATCTGTTTATGGTTTCATTAACAAACTCAATCGCCTTATTTAAATCGCCCTCTCTAAGAATTATACCGAGTACTTCTTCCTGTACCGTTCTTGCAATTTCTGGCCAGTCGCCTCTTACAACCTCAAATCCTACAATATCTAATTCACCATTTTCCAAAAGGCCTGCATATTTTTTCTTAGCCTCAGTGAAGAAAACCCTCTTATACACTTTTTCAGGTTTTATTTCCAAGCTCAACCTTTGTGTTACCTCTCGACTAAAATCATCAACCCTGTCAGTATTGGTTACAAAGACGCTATCTGTATCCGCATAGATAACCTCAAGCCCATACTGTTTGGTTAATTTTATTGTTTCCTTTATGACTTCTCTCCCCCAAGCAGATGTGCCTTCAGCCACGGGCTTAAGATACCATTTGGCGCCCAACCAGCCGCAATAACCGTAAACAGCGTTAGTCATAGTTTTAATGCTTTTTTGTCTCTCGTTCATCATAATATACTGCAACGTTTGAGGCTTCAATTTCTCCATACTTCTCTGAATTTTTCTCCTCTCCTCTATTAATCCCTCAATAATCTTTTTGTAAAAACCGGGAGGAGACTTTCGGAAGCGATGCCCCACCTCAGGTGCAACATTCACCTCATCCTTGGAAACACTCTCATCCGGTGGCACATAGGTGTCGGGGGAAATGTTATACTTTATCATGAGGTTTGGATACATAGAGGCAAAATCAAAAACCGCAATGTTATCATGAATCCCTGAAACAGGCTTCAAAACATAGCCACCCGTATATGTTCCTTCACCATACCCCGCCTTGTTAGGAACAATTTCCCCCACTTGGTGCGCCTCAGTTATAAGCATATTTTCCACCCTGAACCCCACCCCAGCACGCATTACTTGGTCAAGAGGCATACCTGAAACCTGACTCATGGAAATTGCGGTTGGCAACAATTTCTCAGCCACACCCATTATGGACTCAACTTCCTGAGCCGCGTACCGCAAAAGTTGCTCTCTCAAATTCCTATCAGTCCAGTACTTAGGTATCTGCGCATAATCTATCACCACCCGAGAATCCTTAGACATCACTCCAAGGTAATCCGCAATATTCTTCAGAGTCTTAACCTTAATCTCAACCACCGTCTCAGACATATCATAAAGATCCAAGTGAGCCCTTCCTGCAACAGAAACATGTCCATAAACACTGGGATGCGGCTCCGAGCCATCCCTACCTAAAGGAAATCCCACATGAAGCCTCTTAGTCCTACCGATAAGAAAAGGAAAATCGAAAAAGTTAGAGTCAAAACCCACAATCACATCTGGATCAAAATCGGTGACATATTTCAAGAACTCCTCAATAGCTCCCCTATCTTCACTGTCTTCAGCAATGAATTGCTTCTTCTCACTGGGAGTAGCCGTGCTAATAATTATCACTGGGTCCTTATCCGGATTTAAGGCACCAGAGGGGCTATAAATTTCAATGTCGAATGCCATCACTCGCAGATTAGGTAAATCTAAGCGTTCCACAGGATTCAAATCCTCAAGCAGCTTATAAACAGCATATTTACCGTTTTTCCCGGTCTCAACCTTTTGAACCTCTGCACAATACCAACTACAGGGACGAATCCTTTTATCCGCCAAGTAACGCATGTAATGCCTAATATCCGCCTCAAAGCAGTCTTTAACACCAGAACACTTCTTAAATGCTCTAACATATTTTGAAGTATAATCAAAATTCCTAAAAACAACTTTAAGAAAATCTAAAGATTTCCCGAACAGCTTTCTTTTAACAACTTCAACCTCTAAAATGGGAGCTTCCTTAATCGAGAGATCCCTCAAAGACTCAGCAAGAGCCCCCAGATCAACCCCACTATCCGGGAGAACATATAAATACGGCTGGAAAATGTCGTCTACCACCAGAACTCTAACATCATTATTATCGATACCCCATATCAAAACCTTAGAGACACCATTTTCAACAGTTTGACCCACATCCAAAATCCAGAACTCTAACTTCATAAAACACCCACACCACAAGCTCCACAATTTCTAGTATAACCCAACCACCTAAAGAGCTTAACTATCAACCAAAAAATTGCCAAAAATAAAAAAGTGATAATAATCCAACAAAACGCTACACAATGTGGCTTTGTAATGAAAAAATTTATCTTTTAAAAAGACAAACATGTACCCACAAAGTAGAGCTGAGGTAGCCTAGCCTGGTATGGGCGCCAGACTCATAATCTTGTACAGAATGGGGTCAGAAAGGTACAAGAGTAGAGATCTGGAAGTCGCGAGTTCGAATCTGTCAAAACGTAAATAGACAGCGAATGTCTCGCCCTCAGCACTACTTTTACCGTTTCTTTTTAAACTGTTTATTATTTTTTAGATCCTAAGAAGTTAAAGAATTAGTGTAAAAATTGGCTTTCAGTCTCCTTTATTTTTTGAATTTAGAAGGTGGAGCCGCCGACGAGGATTGAACTCGTGACCACCAGATTACAAGTCTGGCGCTTTTGGCTGCTTTAATGGTGTAACTACCTGCTGAGCTACGGCGGCTCGCTGTTGTTGGAAAGAATATGAAGCTTAAATTTAAGTTTTTTTATAGCCATTTAGTAAATTGTTTGGACACAAATGAGTAAACTTTTCCTTTTAATACTTGCCAGTAACTAATATTAAAGGCATTCCTTGATGTATTAGGTAGGTTATCTGAGACGTGTCTGATGCGTAATGTTTTGATAGATGAGTGGAAACGAAGCCAATAGTGTTCAAAGGTAAGCTTGGTGAGGCTGGGGTATATCTTGAGACTTTGAATCCGGTTTCCGCGGTCAAAAATGTAACGGGGCACATATATTAGTAAAGGAGCTGTAAATTATCTTTAAGAGTTATTGGTATAAAACTTTTACAAGAATGGGCCTAGCCGTAAAGCCTAATGGTGTTTGCCATCTGCCAGAACGTGAGAAGTTATTTTTGTGTTTTTTATTGATTTTCAATGGGAAGCTCTGTAGACCTTCCTTCCTAATTTCAAAAAAGTTGGATGAAATATTCATTTTAAACCGATATTTCGCAGATTCTGCGAAGCTATTTGGGCGATTGTGATTTTTCCGTGTGGTTTTGGGTGTATGGTTGCGCTTTTCTATCAGCCCCCACCCTCATTTTCTCAAAAAATGGAATGATGGTGATAAACGCTTTGCAACTCCACTAAAGAATTCCCAAATCTGCGAAAAATGGGTTTAAACAAGATGCTAAGGATGTATGTCCCTTACGTTAAAGTTTTTTTAAACGGAATATTTTTATAGGTCTCTGTGAAACGTGTAATTGTAAAAAGAAACTTATGTTTTCTTGGTTATTGTTTAAAGTCTTTTGTTATAGGAAAAATTTGCAAAAGATTTTGAAACAAGTTGTTTCTCTTTTGCACAATAATTGTCAGAGAAACAGCAATTTGCAATTAGAACATGATAGAGATTAGTTAAACTTAAACGAACGAAATGTGTTACGGAGGTTACTTTAATGGAAATTCAGTTTTTAGGAGGATGCCAGTCTGTCGGTGGTTCTGGTATTTTCATATCCGTTGATGGTTGCGGTATTTTGGCGGATTATGGAATTTATATGAATCGCCGCAACCAAGCGAAGCTTCCTCTAGAGCCACCAGAAGAAGTCGATGCTGCTTTTATGACTCATGCGCATTTGGATCATTCTGGTGGTTTTCCCTATTTGTATACTTCTGATAATTTTCCGCTTTATTTGACAAGGCCCACTTATGATTTTGTGGATATCCTTTATGATGATATGTTTAAATTGGAGAGGTTACCATTCGGTAAAGAGGCCAAGACTAAAGCGTTAAAGAATTGTGTTTTTGTGAATTATAATCAGAAGATATCTCTAAATCATGATTGTAAAGTAACTTTTTTGAATGCCGGCCATATTCCAGGAAGTTACTCTCTTTTAATTGAGGCAGAAGGAAAAAGGCTACTTTATACATCTGATTTTAATACTATTAAAACCCAATTGCTAGAGGGGGCAAAATTTGAACAGTTAAAAGTTGATGCATTAATATTGGAAAGCACTTATGCATTAGAAACCCATCCGAACCGGATGAATACGGAAAAACAGTTTATAAAGACGGTAAATGAAATTTTGAGAAATGGTGGAACTGTTTTAGTACCTGCATTTGCAGTAGCGCGATCCCAAGAAATATTGTGTCTTCTTAACAGTAATAATGTGGAGTGCCCCATCACATTGGATGGTTTGGCTAGGAGTGCAAGTATGGTAATAAGCCGGCATCCAGATTTTGTTAGGGATTATGAACTCCTGCTAAAATCCCTCAGCTCCTGCAGATGGGTGAAGAAAGACGCTGACAGAATCAAAGCAGTTTCCACCTCAGGAATTATTGTGACCACCGCAGGTATGATGAGAGGCGGCCCAGTAAGTCACTATATGAGCATATTGGCCGAAGAGCCAGATAGCGCAGTTCTCCTAGTAAGTTTTCAAATTCCCGGAACACCGGGTAGAATATTACTAGATACGGGGCAATACGCTACGGAAGATGGGATGAGCAAAGTGAACGCTCAAATTAAATTCTTCAACTTTTCCTCACATTCAGATAGACCTCAACTAATTCATACTATTGAGTCACTAAAGAGGAATTCTGAAACCACCGTCTTCCTAGTTCATGGTGAGAAGAGAGTATGTACCACATTTAAAGAAGATGTGGAAAAAGAATTTGGACTAGAAACCTTCTGCCCTATCAACGGAGAAACATTCATAATATAAAAAAGGGTTCAAAAGCTTCCATTTTGGCGAAAGAGTTCCCTATAATTTGGAAGCCTAAAAGGGTTGACTACTTCAAAGAACTCTCCTATTAAGACCATTATATCTACCCCTACATCTGTATTTTTTAGCTGACCACAGACAAACCAGCCCAGAACGCAAAATAGGACTTAGTAGAAGCCCTTAAGGGATTGAAAAGTGTATAAAGGGGTATCACTCCACGTTGAGAAGATATGTTCCCACTTCGTCTGTTCTTGGGGGGTAAACCTTCCCATGAAATTTAGAGAGCTTAAGTTACGAAAATTAACGCTAGGTCGGGACAGATACCACAAAGAACATATTAGCTAAGTATGCTTAGCCGAAAACTAATTTTTGGTATGTTTAGTAATTTTTGTTTACAGTATTATTCTAAAAATGATAATTGTTTTATTTGATTTTAATGGAGAGAAGGGCTTTTGAAATCTCTTCTGAGAAGTATATAACTATAGGGGATTATTAAAATTAGAAGTGTTATTGGAATTAGCGAGGTCTTATTTTCCTTGCTTCTCTCTCCGTTTCTCTTAGCATTAGTATGTCTCCCTTTCTCACAGGTCCCTTAACGTTACGTGTGAGGATACGTCCCTTATCGCGTCCTTCAAGAATACGTACCTTTACTTGTATTATTTCTCCAGTTACACCTGTACGGGCGATGACACTTATTACTTCTGAGGGAATAGATACATCTTCGGTGCTCATAATTATCATACTCCAAAATTTCCATTACACAAGGTATGCCTAAACCTTTAAAACTTTTTCTTAATAAATACATTTCACTATCTTTTAAAATAGTATTAGATTCTAATAATATAATTTGACTGGGGAACAATTTTTTTGAGGGGATAGTTTGTTTACTACTAAACTAATAGTAAAAGACATAATTTCAGTCTGGTGCAACATACCATCATTCTTGTTAGTTTAGAAAAAGTGTCTAAAATTCTAGTCTATCGGTAATTGTAATTTTCACTAGAAATTTTTGCGAATACGTCTGAGAGATGGGAAGTATTGAATATAGAAAGATTCTTATATTTTGACAGGTAAGGGGATTCGAATAAAATTGACATGTGGCGATTAATGATGGTGAGAAAATACAACTGCTCATTCTGTGGAGAGGAACTTGAAATTGGAACAGGTATTCAATATGTTCGTAAAGACGGTTCTTCTCTTTACTTCTGTTCTAGCAAATGCAGAAAGAATCTTTTAGATCTAAATAGAAAACCACGAAAACTAAAGTGGACAAAAGTCTACCAGAAACAATAGGATAGGAAAAATAATCAACAAGTTATTGTAAACTATTTTAGCAATTACACATGTAAAGATAGGGTCAGGATTTTTAACCTTCTAAAACGGCTTGGACAATCGCATCCCTGAGTCTATTTAGTTGGTCTTTATTTGCATATGGATTTTCGTCTAGGAGGTAGCCCCCTATTTGCCGCCTAATGCTTTCGACAGTATTAGGATTCTCTGATAGTTTCTTGCAAGCTTCTCTTAGATTGGGGGTGACATCTATGCTTGTTTTAGGCGCCCATTTAGAGATGTATTTCTCCACATTTTTAAATCCATCACTTTTGCCTAGGGGGGTTTCGCTTATCCAAAGATTTATTTCACGTTTTGCGCTTTCGATTGAGTCTGAAGCATGTATAACGTTGATTCCACCCCAAACCCCATAATCCCCCCTAATTGTTCCGGGCTCCGCTTTGTTGGCCATTGTTGCCCCAGCCATTTCCCGAATGCTTCGAATAATTCCATCCCCGCTGACCACCATCGCCACGACCGGACTCAGCATTATGTACTCTTTCAATCTGGGAAAAAACGGCTTCCCCTTATGCTCCGCATAGTGCTTCTCGGCAAGACTTTCAGAGACTTGAAGCTCTAGGAAGTTATCAATTTTAAAACTTTTATCTAAAAATCTTTCTAAAACACGTACACCAACAACTCGTCTAATCACCGCATCGGGTTTCAGAAGAACCAAGCTCTGCTCCATAAACAAGCCTCCCTAATAAAACTATGTTAAGCAAATACTATTACAAAATCAAGGTGAGAGTGAGGCTCTACTTTTTGATTGCAGTAAACTTAAGGCAACAGCTGCAGTTGCGGGGTGCACATCCCTGTATTCAGCCAGAATTATCATTACACCATGTGTATCTTTAGGATGAAACATAACTTCTTTTAGCGCACCCAAATCAAGCATTCCCACGCTTCGAATTCCCTTTTTCTCGAGTTCTGCAGTTGCTTCTTTAATGTCGGAGACCTTAAAAACAACTGCATATAGGCCTTCCCCTCTTTTTTCCACAAATTTGCCGACTGGTGAATCGGGTTGGGTTGCCTCCATTAATTCTATTCCCGAAGGGCTGTAAGCGGCTCTCACAAGTTGCTCGTCCGAAGATCCTGCTGGATCAAAATTTATTCCTAGAAGGTCTGAAAAGAATCGCATTGATTTGTCCAAATTTTTGACAGCAATAACCACTCTATCTATTCTCTCTATTTTCATAGAATGCCACCTTTCAATTCTTAGCTAATTTTTTACTATACAATTATTGATATTTTTACGCCCTATCAGTTTAGAGTTTCCTATCATTTAAACATAGCTCATTCTATAAAAATTAAGATTGACTGTGAAGAGAATCAAATATAGGCCGTATTATAAATATTTGGTCTCTACATAGAGTGAGATCACTTAT
>Ga0129301_1001482_pt1 | contig 11282 bp, 11 predicted proteins | sample ConPoolayeHmetaG_FD_94489 | JGI IMG/M metagenome (GOLD analysis project Ga0129301, IMG submission 94489) | Hot spring microbial mat communities from California, USA to study Microbial Dark Matter (Phase II) - Cone Pool mat layer H metaG ...
AACACCCAACTCCAAGTATTCCTCAATCCTCCTCTTAACAGCCTCCGGGTCCCCGATTATGTAGTTTTCCTTCGTTTCTAATCTAATGTAGGGACTTCTTGAAGCTAAAGCCCATGCATCTTTACCCGTTTCACCGATGGCGACGACACTTGTCAATGTCTTGATGATGCTTGTCGGTTTTCTCCTCACTTTCTTACAATGGTTTTCTAGAACCTTCAATTTGTGCCTATACGCATCCACTGAGGCGTTGGGAATGTTCCACCAATCAGCATGGCATGCAACAACCCGTAAAGTTAACTTTTCTCCTCCACCGCCTATCATTATTGGCGGTATAGGATGAGGCTTTGGAGCGCAAATGGCTTCGTTGATGTTATAGTATTTGCCTCTAAACGTGACCGAATCCTCTGTCCACAACTTCTTTATGATTTGAACTGATTCCTCAAGCTGCTCGATCCTAACCCTTGCTGACGGAAACTCATAGCCAAAGGCTACGTATTCATCCTCTTTCCATCCGGCTCCTATTCCCAGTATGAACCTTCCATTCGTTAATGTTTGAAGGGTTGCACCCATCTTAGCGACTAAGCCAGGAGGTCTATAAGAATTGCAGAGAACTATGTTTCCGAAGGTAATTTTTTCGAAGACACCTGAAAGATAACTAATCGTCGTGAAGCTCTCAAGGTTAGGCGTATTCTTGGGGACGAACTCTGCCCAAGGGATAAAGTGGTCGTCAACCCATGCTGAGTCGAAAAACTGTTCTAAATCGGCCAGAAACTTTATGATTTGAGACGTGAATTCTTGAGCTGAGCTTCCATCTACCGGAAAACTTGGGATTCTTAAACCGAATTTGGCTTTTACCAATGTTTTTCTCCCCTGTGTAAAGTATTTCAAGAATAAATTGAAATTGCTTCTTAAAATTGCATCGGAATCTTGTGAATTCAAAGTTATGCAATTTATGCTCAAAGAAGGGATGCAATTAATGAATTTGAGACAGGGACGATAAAGATAAGCGTCTCTAGACTAATTAATCTTTGAGATGGCATGTTAAGGGTCGGTTTTCACGTCTCAATCTATGGAAGCTTGGGCAGAGCTGCGAGGCGCGCCTTCGAGTTAGGCTGCAACACCTTCCAAATCTTCACTAGGAACCCGAGGGCTTGGAAGCCTAAGAACCTAACATCGGAAGAGATAAAAGCCTTTATAAGTCAAGTGCATGCTTACGATTTGGAGCCTGTCTTCAGTCACATGCCATATCTTTCTAATCTGGCTTCGCCGAGGAACGATGTCTACTCGAAATCTGTTGAAGCCCTCAAGGACGAACTTGAAAGATGCAGTAGGCTTGAGATTCCGTATATCGTTACACATTTAGGTAGCCATCTAGGCTTTGGAACACAAAAAGGTTTTGAAAGGATTGTAAAGGCTATCGATGAAGCATTTAAACACGGCGACAGAGGGGTCATGGTTCTTCTCGAGAATACCGCGGGAACAAAGAACAGTATGGGTAGTTCCTTAGAGGATATACGGAAAATAATCGATGGTCTTCGCCGTCCTGAATATGTAGGTGTTTGCTTTGATACTTCCCACGGCTTCGCAGCTGGCTACGATTTAAGAACTAAAGAAGCGGTTGCTGAGACCATCCGAAAAATCTCAGAAACGATAGGCTTCAAAAGGTTCAAACTCGTACACCTAAATGATTCAGCCGGCGGCTTAAGTTCACGCATAGACCGTCACGAACATATCGGACTAGGCATGATCGGCGAGGAAGGCTTCAGAAATATTCTGCAAAGCGAACTCGGGCGCCTTCCCCTAATACTTGAGACTCCAAAAGACTCCAGAAGAACAGATCTTGAAAACTTGAGGAAAGTTAAGGAATTAGCTGGTGTACTTTGAATGTCAACTCTCCACATTTGAGTGGAAATGATTTAAAGCCATGATTAGAATATTATATTTGAGGCGTCTCAAAGATGGTTCTTCCAGTAAAAATCTTTGAGATAAAGGAAGAGGCAGACATTGGGTTCATTGCTCAAAAACTCAAAAACTACCGTGAAGAGGAGGATTACCAAGCAGAATCCGTAGAAAAATTGAGCTTAAGAACTGAGATTCTAGACTTGAAGCTCCAAGGCGGCTCCCTATACGGAGTTTTTACCCAAGATTTCGTTGGGACCCGTTTCTTCAGAAGGGAGCCCATAGAGACTTTAGTTACGGAAGAGGCCCCTTTTTGGATTAAGCCCTTTGCTGGAAGAATGTTTCTTATTGTTTTGGCGCCTTCCGTTGCTCGTGGAGTAAAGAAGCTGTTGACTGGAACGGTTGCCAATAAGCTAAGTAAGATTCTTTTTATCAGGGTCGGAGCGATTGTTGAAGCAAGGATTCCTCATGAGACTCTTAAGATTCTTCACGAGTCAAACCCTGCGGCAACGAAGCTCATATGGTTCGATGAAGTTGACATTCCAGGGGTTGAGAAGCTCTGCTTGGCTGGACCGGACATTGCTGATACGGCTTTATACCATGAATACCTTAAGCATGGAATGATATGGTACGTCGTCTTCGAAGTCCAAAAGAGAGGAATAGTAGTAGGCATAACAAGGAGCTGCGTCGTGACACTTTTCAGCAAAGGCACAGTCGACGAGTTCGTGAAATACATAGAAGAAGACATACTAAAACTGATTCAGTGAAGAAGCATGAAGGTTAGCTGAGATAAGGTTGCCAGTCTTACGGGTTCATTATCAAAGTTTCATTGAGGTTTATCTTTCAGTATATTATGGAAGCATGTCTCTTCGCCTAGGTGGCAAGCCGGCCCAGATGGTTCGACCAAGTATAAAACTGCGTCACGGTCACAGTCGACTAGTATCTCCTTGACTTTCTGTATGTTTCCAGAGGTCTCACCCTTCTTCATTACGCGTCCAAGAGAACGCCTAAAAAAGTGCGCATATCCAGTCTCAATAGTCTTTTGTAAGGCTTCCCGGTTCACGTATGCCAGAGTTAGAACCCTTAAACTTTCATAGTCTTGTACAATTACTGGGACTAAACCTCCTGCCTTTTCGAAGTCTACCTCGTCTATGCTGACCAATCTTTTGGCCGCCTTCAAAGTCTAACTGGCACTCCCCTCTTGGCTAAGAATTGTTTCACAATTGGGACTGGATATTTATTGTAGTGGAAGACTGAGGCAGCGAGAGCGGCATCAGCTCCTCCAACGGTGAAAACTTCAAGAAAATGTTCTGGTCTTCCAGCACCCCCGCTCCCAATCACGGGAATATTAACTCTTTCAACGATGCTTCTCGTCAATTCCAAATCGTAGCCATTCTCTGTGCCATCTCTATCCATCGAGGTGACAAGAATCTCTCCGGCCCCCAAATCGGCTACCTTACAGGCCCAGTGAAGTGCGTCAATTCCAGTAGGCTTTCTCCCATCATAGGTGTGAACCTCATACCAGCATAGGCCATCACTAGTCTTGACCATTATTCTATCTTCGCGAGGTTCATATCTTCTCTTCGCATCGATTGCAACGACAACGCATTGGCTTCCAAAAGTCTCAGCGAGTTCGCTAATTAAATGGGGATTCTCAACGGCGGCTGTATTAATCGCTACTTTATCAGCGCCGTTGCATAAGATTAGATGGGCATCTTCAACATTACGTATCCCGCCGCCCACAGTGAAGGGAATGCTCAGCTCAGCAGCTACAGATCTGACCACATTCTTTAAGGTCTTCCTCTTCTCGACAGCTGCGGTTACATCTAAGAAGACGAGTTCATCAGCCCCATCTTCACTGTACAGCTTACCGAGCTCAACAGGGTCTCCTGCATCTCTGAGATTCATGAAGTTGATGCCTTTGACAACCCTTCCATGATCGACGTCTAGGCAAGGTATTATCCTCTTCGTCAAAACCATACTATCCTCTCCAAACTTATTCATTCTCTAACAACACTTAAGGCTTTACTCAGAGTGAAGAGACCTTCATAAAGGGCTTTTCCAACGACGACGCCGTTAACGCCTAGATGTTTTAACGCAGTAAGATCCTCAAGACTTCGAATTCCTCCGGCGACGATCAGATTTGCTCCTAAACAGCATAGTTTTCTTAAAGTTTCAAAATCTGGACCAGACAGAGTCCCGTCCCGTTCGACTGAGGTTACAAAGAAGTTTTTGAAACCCTCCTCTTTAAGCCTTTTAATGGCATATTCTACAGTGATGCCTGTCGAGGTTTTCCAACCTCTTACCATAACACTTCCGCGCATATAGTCTAAAGCGACAATTAGGCGGTTCTCCCCAAACTCTTCGAGAAGAGCTTTCGCAATTTCTGTTTGCTCAAACGCTACCGAGCCTATAATAGCCCTATAGACCCCTTTTTTAAACAGGACTTCAGCGGTTTGTAAGTCTCGGATTCCGCCTCCAACCTGGACTTTGACCTTGACCGCCCTTAATATCTTATCAATAATGTTTATGTTGGACCCTGTTCCAAGGGCAGCATCTAAATCTACCACATGGATGATTTGAGCTCCGTCAGCCTCCCACTTCTTTGCGAGCGATACCGGGTCGCCTAGATGCTCATAGGATTTGGCAATTTTTGGGTCGCCTTTTTCAAGTCTAACAACATTGCCGCCCATTATGTCGATGGCTGGAATTACATCCATAATCTTCACCCTCTTATCTCTTTACGATGCTTGCAAAATTTCGGATGACTCGTTCTCCTGATCTGCCAGACTTCTCCGGATGGAACTGAACACCGTATACATTGTTTTCGGCTAAAACTGATGCAAACCTTATGCCATACTCTGTCTCGGCAACGATGACTTCTTTCATGGATGGGTCCGCGTAATAACTGTGAACGAAGTAGAAGTATTCATCATCGCCGACGCCGTCCAATATCTCGTTAGGCTTAGAGATCGCAAGCGTATTCCAACCCATATGTGGCTTCTTAACCTGCTCAGGCAACTTCAAAACCTTTCCTCGCAGAATTCCGAGACCTCTTCCTAGGCTCTCTTCGCTCTCTTCAAAGAAGAGCTGCATCCCAAGACATATTCCAAGGAGAGGAACTCCCGACTCAGCAGCTACAAGGATATTCTGTTTTAAGGCTTTAAGGTTCTTCATCGCCTCCTTAAAGTTTCCAACGCCAGGCAGTACAATTGCATCCATGCCTTTTAGGCTCAACGGGGCTGAGATGACGAGAGTATTCAGACCAGCCCTTTTTAAGGCGCAACTTATGCTGAAGATGTTGCCTATTCCACAGTCGATGACCGCTATTTTTGGGATTTTAAAGGACCCCCTTAGAGCTTGGAACCCCGCTTCTTCTAGGGTCTAGTGATATTGCTTGCCTAAGCGCTAGGGCTAATGCTTTGAAAGAGGCTTCGACCTTGTGGTGGTCATTGGACCCGTATTGAACCCAGATGTGTATGTTTGCATTTGCTGCGGAGGCTAAGGTCTCTAGAAAGTGCTGTATGTTCTCGCATGGCACATCTTCAATCCTTTTGCCCTTAAGTTTCAAATCTACCTTGCTGTATGGTCTCTTCGCCAGATCAACGGCGGCGAAGGCTAATGAACAGTCCATGGGCACAATTGCGTATCCGAACCTCGCTATTTCCTGAGCTGCGCTTACTGCCTCTGAGAGAGCCTTTCCTAAGCAAAGTGCTACGTCCTCAACTATGTGATGAGCCAAGTCGCCCTTCGCTTTAACCTCTAAGTCGATGAGGCTGTGTGTTGCAAGTGAGTGGAGCATGTGGTCTAGGAATAAGACCCCAGTTTTGGCATCAGCATTGCCTGAACCATCTAGGTTAACTTTCACGTATATCTCGGTTTCCTCAGTCTTTCTTGAGAATTCACCTATCCTCACCATCCTTCACCTCTCAAGGTTTGAAATAGGAACAGCAACTCGTTAACAGAGGGTAAAATGATGTCGCATCTAGACTCCAGAAAAGTTTGCAAAACAGCATCCTTCAGGCCGGAATAATTGTAAACACCAGCAAAGAAGAAACGATTATCCAATTCATTCGCCTTCCTAACCATCAAAGCATCCTCCATAGAATCGCCTACATATAAGACATAAGCACGCTGTCCAAGGTTTTCCGCAGCTTTTAGAAGTGGGAAGGGATTAGGCTTCTTCAAGTTCACTCTTGAACCAGTCTTAATTGAAAGTTCCCATTCAGCCTCTTCTATGTCATCTAAGAAAACCTGTGCATACGGATTAAACTCATCCAAGATGTTACCTAAAGCATGTCTGGCTGGTTTAAGTCTGCCTCCAGAAACAATGCCGAGGTTTTCCTTTCCGAAGATGGATGCTAATCGGTTCAGAGTCTCAGACTGCGGAATGATTTTCTCATTTTCAATCATGCCTTGACCTTTGTTGAATTTCGGCTCGGTCCCGTATGTTTCACGAAAGAGTTTAGCGCCACAAAAGAACTCCTCAAAGACTCTTGAAATTATGCTATCATGCACGCCAGCGGGGTATTTAAGAAAATTTTTTACAAGGTTGTAGAAGTTGGCGAAGGCTTCAGATTTTTCGGTTTTTTCCAAGAGAGCTGCGTCGACGGAGGATACGCCGGTTTCATCCAAGATTGCTGTAAACTCTTTAAATCTATTTGTAACGTCCTCAAAGAATTCCTCACCCAAACCTTCTCTTCTATTTTCTTTTTTCATTGCCTCCTTTATCCGTGCCAGTCGTTCATAAGGGTTGAGATACAACTCAACATTCTTGATGCATCTTTTCAACTTTTCTCGGAGTTCATATGGTAGACTGCATATTATGAACATGAGGGCTCCGTAGACCGTGTCCCAATCATTGTTGAAGCCTCCAGTCTTCCTGAAAAGGTGTATCACTTCGTCCGAGATTAGCTGTTCTCGAAAGGTATAGCCTGTTAAGTTTTGAAGGATGAAGGCCACCGTCTTAGAAATGGCTCTGTCGTATGAGCCTCTCACGTCTATCAGGACGCCGTCGCAGTCGAAGAGAACTCCCTTTATTAGCCTTAAAATCTCAAGCCTATCAATCTTTACGTAAACTTTCCCGTCGCCAACTGGGTAAACCACATACTCGTTAAATGCCATTCTCCTCCAATACCTCCCTTAAGGATGAGAGGAAATAGTCGATCATAGGCGGCGGGGCGACAGTTACCCTCAAACAGTTTTCTAGATGTAAGACGCGTCCTATCTTCCTCACAATGATGCCTCTCTTTAAAAGTTCTTGGAAGACCTTATCTGAGCTCTTCTCAGTTTGGTAAAGGACAAAATTCGTCTCTGAATTGAAGGCGTTGACGCCGTCTATTAGGTTAAGATTTTCTATGAGCCTCTTTCTCTCAACCTTCACCTTTTTGATGGCAGATTCTATCACTTCACGTTCTCCCAAAATCTTTAGGCATGCCTTCGCAGCGATTGAGGTTACTGGAAAAGGCGTCTGAAACCTTTCGTTCATGACCTTTGCAAGCTCTGGGGACGCCACTGCGAATCCAAGTCTTAACCCAGCTAGGCCGAAAACCTTCGAGAAGGTTCTTAGGACGATCATATTCTCAAAATCTTGAAAGATGCTAAGGACCGAACTATCTGAAAAGTCAGCGTAAGCCTCATCAACTACTATCAAACCGCTGAAGCTCTCAGCCAGAGATCGTATGTCCTCTAGATTAAACTGGTTAGCAGTTGGATTATTTGGGGAACATAAGAATAAAACTCTTGTCCTTGGGGTTGCTGAGGCAAGCATCTCCTCCAAGTTAAGAGAAAAGTCTTCCATAAGATTGACAGCCCTATATTTGGCTCTCTGCATCAACGTACAATATTTATACATTGCGAAGGTTGGAGCAATGGAGAGCACCTCCTCATTAGCCCTTACAACCATTCTTATAATGAGATCGATAAGCTGGTCGCTTCCCGCGCCGATTACAACAGATTCTGAAGGAACTTTAAAGCGTTGCCCAACAGATTCTCTTAGTTCTATAATCTCGTCTTTAGGGTAGACTCTTGGATCAACCTCTTCAACAACCTCTTTCAGTATTCTCTTTAGAAAATCTATGGGGACAAAGAGATTCTCGTTCGAGTTTATCTTCAAAAATTCTTCAGGTCTCTTATTCAGTTTACAGGCTAGGCTCTTAATAGTCTCGCCTGGATCGTAACTCTCAATTCTCTTACTTTCCTCAATGATCTCTTTGACTATTTTTGATCTGTCCTTAACCATTCTCATATCTCCCGCTTACTGCAAAAGCATGGTTCTGTAAACCTTCAGTTTGAGCCAAAACTTCTACATGCCTTCTAACTTTTGAGAGTCCTTCCTCGCTAGATTCAACTATGTCTAGCCGCTTCACAAAGTCAAGGACAGATAAGCCTGAATAGACGCGGCTGAAACCTCCAGTTGGAAGAACATGACCGGTTCCTAGGCAATAGTCACTTGCAGAAACCGGTGTATACTTTCCTATCAAAATCAATGCTGCTGACACTATTTTCTCAGATACTCTCGAAGCATTCTCAACCATTAATTCAAGGTGTTCAGGCGCAAACTCATTTATGAAGTTAACAGCTTCATCTACATTCTGGCTGACGAGTAAAAGACAACTCCTCGAAAGGTTTTTTGCAACAACCTCTAAGTTCGGTGGAGATACCGAAATTAGATGTTCAAGTTCTCTCAAGACGGACTTTGCGAGTTTCTTCGAGGTTGAGACTAAAATGGAGATTCCATCAATATGTTCTGCTTGGGATATGAGGTCCAAGGCTATAATTCGAGGGTCCGCAGAACCTTCAGCAAAGACGATGATCTCGCTTGGACCTGCCGGAAGATCTACTGGAAGATCCTTTGACACAAGCATTTTAGCCGTCACTACGTATTTGCTGCCTGGACCAACAATCTTCTCCACGGGTTTGATAGTCTCCGTTCCATAGGCTAGGGCCGCAACCGCTTGGACCCCCCCAATTCTATAGACCTCTTTTGCGCCGCAAATGTCAGCGGCAACGAGCACTAACGGATTGATTTCTCCGTTTTTTCTAGGCGGGGAGCAAACTGCAACTTCAGAGACGCCTGCAACCTTAGCCGGCACAACGGTCATTATTAGGCTGCTTGGGTAAGATGTCTGCCCACCAGGTATATAACATCCCACTCTCCAAATTGGGCGGGTGCAACTTCGAATTCTGACACCATCTACTTCATATTCGAAGTTAAGCCTTGACAAGATCTCTTTTTGAAATCTTTCTATACGTTCCTTTGAAACTTCGATTGCAGAGATCTGTTCCTCACGGACTTCTTCATACGCCCTCATGATATCTTCCGAATCTACTCGTAACTGGTCTGGCAATAGTTTCACCCCATCAAACTTTGATGTGTACTCAATTAAGGCGTCGTCGCCCCGCCTCTTTACATCCTCGATAATAGGCTTCACATAATCCACAATTTTTGGATCAGACTCCCTCGCCTTAGGCCATCTCTTTGCCAAAACCTCTTCACGTACGGCTGAAAGCTGCAATACTTTGAGCCCTAGTCTATTCAATTCTCCTTGGACCCCCGAGGTATCTCGTCAAGCGGCAGAACTTGCCTAGGCTCGTAAACGACTAGCCCCTGTGCAAGTCTCCTTAGGACAGGTAAAAGCTCCAAAAACTTGTCCTTCTCAATGACTGTATTAACGGAGTACCAATCTTTATCTGAAAGAGGAGCTACTGTTGGTTTCTTCAGAGCAGGTAAACATCTGAGGAGTTCCTCTAAGTTGTCCTTGCTCACATTGACGAATATGTGGAGCTTCTTTCTTCCATCAATAACACCCTTTAAAAGGGTTAAGATGTCATAGATCTTCTCTCTTTTTTCCGGACTCCTCAAAGACTCCTTATTGGCGATGAAGATTGCTGATGATTCCAGTACAGTGTCGATTGGTTTCAAATCGTTCTTTTCCAATGTCACGCCGGTCTCGGCAACATCGACTATGGCGTCAGCATTCTCAGGCGGTTTAGCCTCTGTCGCTCCGAAGGATAGGAAAAGAGTAACCGCTTCATTCTCACCCTTACTCAACCATGGGGTTACAATAAGCGGGTCTTTGTCACCGTAGAGCTTACGGTATGTCGGGCTGATCTTTAAATATTCTGCGGAGATGTTCAAATACTCTGTTGAGATTCTCAGAGTCTTCCTTTGACTATGAAACTTTTCAAGAAGGTCTGAGAGAGATTTTATGGTTGTCCAAGATTTAGGCACCGCAAGGACGAGTTTCACTTTAGAATATTCTAAGTCCAGTAAGACTTCAACCTCAGCTTTTGTCTCTTGCAACCAGTCGAGACCCGTGATCCCTATATCTTGAAGCCCCTTGCTGACAAATAATGGAATCTCTTGAGGTCTAAGGATCTTTAACTCTATCGTTGGATCATTCAGTGTTGGGCGATAGGTGTTCTCTCTGCCTGAGATGATGTATCCCGCTCGTTCCAGCGTCTCAAAAGTCGCCTTTTCTAAGTGTCCCTTTGGAATGGCAAATTTAACATTCACCATAATTCGACTCTCCATCTTTCATCATTTGTAAAAAATGAGTGTGAGAAATCTAAAGAATGGGCAAGATACGTATAAGAAATGAAAGAAGATGTAAAATAGTAAGGTTGCGTTTTAGGGGCTAAAGTAGACTTAAACTTGATAAAGATGAAGGCAACCGCCTCGTGTGAACTCGATCCCTCACTTTACACCACTGGAAGAATATAGGCAATCCCTTTCTTATAAATACTTTTCTGTAGTCATATGCTATTTCATGTATTTTTCTAGGGCATTTTTTACATCTAAGCCTTCGTGAACAATCCCGCAGAGGACTCTAACCATACTTGCTGGTTTCTGATGTTGAAAGACATTTCTTCCCGCAGCTATGCCGGATCCGCCGGCCTTGACTGAATCGTAGACCATCTGGCAGAACTCTTCATCCGTTTTTGTCTTAGGTCCACCAGCCATAACTACTGGAACCGGACATCCCTTAACCACTTCTCGGAATGTTTCTGGACTTCCGGTATAATTCGTCTTAACGATGTCAGCTCCAAGCTCGGCGCCTATTCGAGCGGCATGTTTAACAACATCGACATCAAACTGGTTCTTAATCTTTTCGCCTCTCGGATACATCATAGCCAAGAGAGGCATTCCCCAATCTTCACATATCTTCGCCACGGTTCCAAGTGTTTTGAGCTGTTCTGGCTCAGTTTTTGAGCCAACATTGATGTGCACGGAGACAGCGTCGGCGCCAAACTTTATCGCTTCAATCACATCCGCCACTAGCACCTTATTGTCCGGGTCTGGTCCAAGCGCACTACTTCCAGATAAGTGCATAATTAAACCGATATCTTTCCCATAACCTCTGTAACCCGCTCTTATAATC
>Ga0129301_1001484_pt1 | contig 11270 bp, 14 predicted proteins | sample ConPoolayeHmetaG_FD_94489 | JGI IMG/M metagenome (GOLD analysis project Ga0129301, IMG submission 94489) | Hot spring microbial mat communities from California, USA to study Microbial Dark Matter (Phase II) - Cone Pool mat layer H metaG ...
ATTCTGCTATTTTAGCCAACTTAACATTTACCGACGAATTTTTTGTTTTTGTTATCTTCTCCCCCTCTCTAATAAGGCTCTCATAAGCCTCTTTACTATCTTCAATTTCCCCACTTGCCACTTTTTGTTTATAATAATCTTCAATCGCCCTTACGTCTTCCTCATAAGACAAATCAGGGTCGTCCCAGATTTTTTCTATTTGAAAATAAAAAGCGGTATAAGGAACTCCTTTTAATTCCTCGTATAAAGCAATAGGAGTTGGTGTTTTGCTTTCTTCGGCTTCTAAAGTCGGAGCTTGAGGTTTTTTAGGGACAATTTTTTCTTCTTTTCCCCTTTCTTCTTCGCTCCGTTCAATCGCCTTTCTAAATGTTAACACATTTTCTTTTTCGTTTTCAACTGGTTTAGAATCGCCATTGCTGTTCTTCATCAGAAACTCCTTTCTTTTCTCTTTCCTCTAACTTTCTAACAGTCATATTTTTTACTTTCGCCCCGTGATTTAGAAAATACCAATGAAGCCTCTTAGGAACTAAAACCATTTTCCCACTCGGATATTTTTCTAAAATATCGTCAATCAATTTCATATCCGAACAATAACCAACAAAATCCTTTTCCTCTCTAAATCCTTTTACCGCCAATAAAGGCTCTCTTTTTACCACTATATCCCCAACATCCAAAATTCCGTTAAAAACAGCGGTATCTCCAGTATAAGGAATAAGCGGAGAAAAATAAGGTTTTAACTTCCCCAAATCATTCAAGTTCAAATCAACCAAATTTACCCCATCTACCACCAGCCTGCCACAATAAGTAATCAAAACATCAGGATTTTTATGAGGTTTTATCATCTCTTCCAAAAAATGCCTATCCCACAACCCGTCATCGTCTCTAAAAGCAAACAAATCTCCTTTTCCTTCTTTAATCGCCCTATTCCTGTTTATCGTGTAATAACTTGATTTTCCTTTATTAATATATCTAAACCTCTTATCTTTCTTCATAAATTCCTCAACCACTTCTTTCGTATTATCGGTAGAACCATCATCAGAAACAATACATTCCCAATTCGGATAAGTTTGCCACAAAACAGACTCTAAAGCCTTCGGCAAAACATCGGCTCTGTTCCACGTCGCTACGCAAACAGAAACCAACGGATTATTTTTTAGCATTCTTTTTCCTTTCTTCCTCGGCTGGCAAATAGCCTAAAACATCATTTTCATTAACCACAATGAAATGGTAATTCTTGTCTAAATACTCATCTTCAATTTCGTTTCCGACGCCCATTCGCCAATAAACAAAATCACCTTTTTTGATTTTACAATCAGGACCAACTTCTACCGCAATCCCCGCACTGGCAATTTTTAAATCCAGCAAGCTTTCAGGCAAAAAAACTCCGCTTTTTGTCTTTTCTTCCCTTGGAATCTTTATCAAAACATCATCCCTCAACATTTTCGGTAGTCTCATTGCCCCCCCACCTCCTTTCCTAAAAATCTTTTGTCAACTCCAGCTTTAGTTAAAAATTCTTCTATCTGCTCTTTAGTCGTTCTTTCAGTGATGGCCAACAAAACCTCTATATTAGGAACTTGAAGTTTATTATTCAAAACAAAATCCCTCATAATTGCCTTCGTATTCTGCCAAAACTGCCATATCTGGTCAGGATTTAAATCAGGACGATTAAATATTTTTACCGAAACCGCCTCTTTGTAAATTTTTCCAATCTCGTCACCAGTTAACATTAAAGCCCTAACCGAGTAAAGCGGATGGAATTCTCCTCTTCTTATCAAAATAGCATCTCCAATGCTAATTAAGCCCTTACAGGTCTGCTCAACCGCCGTTCTCCAATTAGGATTTTCTTTCATCATTTCATATTTACCTAAAATCATAGAAATGCACCTGTTATTTATGCTTTCTACCGCATCGGCAAAAGGAATTTCCCATGCTTCCCAATCTGGCAAATCAAGCGGTTTCCCTGCTAAAAGCTTGCTTCCATATTTAATCTCATACCACTTCTGACTACAGGAAACCCCACTTAACGATGGAATATGCCAAACCTCATTAACTACCGCTGTTTTAACCCTTTCAATCGCTCTTTCTACACCTCTGTCTCCGCCAACCAGAAGCAAATCATAATCATTTCTCGGCTTTCCTTCATAAATACAGCCTTCTCCTTTTCCGTATGCCCCATACAAAACCAAACTTTCAAAGTTTTTTCCTTTAACAGCCTCCAAAATTTTATTTAAATCTTCTTGGACAATTCTATCCCCTTCTAATGTTGGTGTATATTGCATAATGACCTCCCTTCATTTTTTTCAGGATAACTAACGCCGACTAAATCGCAAACAGTCGGACAAATATCTCTTAAATCAGCCATTTCTATCTTTCCTTTGTTTTTATTATTAATTACAATCGCCATTCCCCGCATTTCTTCAACTCCATCTTTACCGTCCAAATCATAGCCGTGCATCGCTACCGGAGCATCATTTTCGCTGTGAAAATGGCAGGGAGAAACCAAAACACCCGGATTTGCCTGCCAAATAAAGTCCCCCTGAGCAAAATTAGGCGAGGAAATAAATCTTCCATATTCATTTAACTGACGATGGGATAAAATTTCTTTGACTACCTTCTTATTAAAAATCCAAAATTGAATAGCGGCTGATGATTTTAAATACAAATAATCCCAACCCTCATCAAAATTAGGAAAATCCAAAACAATATCAACCTTTTCTTTTACATCCATCATTCCGTGGTCACCGAAAACAAGCAAATTAACTTCATCAAATTCTTTTTTAGCCGCTTTATAAATTCTTTCTACCACCCTGTCAGCCCAAAACAAAACATTCTTAAAAATTTCTGAATTGGTCCCGTAGGAATGTGCCAAGAGGTCTGTTTCCGAAATCTGTAAATAATAAAAGTCGTGATGTTTTTTTAAGCCATCCATAATAAAAATCTCTCTTGAACCATGAATTGTCCTTCCTTTATAAGAACCAATTCCCAAAGCCAAACATCCTTCAAACTGCCAAGTCTTTTTTTCTTTTCTAAATACATCCCAAATACTTTCAACTCCAAAACTATTAGGCTCGGTATCAGGAAAAACATCTTCAGTCATTGCCAGCTTCATTCTCAAATCCATTGGAATATTAAATATGGGCTCATAATAGGCTCTTTTATATCCCGGTTTCATTAAAGAAAAAGCAAAAAAGTTGCCAGTGATTTTTGGTCCTGCTCCGGTCATAAAACAACTTCTCTCACAATATCCACCAGGATTAAATAACTTCTTTACCCAAATTCCCCTATCTTTCAGCTTCCACAGAAACGGCGTATCTTTAGAATTTAAATAATCCCATCTAAAGGCGTCAAGCAAAATAGCAATTGTCGTCTTCATTTTTCTCTCGCCTCCAAAAACAATTTTTCCCATTCCTGCCAGTAGTCTTGAATGGTATAATTCTCCAAAACATCATTTCTGGCATTTTCCGCAATCCGCAAACGGGTTTTTTTGTCCTTAATCAATAATGATAGCCTTTCAACCCATTCCTCCTCGTCTTGAGCCAAAAAGCCAGTCTTTCCTTCCTTCACTACTCTCAAATACGGCTCCCAAAAAGCATAAACCCCAGGAATTTTTCTTAACGAATACTCATAATACTTAATTGAACTTTTAGAACGATTAAAGGCAGAAGGATATAAAGGAGCAACCCCAATATCACCAGGCATTCTTTTCCATTTACCTACCCACAAAGGAAAATGTCTCGCCCCAGCCAACGGCTTTAATTGGTCTTTCGGTAAATAATTGTAAAATTCTTCAAACATCGTCCCCATACAGGCAAACTTCACAAAAGGATATTTTTTCAAAACTCTTCTTAAAGCCCAAATAAAAGGAGTTTTCATAATATCCACATGATGGGTTGCACTACCAAAATACAAAATCACTACTTCTTTCCCATTATCAGGAACTAATTTTTCCTCATATTTATAAACATTCGGATCAATATAATTCGGCAAAACCACAATCGGTTTTCCTCCCCTTAATTGAGAATAAGTTTCTTTCAAATGAGGAGTGGTCACCGTCAAAATATCAACATCAGCAATACAGGTAATAACAGTCCTAAAAGGTTTTCCTTGAGGGTGGTAATGAATACGAGCAGGGTTCATTTCGTCAATATCCAAAAGGTTGTCATCTACATCCATAATATGCCTACAACCATAAGCATCACAGGCTGCCCGGATGTAAGCATAACTTTTAGGGTCATCCAAATAAGAAGAAAAAATGATGTCGTAATTCTTCGCCTCAAATTCTAAAAACTCCTCATTCCCGATTACTTCTTTTTTTACATACTTCACATAATGTCCATGTTTTTTAAGCTGGTCTAAGGGATTTTTCACCCTCCACCAGTCAACCGCTGGCATCCCTTTTCTTTTATCTCCAAAATGGGTCAAAATCCCCAAGATTCTTAATTTATCTCCAGTATTTTTCATTTGGAAACTCCTTTAAAATAATAGCCTCAAGTCTTTCTACTTCAGCTAAATCTCTCCTTTTATGGGCTTCCACTAACTTCCTTTTAATATCTTCCAATCTCCAGTCTTTTGCTTGTTTATAAATCCTATCCAAAAGTTTTACTCTTGTCTTAGAACCACAAAATCGCCGTGCTTCTCCGGCGATTTTCTCTAAGTCTGCATCTCTGGTAGTTTTGATTTTTATAAATACCATCTTTCAAATAAGACTGGGGTGAAGGAGGCAAAGCCCCCCTTCTTATTCAACCTTAGGTCTGCCCAGTCGCACCAGCTCTTATTTCCACAATCCAATCGGAAACGAGCATCTTTGGAGCAAAAGTCATTGCCCAACCAACGGTATAATACCTGTCCAACGGGTTGCTTGTGTCCTGTGGACCAGGAGTTTTGACATAGATTTTCTTCTCGTCTCCCTCCAAGTCAGTGACACCAAAAGCATTTTTCCCGTGAACCCAGCTATACCAAAGGTCGGCGCCACTTGCTCCAGCATTCACATTCTCGTATCCGTTTGTGGATTCCAAGAAGCGGACTCCGTACAGCCTACCATTTTCTCCTCTATATAATTCCTCCCCGTCTTTATAAGTATGGGCATTCACCCAAGTGGTGTCGCCCATAATGTCAAAGGAAGAATAAACGTTTGTCTTGCAGAGGAAATAGCCATCGTCATATCTTACTGCCCTATTTGCCTTCAGGGTTCGGACTGCTTTCCGAATCTCTGTAGCTGAAAGAACATCAGTGATGGCTACATTGGACAAAGCTGCCTTGCCGCCTGCGAGCTGTGGCGTACCGCCCAAAAGACCCTTGTTCCTCACTAATTGGTCTCGGCTTTCGCCAGCGTTCTGCCCAAATAACTCAACTGCTGATTTCATCTTCGGGTCAATCGCCGTCAATGAAAGCAGTTTTGAAATCTGGGTGAAGTTCCCGAATTCGGAAACTGTCACTGAGACGTTAGCCGCTACCAAGGAAACAGGAGTGGGGTTTGCTCCCTCAGTCAAAGCTGAAGAAACAATTGCCGGAGCGGTGTATCTTGTAAAATACACCACTTTACCCTCTCCTTGAGGTAGGGGTCTTACCTGGGCTCCCTCTTCGTGAACCAACCAATGTTTTGCCGTGTCGATGAAAAGTCGGTCATAGTACTTTTGCATCAACGCCGACAAATTGGTGGTTTTCGAAGTTGTCGCCATTTATTTTTTCACCTCCTTTCAATATCCGTAACCTACTTTCGGCAAGAGCTTCTCCGCTTCTTCTGCCGTAATCTCGCCCGTCTCTAAGGCTCTCATTATCTCCTCTTCCGAGGTAAGCCTTTTCTGGGCGGAAGCGGTAGGCGAAACTGCTGTCTCCGCCATTGATTTGGCTAATTTGGCAGTAGTTTCTGCCTGCCCCTCTGTTTTTGCCTTTTCCATTGCCACCTTCAGAGCCTCGTAAATCTCAGATGGCTTTTTCTTCGGCAAAAACTGCCCTTTCTCGTCAGAGTTGACGGCAATTATTAACTCCGCCAACTTCTCGTCCAGCTCCGCCGGCACCTCCTTCATGAGCTTTTCAAGCTCGTCGGCATATTCCTCGATGGCCCTCAATCGTTGGTCTCTTTGGCGTTCTTGCTCAACTACTTGTCGAGCTTTCAATTCCGCCAGTGCTGCTGCCCGACGATTGAGTTCTGCCTCAAGCTGCTCAAGAGTAATCTCTTGCCCTGGTTGGAAAACAGATTGTCCTGGTTCCGCCCAGGGAGGAGTTGTCCCAACACCATAAATCTCGCTAACCGCTTCAGCCTGAGGTTGAAAACCTCCTGTTTTACTGGCTCGAGACACCTCCCGCAGCTTTCCGAGAACTTGCTGCAGACGACGCTCTGCCCGAGTGGGCCTTTTTTCCTCTTGAACTTTAGATTCAGTTCCCTCTTCTTTTGAGATAGCCTCTTCCTCAGATTCGGAAACCTCCTCCTTAGATTCAAGAGTCGCTTCTGGTTCGGAAATTTCTTCCTCCCCTTCGGATGGCGAATCCACGCTGGCCTCTTCCCCTGCGCTGAGGATTTCTTCCTCTTCTGCGTCTTGAGGTTTCATTATTTCATTTTCACCTCCTCCAGACCCGTTTAATTAACCAGGAGGGTCGACCACCCTGTCCAGTCTTTGGCCAAAAGACTGATAAAAAAAGACAATTTTTATCTTCTTTTACCAATCTTTTGGAAAATCGGTTTTCCATCTTCATCAATTCCTATCAATCTTTTATCCATTCCTATCCAAACAGCATGCTCAATCGGGCACGATTTACAAACTAAAAACGGACCCTGTTGAACCCACTGATGTCCCTCAATTCCTTCTTTTACTAATGACTGTAGTTGATTTCTATCAATTTCAAAGTGCCAAACTTCATTTTCCTTTTCTTCTTCGGGTGGTTTTTGGCCTAATTCTTGTACCATACTTTTTCTTCCACCTTCTATAAATTTCAGGATGGTTTATTTTCAAAAAAATCATTTGTTTACGACTCCGAAACGGCATTTTTTTCTTTTATTCTTTCCTTCGCTGGCATATAGCCTTCTTCTCTTAAGGCTTTTTTAACGATCCAAGCGGCTAATTTTTTGGCAATTACCCCTTCTCTTGCTAATTGGGCAATGCCTTGTAAAAAAAGCCCAAGTTCTTTCATTTCTTTCCACCCCCTTCTTTAGCCTTTTCTTTTTCCAACCATTCACCAGTAATTTCCACCCGGTCAATAATGTCTTGTAAATGTCCGGCGGCAATTCTAGCAACTAAAGTTTTAATTCCTAATTGTTCCACGCTTATTTCTCCTTCCATCGCTTTTGCCAAATCGTCAGCCTGAACCAACAAAGCCTTAATTTTTGGCTCAATTACCTGTGTCTTCAAAACCAACCACTCGCTACTATTGGCAAAATTCCCCAAAATCCTATCAGTTTTTTGATTATTCACTATCTCTTCTTTACCTGCTTCCCTTAAAATTTCAAAAAGAGATTTTGCTTTCATCTTGACATCCCTCCAAAAAGCTGTTGTGCCGCCTGTCTAATCATCGGATCTTGAATAGAGTTAATATCAATTTCCGGTTGCTGTGGTTCTTCTCCGGCTACATTCGGCTGTCCCATCCCCTCGGGATTAAAATCTTTAATAATTTCTTCAACACCCTGAATACCAGAAGTCATCAGCCATCTTCTTACTAACTCAGCCAAATCAATATCTTTTCCTTTTTGGTTCATCGCCTGAATTAAAACCGGCGTTTTCAGCAAAACACTCATCACTCCAGTTAAGGCTTCATTTTCTAAAGCCGTATCTTTAGCAACCGTTGATCCGCTGTCAATGAAAAACTTATATCTTCCTTTAATCGCCTCAGGTTTAATAACAACTTTTCCAAACTGCCCGCTTTCATAAAGTTCAACCACATCAGGATAAACTTTCCCAATTCTTTCAATTTCTCCTTTAAAAAGATTCAACTCAATTGGTTTTTCCTGTTTTGTCGCCATAATATCAATCATTCGGTCATAAAGCTGTTCTAACGCCTCTTCCAAAGACTGCCTTTCCCAGCTATCAGCGGCTGACTCCCTTATTGCCTGCATTCTTAAGGCCTGAGGGGTTTTCCCCATCGCCGGTTCAATATTTCGTATGGTTGACAAATCAGTCGTCCCTAAAAGATTATTTAAAATTGAAACCAAAACCCCAAAAGCATTATTAAAGGTCGCCTGTCCGGTCGGTGAAATTTGAAGTTGCCTAATTGAATTAGGCACAGTCTCATACCAAAAAGCACCCGGACTCCAGTTTAAAGAAGAAGGTATAACGCCTTGCCGATTAACTATCGTTGGCGGGAACAAAGAAAACTTAATACTATCCATATAAAGGTTAATTAAAGAATTTGTTGCTTTCTGAAGCGGTTTTCCCCTTTCTACATCACCCCAGCCAACATATCTGTCTAAAAGCGGAATAGTTTCTTTCATAATTACAGGAATTTCATCATTTTTATGAGGATTTTCAATTTCCCTTAATATCCCCGCCTCTTTAAAATCAGGCGCATAAGTAATCCACCTATCCCGTTCATATTTAGTCCGCAAAAGAATTTGGGCAAATCTTCCTCTTCCTCCGTAATCATCTCCTCCCCAAGTTTGCTGAACATAAGAACGATGAGGATAGCTGGCTTTAGATTTACCCTGTTTATCTTTTATTGCCGCTAAAAGTTTATCAATATTTTTCCAAGTTGCTTTTGGTCTTTCCTCTATCCACTCTCGGGAAACAAAACTATCAACAAAGCAATAATCCATTTCATTTATCTGATAAACTCCCGGCTGAGGATACCATTGCCTAATAGGAATTAACCAAAAATCTGGACCAACATATCTATCAGAAACCACATAATCCACTAAAACAGGCATTGAGCCGTAAATTTGAGAGTAAATTACCCACAACTTTAATTTAGTCAAGAAGGAAAACTGAGCTTTAGCGTTTTTCTCAATATAAAATTTCCTGACATAATCCATTAAAAGTGATTTCCCCTCGTCATTCTTACTATCCAAAGCCTGAACCCTACCAGAAGGTGGCTGAGCCATAATTCTTTGCGTTCTCTGAACAATCGCTGTCGAAAGATGGGCATCATTTACCCTTGATTTAGCAATTTCTTCTGCCAACTCCCCTTCTTCTAAATTCAAAAAAAGCCTTTCATTCTCATCCCAAGTTTGCCTTAAAGAAGAAAGGCAAGACTCCGAAGCCGACCATTCACCCTCTAACTTTTCTGCCCTTACCTCTTCTGCTGAAGACGAATGAATGGCAAATGTTTTTTTCTCTTTTTCCTTTGCCATATTTTCTCAACAAAAAAAGCCGTCATTTTAAGACGGCGTGAACCGAAAGTTCTCGGCCTTAACTAACTTATATCAAATAAAAAACCTTTTGTCAAGTATATGTCCTTTTGTAATTTTTCTGGACATATAAAATTCGTATATCTCCTTCTGAAAACTTAACCGTAAAAGTCAAATTTCCCGATTTTTTCTTTTTATAAGCATCTTTTATCTCCGAAAGAATAACGGCAATCGCCGCTGAATTTTCCTTTTCCTTAAATCTTATCTGCTGAAACTGATTTCCCTGAACGGCAACAATCTTCCCCCGGTGAACTTGTAAATACAAAGAGAGAGTTCCAAATTGAAGTTTTTCTAATGCTTTTTCCAGTTCCGCTAAAGGAATTAAATTATGGGCAGAAATATCTTTCATTTCAATAAAAACCGTCTTTATCAAATAGATTTTGTTTAGGAATTGGTTCAAAATTCTCTTCAAAGGTTGGTTCAATTCTTTCGGGCAAACTGCAAACCAAATAGGAAAGCGCATCAAGTAAATGATCGTTTATTTTCATTGGCACTTCTTTTACTTCTGTTCCGCTTCTTACCTCGTGGTATTTGTAATTCTCCATCTCGAAAATCAAATTCTCACAATTTCTAAAAATCTTTAAGATTCCATTTCTTAATTTTTCGGTTACTTTCCTAATTCTAAAAGTCGTCCAGCCCTCATTCGTTCCGCTTTTCTTTGAAACAGGAGTAATAGCAATTCCGTATCTCTGAAGCTCGGCAATGTCTGAAGCCTGTTCCGAGTCGGCAAAAGTTCCGGCAAAATACTTTCCCACTGATTTCTGCTTAATAAGTTCTGCTAAATCTGGAGTTTGAAGTCCACTTTGATAGATTTCATCCCACACAATCAATTCTCCCTTATCTGTAATAGCAGCAAAAACTACCGCCGTTGGATTCACAAACCCAAAATCAATTGCCCGATAATAAGTCCAATTACTTTGAAGTTCTATTGGCTCAATAATATGTTTTTCTCTTGAGAAATCCTTGTAAACCAAACCAACATATTTTTTAAACTCTGCAAGGTATTCTTGGGCGAAAGTGTCTTCGTCTAATTCCTGTTTTGCTTTTTCTATTTCTTCCTTAGAAATAAAAGGATTATCATAAGTTGTGAATCTCCAGCTTTTCCATTCTGAATTCTCCTGCTGTCCTTTTATCCATAAATCGTAAAAACAATTATAGCCTTTGGGAGTGGAGATGAACATTGCCTGTGCTTGGTAATCCGTAAGTGTTGGTCGCAATGAGGTCTCCCACAAATAATCAAAATCTTTAATTGTAGCAACCTCATCAATTACCAATCCGTTTAGCTTAACTCCCACCAACCTTTCTGGTCTGTCTGCGCTTCGCAGGGCAATTCTTGCTCCTTTCTCCGTCACAATTTCTAAATCTACCTGATTTACCGATGCAAAAGCAGAAGGAGAAAATTCAGCCAAAAACCCCTGTTTCCAGAAAATATCTTTTGCCATCTGATAAGTCGGCGTCACAATCCAAAAAAGCCCTCCCGGAGTCTCTAAGGCTTTAGAAAGAATCCATGTTCTTGCCAACAAAGATTTTCCCCATCTTCTGCCCGCACAAACAACCTTGAACCGATGGGGGTCGTGCCAAACAACCCTTTGAGTGTCATGAAGTTTTATTTTTGCCTTCATTCCACCTCCAGATATTCAAGCTTCCCTGTCCCCTCAAACCTAATTCCTTTTGCTCCTGCTGTTCTGGCGATTTTAAGTTCTTGAAGAGTTTTGTATAAACCAACCAACTCTCTAAATTGAGCCCGGGGAAGTTTTTCCTCAATCAGTTTTAAAGCCTTTGCCGCTACTTCTTCTTCTTTTAAAGCAAAGATTTTTTTTATGCTCTCGCCAAAGCTCTGCCACTTTTCGTCAACTTCTTCAGTCAAATACCTATAAACGCTCCTTTCCCCAATCCCTAAAATTCTTGCTATTTCTGTTACTCTCAAATCGAGGTC
>Ga0129301_1001486_pt1 | contig 11265 bp, 15 predicted proteins | sample ConPoolayeHmetaG_FD_94489 | JGI IMG/M metagenome (GOLD analysis project Ga0129301, IMG submission 94489) | Hot spring microbial mat communities from California, USA to study Microbial Dark Matter (Phase II) - Cone Pool mat layer H metaG ...
CCGAGGAACGAAAATTTTTAGAACCGAGAAGACTGGCAAAATTATCTTTCCACAAGAATTTTTAGGCTTAGTTGAAAAGAATGGAAAATTCGAGTTCATAGGCTGGTTTAACAATTTTGATTTAACGCAGCCACTAGAAAAAGCAATGAAGTTTAATAGACCGATGACAGTGCTTAGAAGAAAATGAGTGGGGTTATTTTGGCGAATAAAACCCGCATTAGTATCTTCTTTGCCTGTATCCGCCTCTTCTTTCTCTTCCGCCGAAGTCTCTTCTGCCGCGTCCCCTGAAGGGGCGTCTTTGCTGTTCATATACTTTGTTTGACAGGTTGTTTTCTGTGTTCACTTCACCTTCTAATGCTTCTTTTGCAACTTCTAATGTGCCATATCTGCCAATGTTTAAGCGCATGTTGCCTCTGAAAAGAGTTACATAACCATTGCCTACATTTATTGTGTCGCCTTCGTTTATCTTCCCAATGTTATCGTCCCAGAGGGTTAGGTAAACAGAACCTGTTTCATCGCCGATTAAAGCATCGCAAACGCTGTGGGGTGCTCCATCTCTTCCTGCAGCAATGTTTCTGACTTCACTTTTTGAAACCACCTTTGCCTTAACGTTTACTGCTCTTGAAGAGGGGGACAATTCAGCTACTTTCACATCAACTGGTTCTCTATTTCTTGAAAAACCTTCAACAGCCAAACTTTTTCAACACCTTACATATTTTTGACAAAAAACATACACTATACTCAACACTTAAGGCTTTTGGTTTCTTTCACCATCCTTAAGTCTTGGACCTTTGCCTTCCAAAATATATGGTAATTTGCTTGTTTTGAAAACCGCAAGCTTGTCTTTAAATTCGGCTAAATATGCTAAAACAAGTCTTTTGCCTTTTTCAGTTAAAGCGTAAACTGGAATTGTCACGCCTAGTTGCAACAATGCTTTTTTGCCGATTTTTGTTCGAAGGGTTCTCGAAGCACTTGCACAAGCAACATCTGCTTTGGCTATATGTGCCACATTTGCATTGTTCACGCAAGTATTACAAACAGAAAAAATCAAAACATCCGAATTTGCATTTTTCTCAAATATTCTTATTTCACTTATAGCCTTTGCTTGAAAACCAGCAACACTCACGGCAACACGTCTAAACCCCAAATCAACAGCCCGCTTAACACCTTCAATCTGGTCAATTCGTGCTTTCACCTTATCTAAAATAAAGCCATCTTCCGCTTCCACACGCTTAATAATTTCGCTTATGGGCGAAGTTTTGATTATGCCAGTTAAACGTGCTCCGATGGCTTGCACAAGACTTCCATTTGCTGTTATTACAGTTCCTGCGCCCTCACAAACAACGACAGCACAATCAATAAGTCCCTTATCCAGCCAAATATGCATCATTTCAGATGCTCCATACGCTACAACTGGCTTAGCGTCGAAAAGGCGATTCTCACAACAGAAGCCATAACCTGCAATTTTCATTTCCACGCTCTTGCGCACAGATTCAACATCAATGTGTTTAGTTCCATACAGACTATCATGCAATGGGCAATACTCAACTAAAGGCTCGGTTAAAACTTCTATGCCCTTCTCTGAAATTCGCACACGGGAGCCACAACAATAGATTTCATGTTCGCCTTTGACATACACCGCTTAAACTCTCGCATAATAAACAAAACTCATGAAATTATTTTTGCTGTTCCTTATTCACCGTTTCGTTAATTTGTTGCTCCATCATGTGTCCATGGCAATGAATCATGGCTTTTTTGACTCCTTGAACTTTTAAGGCTTCATTTTTGATGTCCATAGCTAATTTGAAGGCAATTGGACAGAATGGACTTGAAGGGACAAAATCCACTTTAACAACGCCTGTCTCTTCTTCCTTAACATTTGTAATCATGTTCATCTCAGCAAAAGTCAAACCAGTTTCTGGGTCAACAACTTTGCCAACAGCTTCGCGAACTTTATCTTCTAATTCTGTCAAACCTTTACACATCCACAAACTTTCCTTGAATAAGAAGAGAAGCACAATATAAACTGTTTCACTAAAAACTTGAAAGTGATTGTGGTTCTGATGCATTTGGAATGGGAGCGTTATGGCTGAGGAATCATGCACATTTTGTAAAATAGTAAAAGCGGAACTTCCTGCAAGCCGTATTTATGAAGATAATAAAGTTCTGGCTTTCTTGGATATTCGACCTTTAAATAAAGGACATACGCTTGTGATACCTAAAAAATATTATGAAACCATCTATGATATTCCAGATAAAGAAATCGGGCATCTATACAAAATTGTTAAGAAAATTGCTGTTGCGCTAAAGAAGAGCGTGAATGCATGTGGCATTACAATTAGTCAGCATAATGAAATAGCTGCGGGTTAAGATATGTTTCACTTGCACGTTCATGTAATCCCTAGGTATGAAGGAGAGAGGCTACCTAGACGCGAAGAAGCGCTTGCACTTCTTGAATCCAATAAAGAAAACTAGAAGTTGTTGCAGAAAAAATCAAGCTGTGCATGAAAAACAAGCATGGCATTTAAACTCTTCAATAAGGATTTAAATCCTCTAAGAATATATGTTGATTCAGTAATTTAGGAAATGTGAGAGCCTTTAGTAACGTCTACAGTTTTCTTTTTTTGATACATGCGCCAACTTAAAGCCATAGTTCTTGGATGCGATGCCTTAACCTCATCTAACCGAGAAACAGCAGTATAATGTGGGGCTTTTGACACAGTTTCAGGATTTGTGTACGCTTCTTCACTGATTTTCTGCATAGCTTCAATAAAACGGTCAATCTCCTCCTTTTCAAAAGTTTCTGTAGGCTCAATCATTAAAGCCTCCTCAACAATTAATGGAAAATAAATTGTAGGTGCATGTAATCCGTAATCAAGCAGACGCTTAGCAATATTTAATGCAGAAACGCCAGTCTCCTTCTTTAAGGATTTAGCGCTGAAAACACATTCATGCTTCACTGGTTTCTCACTATTATAAGGAAGCGTCAAACCCTTAATCTCTTTAAGCTTCTTCTTAAGATAGTTGGCATTCAAAACCGAGATTTCCGCCACCTCCTCTAATCCTTCATGCCCCAAACTAAGAATGTACGCATAAGCCTTTAACAAAACCGCAATGTTTCCATAAAAACTTTTTATTTTTCCAATGCTATACGGCTTATTATAATCTAAATGGTAACGCTCACTTTCACGTATTATGCGGGGAACAGGCAAAAACTTGGCTAATTCCTCTAAAACACCAACTGGACCTGCCCCTGGACCACCTCCACCATGGGGCGTGCTGAAGGTTTTGTGAATGTTTATATGAACTATGTCGAAGCCCATGTCTCCAGGTCTAGCCTTACATAACAGTGGATTTAGGTTTGCACCATCATAATAGAGTAATCCCCCAGCTTCGTGAACAATTCTTGCTATTTCATCAATGTTCTTTTCGAAAATGCCCAGCGTATTCGGATTGGTAAGCATCAGCCCCGCTGTTTTTTTGGAAACTGCTGCTTTCAATGCGCCTAAGCTAACGCAACCTTCATCATCGGATGGAACAACTACAACATTGAATCCGCTCATGGCTGCACTCGCAGGGTTCGTTCCATGAGCAGAATCTGGAATAATAATCTCGGTTCTTTTTCGGTCTTCCCCATTATATTTATGATATGCTCTCATTAGTAATGTTCCCAAAAATTCTCCTTGAGCACCAGCGGCTGGATGCAAACAAACCTCATAAGTGCCAGTCAGCTCGGCAAGCCAACGCTCAAGCTTGTAAAGAATTTCAAGTATGCCCTGCACTGTGCTCTCGTCTTGATAGGGATGAAGCATACTTAAAGTTGGCATGGCTGCAAGCTGATCATTTATTTTCGGATTGTACTTCATTGTGCAGCTTCCAAGAGGATAAAATCCAGAATCAACCCCATAATTCATCTCAGACAAACGCACAAAGTGGCGCACAACCTCTACCTCAGAAAGCTCTGGAAGACTAGGCTCAACTTTGCGTTGCATGTTCTCTGGTATGACTTTGCTCAAATTTCCCACAGCATTTTTGACTTCTTCTTCTACTTCAGGAAGAAAGTGTCCCCTTCGCCCCTTTCTTCCCAAGTTAAAGATTACTTGTTCATTCCAACAGGCTTGCCTAAACATTCTTTCACCTTCTACCCAAAATCTTCTCTAAAGCCTCTGCTAGATGCTCAATTTCTTCTTTCGAATGCATTTCAGTTACGCAGTACAATGCGGTTTCGCCAAGTTCTGGAAACTCTTTTGAAACATCTTTGCCGCCATGAATTTTATGTTGCAGAAGCTTGCCATGAGCCTCTTGAACATTAAATCCAGTTTCGTCAAAATTGACAGTGAATTCTTTAAAATGTGCAGATTTGAAAACAGGTGCTTTGACTCCATCAATTTTTGAAAGAGAACGCATGGCATAATTAGCTTTATACATTATTGCTTCACCAAGCTCTCGAAAACCTTGAGGACCAAGCAAAGCCATGTAAACCGCAGAGGCTACAGCGCATAAGGCTTCATTAGAGCAAATGTTAGATGTTGCTCTCTCCCGTCTAATATGTTGCTCTCTTGTCTGCAAAGCCATGCAAAAACCTTGACTATTGCCATCAATGGTTGTTGTCAACCCTATTATACGACCCGGCATCTGCCTAATCAAACTTACATCATCACGGCACGCAAAGATTCCCAAGAGTGGACCACCAAAATTCATAAAATTCCCTAGTGGCTGTGCCTCACCAATTACAATGTCCGCATTATATTCTCCTGGAGGCTTTAGAATCCCCAGCGAAGTTGGATCAACACCAGCAATGAAAAGGGCGTCATGGGCATGTGCCACTTTGCTGAATTCTTCTACTTGTGTTTCAATAAAGCCCAAATAAGAAGGATTTTCAATGTAAACAGCTGCCGTTTTCTCAGAAATCTTTCGTTCAAAATCCTCAAGACTTATTTGCCCAGTTTCTTTATCATATGACACTTGCTGAATGGCTATTCCAGCTGGTTCGGCATAAACTTGCAAAGTTTTAGCCCTTTCTGGATGAATAATTTTAGGAATTAGAATTTCCTTTCGCCCTGTTATACGTGCCGCCATGCGGGCGGCTTCGCCTAATGCAGAAGCCCAATCGTACATGGAACAGTTGGCAACATCCATGCCTAGTAATTCGCAAATCATGCTCTGATATTCAAAAAGTGCTTGAAGTATGCCCTGTGAAATTTCTGGCTGATATGGAGTGTAAGCAGTGAGAACTTCGCTACGTTGCACAATCTCTTTCACAACAGCAGGCACATAATGAGGCCAACATCCGGCACCCAGAAACAGGGGTATATCTTTGCATGTCGTATTATTTGAAAGTAAGGATTCAACATGCCTTTTGACTTTAAATTCCGATAAGGCGTTAGGAAGGTTTAGTGATTTTTTTAAGAGGTATTTTTTGGGAATATCCGCATATAATTCATCAATGGTTTTTATGCCTATTTCTCGCATCATTTCGCGTTTAGTTTCTAGTTGCGAGTTCGGTATGTATGGATGATTCTGCTTTTCCAATCGTTTCACCGCATGGAATTAAACACTAAATAAGTGTGGCTTCTTTAAGCTTTTTTAGATTTTAGAAGAATCAAACATTTCTTGTAATGTCTCCTTACTTATAATTCCATGAGAAACAAGAACTCGCAGAGCATAGACAGAAATTGCAGCGTCAGATTTTCCACAAGAATAAAACGTTTTCCATCCTCCATCTTCACGTTGGACATGAACAAGCGCTTCAAGAACTCTTCTAACCCGCATGTCATCTAGATTATACATATAATTCGGAAGTTCATCAAAAACTAAATGTGTTAACTCGTATGCATCATCAACAGTTTCATGTTTGACCTTTGCTGCAAGACCCGCTATTCTTTCCTCAAAAATTCTCCTCGCTCTCACTACTGAAGGATAATTATTACCATAAACCGTAACTAAAAAATTGCCTATCCCAACAGTACTATCAGGGTCTAACTCTTCTAAGCCATCTACTGGCGGCCATCCACCGTTGGACAGCTCGGTTTTTTCCAAGAAGGACAGCGCCTTTTTGAATGCTTCTGATTTTTGCATTCCCAATTCTCCTAGAAGCTTTGCAATTTGACATGTGTACCAAGTTACGCTCTTTGTTGTTGATTCCCATGTAACCCACTCAGGCAATGCTATAGCTGGATTTTCGTGCCATCCTCCATCCTTTTCTTGTTGCTTTAAAAGCCAATTAACAGCAGATGTGACAATATGCGAATGCTTACTTACTCCAATTTGGATTAATGTTCTAACAACTCTGCACGTAATTTTGACGGAGCTCGATGCATTGAATTCTAGATTGTTTGGAAATCCTCCATCATTATTCTGTAATGAAATCAATTGTAATAGATTTTCAAAACCCACAGAAGTTTTGATGCGGTCTATAATAGTCAAGGCTTGCAACACAGAAACAGGGGAACCTTGATTTAAGATGAATGGAAAAGGATTTCTCTTCAAATTCATCATTCATTTCAACCCTAAACTAGTATTGTATTCCTTTTGTAGTAACCATTTCCTTCGGATGTTTAATGTCCACAATTTCATTCACAAATTCTGCTCGGTCTATTAATTCTTTGGGTGCATATCTTCCAGTCAACACAACATCAGTTTTCTTTGGAATTCTATCTAGAAACTCTAAAACTTCTTTCACGTTTAGAAGCTTGCAATAGAGAGTTAGATTAATTTCGTCCAGAACAATCAGATGCGGTTTCTTTTCTTTGACGATTTTCTGAGCAAATTTTAATGCCTTTTGAGCCAAATTTTTGTCTTCTTCGCTTAATCTACTAAGTCCATGCCATCCCTTTCGTCCAAATTGATAAATCTCATAATAAGGAGCTAACATATGTCTAATCTTGTATTCGCCAGTGTTTTTCCACCATTTTAGAAATTGAATCACGATAACTTTGCGTTTATGCCCCACTGACCGCAGTGCTAAGCCTAAAGCGTTTGTAGTTTTTCCTGCACCTGTTCCTGTGTAAAGGTAAATGTAACCCATTCTATTTCTCCCTTTTCGCATTCTCTTTTTTGGTTGATTGCTATTATAAGTTTTAAATAGGTTCATGTCCTCATGTTTTCTTGGAGAACTTTCGCATGAAATATGAATATGAAGAACTACTGAAAAGAGCTCGTTCCCAAATTCCAGAAATCACTTCAAAACGTGAACGCTTAGAACTGCCTAAATTACGTTGCTCGATGATAGGTATGCGCACAATAATTTACAATTTTAAAGACATTGCCAACGTCTTGGATCGAGACCCGCAGCATTTATTAAAATATTTGACTCGTGAATTAGCTACTGCGGCAACAATGCAAGAGTCAAGAGTCATTTTTCAGGGAAAATTTTCGCAAGAAACTTTAGAACGGCTGATACAGAGGTATATCGAAAATCTTGTCATGTGTCCTATTTGTAAGCGTCCAGACACAAAGATTGTAAAGGAGAAACGTCTATCATTTCTAGTGTGTCAAGCGTGCGGAGCACGGTCCTCTGTGCAGCAACTTTAAACTTGAGGATCCAAAAATTGGAAGCATACATGAACATTAGGAAAGTTGGCAACAATGTGCTTTTAGCCATTTGTGATGCTGAAATTCTTGGCAAAACATTATGCGAAGGAAAAATCGTTTTTTGTATAAAGGAAGAATTTTACAAGGGCACAAAGGTAACAATCGAAGAGGCGGTGTCTATGATAGCAAATTCAACAATAGTTAACATGGTTGGCAAAAATGTTGTAAGTAAAGCAATTGAAAGTGGCTATGTGCATCCAGAGGCGGTATTAAACATTAATGGTGTGCCACATGCACAAATACTCAAAATCTAGCATAATCGATTAAGTTTTAACAGCTTATCATAATTGTTATAAAGAACATTTGTTGATTGCATTCAACTTGATTGGAGCAGTAATCGGATTTATCAAGGCGTAAATATACAAATATACTCGTTATCTCTGGTGTTATTCTTGCTCCACTTGCTGAAGAATAGGTATGAGAATAAGCATGCTTTTAAAGAAGATATAACATCTCATTAAAAGAGAGGCATTTGAGGTGCTTAGTTGGGCAAAAAGAAAGTATTGACAGAGGAAGAACTGAGCGAGATGGTGCTCCCATCCACAAATGATATCTTAGGAATAGCCATCAAAATGCTTGGCTTTGACCGTGTTCTAGTTAAATGTCAAGATGGACATGAACGTTTATGCCGCATAAGAGGAAAAATGAAGCGGCGTGTTTGGATACGTCAAGGAGATGTTGTCTTGATTTCTCCTTGGGATTTTCAATCTGATAAGCGTGGTGATTTGATCTGGCGTTATACGAAAGCTCAAGCTGATATGCTTCGCAAGAAAGGTCTATTGACAATTTAAATTTTGTCTGTTTATTGGTTGGAGAAAACTGTATGTCTTTTAGGAAAACTGTTGATAAAAGGCTACGAAAAAAGGAGAAGAAATACGAAGTTGATCAGTTGATGAAGGAGAAGCGAAGTGAAGAATATGAGGCTTTAGAAGAAGTTTTCGACCGCTCAACTCTGATGGTGGTTTACGATTTTTTGAACAAAGGTACAATAAACGAAATTCACGGTGTTGTCAAAGCTGGAAAGGAATCACGGGTCTATTGGGGAAAAGACAAGCAAGGAAAAGAATTAGCAATCAAAATTTACTTAACTGGCTCAGCAGAATTCCGCAAAGGCATGCTCAAGTACATTGAAGGTGATCCAAGATTCAAAAATATAAAGCACGACACACGCTCGCTAATCTTTGCTTGGGCTCAGAAAGAATTCAAAAATTTGGAATTGGCGACGGTTGCTAAAGTGAAGGTTCCGAAGCCTATTGCCGTTAAAAATAATGTGCTTATTATGGAGTTTATTGGAAAAGACGGCGTAAGCGCTCCTTCATTGAAGGAGCAACCGCCAAAAAATCCGGAAAAAATCTATAAAATCCTGTTGGAATATTTGAGAAGACTCTACTCAAGAGCAGAGCTTGCCCATGGTGATTTGAGCGAGTATAACATAATGATTTGGAGGGGTCGTCCAGTAATTTTTGACATGTCGCAAGCTGTTCTACTTTCACATCCCATGGCAAAATTTCTCTTATACAGAGACCTGAACAATTTGAACAAGTTTTTCAGCAGATTAGGCGTTAAAGTTCTCTCCGTTGAAGAGTGCTACCGGAAGGTTACAGGTTATGGCAAGAGCTAGCACATTTCTGAAAATTCCCAAAGAGCGTGTAGGTGTACTAATAGGTCCAGAGGGGAAGATTAAGAAAATCATTGAGAACAAGCTTTCAGTTGAACTTCAAATAGATAGCGAATCAGGCGATGTTGCAATTATGCTGGCTGAAAAAGCAGAGGACCCATCCTTGCTTTTTAGAGCAAAAGATGTTGTAACAGCTATTGGGAGAGGTTTCTCTCCAGAGTATGCGTTTCGTCTGATTCGTGATGACGAAGCCATTCTAGATGTTATAGATTTGCGAACTTTTTTCGGAAGATCTGAATCTGACATTAGACGTGTTAAAGGTCGAATAATTGGCATGAATGGCAAAACCCGTGGAATAATAGAAGAGTTGACAAATACACATGTGGCTGTTTATGGGCATACAGTAAGCATAATTGGAGGCATTGAGGAAGCGCACGTGGCAAGAGAAGCTATACAAATGTTGATTGATGGAAACATGCACAGTGCAGTTTATCGGTTTCTGCATAAAAGACGACGGGAACTAAAGAAGAAAATGCTTGAACTTTGGGAAAAACGGCCAGAGGAATAAATCTGAATCGTGATAAGCTCTTATTAAAAGGAATAAGCGTTAAAATAAGAAAAGCTAAAAATGCCCTTAGACAAATTGGCTATAATGCAGCAAATGTTTCAGCTAAAGAATTCTATGATTATATGACTGGCGAAATATTTTCCAAAGATAAAACCACATTGCTGGATGTTTTAGGCAACGAGTTTCTGATGGTGCATGAATTGGTGGAGATGAGCGAGTTAAAAAGGATGTGGAGAACAATTGACAAAAAAGTGATTATAGATTCGCCTAAAACAGTAATTTACGAAGCCCATTTCAAAGCCATTGAATTAGAGCTTGAATATGCAATGTTTAAAAAGGATTATTTTTGGGCTAAAATCAGATTAAAACAGCACAAAGAATCAGTCTTGGAAGATGACCCAAACCTTCCTGAAATACTGAAACCACGGAGCAAAGAAATCTTCAATAGATTCAGCAATTTAGTGAAGAAACACAATAAACGGTCAATGTAGCCGTATACAAAAGCATCAACAAAACTCACATTTTTCAGCGGTTTGACGAATGGCGGGCTCTCCGCACTCAAGATCCCAATCATCTTGGGTTCAGTGGGGCCAGAGTCGTCATCGCCCACCATGCAAAAAGTATGTAAGCCAGAATAAAAAGTTATAGCCTTCGTGAAAGATTGGAATCGTATGCTGAAACATATGCGTGTTGTTCCGTTGGCTGCGGAAAGCCTCGGCGTAAGATCCATGTGCACTTATGCTGAAACATCTGACGTGAAGATTCTTTTGGATGCAGGAGTCTCTCTCTGTCCAAACCGTTTTGGCTTGCCTCCGCATCCACTTGAATTTAAGGCTATAGATAAAGCTCGCAGAAAAATTGCTGAGGTTGCCGCTAAGGCTGAAGTTGTAACTTTGAGTCACTATCATTTTGACCATCACACACCTTCTTATGAAGACTGGATGTGCAATTGGGCGGCAAAAGAGGAAAAGGCAAGGCAGATTTATGAAGGAAAAACTGTTTTGATAAAAAATCCGAAGGAAAACATCAATTTTAGTCAAAGGCGAAGAGGATGGATGTTCCAGAAAACCAGCGGAAAACATGCAGAAAAGCTTGAGGTTGCTGACGGAAAAGCTTTTATTTTCGGCAAAAATACCATAGTCAGATTTTCAGAGCCAGTCTTCCACGGACCAGAAGATTCAGCCCTAGGATGGGTTCTAATGACTACTATCAAACACAAAGACGAAAAATTCATGTTTGCGCCTGACGTCCAAGGTCCAATGTCAGCTAAAACACTTAAAATTATCAATTATGAAAAGCCTCAATTGTTAATGATGGGTGGACCGCCATTATATCTATCAAGATTTAGGGTTGACGAGAAGCAGATTCTAAATGGATTAGAGAATTTGGAAAAAGTTGTTGAGACTGTGCCATGCGTTATTCTGGATCATCACATTTTAAGAGATGAAAACTGGCGCGAAAAAATAGAAAATGTTTTTGGCACAAC
>Ga0129301_1001489_pt1 | contig 11254 bp, 10 predicted proteins | sample ConPoolayeHmetaG_FD_94489 | JGI IMG/M metagenome (GOLD analysis project Ga0129301, IMG submission 94489) | Hot spring microbial mat communities from California, USA to study Microbial Dark Matter (Phase II) - Cone Pool mat layer H metaG ...
CCCTTCCGCGCGCACCTCCACCGTCCCGTCAGGCAGATTGCGCACATAGCCAGTCAGGTTCAATCGCTGTGCGTGCCCGGCAACGAAGTCGCGGAAGAAGACGCCCTGAACGCGCCCGTAGATAACGGCGTGGAGTGAATAGAGATTTCCCGTCCCCTTTTCCATGTGCTACTCCCTGTCCAGTCGGCGTAATCCGTAACGGTGAGCAAGCTCCACTGCTTCAGTAAACTCCTTTACCGTTATCCGCCGCGCCAACTGCGCCACATAAAAAGCTTGATAGCAGGGATGGTATTGGGCCATGATATTAAGATAGGTGTCTTTTGAAATCTCTTCGGATAGAAAGCGCACCACTTCTTCAGTTCCTGCCAGACGTCCCGGCAATACCAGGTGGCGTACGAGCAATCCCCTCTGCGCCACACCATCGCTATCTATTCTGAGGTCTCCCACCTGGCGGTGCATCTCCTTAACCGCGGCTCTATTTGCTTGCGGATAGTCCTTGATACCGGATAGTCTCTCGGCAATTCTGGCATCAGAGTACTTCATGTCCGGCATATAGATGTCAACGATGCCATCAAGGAGCTTCAGAGCCTCCAGAGAATCATAGCCGCCGGTATTATATACCAGGGGCACGCTCAGCCCTTTTGCCACCGCCACAACCAGCGCCTCCAGAATAAAAGGCATGACGTGTGTGGGGCTGACCAAATTAATATTATGACAACCTTGCGCTTGAAGAGAAAGCATGATACCCGCCAGCTCTTCACTGTTAACCGGACTACCCTCTCCCAGCTGGCTTATAGAATAGTTCTGGCAGTAGATGCAATGCAGATTGCAATAAGTGAAAAAGATAGTTCCTGAACCGTGTCTGCCCACCAGCGGCGCTTCCTCACCGAAGTGAGGTCCGTAGCTTGAGACCAGTGCCTGACTGCCAGTGTGGCATTCTCCTATTTCCCCGGCAAACCGGTTGACCCCGCAACGGCGCGGGCAGAGGTGGCATTCAGCTAAGATTGCCTTAGCTTGCTCTGCTCTGAATTTCAGCTCTGCGCTAGGTAAATGCTGATAGGCTGAGGCTATTCCTCTTCCTCCTCTTCCTCTTCAGCCTTCTTCCCTTTGACTTTAATAACTTCAACTTCAACCGTGGGCTGGACGATGGTTACCGGTGTGATTTTCTTGAGGTCTTTCTTCGGTTTTTTCGGTTCTCTCCTCCGGAAATCCTTGCTTCCCATAGCAACACCTCCAGGTCTTGAATGATAGTGGCTATCAAAAGTAGTTTAGCAAAGAGCCCTTACGGTGTAAAGTGGCTCAGCTTCTTCAGCGCCAACCGTGCCGCTTCCATTTCCGCCCGCTTCTTACTCTTTCCCACACCCCTGCCTGCCACCTTATCCTTAATGACAACATCCACCGTAAACCGCTTATCATGGTCCGGTCCAATCTCTGCTACCAGCCGATAACTGGGTGAAACGTGATACTTTGCCTGCACTAGCTCCTGAAGCTGGGACTTATAGTTAGGCTCACCCCCCATATTGACTGCTTTTTCCAGCTCACCATGAAGTAAAGTCAGCACCAGCTTCCGCGCCGCCGCCAGACCGTGGTCAAGAAAGACTGCTCCCACCACTGCCTCAAACGCCCGCGCCAGATTGGCTGGTTTGCGCCTTCCCCCACCGGCTTCCTCCCCCTTCCCCAGATAGAGAAACTCGCCCAGCTTTATGGATTCCGCCGCGTGCGCCAGGGTATCCTGCCGCACCAGTTCCGCGCGAATCCGGGTCATCTCGCCTTCAGACAGCAGAGCAAAAGTCCTGTAAAGCTTCTCCGCGATGATAAACCCTATGACCGCATCACCCAGAAACTCAAGCCTCTCATTGGACTCCGCATCTGGATTTTCATTACTGTAAGAGCTGTGAACCAGAGAAAGCTCAAGTAAAGCTGGGTTTTTGAATGAAACGCCAAGCACCTTTTGTAGCTGAGACAGGTCAGCCACGGCAATCCCCCATCCCCGCATTCTACCATAAAATTGTTCGCTTAAGGTATTGACAACGCCGCTCCTGTCAATTAGAGTTACTATGCCCGCAGAATGACACTCTCAGGGGGTACTTTGATGGAAAAAAGAAAATACCAGTTTCTCATCGTGGGGTCAGGGGCTGGCGGCGGTACTCTTGCCCGGGAGCTGGCTAGGCGCGGCAGGGACGTGCTAGTTGTTGAGCGCGGCATTCCCGAGGAAAAAGTCGGCACCTTCCGCAATTGTCTCCGCTACTATGACACCAAAAAGCTGCCCGTGCCGGCAACGTCCAGAGAAGGCACAGTCCTGTGGCGGGCAATGATGGCAGGAGGCTCCACCGTAGTTTCCTGCGGCAATGGCGTCCGCTGTCTGGAAAAAGAGCTTTCCCAGCTCGGCATCACATTGGATAACGAGTTTGCTGAAGCTGAGAAGGAAATGCGCATCGCTCCCATCAATGAAAAACTCCTTTCGCTGGGTTCAATCGCGCTCAGGGCGGCGGCGAAAGAGCTGGGCTACACCATGGAGCTCATGCCCAAGTTTATCTACTATGGTAAATGCCGCAAGTGCGGGCAGTGCGTGCTGGGTTGCCGTTATGAAGGTAAGTGGACCGCACTGACCTATCTGGAAGAAGCCAGAAAAAGTGGCGCGCAGGTCAGCTACGGCATGAAAATCAATAAAGTGCTCTCTGAAAACGGCAGGGCAAAAGGCGTCAGTGGCAGAGGTCGCGAAGGGGAAATAACCATCTCCGCCGACACGGTGATTCTATCTGCCGGAGGAATAGGTACTCCCGCCATTCTCCAGAATTCCGGAATCAGCAAGGCTGGCGCCGGCTTCTTCATTGACCTGCTGGTGAACACCTATGGTGTAACCGGTGGACTAAACCTGGTGCAGGAGCCTACTATGGCACTGGTCAACCATGATTTCTACCAGAACAAAGGCTTCATCCTTTCACCGTTTGTCAATCATCCCGGAGCAGTCAGGTTCATAGAAGCCGGGCTGAGGGGTTTCATGGCGCCGGACAAAAGGTTGATAGGCATCATGACCAAGATTATTGATGAGCCTGCGGGCCGGGTCTATCCTGATGGCTCCGTGAGCAAACCAGTCACTAAAAGAGACCGGCACAGACTGAATGAAGGCTCTTCAATTTCAAGAGAAATTCTGATTAAAGCCGGTGCCGACCCTAAGTCCATATTCATTTCCAAGCCTCAGGGCGCCCACCCCGGAGGCACGGCGGCCATAGGCACAGTGGTGGACAAAGACCTGCAAACGGAAATCAATAACCTCTTCGTATGTGACGCCAGCGTCCTGCCCGCCGCTCCCGGACTCCCGCCCATTCTGACCATCGTGGCGCTGGCGAAACGCCTCGCCAAAAAACTGGCGTAGCGCCCCGGAGCAGAAGCTAAAATGTATTTAATAGACATCCTCAACCGGGTGGGGCGGCACAAGTGGCTCAGACCGCTTGGCTGGCTTCTCCATTTCCTGGCGACGAGGTTCTCTCTTGCCATGCTGACGAGGATTGCCGGCAGGCGCATGGTCTCTGCCTTTGCCGGTGCGCCAGCTATCCTGCTTAGCGGGTTCACCATGAGACAGGCTCTGCGCGATGCTAAAGTGCTCTACAACGCCATGAAGTTCAGCATTGACACCTTGAGGCTGGACACCTTCTGCCTGATGGTTGACCTCAGCCTAGAAGCGGAAGCATGCGGGTGTCAGGTACAGTTCTCTGACCATGACCTTCCGGTGGTTATCTCCCATCCGGTGAAGGCCGCGGTGGATGTGGAAAGAATGGGTGTGCCCATCCCCTACCGGGACGGGCGGATGCCCCTGTTTCTGGAGACACTCAGGAAAATCAAGGATAATTACACCGTCATCAGGGTAGCCGCAGTTATTGGTCCGTTCACCCTGGCGACCCAACTTGGCGGCAGTGAAATCTACGTGGAAACCAGAAAAGACCCGCGCAAGGTCAGGGCAATTCTGGAATACTGTCTAAAGGTGATAAGCGCTTATGCTCACGCTTTGAGCGAATCCGGCGCGGATATGCTCCTCATCGCGGAACCTGCCGCTTCTCAACTGTCCCCGCCCGCCTATGAGCAGTTTTCTTCGTCCTATACTAAGCGGTTGACCGCCACCATCAAGAAGCCCTGGATACTCCATATCTGCGGCAAGTCCGGGCACCTCATTGATAAAATGTGTGAATCAGGTGCAGACGCCCTCAGCGTGGATGATGTGGACATAACGGCAGTGGCAGGTGGCGTCCCCCGCAAGATGGTCGTGATAGGCAATATCAGCCCGCTGGAACTGCTCAGAGGCACGCCAGAGGAAATCCTCAAAAAAACGACTGCCCTGCTGACAAGCGTAAAAGACAAGAAAGAGTTTCTCATTGCGCCCGGCTGTGATTTAGCCGCCGGGACACCGCTGGAAAACATTCTTGCTTTCGTTGACGCGGTGAAAGGCATAAAGGACGCCGGTAAAGCGAAAGCCAACTGAGACCTTGCTAATCGTTCTGCCTCATACTATAATTTCATATCATCTTCCCTGACAGGGAGCACTGTGGACAAAAGCCCGGTCACGCCACCCGTCAAGAAAAGGTTCTTTTATGGCTACCCTATCGTCATCGTCTCCTTCTTCACCCTGATGATAGTATACGGGGTGCTCTACAGCTACGGCGTCTTCATGAAGCCGATAGTTAACGAGCTTGGCTGGACACGAGCCACCACCTCCGGCGCCTACTCGCTGGGCATGATTGTAACCGGATACCTCTTCATGGTAACCGGTCAGTTTAACGACGTTATCGGGCCGCGCAGGCTCATCACCATCTGCGGCTTCCTGCTCGGCGCAGGCTGTCTCCTCATGTCCCTGGTTCAGGCCGCCTGGCAACTTTACGTCTTCTGGGGCTTAATCATCGGCACCGGCGTTAGCGGCGGCATCGTCCCGATAACCTCCACAGTCGCCCGCTGGTTTATCAAGAAACGTGGACTGATGACCGGCTTGGCACTTGCCGGCATCGGCTTCAGTCAGGTGGCATTCCCTCCCCTCATCACCCTTTCCATCACTGCCTATGGCTGGCGCACCGCCTTCGCCATCTTCGGTGGCTTTGTTCTTGTAGCGCTCATCTCGCTGGCACAGCTGCTGAGACGCGACCCGCAAACCATGGGACAGCACCCCGATGGTGAAAGCACGCCAAAACCAGAGTCTACAGCGCAGGTCACCGGGTTTTTGCTGGGAGAGGCACTATTTTCACGCCAGCTATGGCTCATGTGCGCCGCTTACTTCAGCCACGGCTATTTCTTGAACAGCGCGCTGGTGCACATCGTGCCTCACGCCACTGACCTGGGCATACCCGCCCTCACCGCCTCAAGCATTATGGGCTTCATCGGGGGACTGAGCATCGTGGGGAGAATCGGAATAGGGAGCGCCAGCGACCGTGTTGGCAATAGACCTACACTCATCGCCAGCTTCATTCTGACAACCGTTTCACTCCTGTGGCTACAGGTAGCCCGGGAACTGTGGATGTTATACCTCTTCGCCGTGCTTTTTGGCATCGCTTATGGCGGTGAGATTGCCCTGCTTTCCCCGACAGTTGCCAGATTATTCGGACTCACGGCACACGGGTCAATCCTGGGCATTGTCTTTTTCTTCACGTCACTGGGGGGAGCGCTGGGACCTCTCCTGGCAGGCAAAATCTTTGACCTGACGGGCACCTATTACGCTTCGTTCTGGGTCTCCACGGCGCTTGCCGCCGCCGGCGTCATGTTCATGGTCATGCTCAAACCCACCCACCACAGCGCCATACTATGACCAAACAACCCGTTAGCGTAAGGCTTTCACGGCGCTCTCAATGCGCGCCAGGGCTTCATCAATATCCCCCGCGGAAATCATGCGGTGCGTGACGGCGCGGATTTTCTGTCCGCCGCGAGGGTTCATTTTGACGCCGTATTCCACCAGTTTCCTGGTGAAGTCAGTCCCTGACATGGGCGATGGTGCGTCAAAGATGACGATGTTCGTTTTGACCTTTTCTGGCTCAATGCCGATGCCCGGAATACGCGCCAGCCCCTCAGCCAGGCGCCGGGCATTGGCGTGGTCATCCGCCAAGCGGCTTATCATCGTCTCCAGGGCAACTATGCCGGCGGCGGCAATCACTCCCGCCTGTCTCATCCCTCCACCAAGCATCTTGCGCCATTTCCTTGCCGTCTCTATGAATTCCTTGCTCCCGCAGAGGAGAGAGCCCACCGGACAGCTCAGCCCCTTGGAAATGCAAAAGCAGACGGTGTCCACTGGCTTTGCCAGCAGGCGAGCGGGAACATTGAGATAGACGGCGGCATTGAAAATGCGCGCGCCATCAAGGTGGACTTTCAGCCCGTAGCGGTGAGCAAGCCCGGCGATTTCCGCCATGTAGTCAGTGGTCAGCACCTCGCCGCCGCAACGGTTATGGGTGTTCTCCAGGCAAAGTAGCGATGTCACCGGATAGTGGATATTACGGGGGCGGATTGCCTGCTCCACGGCTGAAGGATTCATCGTGCCGTCATCCTCATTGGGCACGGTGCGCAGAACCACTCCACCCAACGCTGACGCTCCCCCCACCTCATACCAGAACATGTGCGCTTCACTCCCCACGATGATTTCCTCGCCGGGGTGGGTCTGCGCCAGCACCGCGATGAGGTTGGACATGGTGCCGCTCGGCGTGAAAAGCGCCGCTTCTTTTCCCATCATCTCGGCGGACATTGCTTCAAGCTTATTTACCGTTGGGTCCTCCCCGAAGACGTCATCCCCCAGCTCTGCCTCATACATCGCTTTCCGCATCTCATCAGTGGGCAGGGTCACGGTATCACTGCGGAGGTCAATGATATTCATCAGCGGTCTCCTTCTGTGAGTTAATATCACGTCTATCATAGCATATCCGCAAAAATGAACGGAAACCCTTTGACACCGAGGGGCTTACCAGTTATAATCGTAATGGCGCTGGGGAATAGTCTAGTGGTAGGACAGCGGGCTCTGGACCCGTGAGGGAAGGTTCGAATCCTTCTTCCCCAGCCAGATTTAGTGCGGGGCGCATTCGTCTAGCGGCCTAGGACGCTGCCCTCTCAAGGCAGAAATCACCGGTTCGAATCCGGTATGCGCTACCACCTTGTACCAATGGTAAAACTCCAATCGCTTCAGCGGCTATGTCATCCGGTGGCATCAGGATAAATCGCTAATCTTCGCCAGTCTGACCGGTAATAGGACAGCAGACAGCCTGCTTTGTTTGCTCACCATAGCTTTCCGGTGAGACCGCTGATATAGCGCGCGGCGCTCTTTCAATACCTTCCTTAACGGTACCGCTTCTCAATGGTCAACTCTATCTGCTTTGTTTCCTGCCTGCCACGTGGACATAAAACTCCTTCGGTTGAAGCTCTTCAAACTCCCCCTGTTCCACGAGGTATTTTCTGATGTCCACGCAGAGATGGCACAGAGAGACATAGCCTTCCTGCAACTCGCGGTAGCCCTGCTCTCTGGCAAACTGGAGCAGTCCCCGGAAGTCCTGTGCCACCAGAAACGCCAGCACAGGACAGTGCTTAAGGTCCACTCCTTCACTGATGAGCCGGGACAGACCATCACACTTGCCCAATGAGATGCCTCCGCAGAAGCCGGGAATAAAGTTGCCGTAGAGGTCAATGTGGTTGTGCCAGTTCCTGATGAAAGGAGGCTGGCAGGTCTCATTGAAGAAAGCTTCCGGCGGGTACTTGGGGTAGAGCGACTGCAACTGATAGGCGGCTCTTCCCATCAGAAATAGCTCCACCCTGCCACGCAGGTCCTCCCTAGTCACCAGGGTCAAATAGGTTTCCAGAGACATCCTGCCCTTGATAACGAGCGATTTGAAAGCGGCGTAGTAGTCCCACTGGTAAATCATGGTGTTAGCGCCGAAAACCTCGCTGGCAATTCTGAAACAGCGCTCCGTCCGCTCAAAGGGCACATACTCCAGATAGTACGGGTTGACTGAAATCATGATGCCTTTCAGCCCGGCTTCTTTTAATTCAAGGAGCTTCTCAAGGGTTTCTTCATCGCTGGCGCACCACCAGCAGTTCGTCTCCACGAAAGTGGATGGAATGCCCATCTCCTCCGCCATGATTACCGCTTTAAGCAGGAGGGGATAATTGAGGAACGGCTCACCGCCGGTGAAATGCAGACCGTGGCTCAGGCTGACGCGCCCTGGCCCGCAGGGACTTGGCTGTATCAGGGGAGCCAACTGGCGCAGTAGCGAGAGAAGCTTGTCTTCTGAAATCCAACGCTTCCATAAAGGAGAACAACCATACATGCAATGGCGACATTCAGCATTGCACTGATAGGAAAGCATAAGCCCGCAGGAGATAGGCAGAGGTATTTTCAGCTTCTGCATGTCTGATTTCATTATAACAGGAATTGAGTTTGGTTTTCATTTTGCTGACCCTGACTTAATGTGATGAGAACCACCATTAATGCTATAATATATTCCGTATGATTGTTGAGATGAAAAAGGGCGCTGGAGTTGAAGAAATCCGCGCCGTGGTGGAGCGGGCGGACCAGCTTGGCTTGAAGACCCAGCTTAACCTTGGCACAGATAAGGCAGTCGTCGCCATCCTTGGCGGGCACACCGGACAAATCTCCACAGACGTCTTCGCCATCCTTCCCGGAGTGGAGAGCGTCAGTCGCATCATGAAACCGTACAAGCTCGCCTCGCGGGAGTTCAAGGCGGAAAACACGGTCGTTTCTGTGGGTGGTGTGAAGGTCGGCGGCGACCGCATCGTGGTCATGGCGGGACCGTGCGCTGTGGAAAGCAAAGAGCAACTTTTTGAAGCCGCCCGGGCGGTTAAAGAAGCCGGTGCCTCCGTCCTGAGGGGAGGAGCATTCAAGCCACGCACCTCACCTTTCAGCTTCCAGGGGCTGGGCAAAGAAGGGCTGGAGATGCTGGCAGAAGCTAAAGAGAAGTTCGGCTTGCCGGTAATCACTGAGGTGGTTGACCCGCAAGATGTAAAACTGGTGAACCAGTATGCGGATATTCTTCAGGTGGGCTCACGCAATATGCAGAACTTCGCCCTCCTCACCGCTATCAACAAGAGCCGCTGTCCGGTGGTCTTGAAGCGCGGTTTTGCCGCGACGGTAACTGAATGGCTCACTGCGGCGGACTACCTCCTCGCTGAAGATAACAACAATGTTATCTTGTGCGAGCGGGGCATCAGAACGTTTGAGGACAGCGCTCGTTTCTCTCTGGACATCACATCCGTGCCGGTCATCAAGCGTTTCAGCCACCTGCCGGTGATTGTTGACCCCAGCCATGCCGCCGGGCATTATATCCTTGTACCACACATCGCCAAGGCGGCGGTAGCAGCAGGAGCAGATGGCATTCTCATTGAAGTCCACCCCAATCCCAAGGAAGCCTTGGTTGACGGACTGCAATCGCTTACGCCTTCTGACTTCGCGCGACTGATGGAAGAGCTGAGAGCAATCGCCAGAGCCATCGGCAGGGAGATATAACAACCCACCTATAAGGAGTAAGTGATGAGCACCCAGAGAATACCTGTCATCTCAGTGAAAGGAAATGCGTACGAGTGCGGCTTCCAGTATGGCTCACAGGCAAAAGCGCTCATAAAGAAAAACGTTGATGCCTATTTTGACATGTGGCGCATTCTCTGGAAGGCAGAGCGCGCCCGGATTCTGGATGAAGCGAAGGGCTTTATCAGCGCCATCGGGAACTACGATGCCGGCATTCTGGAAGAGCTTGAGGGGATCGCCCGCGGCGCGGAGCTTTCTCTGGAGGAAATCATCGCCATTAATGCGCGCTATGAAATCAACTTTTCACTCGGCATTGCCCCGGAATACAAATGTGGCGGCTGTACCTCCGCCGCCGCTCTGCCTGAAGTAACCCGGGACGGCCACACCATTATGGGTCAGAACTGGGACTGGCTACCGCGTTTCAAAGAGTTCAATGTTCTCCTTGAAGTGGAGCAGAAGGGCAAGCCGGGGCTCGTCACCCAGCCCGAGGCAGGTGTCCTCTCCCATCGCGGGATGAACTCGGTGGGACTGGGAGTCTGCTATAACGGTCTTTCCTCAAGCCTGGATAAGTTCTCACCCGGCGTACCGTTCCTCGTCATATTGAGAGCCGTCCTGTATGCCGACAACTATGCCCGGTCATTGAAAGCCGTCCTGGGCACAAAAGCGTCCATCTCAGGCAACTTTTTCATCGCCCACCGCGACGGCGAAGCGATTGACCTGGAGGTCTCACCGGCTGAAGTAGGCTGTGTCTATCCGGAAGATGGCATCCTCACCCATAGCAACCACTTTCTTGCCCTGACCAACCGCAAAGATATGGCAGACATCCTCAAATCACTCTACCCTGATACTCTCTTCCGCTACCAGCGGGCACGACAAATCCTGGAAAAAGACCGGGGCAAGATTGATGTTGCCAGCTTCAAGCGCGTCTTCAGTGACCATTTCAGCCACCCCACCTCCATCTGCCGCCATCCTGACCCAGCCCTCACCGGCATCAAGGGATGGATTACCCTGTACTCAATCATCATGGACCTGAGCGCCGGGAGCCTGTACGTCGCTGAGGGACCACCCTGCCAGACTGACTACTATCAGCACACCCCGAAGTGTCTGCATCAGAGCTAGCTCCCCCCAATACCTTTGTTTAACAGTAGCATTTCTTACGAAAAAGGCGCATAATAGTGGGAAACAACTGATAGTTGTGTACAGAAACAGCATGGTTAGCATTGTCATCCCCGTCCTGAATGAAGACCGGTATATTGGCAATTGCCTTAAATCACTAATTTCACAGGATTACCCCGGTGACTATGAAATCATCATTGTTGACAACGGGAGCTCAGATAATACCGTTGTCATTGCCCTTAGTTTCGGCGCTAGGGTAGTCTCCTGCCCGGAAAAGTGCGGTGTTTTCCATGCCCGGCAGGTCGGCGCTGAAGCCGCCCGCGGCGAGATAATCGTTCAGGCGGACGCAGACACGCTCTATCCTCCGGGCTGGCTCTCCAGAATCGTGCGCCAGCTTGCCGCCCACCCTGAGGCAGTGGCGGTTGCGGGCAGGTTTTTCTATACCAGGTCACCCTGGTGGTCAATCTTTGAGCATGGCGTGCGTCATGGCGTGAATTTCATCACGACGCCACTTCTTAAGCGCCCGCTCATCGTCTCAGGTGCTACCTTTGCCTTCCGCCGGCAGGCATTCATGGAGGCGGGCGGCTACAAGGGGCTCACTTACTCTGCTGACCAGTACGGCATCTCCAGACGCCTCAGCAA
>Ga0129301_1001490_pt1 | contig 11251 bp, 10 predicted proteins | sample ConPoolayeHmetaG_FD_94489 | JGI IMG/M metagenome (GOLD analysis project Ga0129301, IMG submission 94489) | Hot spring microbial mat communities from California, USA to study Microbial Dark Matter (Phase II) - Cone Pool mat layer H metaG ...
CATCCAATCGCCCACTGCCAAGAGTGCCGACACGGCTTCCGCCGGTGCGCCCGCGAAAAACACGTGACCTGGTGCTTTGAGTGCGCTGACTTCCCCTGCGAGCGACTTGAAAAGTTCAGAGATGTCCACATCGTCAACGGCATCTCACATCACGCTCACGTGATAGATGAGCTAAACTATATGAAAAAGCACGGCATTGACGCCTGGGCGGAGATAAAAGAAAAGACCGGGCGGTGCCCGCAGTGCGGGAAGCGTCTTTACTGGTTCAGCCTCACCTGCCCGCAGTGCCACGCTGAAATAAAGCGATGACAGTTAACCTCAAGTTCATTGTTGACCATAACGTGGGCAAGCTGGTCAAGTGGCTGAGAATCATGGGCTATGACACGGTATTTTTTGAAGGAGCGGATGACTCTCTCATGGTGGAGAAAGCCTTAAATGAGAACAGGATTCTGCTCACCAGGGACACCCAGATTATGCAGAGAAGGATAGTAACCAGCGGAAAGGTGAAAGCGATTTTGCTCACCAGCGAGGAGCCTGAAGCCCAGATGGAACAACTGATTGACACACTGAAGCTGGAATGCAAATCAAAGCCTTTCACCATCTGCCTGGAATGCAATGAGCCGCTCGTGGAGAGGAGCAAAGCGGAAATAAAGGACCGCGTGCCGCCATACGTCTTCCAGACGCAGAACCAGTACATGGAATGCCCGATATGCCACCGTATCTACTGGCGCGGAACGCACTGGACTGCCATGACTGACACCCTGAAAAAATTCATTGATTGCCTGGAACGAGAGGAGAAATGAGAATGGAAAAGCAGAGTCGCTACAGTAAAGTCACAGATGAGGTGGTGAGGTTCCTGACGGAAATAGTGGGGGAAAAGAACATCATCAGAGGGGAGGGTATGCAGGACTACTCCCACGATGAAGCACCCCACGCCGTGCCCTATCTGCCGGAAGTGGTCGTCAAGCCTGATAGTGTTGACGCCATCACCAAAATACTGAAGCTGGCAAATGATAAGATAATTCCAGTAACACCCTGCGGTGCCAGGACGGGGCTGGTGGGTGGGGCAACGCCCATTTATGGCGGCATTGTCCTCTCGCTGGAACGGATGACCAGGGTGCTGGAGATTGATGACGCCAATTTCACTGCCACCGTTGAGCCGGGACTGACGCTGGCTAACTTCTACCAGGCTCTCGCCAAGCACGGGTTTTACTACCCGGTCCATCCCGGGGAAACGAGCGCCACCATCGGTGGGACGGTAGCCACCAATGCCGGCGGCATGAGAGCGGTGAAATACGGTGTTACCCGCCAGTCCGTGCTCGGTCTGGAGGCATTGTTGCCAACCGGAGAACTTATCAAGACCGGCGGCAAGTTCGTCAAATGCTCCACTGCCTATGACCTTACCCAGCTTATCACCGGTTCAGAGGGGACGCTGGCCGTCATCACTAGCATCACCCTGAAAGTGGCGGCTTCTCCGGGCAGAATTGACCTTTTATTCATCCCTTTCCGCAATCTCCATGACGCCATCCATACCGTGCCGGACATCTTCAAATCAGGCATTATCCCGGTGGGCATTGAGTTCATGGACAAAGACATCATCACTCTCAGCGAAAAGTTCACCCAGCGGGAGATGCCCATGCACGAGCATGAGGCTTTTCTCATGATTTTCCTTGAGTCCAGAGATGAGGAGGAGTTTTTCCGCCTCGCCGAGCAGGTGGACGCCGTCTGCCGCAAACACAATGCGGTGGATATCTACATTCCGAACACGGACGCCGCCAAACAGAATCTCATTGATTCACGGGAAAAGTTTTACCCTGCCTGCCAGCACTTCGGTATGATGGACATGGCGGATGTCGTCGTGCCGCGAAGCCGCATCGCTGACTTTGTTGAGGAGGTCAAGAAAATCGGCGGTAAATACGGCGTGCGCATCGTCATCCTGGGACATGCCGGAGATGGCAATGTCCATATTCACCCCATGCAGCCGGACAGCGTGATAGATGAAAAGACAGTCAAAGAAATCATGGCAGAAATCTATAAGGTGGGGCTAGCCATGGGCGGGAACATCTCAGGCGAACACGGCGTGGGCTTCGCCAAGAAAAGATACCTGCCACTCATCATGGAGCAAAGCAGGCTGGAACTGATGAAGCGCATCAAGCTCGCCTTTGACCCAAATAACATCCTCAACCCGGGCAAGATTTTTGACGTCTAAGAGTCACTCTGCGCCTGAGCATTCTCTCTTGACCGTAGCTCACGATACTGCTACACTCAAAACGGCACGAGTGGGCTAACGCGATGAAGATTGTTACTGCGGAACAGATGCGGCAAATTGAGCAGGAATGTGCTAAAGCGGGGCTACCGCCTGATGTGCTCATGGAAAACGCAGGCAAAGCCTTCGCTGAGGAGGTCAAGAGAATTGCCGGTGCACTGGAAAAACAACACATCCTGTGCCTCATCGGTCCGGGGAACAACGGTGGGGACGGGCTGGTGGCGGCGCGCTATTTTCAGGAGTGGGGCACAAAGACCAGCGTCTATCTCTGCGCTAAACGCTCCGATGATGATAAGAACCTTGCGCGGGTCAAAGAACGAGCTATTGCCTGCATTGACGGTACCGGTGACAAAGACTTGAGCAGATTCAGCCAAGAGCTTGCTTCTGCCACCATCGTCATTGACGCCCTCTTCGGCACGGGAAAGGTCAGACCGCTCAAAGACATCTATCAGCAGGTGCTGGACAGGGTTTCTGAAACAAAAAACAAGAACCGTAATCTAGCAATTATCTCCCTTGACCTGCCCTCAGGGCTGGATGCAAATAGTGGTGCGATTGACCCCCACACTCCTTACGCCGATTTCACCATCACGCTTGGCTTCCCAAAACCCGGATTGTTTCTCTTTCCGGGAGCGGAGCGCGTGGGTGCGCTGAGCATCGTTGACATCGGCATTCCGGCACGCCTTGCCGATTCTATCACCGCTGAACTGCTCACAGATGAGTGGGCGAAAACGGTACTGCCCGGGCGACCGCTCAGCGCCAATAAGGGCACCTTCGGCAAAGTGCTGGTTGTGGCAGGCTCAATCAACTATATCGGCGCGGCGTATCTTGCCTGCAGTGGCGCGCTGAGGGTAGGCGCCGGGCTGGTCACGTTAGCCACCGCCGCAAGCCTTCAGCCCGTCCTTGCTGCCAAGCTCACCGAGACCACCTATCTGCCTCTGGCTGAAATCCAGCCCGGGGTGATTTCCCTTCAGGCTGGCAAAATCATCAGCAACCACTGCGCAGACTATAATGTTTTGCTCATCGGCTGTGGGCTGGGTCAGCACCCGCCAACCATTGATTTCGTGAACACTCTCACTTCGGAAAAGAAGCTGCCCCCGCTCGTCCTTGACGCTGATGCGCTCAATATCCTCGCCCGGACTCAAGACTGGTGGAGGGGGGTAGTGGCAGATGCCATACTCACGCCCCATCCCGGTGAAATGTGCCGACTGGCTGGAATGACTATGGACGCCGTGCAATCTGACCGGATGGGCACCGCCATCAAGATGGCGCAGAAATGGCAGAAAGTGGTAGTCTTAAAAGGAGCGTATACTATCATCGCCGAGCCGGGCGGACGGGTGAAAATCAGTCCTTTTGCCAACCCGGGGCTGGCGTCAGCCGGGACGGGAGATGTCCTCGGCGGAGCCATTGCCGGGCTGGTGGCGCAGGGGCTTTCACTTTTTGATGCCGCATCCCTGGGCGTATATCTGCACGGCAAAGCGGGGGAGGCGGTCAGGTGCAGGCTGGGGGACGCCGGCATGATGGCGAGCGACCTTCTGCCTGAGTTACCGCTGATGATAAAACAGCTCAAGGAGAGATAGCATGCTCTTAGCCATAGACATAGGTAATACCACCGTCCATATGGGCATATTCAAAGACAGGGACCTGTGTGCCACCTGGCAGATTGCGAGCGATGTCCACCGCAAGACTGACGAGTACGCCGCGCTCTTCTTGAATTTGCTCCAGAACCAGGGATTGAAGCCGGCGGACATTAAAGATACCGTCCTGTGCAGTGTGGTGCCGCCGCTCATTGCCACGTTCACCGAGATGTCTGAAAAGTACCTGAAAACCATGCCGCTTATCGTCGGCGCCGGAGTGAAAACCGGCGTCCGTATCCGCACAGATAACCCAAGAGAAGTGGGTGCCGACCGCATCGTCCATGCCGCCGCCGCGCACCATCTTTACGGCAGGCCGGCAATCATCGTAGACATGGGCACGGCAACCACCTTTGATGCTGTCTCAAAAGAGGGAGATTACCTTGGTGGGGTGATTGCGCCGGGCATTGGCATCGCTGCTGAAGCGCTCTTTGCCCAGACGGCGATGTTGCCCCGCGTGGAGCTGGTGCGTCCCAAGCAAGCCATCGGCACGAACACCATCTCCGCCATGCAATCCGGACTTATCTTCGGCTACGTGGGACTGATTGAAGGCATCATCGCCCGCATTCAGCAGGAGCTGGGGGATAAAGCAACGGTCATTGCCACCGGAGGCTATGCCAGCCTCATGGCTAAAGAAACAAAAATCTTTGACGTCGTCAATCCGCACCTGGTGCTCATCGGATTAAGGTTGATTCATGAGATGAACAGGGGATAAGATGAACCATGTGGCACAATAAGACGGTCATCCTGGGCGTAACGGGAGGCATCGCCGCTTACAAGGCGGCAGACATTGCCAGCAAGCTGGTGCAGGCAGGCGCACAGGTGCAGGTGGTCATGACCGAGGCGGCGACCAGGCTGGTCTCTCCTATTGTTTTCCGCAGTCTCACCAGCCGGGCAGTCGTCACTGATATGTTTGCGCCGGTGACCAAACACAGCGTTGAGCACATCGCCCTCGCTGAGGCGGCAGACGTGGTGCTCATCGCCCCGGCGACGGCGAACACCATCGCCAAGCTCGCCAGCGGCATTGCCGATAATATGCTCACCTGCCTCGTCCTGGCGACAAAAGCGCCGGTCATCATCGCCCCGGCGATGAACGATAACATGTACCAGAACCCGGTTACCCAGGAAAACCTTAAAAAGCTCAAGGCGATGGGTTTCACCATCGTTGACGCCGGGTATGGCAGGCTGGCTTCCGGGAAAACGGGCTGGGGACGGCTGGCGGATACGGAGACCATCATCGCCGCGGTGAAGCAGACGCTCGGTATTAAAGAGGACCTGGCGGGGAAACGCATCGTGGTGACGGCGGGGGGCACGCAGGAGCCGATAGACCCGGTGAGGCACATTGGCAACCGGTCCTCCGGCAAGATGGGCTATGCCGTGGCAGAGGCGGCGCGGGACAGGGGTGCGCAGGTCACGCTCATCACTGCCCCCACCTCCCTCCCCGACCCCGCAGACATGGAGGTCATCCACGTCAGGACAGCAAAAGAGATGAAGGATGCCGTGGTCAAGGCAGTGAAAAAAGCTGACGCCCTCATCATGGCGGCGGCAGTGGCTGACTACCAGCCGAAGACCACCGCCAAGTCAAAGATAAAAAAGGACAGCCCCACTCTCACGCTTGAGCTGGTGCGCACGCCGGACATTTTAAGCGAGGTGAAAGGGGATTTTATCAAAGTGGGCTTCGCCGCAGAGAGCGATGACGTCATCTCCAATGCCAAAGCAAAGCTCAAGAAAAAAGGGCTTGACCTCATCGTGGCGAACGATATTACCGCCGCAGACAGCGGTTTTTCCGTGGACACGAACAGGGTAACGCTGATTGACCACAGTGGTAAAATAGAAAATCTGCCCCTCATGAGCAAACGCGCGGTGGCGGAGAGGATTCTGGAGTGGGTGGCGGGGAAGCCGGATAGAGAAGACAAAAAGCTAAAATATGGAAAAACCTCAAACTAACTATGCTTTTATTGACGGGACTAACCTGCATCTAACTATGGTGAATTTAGGCTGGGCTTTAGATTATAGAAGATTCCGGGTATATCTTAAAGACAAATACCATGTAACGGAAGCATATTACTTCATAGGAAAGGTTATTGGAAACGAACAGCTTTATTCAAATTTAGAATCTTACGGATATAACCTGGTATTCAAACCAACGCTTTGCATCCCAGGCAAGGGATACAAAGGTAATTGTGATGCCGAACTGGTGTTAGAAGCAATGAAGCGCCTAAATGATTATGATAAAGCGGTAATCGTAACCAGCGATGGTGATTTCGGATGCCTTGTTGAACACTTGCTTCAATTGGGAAAACTAGAGCGTGTTTTGTCTCCATGCAGAGCTGGGTGTTCCGTATTGCTAAGAAGAGCTGCCGGTGTCAGAATGGACTATTTTGATAATCTAAAAGGAAAACTTGAGCTCAGAAAGGGAGGAAGCACCCCATGAGGACGAAACCTCACAGCGTGCTTCTTACATCGTGATACATACATAAATATACTGTAAGCTTGACTATTTGTCAATAGTACTTTGTGAAGGTTAACTCTAGAAAAGAGGTTTCTTGATGACTGATACGCCTTTAGCTGAATCAGAAATGCCCAAAGCCTATGAGCCAGGCAAGGTTGAGCAGAAGTGGTATTCCTTCTGGATGGAGAAGGGTTACTTCACACCCAAAATTGACCCGCAAAAACAGCCCTTCACCATCATCATGCCTCCGCCCAATGTCACCGGCGGTCTGCACATCGGTCATGCGCTCACCCATACCCTGGAGGACATCTTCATCCGCTGGCACCGCATGAAGGGCGAGCCATCCCTCTACCTCCCCGGTGAAGACCACGCCGGCATCGCCGCACAGGTGGTCGTGGAGCGGGAGCTGGCAAAGAAAGGGCAGAACCGCCACGCGCTGGGCAGAGAGAAATTCCTGGAAGTCATGTGGGAGTGGGCACAGCAGTGCCGCGAGACCATCCGCAAACAGAACCAGCGACTCGGCATCTCCTGTGACTGGACGCGGGAGCGTTTTACGCTTGACCCCGGACCGAGCAAGGCGGTGCGCACCGCCTTCGTCCGCCTCTACAACAAAGGGCTCATCTACCGCGGCGTGCGCATCATCAACTGGTGTCCGCGTTGCTCCACCGCCCTATCTGACCTTGAGACCGAACACAAAGACATCGCTGGGCACCTGTGGTATGTCCGCTACCCGCTGGAAGATAATCCGAACGAATACATCACTGTGGCGACCACGCGCCCTGAGACCATTCTCGGCGATACCGCCGTCGCCGTCAACCCGGATGATGACCGGTTCAAAAAGCTCGTGGGCAGGAAAGCTGTTCTGCCCGTCCTGAAGCGCCCTGTCCCCATCATTGCCGATGATGCTGTTGACCCTGCCTTCGGCACCGGCGCGGTAAAAATCACCCCGGCGCACGACCCGGTTGACTTTGAAATCGCCGCACGCCATAATCTTCCCTCCATCAATATCCTTAACCCTGACGCCACGATGAATGAAAACGCCGGTCCTTACAAGGGCATGGAGCGCTTCGCCTGCCGCAAAGCCATCGTGGCAGACCTGGAGAAGGAGGGACTGCTGGTAAAGATTGAGGACTATGGGCACTCGGTGGGACATTGCATCCGCTGTCGTACCATGGTGGAACCAATAGCCAGCAAGCAGTGGTTCGTCAAAATGGCGCCGCTCGCCGGGCCGGCAATAGATGCTGTCTTGAGCGGCCGCATAAAAATCGTCCCGGAGCGTTTTACCAAGGTCTACCTCAACTGGATGGAGAACATCCGTGACTGGTGCATCAGCCGCCAGCTCTGGTGGGGGCACCGCATCCCGGTGTGGTACTGCCTGGACTGCGGCGAGCTTACTGTGTCCATTGAGGACGCGAAGATTTGCGCCAGGTGTGGCTCAAAGAAGCTGGAGCAGGACCCTGATGTCCTGGATACCTGGTTCAGCTCCGGGCTCTGGCCCCACTCAACGCTCGGCTGGCCCGATGACACGGCGGACTTCCGCTACTTCTACCCCACCACCCTCATGGAGACCGGCTATGACATCCTCTTTTTCTGGGTCGCCCGCATGATTGTGATGGGCATTGAAGACACTGGCGAAATACCTTTCCGCTTCGTCTATCTCCACGGGCTTATCCGCGATGAAAAAGGCGAGAAGATGAGCAAAACCCGCGGCAATGTGGTTGACCCGCTGGAGACGCTGGAGAAATACGGCACGGATGCATTGCGCTTTGCCATCACCACCGGCACTTCTCCCGGCAATGACCTCAAGCTCTCCATGACCAAGATGGAGGCAGGCCGCAACTTTGCCAACAAGCTGTGGAACGCCACCCGCTTCTTGGTGCGGAGCATTGAACCGGGCAAGACCAGCCTCACCATCAAGCCGAAGAAACAGCTACCTCTGGAAGACCGCTGGATTCTGTCACGGCTGAACCGCACCATCGCCGAGGTGGCAAGGCTTATGGAAGAATACCAGCTGGGCGAGGCGGAACGCACCGTCCACGACTTCCTCTGGGGTGAGTACTGCGACTGGTACATTGAGCTGGCGAAGGTGAGATTGCGAGCTTCAGAAGAAATATCGCCACTCCCTGTCCTCATCCACGTGCTGGAGACATCACTGCGCCTACTCCATCCCTTTATGCCCTTTATCACCGAGGAGCTGTGGCAGAACCTGAGGAAACGGCTCCCGCCGGACTGGCAGAGGACGGAATCCATCATGATTGCGGCGTATCCTGAGGCTGATGCGTCCACCTTTGATGATGAGGCGGAGCGTGTCATGACGTCATTCATTGACATCATACGTGCCATCCGTAACACCCGCGCAGAGTACAAAGTGGCTGAAAACAGGTGGGTGGAAGCCCAGATTTACGCCGCCGCCGGGCTGACGGCGTTTATTGCGCCGTATACTGAGACCATCCAGACACTGGCAAAGGCAAAGCCGGTTACCTTCTTAACCAGCCGACCGGAGAAAAAAGACAACTCGGTCATCATGGTGCTCAATGATGCTGAAGTTGCCATCCCCATGGCGAGCATGATTGACCGGGAAGCGGAGAGCAAGCGATTGCAGAAAGAGATAGAGGGAAGCGAGGCGGAGATTGGCAGGCTGAAAGCCCGCCTTGACGACCCTGACTTCCTGGCGAAAGCGCCCGCCGCAGTGGTGGCTAAGGAGCGGCAGAAACTGCTGACAGTGGGCGATAGGCTCAAGAGACTCAAAGAGCAAATGGAAAAGCTGTAAGGAGGTGCGCATGCTTGAGAAGATACTGGTGCCGCTGGATGGCTCTCAGGTGGGTGAGACTGCCCTGCCCATGGTGGAAGACCTGGTGCAGAAGCTATTGCCTGCCACAAAGGTGAAGGTAATCCTGCTCCAGGTCATCACTCAGCTCACGCATTACGTCATCGCCGGGGAGGTCAGCACCACCGTGCCCTACACTGAAAAAGAGGTGGCTCAAATCAAAAAGAAGGCACAGGACTATCTTGACGAGACCGCCAACCGACTCAAGAAAAAAGGCATTGACGTTGAAACCATGGTAACCACTGCCACCAATGCCGCGGAGGAAATCCTGAGAGTGGCTGAGGAAACAAAAGCCGGACTAATCGCCATGTCCACACACGGCCGGCATGGGCTGAGCCGCTGGGCGTTCGGGAGCGTCACAGACAAAGTGCTCAGGGAATCTCAGGTGCCGATGCTCGTGGTGAGGGTGCCAAAAGAGCTCAGGTCAGCGCAATCATGACGGCGCACAATTCCCCGCCGGGATGCCCGCCAGCCCGCTGATAGTCCAGTGCTGGCTCAATCTCTCCAGCGCTTTGCGCGTATCAGACGCCACCTTGGGCTTCTCACAGTGCTCAAGGCGGTATTTGAACAGGTAGTAAGTGAACTCTTTTAGCTCGGTGAGGGTGATTGATTTCAGATGCGGGTAGCCCTTCCGGCGGCGGAACTTCCTGAGCAGGGCTGACCTGGTCTCTCCGTAGATGCGGCGGTAGGCTTCGTCCGTGACGTCAGCATCATGCCGACAGCACAATGAGCGCCATTCTTTGTGCACCTCCTCCTCCACCGCCAGGATGAGGGCAGTTTCCACGGCGATGCCGTAGAAATAGTTGAGGTACTGGGTATATTTAGTTGTTCCGATGAGCTCTTTGACCTGTTCCACCGTCAGGGTGATAGGCGGCTTGCCGTAGAAAAGCAGGGCTTCTTTCTCCTCTGCAGGCAGTAAGCTGTCCACCTCGGCGCACAATCGCTCGGCGAGGAGGAGCCAGTCAAAAGCCTCTCCTTCAATGAGGTAGCGGTAGAAGCGGCCGTCATGCAGTTCTTCCGCAGAAGTCCAGCGCCCCATCGCGCCGAGAAGGGCTTTATACCAGTGCACGCCGCTCTCAATTGACGTCCGTAGATAGGCAATCGCCTCCGCGTCTTTGATGGTGAGCGACTGTGAAGCTGACTGTGCTTTTCCTGACCCCATCTACCCCTCCTCCTTCATCTCTGCCCTGAGCTTTTCCAGGAAGGTGAGCTTCCCGGTGGTGACCAGCTCTTTGATTTTCTTCTCAATAGCCTCCCCCACCCCTTCAATCTCCCTTAACCTGCCCTCCGCTGCCAGCTTCTCCACCGGCTCAGGGCACTCCGCGATGGTGCGCGCCACCTTCTGATAGGCTCTGATTTTAAAGATGTCCTCCCTTTTCTTCATGAGCCGGTCCGCAATTTCTGAGAAGATTTGAGAGATTTCACTGTTCTGCATAATGCTTTATTCTGTCTTTTATCCAGTCCCAGTCTGGATTAGCGTGATTAAAGAAAGACTTGAAATTATCCTTCAGCCACTCATAATAATCATTTTCCGTGTACTGGCAGAAAGTCTCAACAAGCTCTTCCCTGGCAATATCTTCAGGGATTTTCAGTTCCAAATCCTTAAACTCTTCCTCAAGAAACTCTTTAACGACTTCTCGGTCTAGCATTAGCACGCCCCCTTTTATTCTTCTTCATTTTCTTGGTCTCATATTTAGCTTTTTTCTCCAGAAGGACACTTTGAAGTGTCTTAATAGGCTCAGCCTCAACAACGGGCGTTTCGATCCTTTTTGGAACAGGACGAGCTAGTTTCAGTTTTCTGCCAGGTTTGCCAATCGGCAATGGAAATTCTTTCAACATCCTAGCTGTTTCTAGTCTCTGCTCAGCTATCTGGCAATATTTTTCTGAAATGTCTATGTGGATAAAGTGTCGCCCTGTCTTATGAGCCACGACTGCTACTGTTCCAGTGCCACCAAACATATCCAGAACAATATCGCCTCTATATGTATAGAACTTGATGAGCCTATAAATTAATTCTTCAGGGAAAGGAGTTGGATGTCCGCGGCGTTGAGACTCTGGGGGTATGTACCATATCC
>Ga0129301_1001492_pt1 | contig 11245 bp, 7 predicted proteins | sample ConPoolayeHmetaG_FD_94489 | JGI IMG/M metagenome (GOLD analysis project Ga0129301, IMG submission 94489) | Hot spring microbial mat communities from California, USA to study Microbial Dark Matter (Phase II) - Cone Pool mat layer H metaG ...
GACCAACTTCCCGCGCCCCCTCTCTCAGTCCCTGCTCAACCATCGCCAACTCACCTCCAGTCGGCGCATCCGGTATGCACCTGTCAGGAGGTCATTCCCCCTCTCGTGGCCCTGGAAGTCAAGACCATTCTCTGCCCGCACCCGGGCAACGTAAGCCTGCGTGACGCCCCCGCGGGTCGTAGGCCCCTGCCTCCACTGCAGCGGTCGAGCACAACCCCCGGCCTGCGGTCGCGGGCCCAGGCCTGCCAGCTGTCACGCGCCGGGCCTGATGGACACGGTCGCCGGTGCGTAGCGGGGGCAGGATTTGGAGCCGATTCGGAGCGGGCGCCGGTGGTGACGGCGCGGTGGCGCTACGCAGGGGTCAAGCAGGAGACGCGGGCGATGGTGAGGGTTGGACCGGCAGCGTGACGAACCGGCCGGGCACAAGGGTCGGAGAATCCTGTCACCACCGTCACAAGCGTCGGAGCGGCCCGGGCAAAGCAAGGAACGGCACACGAACGGGTGACGCTGGCCCGACAGCGTAGCGTCATCGGTGGCGTCACGGGGGCGACAGGTCGCGGTGCTGCGCGGCAAGCCATGCCGTGAGCTGATCGCGCAACCGCCGTGCGGTGCTGCGAGCAACCTGCGCGTCCTCGCGCGAGGCAGTGCACACCTGATCGCACATGGCCCGGGCGCGCATGCGCCGGTAGGTCTGGAGCTGGTGCACCTCGTCGCCAGGCAGCCCGGGGGTGTACTGAAGGGACTCGATGGCAAGGTGATGGTGGGCACTGGAGCGGATGCGGTACCCACAGGCCGCCAGCGCCGCTCGCGCCGCAGCCACGCAAGCCGCGAAGGCGTGCTCTAGCCGCCCGTCGTCAGAAGGCACGCCCTCCGCGTCGGTGATCTCTCGGGCAACGACGGCCAGGAGCGGGGAAACCGCCGCCCGGCTCGCGTCTTCCGCGATGATCTCCTCACGATGCTGGGCGGCCCACTCGCTCAAGGTCATCTTCGTTGCCCACCAGCATGATCTTCGGCTCCGACAGCACCCGCGTGAGGAAGTGGTGCTTCGTCTCCGGCCTCTCAGCCAACTCCTCCGGCGAGTAGACCGTAGGGGTGATCTCCCGGCCCAAGCGCTCCTCGAATGGCATCGGCCAGACCGGCGGTTTTCAGCATGAGGCCTTGGAGTTCGGGGAAGATCGGACACTCCCGGTTGGCGCGGCAGTAGGTCAGGTTGCCGCGCTTCTCTCGCAGGACGATACCGGCCTGGGTCAGCATTCGCAGCTCGCGCTACACCGCGCCCTTACCGCGGCGCGTGGCTCGGACGATCTCGCGCTGGTAGAATGCTTCATTGGGCCTCCCAAGAAGCAGGGCCAGGATGTCTCGTCTGACCTTGGGCAGAAGTGCGTCAACCATGCTGCGCCCCCATTCTGGGGGCAATTGCCCTCCTTATTGGGGGCGGATGTCAAGCCGAATCCACCACCGGCCGCGGCCAGCCAGTAGAGGACACCCAGACTCTGCGGCGAGGTCCTCCCCCGGCTGGCGCTCGGTCTGCGGCCACTCGATTCAGACTTGCAGTCGGTCGATGTAAGGGCGGAGGGCGCTTTCGAGGCCGATCATAGCGTCAACCATGGCGTCCTGAATGGCCGGCCACCTCGCCTCGTCGTCAAGGTATCCACCCTCAAGCCGCTTCGAGATTCGGCAGGCCCGCTTGCCCTCCAAACGCTCCCATAGCAGGGGGCCACCGAAGGCAGCTTCGACTTGCTCTCTGGACTCAGCCAGCTTGTCGTAGACAGCCTTGTTCTGCTCCGCGCCGCCCTTGCCGCGGTCAATGTAGAGTTCTACGCGAGCTTCGTGCTGGCCGACTACGTAGCTAAGACCAAGACCCGTCTTGCCCGCGCCTGTCATAATCCATCCCTGCGAAGTCGGCGATACCGCCGAGTGAAGCTTGGTCTTGGCCTTCGCTCTATCAAGCAGGTGCTGCCAGAACCGGTGGCGGATCGAATCGCGCTCCGATAGTTTCTGCTTGGTCTTTCCTGCCTGCCCGACCTCCTCGCTTGGACCTACGATCAGAGTTAGCAGTGGCGCAGGTTCCGAGTTGCCGATCCGTACCGCCTCGGCCTTCACAAGGTAGAATCTCGCGTCAGGGGCCTCGTTGAGCCAGGAGACCGCGCCGACATGCTCTGGTCGAGGATCGGAAACGATCCAGATTGCGGTCTTCTCCCCGATGGCCACCAAGTAGGTAATGAGCCTGCCAAGGTGGTCATGGTTGCTCTTCTCGAGTTGGCACTCAATCACCGCCGGGCCGCGCTGGTCTTCAGCAACAATATCGACAGTGAAGTTGCCGGCCGGCCTTTCGCGCTCCGGGTTCGACAAGGAGAGGTCGAGCACATCATTGAGGACGTCTATATTCTCCACCAGCCATCGGACGAAGTCCAACGCCTCGTGCCTCCAGACTTCACGCAACGGCACCCTCTCTAGTCTGCCTACCATCGCTCGGTCCGCCTTTCCCTTGGCACTGGTAGCCTGAGCGATCGCGTGTGAGCAGCCGGGGCCGCATCTCCACCGGCACCTCGCTCACCCCCCATGGCCTCCATCGCCAGCTGGATCAGCTCCGCCAAGATGGGATCTGACTGCCACAGTTCGTTGATACGGTTCGCCCGGTGGCGCCAATCCTTCGCCTCCGGCGCCCGCTCGGGAGCGCGATCCGGGACCAGCCCCTCCGCCTTCAGCATCTGGCAGACTCTCGTCTCAGAAATGCCGCAAGTGCTCCGGTCGGTCACCCAGGTATGCATGCAATGAGCAGCCCTACGTGGCATCCGACAGGGGCACGGGCCTACACCGCCGCAGGTCAACGGTGAACTGTCGGGCGCCGAGCGCGGACTCCGGGATGTCGCTGTAGCGGGTTATGGTTATTGCAGCAGCAGCATCCGCAGCGAGGTTCTCCACGTTCCACAGCTCCCACCGAATGGCTGGGTTGCTCAGGTGCTCATAGTACTCTTGTAGCTCTCTAGTAGTGATTTCGACTACGCTTGCCGTGTATCTGTGCGCCTTGACCTCGATGCGCAGTTCCTCCGCGCCCTTCGTCGCGACGATGTCATAGCCAGGGTGGTCATATGGCTGTTGCTTTACGGAGTATCGCATCTCTTGTAGCTTGCGCGCCGCTGCAAGTCTTCCGCACTCCTCTATCTTCCGCTTCTTCTCTTCCGACAACTGCTGGATAGAGGTGACTTGGCCGCCCGTCGCTCGGGGCTCGCGTGGTTCCGGAGGCGCGGCCTCCTGGCGTGTCTCAGACGAAAGCCCAACCGCTGCCGTCTCCGGGTCCTTCAGCGATGGCTCGCGCACTTGCTCCGGACAATTGTCTGTGGCCTCGGAAGGCTTGTCAACAGGCCCGGAAATGATGGGCCGCGCGGGGTGCTCCTCAGACGGCGGCTTGACGACTTGGAATTCGGGTTCTGGCGCCGGGCACTGACGGAAGATGCGGAGGAGCCTGTCCATCTCCTGGTCGGTAGCCCCTTTGGCCAGCAGCTTGGCCCTGCGTGCGTCGTCACTGTCACAGCGCAGCAGATTCTCGTAGAAGTCCGCCTCCGTCTTCACCTCGAGGACGTCTGCGAGAGCGCTGGCAAGTGAGGTTAGCCTGCTATCCCAGGCACGGGCGCTGATGAGCAGTTCCTTGTTGCGATGTCCGAAGTTCCTTCTCATGCTCGTGTTCGCCACGCCGTCAAGGGTAAGATCCGCCCTCAGGCCTTCCACCACTGAGACACTCAGGGAGGCGAGATCTTCGCGGACCTTCTCCGGCTCACGGGTCGTCTGTGAACACCGCGACACGAAGATATACGGCAGCACTTCATCCGTTGCTTGCCGCAGCTCCTCGGTCTGTCTATCGAGACAGCGCCCGGGACCGTATTCCACGTGAACGTGCTCCGAAAGCGGCCGAAGCGCAAAATAAGCCTTGGCATGAGATCTCAGTGATGCTGGCAGCTCGATCTGCCAGCAGTCGTCTCGAAAGGCGTTCGCCATCTCTTGGTCGTCGGCAAGCCAGATATCGTTGCGATCGCGGTAGTCCCATTGATCCCCTCTGCGGCAGAGCAGGGACACAGCCGATAGCGCGCCTTGCGCTACATCGTCCTGCTCGTCAAGTGAGCGGAGGCACGCTCCATACCACCGGGTAACCTTGTCTCGCTGCGTGTGTGCCATGTTTTCGGCGGGCACAATCTGAGGAACTCGCTCCGACAGCAAGTACCGCCATTCATCCACGCTGATCTGCGCTAGAGTTCGCCTGACACCTACGACTTCGCACAGCCATTGCTGCACCTGCTGCGCAGAATCCCCAAAGGCCTTCAGGTCGATTATAGGTACCAGTTCACCCGCGGCCGTGCGAGTGCTCTTGTCGGGTAGCCAGCACTCTCGTAGCGGAGCAGGCAGGGCGTCGTTCCCCACGAGAGGTGGCACCAACTGGGTCAGAACGCAGTCCCACCAATACGGCGGCACTGCTATAGGGCGGAAGGACCGCTCGTATCGATAGCGCACAGAACAGGTCACCCTCGATTGGTGCTCGTAGTATTGCTTCCAGTGACGGGAAAGCATCCGGATCAAGCTAGTGCAACGCTCGGGCCTGAGATCGCTCGAATCGACTCGGTCCAATACCAAGGGAGGGTCTGGTGTTTCGTGTTCCCGATGGCCGGGCACAGCTTGCCATATTCTGTTGTCCTCGTTCCTCTTAGCTTCTGCTGTAAGGTCTTTCAACACTCTGGGATAACAGACTACACCCAGAGCCTCAAGCACTTCGCGAGCGCGCTGCGGTTCAACGTCACTGAGCGGCTCGGCCCACGCCACGCCGTCAACATCCTCGTAGACGCGAGCCACGTCATGCTCTCCCCACGCCGACCCGAAGTACGCTTGCTCTGCGGGAACCCACGCGACCCCTGCCTGTCCCGACACGCGGGCCGGTACTGGGCACTGCCTGATGTGGGAGGGAAGCTGAGCAACTTCACGCCAGTCCTCGCGTGTCAGGAGGAGCCGGAGAAACCTGTCGGGGTCGCCCTCTTGCTTGCCCCAATAGTCACAGATAGCCTTGGCGACACCGCCCAGCACCACGTTCTCCCCAGGCTGTTTGACCCCGAGTTCCTCGACAAGCGCCTTGGTCGGGTCATCTTTGCCGGCTTGCGCGATAAAGTCCCGGAACCAGTCGTCCACGAACAGAAGCGGCACCCACTCCGGGAGTTCTTGTTCGCACTCGGCCTCGCGCCAGGTAACGATCTTGTCGGCAAGCGACTCAGGCGTCACGAGCTTGCCCTCAGCCGGGATGACGGGTAGAGTCTGGATGCGCTTCTTCCGTTGCTCACGCTCAGACTGGGTGCCGGCCTTCCCGAGCCAGTGGGCCAGCCAACCAATGGCAGCCTCTATCCACTCCCTGTCCGGGGTGTTCTGTGCGGCGTACTGCTCGATAGCATCAAGGATGTCTGCGTCCCTCACGGCAGCGCATCCTAGCGCGCGAAGCGCCTCGCGCGCTTCGTTGTCGCGGTCCACAGACTCGTGGAGAAGATGTTCTGCCGAAGGCGTGCACGCCAGAATCCGGCGGGCCAGTGCTGGCTTGACGCTGCCCCCAAGCCTACGCGCTTCCCGGGGATTCAGCGTCGGCTGCGGGGTGCTGTCGGGCAACACCAGCCTTTGGGCCGCGACGGCGGCGATCCGTCTCCAGAGCTCTCCCGCAACAGGATGCTCGTCTCTGGAGGGGAGCGGCCCCAACAAGCGCAGATGCGCGGATGGTGACTCCGGATGATATGAGTCGTTGACGTAGCTGATGACGAGGTCAGCAAGCACGTCCGCGACCCACGAGTTGAAGCGGTTCTCCTCGATGGAGATGATCGCCGTGCGATCCGTCTTGACCAGGAACTCAGCGTGAAGCAGCAATCGCACAGGCGCGTACTCCTCTGTTGGGTAGAATACGTGGACGGGCAGGAAGCTGTCCGCCGGGCGCACAGCACCGGCCTCGTCAACTGGTGCCGCCACGACAAAGCCTACTTCTCCGACTCGCTCGCGGTCGTCCGCATCTAGACTGGCAAGGCACTCTGTGGGAGGCGATCCTCTGTGTCTGAAGACCTTCCATCTGGTCTCGGCCGGGCCGCGCGAATCAACCAGCAGGAAAGCATCTTCGCTGCGGCTTGCACAGACCTCATAGCCAACCGCGGGCCCGCGCACGCGCAGGACGCGTATGTGCTCAAAGACGAGGAGGGCATGGGTGGGCCATTCGCTCAAGTGGCGAGCCGCGCGTTCGAGATGCTCCTTCGATCTCAGCGGAAGACGGAGGACAGTGCTGAAGTCCCGAAGCTCGCGGAGAATGGGGTCGCTCCCCTCCGCCTGCGAGCGCGAGGTGTAGAATGGGAGCCATTCGTAGGGCACGTGCTCCCGATCATCGAGGAGACCGCTTTCGCCGAGCCAGTCCTCTGCCTTCGAGGGATCGAATTCGAGGCCTCCGTCCTGCAGGGTGAAAACCTGGGGAGTGGCCGTAATCTCGTATACCGCCTTGAAGCCGACACCCTTGCGGCCTATGGTCCCGACGGGTTTGTCAGAGTAGTCGGTGCCGCTTATGGACTTGACTGCCTGCGGGGAGAACCCGTCTGGCCCGTTGTCAGCTACGTACACCGCGGTGTCACTCAGGCGGACTTCGACCACGGTGGCTCGCGCATCCTCGCAGTTCTGCATAACCTCGAAGAACCATCTGCCCGTATGGTCCTGGATAGACCTCCTGGCGGCGCGACTGTCGCGCATGAGGCGGGTGCGGTCGCTCCTGTACACCTCAGCCTGCCTGGCCCTGAAGGCCTCAGTTCCGCACTTGAGATTGGTCACTTCATGTGCTCCTGTGTCTGAGAAGCCCGCTGATGGCCGCTCGTGCGGACGGTCCTGCTATCGGAAGGTGAGAGATCTGCAGCGGTGTGCGAGCCAGTTGCACGGGCTTGACGCCCGCTGCATCGGTGGTTCCCCAAGCGATTGCGCCCGCGAGCGACGCAACCGCCACTCGGCTCGCGTCTTCGGCGATGATCCCGTCAGCGTTGGGCTCGCACTGTGCTCGTGCCGAGTCGCTCTGGCCCGCGTTGCCGCGGCCTCACTCGTGTCAGTCCCGGACCGCTGTGCTCGGCTAGATATGCCCTATCATCCTCTGCGATCACCCGGGGGCCGGGCGGCAAGTTGGCCACGGAGCAGGCCGTCATGCTTCATGTTGTCCCGTTCCCACATAGCGGCTTCACGCCAGTCGGGCATTCTGCAGACGGAAGGGACTTGGCCGGTCATCGCTGCTGCACCTTCCGCCAGCCCGGGATGCTGTGCGGTACCTCCTTGCCCTCCGCCAACCAGCGGCGGCCGGCAGGGGTGATCTCCCAGACGCCGTGCTTGGAGGCGGCGCTCAGCAGGCCCTCTCTTACGAGGTGCAGACGGACCCATGCCGCCCGGTTCCGCCACCTCGGCTCCCCTGAGCTGAGCAACGAGCGGTCGTCGCGGGTCAGCACGTTGGCCATGATCTCTCCGACCTTGTCCACTGTCGCCGACTTCTCAGCAGTGCCGCCCAGCTGTACCAGCGCCTCCAGTATGGGCCGACATAACGCCGCGTGGGGAGTGAGCAGGCCGCGCGCTGTGCGCGTGCCCCGTGGAACGCGCTTGCCCTCTCGCCTTGTCTTGTTCCGGCGAGCGGGGCCGGAGATCAACCGCTTCCACTCCTTCTGCTTGGCGCGCAGATCAGCGAGGAACTCCTTGACTGCATCGGCCCGCAGGAGAAGACTGCGGGCAGTTGCGTGGTCGCCGCGGAGGAGTGCCTGCGCACCCTCCTCGCGGATTGCCGCAAGCGCGGTTGCCACTTCTGCGAGGAGCAAATCGAACGCGTCTGCCACGTTCTTGTGGCGCATGGTCCGCTCTCCCTTGGTGGTCCTCAGACTGATCCTGCCTCCACCCCCATCCACGCCACCAGTTGTATCTCATCCTCGTCAATGACGGGCAGTGGTTGTGGCGGCTCGTAGGGGCGGAGGCCGAGTTCGCGAACCTTCTGCACGAGCGCCTGGGAGATGCCCTGCGCGTCTAGGTCCTCGGAGTCCAGGACCGCACGAAGTTGCTTGGCGATCTTCGCTCCCCACGGGGCCTCGATGGCGTCAACGGTATGGTCGAGTTCGATCTGCGTCATGCCGGAGGGCGGGTGTTTGCGGAGGTGCTCGGCAGCGCGTCGGAAGATGGGGCCGACGCGGGGCTGCAGGTTCGCCGGGTCGGTGGCCGTCGTCCACTCGTCGTAGATGTCACGACGGGCCGTGGCCCATGCCGCATAGACAGACTTCCGGAGGTCGTCCGGCAGGTGTCGCGGGGTATTCTCGGTACAGGTCACGAGACTGAGGCACGCGAGCGTGTCCCGCACCACCGACTCGCGCTCGGCCGGCACAAAGCGGAAGAAGACGTGGTCGCCCACCTTGGCGCAGAAGACGTGGCCGCGCCGTGTCCCCGTGGCATGCCCCGACCCGGCTGCCCACGGCAGGTCCCTGATCTGGTCGCGCCAGCGCTCCAGGCCCTTGCGGAGTTCCTGGCGGTACTCCTCGCCGGAGTGCGCAGTCGGGTCTTCGCCCGCGTTCACGAGCAGGTCGGCCTGCTCACGGCGCAACTTCTCGATCTCGGCGCGAGTCTCGCTGAAAACAATGTCTCGCGTCGGCCCACCAGGGATCACCTGGGCCTCGACGCCGATGGAGGCGGCCGCCTGGGCGAGCTTACGTCGCAGGCGCTCCTCCAGAGCGAGAAGGTCGTCGAGCCGCTTGTCGGGGAAGAAGCAGCGGACGTAGATGTCGGAGTAGGGGCTGCCGATGCGATCAATGCGGCCGTTGCGCTGGACGATGCGCATGGGGTTCCAGGGCAAGTCGTAGTTGATGATGTGGCAGGCCTGCTGGAGGTTGAGGCCTTCGGCGAGCACGTCGGTGGCCACAAGGATGTCGTACTTGTCCTCCCGCCTGCCCGGCGGCGCCTCGGTGGACTCGGGCGCGAAGCCATAGATCGCGTTCGCACGCGACACCCCGCCCCGGCTATCATCACTGGTGACGGAGGCGATGCGACCCCGGTAGGCGGCCAGGCGCTTGTCGCTCTCGACTTTCTGCTTGAGGTGCTCCTCGATCCACTCAACGGTGTCGGCGTAGTATGTGAAGATGACGACCTTGCGGCGATTGCGGGTGTCGCGCTCATCCAGACCCTCGCGCTCGGCCTGCCGGGCGATCTTCGCGAGTTCCTCAACCAGCGCCGCGAGCTTGGGGTCCTTGTCCCGCGTAACCCCTTCGGCCGCTTCGGCGAAGTGTACCAGGATGCCAAGGTCATGAGAGACATCCCGGTGGAGCGCCTTCGTGTCGTAGTCGGCGGCGGCCACCCCGTCCCCTTCCCGAAGCAGCTCCTCCAGCGCCTCGTCGTTGTCCACCTCCTCGACCTCCCGGAGAACGTCGGGAGTGGCGATGATTCCCTGGTGGAGCAGGTCGAGGAATCGCTCGTGCGCCCGGATCATGGTGCGGACCGTGCGCCCGAAGGCGTAGGCAGAGGACTCGAACCGCTTCAGCAAGGCCGAACGGAGCAGCCCGACCAACTGCGCCTCGTACTGCGCCTCCTCGTCTTCCCCACGGCGGTACTGCGAGGGCGCGTAGCGCGCCATGGTCAGCGTCGGCGGCACATGCTCATCTTCGGGCGCGATGGCGTCACGCAGCTCGTCGAAGAAGCCAGGCAGCACCTCGTCCAGCTCATAGCTGACCCGGATGGGATGGGGGTCGGGGAAGCGAACCGGAATCATCGTGCCGTCGGGCTTCGGCACCATGTCATTGGGATAGTAGCGCCGCACGAAGTGCCGGGTCCGGCGGACGCAGACCAGGTCCAGAATGTCGAAGAGCACATCCGGTCGCAGCTCATACGGGTCTTCATCGGTTGCCTGCTTGAACCGCTGCCTGAGTGACCGAATACCGCGGCTGGCGAAAGCCGCGTCGTGGCCAATGAAGTAGGTAAGCAGGTAGTACAGGTCCCAGAGGGAGTTGTTGACCGGCGTGGCGGAGAGCAGCACCAGGTCTTTCGCCGGCTGGCCCTGGAGCAGACGCTTGAGGGCCGCGGAGCGCTGCGCGTTCGGGTTGCGGAAGGCCTGCGCCTCATCAATCACGATCACCTGGTACTCGTTGGGCGGGTGGCGGAGATAGCTGCTGGCCGAGTTGCCCTGCGCTCCCAGCGCGCTTTCCCTGGCAAGCTGTTCATAGGAGATACTCTCGAACTGCAATTGGAACCGGTCGGCGAAGGCCGCCCAGGTGCCGTCTCGCAGCGCGGCCGGCGAGATCAGCAGCACCCGCTGCCGACGCTCCTGGATGGCCTGTCGCATCAGCTCTCCCGCCAGGAATGTCTTGCCCAGCCCCACGCCGTCGGCGATCAGCACGCCGTGGTACTGCGAGAGCACTCGCTGCGCCCGGAACAGCCCGTCGTTCTGGAAGGTAGCGAGCGGGATGGTGCCATCCGGCCTCGCCTCTTCCAGCAGCTCGTGCTGGTACAGCTCCCACAGGAAGCGGAGATAGATCAGGTAGGGCGGATACTCCAGGAAGCGCGCCTCATAGATAGAGGCAAGGTCATAGGGCGCGGCCTCGGCCCACAGGTCATCGAACCAGCGCTTGACCTGGGCAACAGGAGTCGGGTCGTAGCGGCCCAGGTTCAGCTCCAGGTTTGTGGTGAGGCCGGCGGCGGTGAAGTTGGAGGAGCCGGCGATCACGCCCTCGTCATCGGAGAAGATGAAGGCCTTGCCGTGGAGGAAGCGCCTCTCGTAACGCCTCACCTCCATGCGCCCGGACCTGAGGAAGTCGAGCAGCCGCTGGAGGGTGGCGTCCACTTCGGGGGTGAAGCCGAGCAGGTCGCGGTCATCCCGGAGGCCCTGGGCCAGGTCGCGCAAGGCGCGGTCCAGCAGCCAGGCGTCGTAGCGCTCGCCCCGCGGTTCATCGAGCTTCCGTTGCCGCCGGGCGCGGCGGTCCAGCGGCTCCGCGCCCAGGAGGAGGCGGACCTGACGCAGGTGCTCCAGCTCCTGGGCGATGGCGGCGAAGCCCTCGGGGTCGAAGTAGCCGGTGGCGATGGACAAGTCTATGGGTTCGCGCCGCGTCTCGCGCAGCCAGGCGAGGTGGCCTCGGAGGGCAAGGGCAAGGGTGTTGTCACCTCGGTTGTCTACGAACTCAGGTCTCATGCCTATCGCGCCGGTGCGCTTCGGTTCATCGCCTCACGGCGTCTATCAGGTTCTGGTCAATCA
>Ga0129301_1001494_pt1 | contig 11233 bp, 11 predicted proteins | sample ConPoolayeHmetaG_FD_94489 | JGI IMG/M metagenome (GOLD analysis project Ga0129301, IMG submission 94489) | Hot spring microbial mat communities from California, USA to study Microbial Dark Matter (Phase II) - Cone Pool mat layer H metaG ...
CGCTCTCGGATTGCCTCGGTATATTCTCGTATGCTTGTTCGTGTCATGTTGCCTCCTTACGGTAACAGTTTTTCTGAGGCAACCATACCACCTTCGGTAACAATAATTATAAGTCAATTCGTCCTATTGACAAAGAAGTCTATTTAGTTTAATCTATTTTTGAATCTGTGCATTACTGCACAGGAAAGCTTAACTCTTAAGCCAGAACTTTTTACTGAAGGAGGTGGAGCGGAAGAACATCTGAGAGCAAAATGAACAGGAAAAACTTAAGCTGTACCATGTCAAAGGAGGTAAAAAGTGAAATTGAAGGTAGTTTCTCTGCTATTTGCTTTGATGCTGATTACCTCAATGCTCCTCATGGCATGTGCCAAGCCGGCACCTGCTCCGGCTCCGGCGCCAGCACCAGCACCTGCTGGCAAAACCTATAACTGGCGCATGGCTCAGGGAATTGCTGACCCGGACAATATCCGTCCCCGCGCCGCTGACATGTTCATCAAGCTGGTCAAGGAGAAATCAGGTGGCAGAATCAATATCACCGGTTACTGGGGCGACCAGCTGGGCGACTGGACAGTCATGAATGAGCTGGTCTCCAAGGGCAGTCTGGAAATCTGCATGGAAGGCCGGTTCCCTGGACTTGACCAGAGACTAAATGCTGAATTCATGACCTCACTGTTCACTGACTGGGATAGCGCCGCCAAGGCATTCAAGGAACCGGGCGGCTGGTTGAATAAAATCCTGGCGCCGCTGGATGCCGGGGTCAACATGAAACTACTGGCGGTGCTCAACCCGGGTTTTGTCGGCGTGGGCATGAAGCAGGGCAAAGTGCCCAGTACTGCCAGTGTTGATGCCTGGTTTAAGGATGCCGGTAGCATCAAAATCCGCTGTGAACCGTCTAAGATAATGGAGAAATACTCTGAGGCTATGGGCTTCAAAGTCCAGGTCATTCCCTATTCCGAGCTATATACCGCCCTCCAGACCGGCGTGGTTGAAGGCTGGGTTGGCGGTGCATTATCAGACTCTTATATCTGGGCAGACATTCTCAAGCACTTCATTAATGTCCGCTGCCGTATTGACAATGAGAACCTTATGATTAACCTGCCGCTGTGGAACTCACTTGACAAGGCGGACCAGGATATACTCAGCTCTGCCGCCATAGAGGTCCAGAACTGGCAGTGGACTGAAGCCCAGCGCGAAGAAGCGAGCTGGGAAGAGAAAGCCAAAGCCGCCGGGATGCAGATAATCAATCCGCCCAAGGCTATCATGGATGAAATCGTCAAACGCGACCGCGAAAATGGATGGGTTTACGCTGAAACCCTCATCGGCAAAGACATTGTAGACCAGATTCGCGCCGCCGCGGCGGCCGCGGCAAAGTAAGTCCCGGCACGGGAGGGGTGGTTTCCACCCCTCCCTATCCCTATCGTAAAGCCCGGTTACTTTTGAAAAGAGGAATAGCTTGATGGGCAAATTCTGGGCTGTCGTCAGTAAATTCATCGGGCGTTTCTATGTCTGGTTCATATATATCAGCGTGGCTGGCTTGACACTGATGACCGCAATCCAGGTCTCACTGCGGTTTATTCCCGGCGTCAAACTTTACGGTACCGCTGAACTCATTACGCTGTCTGCCGTGTGGATGTACTTTCTCGGCATGGGCTATGTGTCTTACCGGAACAAGCATATTACCGCTGATGTGCTCTCCTGGCTTTTTCCAGAAGATAACCTTGTAGCCAAATGGCTGGGTCTGCTTGGCTCTTTTCTGGGGATAGTGGTCTGCATATTCTACGGTGTGCTTGCCTTTCAGTTCATTGTGCTGGTCGCCTCAATGGGACAGGTGACCACTGACATCGGCTATCCGCGGGTATTACAGGTAAGCAGTGTGGGCGTGGGCTTCCTGGTGATGAGCTTGTTCTCCGTTTTTCATTTTGCCAAGGAGGTGGCGGCACTCAGGCGCTTTCACCAGGAGAGGAGGACTCGGTGACCGTCCTGCTTCTGGTTGTCCTGGGCATTTTTGTTCTTATGATATTAAGAGTGCCGGTCGCCTTCGCTTTTGGCATTGGCGCCATGGCGATGATGTATTTTTATGATTTGGGTAGTGATTGGGTGATGATTCAATCCATCAGCCTGGTGACCAGCTTTCCGCTCCTTGCCATTCCGCTATACGTGTTTCTGGGGCAACTCATGGAAGTCAGCGGACTGGTGATGCGCATCATTGACTTCAGTGATGTTTTGTTGAGGCGGGTGAAAGGCGGTCTGGGATACGCGGTCATCCTGGGGAATGGCATCTTCGGCGCCATATCCGGCAGTGCCGGGGCGGCGCTGGTCACCTTTGGGACCATCGTGTTTCCGAAAATGAAGATGCAGGGCTACCGTGAAGGATATAGCGTGGCTTTAATTGCTTCCTCTGCCATGCTCTCCCTTTTCATCCCTCCCAGCATGGATATGATTATGTTTGGCTTCATGGCGCGGCTGAACATTGCCGCCTGTTTTCTGGCAACAGTGGGTCCCGGGCTCTTGCTGATGCTACTCTATTCTGCCATCAACTTCTTCATCACCCGTAATATGCCCCTGGTGGAGATGCCCAAACAATCTTTGCAGAAAACAATGAAGGACGTATGGTTTCAGGGAAAGCGCGCTTTCTTTGTGGTCGTAGTCATCCCGGTGATTATACTCGGGGGTATCTACGGCGGCATTTTCACGCCGACAGAGGCAGCGGCGGCGAGCGTGGTCGTCGCCATCGTGGTTGCTGTTCTCGTCCATCGCAGTCTGACATGGAAAGGCTTGCGCAAGGCGATGCTGGAGGCTGCTTACCTCACCGGCATGATTATCGCCGTTCTCTTTTTCCTGTTCGTCTTCGGGCGCGCTTTGCTCTGGGAAAACATCGTTCAGGGGCTGATAGCCTTTTTTACCGCGGCATCTGAAAGCATCTATGTCCAGCTTCTGATGCTGAACTTTGTGCTCATCCTCATGGGGATGATTATTGATGACAACTCCGCCTGTATCCTGGCAGGTATCCTGCTGGTGCCGGTGATGTCCCGGCTCGGCGTTAACCCTTACCACCTGGCGGGCATCGTCATGGCTAACCTGGGGTTGGGATTGCTTACGCCGCCCGTGGCACCGCTTCTGTATGCCGTGGCGGGAGTCACCGGTGTGCCGCTTAAAGTGTATTTAAGACACTCTGTAATTTTCATGCTGTTTGCCAATATTCCAGTTATCATCCTGACGACTTATATCCCCCAGGTAGCCACTTATCTGCCCAACCTGGTCTTCGGGACCGGGCTGGGGACATGGTAAACGGACTAATTGAAAAAGGAGATTCATCTCAATGGTAAATCAAATGAAGGTGGCGCAGTACGGGTGCGGTCCCATCGGTTGCAGTGTTGTGAGATATGCGGCACAGCGGCCGGACATCAAAATCGTAGCGGCAATTGACATTGACAGAAGCCTGGTGGGGAAGGACATCGGCGAGTATGCCGGGGCGGGCAGGAAGCTGGGGGTGAAAATCTCTGACCAGCCGGAGGCAGTGCTGGCAGAGACCAAGGCGGACGTGGTCTTTGTGACCACCTCTTCTTCCCTTAAGAAGACCTATCCTCAGCTTGAGACCTGCATTAAGGCGGGTGCCTGCGTGGTGTCAACCTGTGAAGAGCTGGCATATCCCTTATTGAAAGACCCCGAGCTCTCAGCGAAGATTGACAAACTGGCGAAGGCGCACCGGGTGGCGGTCCTGGGCACGGGAGTTAACCCCGGCTTTCTCATGGACAGCTGGCCCCTGTTCATGACCGGTGTCTGCCAGCAGGTGAAACAAATCAGGGCGGTCAGGATTCAGGACGCGTCCACGCGGCGCGGACCCTTCCAGAAGAAGATTGGCGCCGGCTGTACCATGGCAGAGTTCAAGCAGAAAGTGGCTGAGGGGAGCCTGCGGCACGTGGGTCTGGCGGAGTCCATTGGCATGATTGCGGAAGGTCTGGGCTGGGAGCTTGACGATATCACGGAAAGCATAGAGCCCATCATTGCCACAAAAGCAGTGAAGACTCAGTTCGTCACGGTCAAGCCGGGACAGGCGGCAGGGGTGAGGCAGGTGGGGAAGGGACTCAAAGGTGGCAAGGCGCTCATTACTCTGGAGTTTGAAGCCTCAGTGGGAGCCAAAGAGTCTTTTGACGCCGTCTATATTAAAGGTACCCCTGATATGGAAGTGGTCATCAAGGGCGGCACCCATGGGGACATTGCTACGGCGGCGATCGTGGTCAATTCTGCCCCACGGATAATACATGCTCCGCCGGGGCTTATCACCATGAAAGATATGCCCATCGTAACTGCGGTGGGCGAAAAGTGATACAATTAATAAATGAATAAGGAGAAAGCAAATGCAACAGAAAGTTTTAGCCAGAGAAAATCTTGTAGATAGGTATGTAAAGGCGCATCCGGGAGCAAAGAAGTGGCACGAGCGCGCGGTCACCATTTTCGCCGGCAACGGCGCAACCCACTCCGCGCGTATTCTAGACCCTTTCCGACCTTACATCACCCACGCCAAGGGCTCGCGCAAATGGGATATAGACGGCCATGAGTATATTGACTACTGCATGGGACACGGAGGACTCATCCTGGGTCACAGCCACCCGGCGGTGGTGAAAGCAGTGCAGGAGCAGGCGGCGAAGGGTCTTCACTACGGAGAAAACAGCCAACTTGAGGTGGAGTGGGCAGAGCTAATCATGAAGATGATGCCGGTGGCGGAGCGGGTTGAGTTCTGCGCCTGCGGGCAGGAAGCCAATCTTCTGGCGGTCATCCTGTCACGCGTCTATACCGGCAGGACCAAGATTCTGCGCTTTGAGAACAATTACCATGGTTGGGGTGGTGAGGTGGGACCGAACGATGCGGCGGGCATCTACCAGCCGGCGGTGACCATCCTGCCCATGAATGACATAGAGAAGGTGGAAAAAGCTTTAGCTACCAGAGAGTATGCTATCTGCTTTGTGGAAGGTGGCGGCGCGTCCATGGCGGGTCAAATTCCCTGGGACTGGAACTGCGTGCGTGAGATGGCGGCCCTCTGCAAGAAGTACGGGACAGTTTTCAATATAGACGAGGTGGTCACCGGCTTCCGCGAGTCCCGCGGCGGCTGGCAGGAAGTCCTGGGCGTTCAGCCGGATATGACCACACTGGGCAAATGCGTCAGCGGCGGCATACCGTCCGGTGTGGTGGTGGGACGGGCGGACATCATGGATGCGTTTAACCCCAAGCGTCCGCTTAATCAGCGTGTCGTTCATCATGGCACCTGGAATGCTAACCCTCTGCAGAGCGCCGCTGGCGTTGCCGCCTGCAAGGAGTACCTGAGCGGTGAACCGCAGAAGAGAGCCCTTGAGATGGCGACTTATCTCAGAGATAAGGGCAACGCGGTGCTCAAAGAGAAAGGCATCAGCGGGCGGCTTTACGGTCGCACCATTGTGCATCTGTATCTTGGTCCTATTGACTACGAACCGCAGGAGATTTATCTGCCCCCAACGAAAGACATCAAGAAAATCCTGAACCCCGCTAGCTCAGCCATCAAATTGAAGCTCTGCCTCGCCCTGCTCCAGCGCGGCGTGGCAACGATGGGTGGCAGGTTCTTTGTGATGACGGCGGCGCATAGCAAAGCGGATATTGACCAGACTATGGAAGCATTCAGCGGCGCTCTTGATGACTTGCTGGCGGAAGGAATCCTGAAGAAGTAGGGAAAAACGCTTGCCTTAGTGAGGGCTCTGGCATCAAATACCGGAGCCCTCTTATTTATTCCATTATTCCAAATAGAGTTTGTTTTGGGGCTTCTTACTTTTTGCTGGCTTTGGTCGCCTTGGCTTTGGTCGCTCCGGCGGCTTTCTTCCTGGGTTTCATCGGCTTGCCACAGCAGATGATATCGCAGACGTCAACACAGCCGCAGGTTTCATCCACAGTCACCGCCAGTCCGCACACTCCGCAAACGTAAGCGTCACCCTTAGCGATTTTTTGCGTGGCGGCTTTCTTTGTAGCTACCGCTGATTTCTTCGGCACCATCTTCATGCACCTCCTCTATTTCCATTGAAGCACATTTCTGCGGGATTGACAAGACATAATAAAAAGTATGGCGGGAGTGTTTACTGAGTTCGGGGGGAGAATCTTTGGTGAAAGGATGATATAATAGAAACAGTGTGTTCTTGAAGGGAGGGGCAGTGAATCCAAAGGCTTTGCATAAAATAAGCTACGGAGTTTATGTCATCACCTCGCGCAAGGGTGATAGGCTGAACGGGCAGATTGCCAATACCGTGTTTCAAATCACGTCTGAGCCGCCGACAATTGCCGTAAGCATCAATAAGAAGAATCTGACCTGGGAGTATATTAAAGCCAGCCGGGTCTTTGCTGTCTCCATGCTGTGCGAAGATACGCCGCTCTCATTTATCGGGCACTTTGGCTTCAAGTCCGGGAGGGATGTGGATAAACTCCAGGGCATCAATTATATCATTGGTGAAACGCAGGCGCCGGTGGTCATGGATAACGCCATCGCCTATCTTGAAGCGAAAGTGGTCAATGAGATTGATGTGGGCACGCATACCATATTCATCGGGGAAGTGGTGGCGGGCGATGTGCTGATGGAAAAAGCCTGCATGACGTATGAATATTATCATCAGGTAAAGCGCGGCACCACTCCTAAAACAGCCCCGAGCTATACTGCCGAAAAGAAGGAGGAAAAACCAAAAATGGCGAAATACCAGTGCTCTGTGTGCGGCTGGGTCTATGACCCGGCGGTGGGTGACCCGGATGGCAATATCAAGCCGGGCATCCCGTTTGAGCAACTGCCAGACACGTGGGTCTGTCCGGTCTGCGGCGCGGAAAAGGACAAATTTCAGAAGATTGAATAGGAGGAGAAGCGCGTATGGCGGTTGAACTGGCTAAAGGCGTCTATTGGGTCGGTGTGGTGGACTGGGCATTGCGGAAATTCCACGGGCATGAACTGTCCACGCACCGCGGCTCAACGTATAACTCTTACCTCATATTAGACAAGAAGACGGTGCTGGTGGACACGGTGTGGGCACCGTTCCAGGAACAGTTCATTGAGAATATCCGGCAGGTGATTGACCCGGCAAAGATTGACATCGTGGTGGCAAACCATGCTGAAGTTGACCATTCCGGGAGTCTGCCGGCGGTTCTGCGCCATGCTCCCAATGCCAAGGTAGTGGTCTCCCAGCGGGGGATGGACAGCATCCCCGGTCACTATCACGAGAAATGGGACTTTCAGCCGGTGAAGACTGGTGATAAGATAAATATCGGCACCGGCGACCTCATCTTCATTGAGGAGACCATGCTTCACTGGCCGGATAACATGGGGACTTACCTGACCGGCAAAAATATCCTGATGTCCAGTGACGCCTTCGGTCAGCACTATGCCACCGCCTTCAGGTTCAATGATGAAGTAAACCAGGAAGAGCTTTACCAGGAAGCACTGAAGTATTATGCCAATATTATCACGCCTTTCAGCGCCATAGTGCTGAAGAAGATTGAGGAAGTCTTAGCACTCAATCTGCCCATTGACATCATCGCTCCGGCGCACGGCGTTATCTGGCGCAAAGACCCCCTCCAGATAGTGAAGAAATACCAGGAGTGGGCATCTCAGAAGCCGGAGAAAAGCGCCGTTATCCTCTATGACACGATGTGGCATGCCACCCAGCACATGGCGGAGGCAATCGGAGAAGGGCTGGCGGCAGAGGGTGTCCCATATAAGCTGTTTCACATGGCAGTCTCTGACCACAATGACGTCGTCGTTGAAATCTTCAAATCAAAGGCGGTCATCATCGGCTCCCCAACCCACAACCAGGGGCTTCTCCCCAGCATCACCCCTATTCTTGAAGATTTGAAGGGGATGAAGTTTCAGAACAAAATCGGCGCGGCGTTCGGCTCGTATGGCTGGAGCGGAGAATCAGTTAAGCTGATTGAGGAACATTTGACCAAATGCAAGATTCCGCTGGCGGCGGAGGGCGTCCGCGCCAAGTGGCAACCCGGCGCTGATGACCTGGCTAAGTGCCGTGAGCTGGGGCAGAAGGTGGGCAGGGCGGTAAAGGCAGGATAGCGCCGTTTGGTCGCTAGGGAGTTCTAGGTATCGTCCTATTTGGTGGAGCTGAGGTATCTCAATAGGTAGTACTACCAGGGACTTTGATTTGATTTTCACTCTTTGAGATGAAGACAAAGGTGGTTCAATTACTCGTTAATTCCGTCGTCTGGGATACGGAACACGCGCCATGTAGTTCCATCCCAACGGAGACCTTTGTAACTATGCATCGTCGAGACAAGCCAAACTCCTGTAACTGGCTGCGGTAAATCTGGTCGCCGTCCGGGACTATTCGTCATTTCCCCCATCAAATAATACGCTACCGGCCATGGTGCGCCGTAAAGTTCGACCCAAATAAACATATGGCAGATATTTAGGCCAGATTCCTTTAATTTCAACAGTTTATTTTTGCAGCGGTCACATCTCAGGAATTCGCCTATCCATTGCGGGACTTGCGTCCCTTGTTCACTGACAGGTCCACCTTGTCCAGGAAGAGTATAATGAACCTTGCCTGTCCCATCCTTGCGAACACAAGAAGCAAAATTGATACCCTGAGAAGAAAGATAGCCAAACCAACCTGGCTAATGTATCTGTAAACTACTATCTACCCTGATAAGATAACGGTTTTGGCTTTCGAGCATTTTGAGTATTTGTGGTATATTCTGTTTAAATTCTCTAATTTGGGTTTCAACAGCAATCTCAATAACCCAATCGCCCTGAATTGAGGAAAACTGCAGTGGCCCTTTGGCCGGGCCGATATTCCATGTCTTAGTGAATTCCTCATTTACCGCTCCGGTCACTTCTATGGCAATTTCGGGTTTCTCGCTCGAGCCAACGCGGAGGTCGTACATTTTTGGTTTAGTTCCGTCATCGTTGATTTCTACATTCTTCTTTAGCTCATTTTGAATGATTTTCTTCGCTTGTTCCAGTCTTATTTCCTCTTTATTGCCCATTTACATTTCCCTGTACGATTATTTAGTAGTATTCTTTATAAGTCCGGATATGCCTGCATGATAATCTGCTGTATGTAGTGCTGTCAAAAAAAGGGGATAAAAACGTGAAAACCGTCTCATATAATAATTAAGGATGAGGTACCACCTATTGATACCTTTGGTCGGTTCTACTGAAGCTAAATGGAGCCGAGGGGATTCGAACCCCTTACCTCTTGAATGCAAATCAAGCGTTCTCCCGAGTGAACTACGGCCCCAAGCACTGAAAATTATAGCACATCTTGTTTTTTCTTTTCATGTTCCTTGTCAGTCCACCGCTATTGTTGCTATACTAGAGGCGTTAATCTCATGGTAACCGCAGTTGAATTTGAGACCATCATCGGGCTGGAAGTCCATGCCCAGCTCCTGACCAAGAGCAAGATGTACTGCTCATGCAGTGCGGACTATGCCGCCGCGCCGCCCAATACCCACGTCTGCCCGGTGTGCCTGGGGATGCCCGGCGTGCTTCCCGTCATCAATAAGCGAGCGGTGGAGTATACCATGATGACCGCACTCGCGCTCAATTGCACCATCTCAGACTATACCAAGTTTGACCGCAAGAACTATCCCTATCCCGACCTGATGAAAGGCTACCAGATTTCCCAGTATGACGCGCCAATCGGGCGCAAAGGCTGGATGGAGATTGAAGTTGACGGCAAGAGGAAGAGGGTCGGCATCACCCGCGTCCACCTTGAGGAGGACGTCTCCAAGCTATTGCACCGTGAATCGCCCGAGGGGGAGGCATACAGCCTCGTGGATGTGAACCGTTCCGGCGTGCCGCTGATGGAGATTGTGGGCGAACCTGACCTGCGCTCCCCGGAGGAAGCGCGCCAGTATTTGATTAAACTGCGCAGTATCCTGCGCTACCTGGGTGTCTCCACGGGCAATATGGAGGAGGGGAGCTTCCGCTGTGATGCCAATATCAGCATCAAGCCGGTGGACAGCAAGGAGTTCATGCCCAAGGTGGAAGTCAAAAACATGAACAGCTTCAGGGCGGTCTATCTGGCATTGGAGTATGAGGCGGAGCGCCAGAGAAAAGCGGTCGCCGAGGGAAAAAGGCTCATCCAGGAGACGCGGGGGTGGGTGGAGGACAAGGGGAAGACGGTTTCCCAGCGCAGTAAAGAGTATGCCCATGACTATCGCTACTTTCCTGAGCCGGACCTGCCGCCGCTGGTCATCAGCCGGGAATGGGTGGAAGAAGTAAGAGCTAAATTGCCTGAACTGCCGGAAGCCCGCCGCGACAGGTTCATTTCCGAGTATGGGCTTCCTGCCTATGACGCGAACTTGCTCACAAATGTCAAAGAGCTGGCGGACTACTTTGAAGCCATGCATAAGGCAGATGCCACTATTGCCCCCAAAGACCTCAGCAACTGGTTGCTCGGCCCAGCCAGCGGCATCATGAACGCTAATGCCATTGATATTACCCAGTTCAGCCTGAAAATCAGCCCGCAAAAGTTTGTTCATCTGCTCAGCCTGCGGGCAAAGGGGACCATTAACGATGCTACTGCCAAGGCGGTGCTGGAGGAAATGTTCCAGACAGGTAAAGACGCTGATGAAATCATCGCGCGGAAAGGGCTGAGCCAGATAAGCGATGCGAGCGCAATTGAGGAAGCGGTGGCGCAGGTGATTGCCGCCAACCCGAAAGCGGTGGCGGATTTCAAAGCAGGCAAAGAGCAGGCAGTCAAGTTCCTTGTCGGGCAGGTGATGCGTCTCACCAAGGGCCGCGCCAATCCCGGCATGGTGAATGATGTGCTGACTAAAAAGTTAAAAAGCTAAAGAGAGAGGGATATACGATGCAGATTTACTTCAGTATTGCGCAGATTATCATTGCGCTGGCGTTAATTCTTGCCGTTCTGCTTCAGGTGCGCGGCGGCGGGCTGGGTGGCATCTTCGGTCAGCCGGACGCCGTGTTCCGCACGAGGCGGGGCTTGGAGAAGACCCTTTTCCAGTTGACAATCGCCCTGGCAGTCATTTTCATCATCCTTTCTATAATTTCCGTGCGGATGAGTGCATAGCCAACTACCTTGGTGTGGCACACCTTTTTGCCGCTAAAAGCCCCGTCCTTTGGCGCTGGAAGGTACGTATTGCGTCAATAGAAACTGTTACCGAAAGGGTCTTAGCTGCCTCATAAATCATGTTACTAACACCTTTTGGGTCATAGCTTTCCTCTGTTCATGAGCAGGAAGTACCGCTAGTTTCC
>Ga0129301_1001496_pt1 | contig 11231 bp, 8 predicted proteins | sample ConPoolayeHmetaG_FD_94489 | JGI IMG/M metagenome (GOLD analysis project Ga0129301, IMG submission 94489) | Hot spring microbial mat communities from California, USA to study Microbial Dark Matter (Phase II) - Cone Pool mat layer H metaG ...
GAGGTCGAGGGCTCAGACCTCGCGGTGGCCCTCAAGGCCGCCTCGGAGGAGGTGAAGCAGGCCGTCTTCGACAACCTCTCCGAGAACGCCGCCGCGGCCCTGAAGGAGGAGCTCGAGCTCCTCGGCCCGGTGCGCCGCCGCGATGTACTCGCCGCCCAGGAGAAGGTCGTGATGGCCGTCCGCGCGCTCGCCGCCGAGGGCAAGATCCTCATCCGCAAACAGGACGAGGAAGACCTCATCGCCTGAGCGCGCCTCAGCCGCTCTCCCCAAGGTGGCAGGCCGCCAGGTGGCCTGGGGCCAGGTCCCGGACCTCAGACGACCGCGACACTCTTGGTTCTGCCTACCAGCGCGGGGTCGAACGCGTCGCCGAAGCGTTCCCTGAAGATGCGGTAGTAGTAGAGGTCCTCTTTGCCCGCGAGCTCGGTGCCATCAGGGAGCCGACGGCTGCGCGAGAACTCCGCGTCGGAGATCACCTGGTCCGCGTGGGCGGCCATCAGGTCCCCGACCCCCGCGCCTTCCCAGAACTTCGCCTTCGTGCGGGTGACGACCTTGTCGGGCAGCAGCCCCTCCATGGCGCGGCGCAGGATCCACTTCTCCACGGGCTGTGCAGCCCGGGAGCCCGTGTAGAGTTTCATCTCCACCGGAATGCGTAGCGCTAAGGCCACCACCTCTCGGTCCAGGAAGCCCGTCCGCGCGACGAGCCCGTGGCTCGCCGAGCACCTGTCCACCCGCTGGAGCGCCGTGTTGTGGAGCCGGCGGGTGATATCCACCAGCTCATCTGGCAGCTCCTCGGGCTCGAGTTGCTTGAGGTAGGAGTAGCCGGCGAAGAGCTCATCGCCGCCCTCGCCGGAGAGCACCGCCGGGACGTACTCGGCAGCCATCCGGCCCACAAGGTAGTTCATCACGCTCGAGCGCACGAGCAAGCGGTCGAAGGACTCCAGGTGGTAGAGGACCTCGGGGAGCGCGGCGAGCATGTCCTCGAGGCTCACCAGCAGCACGTGGTGCTCGGCGCCGATGTGATCGGCGACGGCCTGCGCGTACTCGAGGTCGGGCGCGCCCTCGACGCCCACCGCGAAGGTGTGCAGCCGGCCGTTGCGCCGGGCGGCGAGCGCGGCCATGGTGGCGGAGTCGAGCCCGCCAGACAGCCAGGCCCCGGTCTCCCCGGCGCCGGTCCGCTTGGCAACGGAGGCCTCGAGTCGCGCGCGCAGCTCTTGGGCGATCTGCTCCTCGGGCAGATCGAGGGCAGCGTGCTTCTCGATCGTGTCATACCTGACCAGGCCGGCTTCCGGGTGGTAGTAGTGCCCGGGTGGGAACTCGGCCAGCTCGCTGGCTGGCGAGCCGGGCCACTCGAGGAGCGCCTTGAGCTCGGAGGCGAAGCAGCGCCGTCCCTGGTGCACGCCGTGGTACAGGGGTGACTTGCCGAGTACATCGCGGGCCAGGAACAGCCCCTCCGGCCCCGCGATGGCGAGCGCGAAGGGCCCGTCGAGCTCCCGCACGAAGCCGGGGCCCCGGGCGCGGTAGGCCGCGGCGAGGGCCGCTAGCGGGGTCTCGGCGTCAGGGGCGAGCTCCTGCCAGTTGTGCACCTCGCCGTCGAGCACCACCCCGGTGCGGCCGATGCCCTGCGCGTAGAGCTCCTGGGCGGCCGGCCAGACCTCGCCGACGGTGGCTCCTTGGGGGCTGTGGACGAGTCTGCCCGCCCCTCCGCGGTGCTCGATCTTGTCCAGGGCCGCGCCGACCTGTTGGTCGTGGTCAGGGGCGGCTATGCCAACGATACCAGCCATGCAGCATCGCTCCTTAGCTCGCGGACCCGCGGCGACTGACGGCCGGCGCGGGGCCAGGTCTTGCTGAAGACACGCGAGAGGGGCTCACGGAGCGCCCGAGCGGCCCCCGCCGAGCAGACGCTTCGATGGACAGCGGGACGGAGATCGCGCCGCTCCCGCCTCAAGCCTTCGACAGAGGGACGACAGAGGTGGTTGCCTCGGTGAGCCCCACCGACCAGCGTGCGCGGTCGGGTTCCCTCGCTGTTCAACACACTCTGTCCGTAGTATACCAGAGAAGCGACGCGCGGGTCAAACCGTACGGGGAGCGCGATGTGTGAACCGAGCACCAGCGTGGGTGTGGCGCGCGACCTGGCTCATGATTGTCATCCAATAGAGCGCTCGTTAGTCTTGCATGTGGAACATCCTTCGTTCGGTTGAATGCACAAGATGGTGAGCGGGGAGAAGCGTCGCTGAGGCGCCTCCGTGAGGGAGTCCCCTGATCGCGGCTTGTCAAGCGGTGGCCGTGAAGCCAATGGCGCTTCTGGGGGGTCGGACCGAACCGCAGAGGCGCGCAGACGCAGCGGCGCGGTCTCGGAACCTGAGGACCCGCAGCAACCGAACCTGCGCCAGCAGGAGAGGCCAGAGGAGGGCGGCGGGGCAGGGAGAACCCGTGTCCTGGCCGCGACTGGTGGTTGAGCGGGGAGGGGAGCCAGTGCCCGCGGCAGCTGAGTTTTCGCAGTCGGTGCCGGTTCTGGATGCCTACGACGTTGCCGAGCTGGCTGGCCGCGCCGCCGGCGCCCTCGGCACACCGTAGAGGAGACGCGCATGGGGAGGCCTCTGTTCGGTCTGACTACGGGCGCCCAAGACGCGGTGGCCCGCGCGGGACCCTTTGGGGTGGACTTCGTGGACCTGCACTTCGGGGGGCAGTCGGACCTGCTGCCCCCGGCCCTGGACGCGTGCGAGGGGGCGGGGCTGCGATACGTGCTGAACTTCGAGCGAGCGCCCATCGGATGGACGCCGCCGGCGGAGCTGAAGGAGCGGCTGGAGGGACGCCCATGGTTCCTGGGCTTCATGCTCGACGAGGCCGACCACATGCAGCTCAACGCCCACTGGCCGGTGGTGGACTACTACGGATACGAGGACGAGCACTTCCTGACCGAGACCGAGGGGATGGACCTGATCTCGGCACAGCGAGCGGTGCTGTCCGCCCTGCGGAGTCGGCGCGAGGCCTGCACGGTCGGAGGCAAAGCGCCCGCGGTGGAGTTTCTGTTCCCCGTGATGATGCACACCGCAGCGCGGGCGGGGCTGAACGTGAGCCCGAAGATCCTGAAGGAGACCTGCGGGCCGGCGATGCTGGCGGTGGCGATGGGCGCGGCGCGCCAGTACGGCGTGGACCTCTGGGTGGATGTGGACTACTGGTGGCACAACGAGGCGATCGGGCACTCGGCGGAGCGGTTCCGCTCGGCCCTGCTGCTCGCCTACTGGTCTGGCGCCAGCCAGATCTACGTCGAGGGCGGCGCCCGCTGGGCGCGGGGCCATCCGGTGGGGGACGCCATCGAGGCGGCCTACGCGGACTTCATCCGCGACTGCGTGCCGGCCCACCCGCGCCCCTTCACCTGGCGCGACCTGCGGCCGCGCACGGCCATCGTCCGCTTCGACGACACCTGCTTCGACGTGCGCCAGCGCTACCTGGGCGAGTTCCCCGGGCCGCTGTACGGGCATGTGCCGGCGGAGGAGGAGAACGCGGAGTGGCTGAGCATCTGGAGCCTGCTCTCCCATGGGTTCGTGCGCACCGATTCACTGTCCCACCAGTGGGAGGCGCGGCGCTTCGGCGGCCGCACCCTCTTCGTGCCCCTGGACAACGTGGTCGTCTACGACGATGAGGTGGGCTACGAGACGCTAGAGGGGCTGCGGCTGATCTTCCTGACAGGGGTGAAGGTAAGCGAGGCCACGCTGCAGGCGGTGGGCCGGCGGGTGCGGGAGGGCGCGCTGTGCGTGCTCCCGCCGCGGCTGGCGCCGGCGGAGTCGGGGCTGCGGCAGGTGCGGGAGATCACGCGGGTGGCCGACGGCGCCGGGGCCTGGCTGGCGGTGCCGGAGTTCTATCGGCTGCACTACGAGTGCTTCTGCGGCGGGCCGGTGACGGCCGAGCTGCGGCAGGCGCTGGCCGGGCTGGTCGGCGACGGCGACCACCTGGTGTACGACTTCGGCGAATGGGAGGTTCGGATCGGGCAGCAAGGTGGCGACTATCCGCGGCACGAGATTATGACCTGGCGGGTGCCGCTCACGCAGGCGGGCGCAAACCCCGACGTGCTCGAGGTCGAGGTCGTGCGAAAGGGGCGGTGAAGGAAGGTTCGATGATGGTTGAGGCGACGGTGCCGCAGTATCACGTGTGCGACCTCGTCCTTGAGGGCCCGACGGGGCGCGCGAATCCGTTCCTCGTCACGCTCGAGGCGGAGCTGACGCACGAGTCGGGAGCGCGCCTCGGATCGGTGCCGGGCTTCTACGACGGGGAGGGCCGGTGGGTGATCCGCGTCTCGCCTCCGCGGGAGGGCGAGTGGCGGGGCAGGACGACGTCCGACGAGCCGGCCCTCGATCGGGTGGAGCTGCGCTTGCGCTGCACGCCCAACGACGACGCTGGGGTGCACGGGACGCTTGGGCTCGACCCCGCGCACCCTCGGCGGTTCGCTTTCGCGGACGGGACGCCGTTCGTGCCGTTGGGCTTCGAGTGCGACTGGCTGTTCGCGGTACAGCAGGCGGACCCGGCGCGCTTTCGGCAACTCGTGGACCTGCTGGCCGAGCGGGGGTTCAACTACCTGGTGACGAACGTGTACGCGCACACCGGCTTCGCCGAACCGACGCCGGGCTGGCTGTTCGCGCCGCCCGCGCGCTACGTTTTCGAGGGCAGCAACGAGGAGCCGGACCACACGCGCCTGAACGTCGGCTTCTTCCAGGGCCTCGATGAGGTAATGCGCCATCTCCAGAGCCGGGGGATGGTCGTACACCTGATGCTGCAGGTGCAGAACAAGCGCGTGAACTGGCCCCCGCGGCGCTCAGCGGAGGACGACCGCTACTGGCGCTACGTGGTCGCGCGCTACCAGGCGTTCGGGAACCTGGTGTGGGATGTGGGCAAGGAGAGCTACCATCTGGCGCGGGAGACCGGCGGGCACGAGTACACGCTCGACCGCATGGCGCTGATCCGCCGCTCGGACGCCCACGGGCACCTGGTCACGGTGCACGACCCGGAGGCGGACTCGGCGGGCCGGGAGTCGCCGCCGGACGAGGCGGCGGACTTCGTGTCCGATCAGGTGCACCTGGGCGACGTCGGCGAGTACAACCGGGAGGCGGTCCGCCGCTGGCGCGGCCGGGCGCGGCCGTACATGAACATCGAGTACGGCTACGAGGAGGGCGCGGAGCCGATTCGAACGTACCGGAGCGGTACGACGCGACCCTGGCCAACGATCCTGGTGTGGACGTACGCGATCTACCTTGGCGGTGGATACCCCTGTTACTACTACACGAACGCAGCCTGGGACCTCGTGAAATGGGAGCCGGAGCCGCCGGGCTGGCGGCGCTACCGGTATCTCGCCGACCTGCTGGCTTCCCTCGACATCAACGCCATGAGCCCGGACAACGAGCTGGTGCGGCGCGGCTTCTGCCTGGCGGAGCCGGGCCGGCAGTATCTGGTCTTCCTGCCCGAGGGCGGCGACACGGCGCTCGACCTTACCGACCTGGGAGCGGCGGAGGCCGATTGCCTCTGGCTGGACGTATACACGGGTGACGAAGCGAGGACGACGGTGGCCGGCGGAGACTTCGCGACGCCACTTGAGAACCCGCTGCCGGAGCGGGCCGACCCCTGCGCGGTGGTGGTTAGGCGGGCGGAAGGGGCGGGGGCGTGAGGGCGTTCTTCGCGGCGACGTTTTGCGCGCTGGCGGCGCTGTCGGGGATCGCGTGGCTGATCCGGCCGGCGCCGGGGCGGGAGGGGGCGACCCCGCTGGTGTGGGTCAGCGACGACAACCCGGCGAGGCGGGAGCAGATCGCGTTGTTCAACGAGCTGCACCCGCAGTATGACATGAGGCTGGACCCCACCGCGGGAATGGAGAAGGTGATCTTGCAGTGCCTGGCGGGGGTGGGGCCGGATGTGTTCGACTGCTTCAACCCGTGGCAGCTCGACGCGTTCGTCCGCTCGGGGGTGGCGTGGGATGTGACGGAGGAGCTGGCGAAGCGGGGCGTGAACGTGGAGGAGGAGGTGTGGCCGGCGATCCTGCCCACGGCGATGCGGGAGGGCCGCGTCTATGGTTTCCCGGCGAATGTGGCGGTGGACGCGCTGTGGATCAACAAGGACCTCTTCGACGCCGCGGGCGAGCCCTACCCCGAGGGGCCGTGGACGTGGGAGGAGTTCCTGCCCGTGGCGAAGCGGCTGACGCTGCGGGACGAGCGGGGCCGGCCCAAGCAGTTCGGCTTTTTGTGCGACTGGTGGCAGTGGCCGCAGTTCATCATGCAGTGGGGCGGGAATGTCTACACGCCGGACGGGACGCGCTGCATCATTGACGGCCCGGAGGCGATCGGCGCGATCCAGTTCCTTCACGATCTGATGTACAAGCACCGGGTGATGCCCACGCCGGTGGACGAGGCGGTGATGGCCACCCAGGGCGGCTGGGGATCGGGGACGATCACCCACTTCGGCGCGGGCCGGGGCGCGATGGCGCTGGGGGGCCGCTGGTGGCTGTGCACACTGCGGGACTACGAGGGGCTGAACCTGGGGGTGGTGGAGTGCCCGCATGCAAAGCGGCGGGTCTTCCGAGCCTACGGCCGCGCGACCATCGTCAACGCGCACAGCCCCCGGCGCGAGCAGGCGCTTGACTTTCTGCTCTACCAGGCCGGCAAGGAGTACAACGACCTCATCAACCGGCAGGCGGACGCGGTGTCGGCGGTGATCCGCTACACCTATACCCCCGAGTTCCTCCACAACCCCGACCACCCCGAGGAGGACTACAACGAGGTGTGGCGGGAAGTCATCAAGTACGCCCAGACGGATGACACCAGCCCCTTCATCAACGGGCAGACCGCCTCCCGCATCATCGAGCGGCAGCTCGACCTGGTGAAGAACGACCAGAAGCCGGTGGCCCAGGCCATGCGCGACGCGGCCCGGGAGGTGAATGAGGCGATCGCCAAGACCCTGGAGATGGATCCGGAGCTGCGGGCCCGCTACCGCGAGCTCACCGGGAGAGACCGGCCGTGATGAAGGCGCGGCGCCACGAGCTCAGGGCGGCGGTCGGCTTCCTGCTGCCCAACCTGCTGGGATTCCTGGTGTTCACCGCGGGGCCGGTGCTCTTCTCCCTCGCGCTCAGCTTCTCGAACTGGCACCTTCACCGCACCATCCCGTTCCACTGGATTCGGTTCGGCAACTTCGTGGAGCTGGCGCGGGATCGGGAGTTCTGGCTCTACTCCATCAACACCGTCTACCTGATGCTCGGTATGCCGGTGGCAATCGCTGGTTCGCTGTTGCTGGCGATACTACTGAGCCAGCGGCTGCGAGGGATCGTCGTATATCGGACGCTGTTCTACCTGCCCACTTTCACCAGCGGCGTGGCGCTAATGCTGCTGTGGAAGGCGCTGTACAACCCCGAGTTCGGGGCCTTCAACGTAGTCATCAACTGGGTGCTCGACGCGCTCCGGGTGGAGGCGGTGGTGCGCGCGCTGGGGGGCGCCGGGGTGAGCGCGCCGGCGTGGCTGCTCTCCACCAAGAACCTGCTCGGGCTGGAGGTGGAGCGGGTGGGGACGGCGGCCGGTCAGTGGGGGCTGGGGGCGCGGGACGCGCTGATCATCATGGGGGTCTGGATCGCCATCGGCGGCAACAACATGCTGCTCTACCTGGCCGGAATCAGCAACATCCCGACCGAGCTCGTGGAGGCCGCCCAGCTCGACGGCGCGGGCCGCTGGGCGGTATTCCGGAACGTGACCTGGCCGCAGCTCGCGCCCACGACCTTCTTCATCGTGGTGATGAGCTTCATCGGCGGGCTGCAGGGCGGCTTCGAGCAGGCCCGGGTGATGACGCAGGGCGGCCCCGCGGGGACGACGACGACCCTCGCCTACTACATCTACACGAAGGCCTTCGAGGAGTTCCAGATCGGCTATGCGGCCGCGCTGTCCTGGGTGCTCTTCACAGGCATCTTCATCATCACCATGCTGAACTGGAAGCTGGGCGGGAAGGAGCTGAGCTATTGAGCCGGGCGGCCCGAGCTGAGAGCGGCGGGTGGTGGCGCCGCCGCGGCCGGCCGGCCGCGAGCCACGCCGCGCTGGGGATTATGGCGGCGACGATGCTCGTGCCCTTCACCTGGATGGTGCTCACGAGCCTCAAGCCGCTCCAGGAGGTGGAGCAGCTCAACCCCCTGCCCTCCGTGTGGCGCTTCGACAACTACCTGCGCGTCTTCGAGCAGGTCCCCTTCGGGCGCTACTACTTCAACAGCCTGTTCGTCGCCTCGTGGGTCACCTTCCTGCAGTGCCTGACCAGCGCCATGGCGGCCTTCGCGTTCGCCCGGCTACGCTGGCCGGGGCGGGACATCGTGTTCCGGCTCTACCTCGCCACACTCATGGTGCCCGGCGTGGTGGTCATGATCCCCAACTACGCGCTGTTGGTGAGGCTGCGCCTCCTCGACAGCTACCTGGGCCTGATCGTGCCGGCCTCCTTCAGCGCCTTCGGGACCTTCCTACTCCGGCAGTTCATGCTCACCATCCCGCCGGCCCTCGACGAGGCGGCCGAGATGGATGGCGCGACCCCCTGGCAGACCTTCTGGGATGTGGTCATGCCGTTGTGCCGCGCTGGGCTGGTGACGCTGGCCATCTTCACCTTCCTGGGCAACTACGGCGCCTTCTTCTGGCCCCTCGTCGTCATCCAGAGCGAGCACCTGCGCACCCTACCCATCGGCATGCTCTTCTTCGATACGGTCTACGGGCGGCAGACGAACCTCATCATGGCCGCCAGCGTGATGAACATCGTGCCGCTCATCATCCTCTTCATCGCCGCCCAGCGCCACATCGTCCGAGGGGTGCAGCTCGGCGCGGTGAAGGGCTGAGGGCGGCGGCGCGCGCTCAGCGCAGCTCGGCGGAGGCCTCGTGGGCGCCGATGTCGGGCGCGCCGTGGGGGGCAGGGTTGCCCCAGAAGTCACGCCCGCCCAGGTCGGGCAGCTCCTTGCCGGCGCCGATGCAGGGTGAGCCTGGGCGAAGCTTGTAGCCTCCCAGCGAGTCGAGCCCCTCGCCCCCGCTGCCGGGGTTGACCAGCATGGGGTCGGCGGTGATGGCGTTCGGGTCATCGGGCGGGTCCTCGTGCCGGCCGTAGAAGACGTTGTTCGCGAAGACGTTGCCCTCGCTCTGGCCCCAGCGGTAGCTCACCTTCCCGTCCACGTAGAAGATGTTGTTGTAGAAGCGGGTGTCCCGCGCGTAGCCGCCCCAGCTGTGGTGGTGGACGAGAGGGATGTCGAGGTGCTCGCCGACGTAGATGACGTTGTTGTGGATGAGGGTGTCCTCGACCGCGCTGATCTGGAAGGTCCGCGCGCCGTCGTTCTGGCTGATGTTGTAGCGGACGATCGTGCCCACGTTGCCCACGTTGATCGGCGGGCCGACGTTGCCGTCGTTGCAGATGAGAACAAAGCCGCCCTCGTTGTCGTGGCTGTAGTTATACTGGATGATGGTGTTGCGGCAGTTCCAGTCTGAGTCGAAGCCCTGCCCATCCAGGGTGCCCCGCATTCCGGAGACCTCGTTGAACTGGATGACGGTGTTATCGCAGCTCCAGGGCCAGATGCCGGCCGCGTAGTCGGGGGCGCGCATGCGGCCGCCACGCAGGACGTTGTGCTCGACCAGGGCGCCGTCGCAGCCGATGGGAACGATGCCATCGCCGCCTATGTCCTCCAGCAGGTTGCCGCGGATGACCACGTTCAGGCTGGGGTGCCAGTCGGTGCGCTGCCAGTGATCGCTCCAGCCGGTGATGCCGTTGCGGTCACAGCGCAGCAGGTGGTTGTTCTCGATGAGCAGCCCGTCGTAGCGCGACGGGACGCGCGCGCCACCGTTGGTCCACCTGATACCGCCGCCTCCCTCCTCCTTGCGGTTGCCGCTGTTGACGTCGTGGATGAACAGGTTGCGCAGGCGGATGTCGTGGGCGGTGCCGAAGTCCTCGATGGAGACCAGCACCCCGGTGCGGTGCGGGGCCCGCTCCTCGCCGGTGTTGGTGATCTCGAGGTCCCGAACCTCCCAGTACTCGACATTGTGAAGGCGCACCGCCTCCGGGTAGCGCCCCTCGGCATCTATGCGCGGCCGCGGCCCCTCCCCATAGCAGGCGATGGCAATCGGCCGGCCGGGCCCGCCGGAGCCCTGGGGCCAGAGCCTCCCGATATAGCGCGTGCCGGCGCGGAAGAGGATCCGGTCGCCGGGCGCGAAGACCATCCGGTTGACGCGCTCGAGGGTCCGCCAGGCCCGCTCGGGGGCGCGCCCATCGTTGGCGTCGTCGCCGAACTCCGCGTCCACGTAGTAGGTCGTGTCTCCGGGCGAGCGGATGGGCTGGGTCGCGCAGGCCCGGCCCATCAGGACGGCGAGGCCGCAGACGGCCCCGAGGCCCAGCGCCCCTGCGGCCCAGCGCAGCCCGCGCCTGGATAGCACGTCAGTCATGCTCACCATGGCCTCCTCGTCGCTTCTCATCGGCTGCCGCGGTCACAGCCCCAGGCGCCGCCGGCACTCGTCCAGGATGTCTGCAGTGCGGCTGGCGCCGACCCGGGTCACGCCGAGCGCGCGCACCGCGAGCAGCGTGTCGAGGTCGCGCACGCCTCCCGCCGCCTTGATCTGGACGTGGTCGGGCGAGTGCGCGCGCATGAGCTTGAGGTCCTCCATGGTCGCCCCCCCGGTGCCGTAGCCGGTGGAGGTCTTCACCCAGTCCACGCGCAGGTCGCCGCAGATCTCGCACAGGCGCACCTTGTGCTCCTCCTCGAGATAGCAGTTCTCGAAGATCACCTTGAGCGGCCGCCCCCGGGCGTGGGTGGGCTCGAGCACGGCCTGGATGTCGTCGCGCACATAGCGCCAGTCGCGGCTGAGCACCTTGCTGATGTTGACCACCATGTCCAGCTCCTCGGCCCCATCGTCGAGCGCGCGGATGGCCTCGGCGGCCTTGACGGCGGTGGCGTGGCCGCCGTGGGGGAAGCCAACCGTGGTGGTGGGCTTGACGGAGCTGCCGCGGAGCATCTCCGCGCAGCGGACCACGAAGTAGGGCATTATGCACACCGTCGCCACCTCGTAGTCCACCGCGGCGCGGCATCCCCGCTCCAGGTCGGCCGTGGTCAGGGTCGGGCTGAGCAGGGAATGGTCAATCATCCCGGCGATGTCGCGGTAGGTGTAGTCAAGGCCCATCTCGGACCCCCTGAAGGCCGGGCTCAGGCCCGCCTCGGTATGAACTGCCGCAGGAAGACGGCGCTCTGTCGCAGGGCCGCC
>Ga0129301_1001497_pt1 | contig 11226 bp, 10 predicted proteins | sample ConPoolayeHmetaG_FD_94489 | JGI IMG/M metagenome (GOLD analysis project Ga0129301, IMG submission 94489) | Hot spring microbial mat communities from California, USA to study Microbial Dark Matter (Phase II) - Cone Pool mat layer H metaG ...
GGCAATGGGCAGGGAGGCTTTTGCCATTCAGGCGGATGTGAGTTTGGCAGCAGAGGTGGCGAGAATGTTTGCCGAAATTAAAAACCGCTGGGGGAAAATTGATATTTTGGTTAATAACGCTGGAATTGTCAAATTTGCCAATTTTGAGGAAGTCAGCGAGGAAGATTGGGACCAGATTGTGGCAGTTAATTTAAAAGGGCAATTTTTGTGCGCTAAAGAGGCGGTAAAACTGATGGGTCCGGGAGGAAAAATTATTAATATCGCCTCGATTGCTTCCGGTGGAGTGGGAATTGGTTTTCGCCAGATTGCTCACTATACCGCTTCAAAAGGAGGGGTGGTAGCCTTGACCGAGAATTTGGCTTTGGAGTTGGGGCCAAAAGGAATCAATGTGAACGCCATTGCTCCGGGGGTGATTGAGACAGATATGACTAAGGGACTAACGACAGATGAGAAAACAAGTGCTGGTTTGCTGGCAAGGATCCCCAAGGGAAGATTTGGCAAACCGGAAGATATTGGGGCGGCGGCTGCTTTTCTGGCTTCGGATGAGGCAGATTATATCACCGGAACGGTTTTGTATGTTGACGGTGGCTGGCTGGCGGGATAATAAAGCGGTAAATTATTATCAATTAAAACAAGAGAGGATTAAGAAAAGGGGAGGAATAATTTACCGTGTTGATTAATTAATATTTTCGTGGTATTTTTTAAGATATGGTTACTTTAACTGATTCTAATTTTGAAGAAGAAGTCTTGAAATCAAAACTTCCGGTTTTGGTTGATTTTTGGGCGTCGTGGTGTGGGCCTTGTTTGATGGCCGCCCCGGTGCTTGAGGAGTTATCCAAAGAGTATGAAGGAAAAATTAAATTTGGTAAACTTAATGTTGACGAGAACCAAAAAATAGCCGGAAAATATGGGATTTTAAGTATTCCGACAGTGATAATTTTTAAAGAAGGGAAAGAAGTTAAAAGACAGATTGGTTTTGCAGGAAAAGAAGGATATAAAAAACTTCTTGAGGAAGTTTTAATAAATGAAAAATGACAATTATTTTCGTCATTGTTTAAAATGTGGTAATGAAACTAAAGTTTGGCTTGCTTTCTTGCAAGAATTGGCTAAAACTGATTTGGCTTTTAATTTCTAAAGATGTATGAACTAGTTATTATTGGCATTGGCCCGGCGGGACTGGCGGCTTCAATTTATGCTTCGCGTTTTCGAATAAAGCATTTATTAATTGGAAAAGAGTTGGGAGGGGCGATGGCTTTGGCTTCTTCGGTTGAAAATTATCCGGGGTTTGAGAAAATCTCCGGTTTGGAATTGGCAGAAAAAATGGCAATTCAGGTTAAAAATTTGGGGGGAGAAATCATTACCGATGAGATAATTAAGATAGAGAAAGAAAATAATTCTTTTTTGCTAGAGACTGCTTTAGGAAAAAAACTCAGGACAAAAACAATCATTGTTGCCACAGGAACGATGAGGAAGAAACTGAATGTCCCTGGAGAAAATGAATATTTAGGCAAAGGAGTTTCTTATTGTTCAACCTGTGATGCTGCCTTTTTTAAGAATAAGGTAGTGGCGGTGATTGGAGGGGCTAACGCAGCGGCAATGGGGGCTGTCCATCTTTCAGAATTTGCCCAAAAGGTTTATTTGATTTATCGGGGAGAAAACCTTCGGGCTGAACCAATTTGGATTGAAAGGATAATGGAGAATCCTAAAATAGAGGTAATTTACAAAACCAACGTAGAAGAAATTTTAGGTGATGGGGTAAAAGTTAATGCCGTTAATTTAGATACTCCTTATAAAGGAGGCAGAAATTTAGCAGTCGATGGAGTTTTTATTGAAATTGGGGGAATTCCGGGGGTTGATTTAGTTAAACCATTAGGGGTAAAAATCGACGAAAAGGGGTTTATTAAAGTCGATTTTAATATGTCAACCAATATCCCCGGAGTTTTTGCCGCTGGTGATGTGGCTTCTTCTGCCGGCGAACTTCAGCAAATTGTTACCGCCGTTTCCGAAGGGGCAATTGCCGCCACTTCAGTTTATCGCTATCTTCGCCAAGTTGCATCTTGACTTGAATAAAAGAAGATGATAGGATATCCAAAGTTATGGTAAAAAAACCTCAAGTTGATAAAAATATTTGCATTGGCTGCGGAACCTGTACTGTTATTACTCCAGAAGTTTTTGAACTAGGTAAAGACGGGAAGGCCCAACCGAAAGATTTAAAAGAGGAGGAGATAGAGAAACTTAAAGAAAAAATTCAGGAGGCAATTGATTCCTGCCCTGTTTCGGCAATCTCTTGGAGAGAAGAGGAATAAAATGAATAAAAAGATCTTGGGTATTATTATTTTTTTGGTAGCGATTGCTTCTTTCTTGGGGGGAAGTTTTTTAACTCAGTTAAGATTTCAAAATAAAGTGGCGGGGGAAAAAACTGAATCTTTACCAACTCCTTCTCCGGCAGTTAAGCAGGCAAAAGGGGTAACTCTTGAAATGATTAAAAAGGCATTCGAGAAGAGTTTGGTTAAATTTGGAGATTTAAATAGTCCTCTTTTAATCCTTGAAATTTCTGATCCAAGTTGTCCTTTTTGTCATGTAGCGGCCGGAAAAAATGGTGAGTTAAACAAACAAATAGATAATTCTCGGGGGAGGCAAGTTTTTACTTTGGTTTCCGATGGCGGCACTTATCTTGCTCCTGTGGTAGAGATAAGAAAATTAGTTGAAGAAAAAAAGGCCTCTTTTGCTTATCTTTATTTCCCAGGGCATGGGAATGGAGAGATGGGGACTAAGGCTTTATATTGCGCTTTTAAGGGAGGGAAATATTGGGAGGTTCATGATAAATTAATGACAAACAAAGGTTATGATCTTTTAAATAATTCTGTTAGAAATGATAGGGGGAAAGCGGCTGAATTGGCAGATTTCCTTAAATCAGTTTTTGACCAAAAAGAAATGAAAGAATGTCTTGAAAGCAAGGATTTTGATGAGCAATTAAAAATTGAAGAAGATTTGGGAGGAGAACTGATGGTTTCTGCAAGTGGAGGAGCAGGAACTCCAGGATTTTTTATAAATACGGTCTTTTTTGGTGGGGCTTATAACTTCAAAGAAATGGAGCCCGCAATTAAAGAGGCGCTGCAAACTAAGTAATATCTTCGCCGCGTTGAGGGGTGTTTTATTGACAATTCGGGTGTTTTTTTAAAGAACTTGACAAGGGTAGGTTGTCTTGTTATAATTTTTGCGGTTCTTGCGGAGAAAGAACTTCTTTTATTAAATGATAAGTCAGGAAAAACGAAAAAAATATTTCAAGCAATTTTTGCGTGGAGATTGACTGGTTTTTTAAAGAGAAAGAAATATGGAGGCTCCGCAAGCGGAGCTTTTTTATTCTAAATTGGGCCCATGGCGTAATTGGCTAGCGCACCTCGTTTGCATCGAGGAGGTTAGGAGTTCGAATCTCCTTGGGTCCACTAAAAAAGAGAATTTAAAAATTGCTCTTTAAAAATTTAAAAAGAGAAAGGGCGCATCTTCTTGGTGAACCGAATTTATTCTGGTTCATAGCCTAGTTTTAAATCTAAGGCAGTCGGTGGATGCCTTGGTGGCAAGAGCCGAGGAAGGACGCTTGAGGCAGCGATATTCGTCGGGGAGGAGCCTACAATCCTGCGATCCGGCGGTTTCCGAATGGGGTAACCCAGCCGTAGTGATACGGCTATCCCGCTTTTTGCGGGAGGGGAACCATCCGAACTGAAACATCTAAGTAGGGTGAGGAAAAGAGACCAAAAGGGATTCCGTAAGTAGCGGCGAGCGAAAGCGGAAAAGCCTAAACCTGCCGTTTTAGGCGGGGGTTGGAGGGCTTCCATTTAAGGGAGTGTTGATGGTAGCCGAAAGATCTGGAATGGTCTACCAAAGAGAGTGAAAGTCTCGTAGGCAAAACCAGAAACACCCCGAGGAAGTACCTAAGTACCATGGGGCAAATACCCTGTGGGAAGCTTCCGGAACCATCCGGAAAGGCTAAATACTCTTGCCGACCGATAGTGAACAAGTACCGTGAGGGAAAGGTGAAAAGAAGGGTTAAAAACCTAGTGAAATAGAACCTGAAACCGACTGCTAACAAGCAGAGAGAGCCCTCCGATTCGGAGGGTGATCTCGTGCCTATTGAAGAATGAGCCGGCGAGTTGTCATTTGGTGCTAGTCTAACCCGTCTAAAACGGCGGGGGAGGCGTAGGGAAACCGAGTCTTAAAAGGGCGAAAAGCACCAATTGGCAGACCCGAAACCAGGTGAGCTAACCATGGGCAGGGTGAACCCGTCCTAAAAGGCGAGGGGAGGCCCGAACCCGTGCCAGTTGCAATTGGCTGGGATGACCTGTGGTTAGAGGTAATATGCCAAACGAACCTGGAGATAGCTGGCTCTCCCCGAAATATATATAGGTATAGCGCCCGTTTAAATTTTCTAGAGGTAGAGCACTGAATGGGTATGGTAGCGCAAGTTATCATACTCAATCAAACTCCGAATGCTAGAAAATCTTAACGGGTAGTCAGAACGGCCGGGCTAAGCTGGTCGCTCTAAAGGGGAACAGCCCAGACTTCCATCTAAGGTCTCAAAATTTGGTCTAAGTGGGAAAGGAAGTATTCACCCCTAGACAGCCAGGAGGTTGGCTTAGAAGCAGCCATCCTTTAAAGAAAGCGTAACAGCTCACTGGAAGAACTTTTTGCCGCAAGGCAAAAAGGGGGTGAATGCGCCGAAAATGTATCGAGGCTTAAGACCAATACCGAAGATGAAGCTCTGAAGTAAACGCAAGTTTACTTCAGGGGGTAGGGGAGCGTTCCGGCGGCAGTGAAGGTAAACCGTGAGGTTTACTGGAGCTTCCGGAAGTGAGAATGCCGGCATGAGTAGCGAAAATCCGGTGAGAATCCGGGTCGCCGAAAACCCAAGGTTTCCTCCGCAACGTTCGTCAGCGGAGGGTTAGTCGGCCCTAAGCCAAGTCCGTAAAAAAGCGGAGTAGGTGATGGATAAGCCGTTTATATTCGGCTACAAAAAGGCAATCCCTATCAGTTGGGGATTGACAGAACGGGAAGAGCCAAGCGATGGTTTTGACACATCGTTTAAGCTTTAAGGCAGTTTCTGTAGGAAAATCCGCAGAAACGTTTAGCCGAGAAGCGAATAAAAGTCCGCGTCGCAAGACAAGGGCAATTTGGTGCCTTTCTGTTCTCGAGAAAAGATTCGCAACGAAACTCTTCTTTTGAAGAGTTGGGATTGTCTTTTTGCCGTACCGCAAACCGACACAGGTGGGTTGGCACAAGAATGCTAAGGCGAGCGGGAGAAAGAGGTTCAAGGAACTCGGCAAAAAAGCTGGGCGTAAGCTTGGCAAGATGCCCTCCCGCCCAAAAAGGCGGGCGCAGCGAAAGAATGCTTGGCGACTGTTTAACTAAAACACAGGTCTCTGCAAAGCCGAAAGGCAAGGTATAGGGGCTGAGGCCTGCCCAGTGCCGGAAGGTTAAAGGGATCCCTTACTCCAATTTTGGAGCGGGGGTGAACTTAAGCCCCGGTAAACGGCAGCAGTAACTATAACTGTTCTACGGTAGCGAAGTCCCTAGTCGGGTAAGTTCCGACCCGCATGAAAGGCTTAACGACCAAGCAACTGTCTTGAGCCTCTACCCGGCGAAATTGAAATGGCTGTGAAGATGCGGCCTAGATGCTGCAGGACAAAAAGACCCCGTGGAGCTTTACTACAGCTTAGCATTGGAATGGCGTCTAAAATTGTCGAGCGTAGGAGGGACTCGTCGTTTTAGACGAGGCCAATGGAACACCTCTCGTTTTAGACGTCAGACCTTACCTATGGATCCTGGAGACGGATTCGGGGAAAGTGCTAGGTGGGTAGTTTGACTGGGGAAGTCGCTTGCTAAAAGGTAACGCGAGCGCACAAAGGTCGGCTTAGCGCGGATGGAAATCGCGCTGGACGTGCAAAGGCTTAAGCCGGCTTGACTGCGAGACCGACGGGTCAAGCAGAGCGGAAACGCGGTCTTAGTGATCCTCCGAGTCTTTATGGGAAGCTCGGGGCTTAACGGATAAAAGTTACCCCGGGGATAACAGGCTGATCGGACCCGAGAGTCCACATCTACGGTCCGGTTTGGCACCTCGATGTCGGCTCATCGCATCCTGGGGCTGGAGAAGGTCCCAAGGGTTGGACTGTTCGTCCATTAAAGCGGTACGTGAGCTGGGTTCAGAACGTCGTGAGACAGTTCGGACTCTATCCGCAGCATCCGTTCGATTTCTGAGGGGAGCTGGCCACAGTACGAGAGGACCTGGCTGGGGGAATCCCTGGTGTGTCGGTTGTCATGTCAATGGCAGTGCCGAGTAGCCACATTCCCACGGGATAATCGCTGAAAGCATCTCAAGCGAGAAGCCCACCCCAAGATTAGAAATCGTCAAAAGACCCCTTGCAGACTACAAGGTTGTTAGGCAAAAGGTGTAAGTGCCGTAAGGCATTTAGCTGATTTGTCCTAATCGGTCGAAAAAAACTAGGCTTATGGATCAGAATAATTTCTGTTTACCAAAAGAAGAGTTGTTCTTTCTCTTTTTAGATTTTTATTTTTGAAATTAAGGATGCCTCGGTGATTAGAGCGCGGTGGAACCACCTGATCCCATTCCGAATTCAGAAGTGAAACGCCGCAGCGGGGACGATAGTTCCGCCGATTAGGCGGAGCGAAAATACCTCATTGCCGAGGCATTTTTTGATTAAACTGAATTTTTTACTTCGCTTCTTGAAGGTTGCAAGAAGAGGTTTTTTGTAATATAATTTTTTTGGTTTTTTAAAAGAAAGGTGGTTTAATTAATCGTGAGTAAAAAGAATGAAAGCGCTAAAACAAAAATTAAGAAGAAAGATCACCCCTCAAAAGAGCCCCAGACAATGGAGGAGCTTCTTTCTCATTTAGGATACCAATTTAAAGTATTAAAAAAAGGGGATCAATTAGAAGGAATTGTAAAAGATATTTCCTCAAAAGCAGTTTTTATTGATGTTGGGGCTAAAACTGAGGGAATAGTCGCCAATCGGGAGTTTGAGGCAGCCCGTGATTTTATTAGTAATTTAAAAATTGGCGATAAAGTTTTGGTTTCGGTAGTTTCTCCGGAAGACAGAAGCGGCCAGCTTATTCTTTCTTTAAGGAAAGCGGCCGTTTTTTCTGCTTGGGAAAAGTTTTTGAAAGTTAAGGAAAAAAATGAAGAAGTTGAGGTAAAGGTTAAAGAAATTTCTCCAAGCGGGATTTTAGTTGAGGCTGACGGTTTAGTTGGTTTTATTCCCTTTTCTCAAATAGGAATTGGCCTTCAAAAAAAAGTAAATTTTTTGCGTGGAGCTAGTCTTAGGGTTAAAGTTTTGGAGGTTGACCAGGCAAAAAACCGGTTAATTTTTTCGGAAAAAGAGGTTTCGGAAAAGGAAGAGATTGAAAAGGTTAAAAAGGTAATTGGAAAAATTAAAATTGGAGAAGTTTTTGAAGGTAAGATAGAGGCCGTTTTCCCCTTTGGTCTTTTAGTAGAGATTAAGGTTGGGGGGACGAAGATTTTTGGTTTGGTTCATATTTCTGAGATTTCTTGGGATAAAGTTGAGAATTTAAATTCTTTATTTACAATTGGGGAAACAGTTAAAGTTTTGGTTTTTGACAAAGATGAAGAAGGGGGGAAACTTTTTTTTTCGATAAAAAGAACTATTCCCGATCCTTGGCAAGAAAAAGTCGAGAAATATTCCCAGGAAAATCTTATTAACGGAAAGGTGGTTCGCTTAGTTTCCTCAGGGGCAATTGTTGAATTGGAGGAGGGAATTGAGGGGCTTTTGCCAATTTCTAAAATTCCCCTGGATTTTAAAATTACCCAAGGGCAGACAATTTCTTGTTATGTCGAGAAAGTTGATAAAGAGAAAAGAAAAATCTTTTTAGGTTTGGTATTAAAAGAGAAACCGATTGGTTATAAGTAAAATAAAAAATTTTTATGGTCAAGGCGATTACTAAATTTATCTGCCAGCAATGTGGTTATGAGTCTGTTGGTTTTTTAGGTCGTTGTCCAAACTGCGGAAATTGGGGGAGTTTAGTGGAAACCTTAGTAGCAAAAGAATCAGGAAGAATGGGGAAGGAAGAGAAAGAAAGGGCAAGACCTATTTCTCTTGGTGATATTAAATCTGCAAGAACTCAAAGATTTTCAACCAAAATTTCTGAGTTTGATCGAGTTTTGGGAGGAGGAATAGTTTCTTCTTCAGTTAATCTTTTAGCCGGTGAGCCTGGGGTAGGGAAATCAACTCTTCTTCTTCAGACAGCGGCTAATGTCTTTAGTGGCGGAGAAGGCAAAGTTTTTTACGTCTCCGGCGAAGAATCTTTTGGTCAGGTAAAAATGAGGGCAGAAAGACTGGGGATTGAAAAAAAGGAAATTTTTTTCTTAAGCGAAACAAATGTTGAGGCAATTATTAAGGAGATTAAAAGCTTAAGAGAGGAAAACATCAGGGGAGAGAATGTTTTAAAAAAGTTTGATTTTTTGGTAATAATTGATTCTATTCAAACTCTTTACGCTTCGTATTTAACAGGAACTCCCGGTTCGGTTGGCCAGGTTAGAGAGTGTACTTTTAGACTGCTTGATTTTGCCAAAAAAGAAGGAGTTTCTTTTTTTCTGATTGGGCATGTGACCAAAGAGGGGTCAATTGCCGGACCGATGGTTTTAGCCCATTTGGTAGATACGGTTTTATTTTTTGAAGGGGAAAGATTTCAGTCTCTAAGACTTCTTAGGGGAGTAAAAAATCGTTTTGGACCAACTGATGAGGTTGGGGTTTTTGAGATGACAGAGAAAGGGCTTTTGGCAGTAGAAAATCCTTCAAGATTGTTTTTAGGGGAGTTAAGAGAAGTCCCTGGTTCGGTAGTTTTTTGTGCCATGGAAGGAGAAAGGCCAATTTTGGTTGAAATTCAATCTTTAGTGACAAAATCGTTTTTGGCAGTTCCCCGAAGGGTGGTTAATGGTTTTGATTATAATCGTCTGCTTATGTTGACAGCGGTTTTGCAGAAATCCTTAAATTTACCTCTTTGGGATCAGGATATTTATCTTAATATTGCCGGTGGTTTTAAGATAAATGAGCCGGCGGCAGATCTTGCAGTTTGTTTGGCGATTATCTCCTCATTTCAGAATAAACCAATAATGGCAAAAACCTGCGCTTTGGGAGAAGTTGGGCTTTTAGGGGAGATAAGAGAAATAGGTAATCTTGAAAAAAGAATTAAAGAGGCAAAAAGATTGGGTTTTACAAGAATTTTGACCTCAAAGGAGGTAAGGAATCTTTCTTCGGTTTTTAAACTGTTTAAATCCTCCCAAATTTAGTTTCTAAGATATCCTCAAGTTATCCACAAAAAATTAATTTTTATTAAAAATAAGGTAAATTGAATTCAATTTTTCTAGATTTTTTACTATAGGATTTTTAAAAATTGGAGTATATTTTATTATAGGATTGACAAACTTGACAAATTGTGATATAGTATGGATGCAGGATTGGAAAGGGAAATTTTAAGATAAATGGCAAAGAAATTTTCAGCAATTTTAAAATTTAAATGGCCACTTTTTTACTTTAAGAAAGATAAAACTACTTTGGGTAAATGGGGAAGTCAGCAAATTAAAAAATTAGGAATTTTAGGACAGGATTTGGTAATAATGAGAATGGGTTAAAAAAGAGCATTACTACCGCTGGCTAGAAATGAGGTCTTGCCACGAGTAGCAATGCTCTCTAAAAGGAATGGTTTTCAAGTTTGGACAGGAAACTTTGAAAACCGTATTGACAATAACATATAATAACGATTTTGTCAAGAGATTTTTAATAAACTGTTTTAAGGTGGAAGGTAGTGTGTAGGGCAGGCGCACTACCTTCTACCTTAGGGCAGTTTAAAAATGGATCTTGACAAGATTGGTAAAATTGTATTAAATTGGAAATAATTGGTATTCCCCAAGGTTTTCATGATTTTTCTTTTATAAATTAAATGAGTTTTCCTTTTCTTCGATATGGTTTCTAAAACGCAAAATAATTCCTTCCCCTCTTCCGGGGTGATAGTTGATAATCGGGTTTTACCTGATAGCGATTTACCCACAGAGTATGTTGAGGGAGTTTTGGATATTTCCGAAGAGGGATCAGGAATTCTTAGGCCTAAATTTGTTCCTTCGGAAAAAGATGTTTATATTTCTGCTTCCCAAATTAGGCGTTTTTCTCTTCGTCAAGGAGATTTAGTTGGTGGTCAGGCAAGGGCTCCTAAGGAAAATGAAAGATATTTTGGTCTTTTGAAGGTTGAAAAAATCAACGGGTATGATGCTGAGTCAGAAGAGATTAAAAAAAGGCCTTTTATTGACGATTTAACGCCAATTTTTCCTCAACCTCAGATTAAACTTGAAACCGATAAAGATATTTTAACCACCCGGCTAATTGATTTAATTTCTCCTATTGGTTTTGGTCAGAGAGGGTTGATTGTCTCGCCGCCAAAAGCGGGGAAAACCTGGCTTTTAAAAGATATTGCCTACGCCATTTCCAAAAATTATCCCAAGTCTGGCAAGAAGGGAATTTTTCTTATGGCAGTTTTAATTGGGGAGCGGCCAGAGGAGGTAACCGATATCTCGCGAAGCGTTAAAGGAGAAGTGGTGGCTTCAAATTTTGATGAAGCGCCAACCCATCAAACAAAAACCGCTGAGATTGCCTTAGAACGAGCAAAAAGATTGGTGGAACTTGGAGAAGATGTTTTTATTATTCTTGATTCTATAACGCGGCTTGCCCGGGCTTACAATCTGGCAATGCCTACTTCAGGGCGGACGCTTTCCGGCGGATTTGATCCTGCGGCTCTTTTCCCGGCAAAAAGATTTTTTGGGGCAGCCAGAAAAATTGAAAATGGAGGATCATTGACGATTATCGGGACTTGTCTTATAGACACCGGGTCAAGAATGGATGATTTAATTTATGAAGAATTTAAAGGGACAGGTAATATGGAACTTCATTTAGATCGTCATTTGGCGGAAAGAAGGATTTTCCCGGCAATAGATATTCAGAAATCAGGAACGCGTCAAGAAGAACTTTTATACGATAAAGAAATTTATGAAAAGATTATAACGATGAGAAGAATGATTGACATGCTTTCTCCCGAGGAAAGAACCGAAGTTTTTATTCAGCGGCTTAAGAAAACAAAAACCAATAAAGAATTTTTAGAGGGATTAAACAAGGGATAAAAAGCCTCTTATAAAAACCCCGCGGCAAC
>Ga0129301_1001503_pt1 | contig 11185 bp, 18 predicted proteins | sample ConPoolayeHmetaG_FD_94489 | JGI IMG/M metagenome (GOLD analysis project Ga0129301, IMG submission 94489) | Hot spring microbial mat communities from California, USA to study Microbial Dark Matter (Phase II) - Cone Pool mat layer H metaG ...
AGGCGAAGGGGCTCACGATAAGAATGTAATAGAAGCGGCAAGTAAGGATTTGGCAGCAATTACAGGGCAGAAGCCTGTAATTTGTCGGGCTCGGGGAGCAATTTCTGGATTTAAAATTAGAAAAGGAGATCCAATTGGTTTAAAAGTTACTTTGCGGGGTAGACGAATGAAAGATTTTTTGATTAAGCTTTTTGCTATTGTTTTGCCAAGATTGAGAGATTTTCAAGGAGTATCTCTAAAAGGTTTTGATGGCCAAGGGAATTATAGTTTGGGAATTTCTGAGCAGATTGTCTTTCCAGAGATAGATTATTCGAAAATTGATAAAATTAGAGGATTGGAAATTACAATTGTCACTAATACTCGTTCAGACGAAAAAGCGAAAGAGTTATTGGAGCTAATGGGCATGCCGTTTGAGAAAAAGTAAAAAGGAAAATTTAAAAATTTAAAAGCTTTAAGGCAAGGTGAGCAAAGAATTTTTACTTTTTAAATTTTAAATTGACCGGAGGAAAGATGGCAAGTAAGTCAAGTATTATTAAAGACTTATATAAAAAACCAAAATATCCAACACGGCAAAAAAACCGCTGTGCTTTATGTGGGAGGCCAAGAGGTTATATTCGTCTTTTTGGTATTTGCCGGCTTTGCTTTCGTCAATTAGCTCATAAAGGAGAGTTGCCAGGAGTAACTAAAGCAAGCTGGTAGTCCTGATATGCAGGCAGAGGAGGAAAAATGATAGGCGATCCTATAGGAGATATGTTAATAAGAATTAAAAATGGCTATTTAGCCAGGAAGGATATGGTGGAAGTTCCCTATTCTAAAGTAAAAGAGGAAATAGCAAAACTTTTGGTAAAAGAAGGATACCTTAGAAATGTCAAATCTCAAATTTCAAATCTCAAATCTGGAAGGATTTTAAACATCGTATTAAAATACGAAGGAAAAAGGCCGTCGGTTGAGGGGGTAAAGCGGATTTCCAAACCCGGAGTAAGGATTTATGCTAAAGCAGGAGAAATTCCTAGGGTAAAATATGGTTTTGGAATTACCATAATTTCTACCTCAAAAGGAATAATGGCCGATAAAGAAGCAAGGAAGAAAAATTTAGGAGGAGAAGTCATTTGTCAAGTTTGGTAGGTGTTTATGAGTAAAATTGGTAAAAAACCGATCGAGATTCTTGACCAAGTAACCGTTGAAATAAAAAACGGGCAAATTTTTGTGGCCGGTCCAAAAGGAAGTCTAAATCTAAAAATCAGGCCAGAGATTAAGGTGTTTATTAAAGGGAATCAAGTTTTCGTTAGTCGTGATAGGAATGATCGCCTTAGTCGGTCTTTACATGGACTGACAAGGACTCTAATTGCTAATGCGGTCGAGGGAGTAACCAACGGATTTAGTAAGACTTTGGAAATGGTAGGAACGGGTTACCGTGCCTCTTTGGAGGGAGAAAATTTAGTTTTGGCCGTTGGTTTTTCTCATCCGGTAAAAGTTCTCCCACCTTCGGGGATTAAATTTGAAGTTGAGGGAAATAATAAAATTAAAATTTCCGGAATTGATAAAGCTTTAGTTGGTCAAGTGGCGGCGCAAATCAGAAAAATTCGCCCGCCAGATCCTTATAAAGGAAAAGGAATTCGTTATGAAGGTGAGGAGGTAAAACTTAAACCTGGAAAAGCAGGCAAAGTAGGAGCGGCAGGTGGTGCCGGAGGAGGAAAATGAAAAGATTAAGATTGGCTGTTTTTCGGTCGAATAAATATATTTATGCCCAAATAATTGACGATGAAAAGGGCTTTACTCTTGTAGCCGCCTCTGATTTTAGGGATTTGAGAAATCTAGGCAACTTAAATAGTCTGACTAACTTAGAAAAAGCAAAAGAGGTAGGGAAAGTATTAGCAAAAAAGGCTTTAGAAAAAAATATTAAATATGTTTGGTTTGATCGCCGAAATTATAAATATCATGGTCGAGTTAAAGCTTTAGCCGAAGGTGCAAGAGAAGGAGGATTGAAATTTTGATGGAAGAAAAAGAATTCGAAGAAAAAGTTATTCAGGTAAACAGAGTAGCGAAGAAGACCAAAGGGGGGAATAAAATTTCCTTTTCTGTTCTGGTGGTAGTGGGAGATAAAAAAGGTAAAGTTGGTGTCGGTTTAGGGAAAGCTCTTGATGTTACCACGGCAGTAAAAAAAGGAATTAATAAAGCAAAGAAGAATTTAATTACTGTCCCCCTGAAAGGAACCACTATTTCCCATCAGGTGAGAATTAAAAGGGGAGCGGCGGAAGTTTTATTAAAGCCTGCTCCTCCAGGCACAGGGATAATTGCTGGCGGCCCGGTTAGGGTGGTGGTAGAGGCAGCGGGGATTAAAGATGTTGTTGGAAAAATTTTAGGAAGCGATAATAAAGCAAGTAATGTTTATGCCACAATGAAGGCATTAGAGAGGTTAAAAGTATGAAACTAAACCAATTACCAAAAATTACTAAAAAAAGAAAAAAAATAATTGGGCGAGGTTACGGTTCAGGTAAAGGGGGTCATACTGTTGGCCGCGGACATAAAGGCCAGAAGGCACGAGAGAAAATTCCCTTGACCTTCGAGGGGACAAAAATTAAAAAATCACTTTTAAAACGTTTACCCCTGCAAAGAGGAAAGGGGAAACTAAAATCTCTCAAGCCCAAACAGATAGTAGTTAACCTGAAATATCTTAATCTTTTTGAGAAAAATGAAGCCGTTAATCTTAATTCTCTGATTAAAAAAGGGATAGTAAAAGAAAAGGAAGCAAAGAAATTTGGGGTAAAAATTTTGGGAGATGGAGAAATAAAAATACCGTTGAAGGTAAGCTTGCCTTGTTCTAAAAAAGCAACCGAAAAAATTAAAAAAGCAGGGGGAGAAGTAGTAAAAATTAATCTCAAATCTCAAATCTCAAATGTCAAATCTAAATCTTAAGTCTAAAATCTAAATTTAGGGATTAAGGTTTGAGATTTTAAATGATGAACAAAATTCTTAATACTTTCTTAAATGTCTGGAAAATTCCTGATTTGCGAAAGCGTTTGCTTTTTACTGCCGGAATTCTGGTTGTTTTTCGGTTAGCGGCTCACGTCCCTGTTCCTGGAGTTGACTTTCGAGCCTTGCGAGAACTTTTTTCTCGGAGTCAATTTTTGAGCTTGTTAGATATTTTTTCTGGAGGCACTTTGGCAAATTTTTCGATAATGGCTCTGGGTCTTAACCCTTATATTAATGCCTCAATTATACTTCAGCTTTTGACAATGGTTATTCCCCAGCTTGAGGCCTTATCAAAAGAAGGAGAATATGGGCAACAAAAAATCAATCAATATACTCGTTTAATAACGGTACCGCTATCTGCTTTTCAGGCTTTAGGGATGTATGCTTTGTTAAAAGAGCAGAAAATAATTGCCGGTTTCTCTCCTTTAAATCTTTTAGGTTTGGTGGTCACTATGACTGCCGGGACTGTTTTTTTAATGTGGCTGGGAGAGTTGATTACCGAGGGGGGAATTGGTAATGGTATTTCCCTTCTTATTTTCGCCGGAATTGTTGGCCGTTTACCAGTTTCTTTAGGTCAAACAGCAACTATTTTGGAAGCAGAGAACCTCTTCAATTTAGGGGCTTTTATTATTATGAGTATTTTGGTTATTGCCGCGGTGGTATTTGTAAGCGAATCTTCAAGGAAAGTGAGAATCCAGTATGCCAGAAGAATTGTGGGAAGAAGGATTTATGGTGGGCAATCTACCTATCTTCCCTTACGTATTAATCAAGCAGGGGTGATTCCGATTATTTTTGCCGTTTCTCTAATTTTACTTCCTTCAATGGTAGGAAATTTTTTAGGAGGGGTTAACAATTTAGCAGTAAAGCAAGTAGCTAAGATTTTGGTAAATCTTTTCCGCCCCGGTAGTTTTATTTATAATCTAGTCTATTTTTTATTAGTGGTTGGTTTTACTTATTTTTACACTGCTATTATTTTCAATCCCGAAAAAATTGCTGAGGAGCTTAAAAAATATGGAGGATTTGTCCCGGGTATTAGGCCAGGAAGATCAACTGCTGATTATCTTAACCGAATTTTGACGAAGATTACTTTAGTGGGAGCAATTTTTTTGGGTTTAATTGCGATTCTTCCCTCTTTAATTCAAAGAATAACGGGAATTGAAACAATGACAATTGGAGGGACAGGAATTTTAATTATTGTTTCTGTTATTTTAGAGACGGTAAAACAGCTTGAGGCAATGATGGTGATGAGAAGTTATGATGGATTTTTAAGATGATAATAGTTTTTTTAGGACCACCGGGTTCGGGTAAAGGCACCCAGGCAAAACTCTTATACCAAAAAATTGGTGGTTTTTATTTTGAGGGAGGAGATATTTTGCGAGAAAAGGCAAAAGAAAGTTCTTTGTTGGGGAGAAAGATTAAGCAAATAATTTACCGGAAAGGAGGTCTTGTCCCCGATGAGGTAATGAGTGAAATTTTGGAAGATTGGCTTAAAAACAAAGATATCAAAAAAGGAATAATTTTTGATGGTTTCCCCCGGAGTTTAAAACAGTACCAATTTCTTGAAGAGTTGTTAGCTAAAGGAGGAGAAAAAATAACCAAAGTAATTTTTCTGAAAGTAGGACAGCAGGTAGTGATTAATCGTTTGTCCTCTCGTCGAATTTGTCCAAAATGTGATTTTGAATACAATTTAGTCACCCGGTTGCCAAAAAAAGATGAAATTTGTGATTTTTGCCAGGTAAAGTTAGTTCAAAGAGCAGATGATACCCCAAAAGTAATTAGGGCAAGACTGAAGACTTATTTTAAAATTACTCAGCCGATTATAAACCTCGCTCGGGAGAAGGGAATTTTAGTAGAAGTTGATGGAGAGAAAAAAATTGAAGAAATTCATCAAGAGATTTTGGAGAAACTTAAGAGATGATTCCTATAAAGACAGAAAAAGAAATTAAGGTCATGAGAGAAGGAGGTAAAAGATTAGCTTCGGTCTTTAGTGAGATTTTAAAAAAAATTAAGTTGGGAGTAGAACTTAAGGAGCTTGATAGCTTAACTGAAGAGCTTATAAAAAAACAGGAAGGATTTCCTTCTTTTAAGACTGTTAAGGGATATCATTGGGCTACCTGTATAAACATTAATGAAGGAGTAGTTCACGGGATTCCTAATAGTTATCGAATTAAAGAGGGAGATTTGGTTAGCTTGGATATGGGGATGTATTACCGCGGGCTGCATACAGATATGGCACGTACCTTTTGGGTAGGAATGCAAGATTCAACTTGCCAACTAGCGGATAAAGTTCAAAATTCAGAGTTTTTAGAGGCGGGTAAAAGAGCATTGAAAGCGGCAATTGAGGCGGCAAGGTTGGGAAATCGTGTTGGTCATATTTCAGCTGCGATTGAAAGAGAAATCAGAAAAGCAGGGTTTAGTCCAATTGAGATGCTAACAGGACATGGGGTGGGTAGAAAATTACATGAAGAACCTCAGATTTTCTGTTTTATGGCAAGAGAGATTAACCAGACATGTTTTTTGAAACCTGGGATGGTTTTAGCGATTGAAGTAATTTATGCTCAGGGAAAGCCAGACTTGGTCTTAGGAGAAGATGGTTGGACAATTAAAACTGCTGATGGTAAACTCGCGGCACTTTTTGAAGATACGGTGCTTGTGACAGAGAAAAGCCCGTTAATTCTGACTCCCCTTGAAATGAAGCTAAAGGTTTGTTAGAATTAGAAAGTTGACAATGGTTAAGCAAGATAAAGAGATCGAGCTTGAAGGGGTAGTCGCTGAGGCTTTACCTAACGCCATGTTCCGGGTAAAAATTGCTGATGGAAGAATTATTTTGTGCCATTTGGCAGGAAAAATGAGGATGTATCGAATAAAGGTAATGCCTGGAGATAGAGTGAAACTTCATATAACGCCCTATGATCAAACTAAGGGGAGGATTATTTATCGAATAGGATGAAAGTTCGTTCAAGTATCAAAAAAATATGTAAGAATTGTAAAATTGTCCGCCGGAGCGGACGACTTTATGTTATTTGCAGAAATCCTAAGCATAAACAAAGGCAAGGATGATAAAAAAAGAATTAATTAAAATGGAGAATTTAAGATTTAAAACTAAAGTGGAAGAGAGAGGAAAATAATGGCAAGAATTGCAGGTATAGATTTACCTCAAGATAAAAGAATTGATATTGGCTTGACTGCTATTTATGGAATTGGTCGAGTTAATGTAAATTTAATTCTAAAAGAAGCAAAAGTTGAATGTACCAAAAGAATTAAAGATTTGACAGCAGAGGAATTAAGTAGAATCCAAAAGGCGGTAGATAAAGTTCCAGTAGAAGGAGTCTTACGGAAGAAAGTTACTCAAGATATTGAGAGGCTAAAGATAATTAGATGTTATCGTGGAATTAGGCATATTCAAAACCTTCCTGTGAGGGGCCAGCGAACTCGTTCTAATGCAAGAACTAAACGAGGAAAAAGAAAAACAATTGGGGCAATGAAGAAAAAAGATCTGGCAAAATTTAGCAAGGTAGAAAAAGAAAATGAAAGCTAAGGTTTATATTACTGCTACCTTTAATAATACCTTAATAACTTTCACCGACTTAAAGGGGAATACCCTATGTTGGGGTTCAACAGGAGCAGTTGGTTTTAAGGGAGCACGTAAGTCAACTCCCTTTGCGGCTACGACTGCGGTAGGAGCGGTAGCCAAGAAGGCCTTATCCTTGGGAATTGATGAAGTAGAAATTTATATTAAAGGTCCAGGGCCAGGTAGGGATGCTGCCTTAAGAGCTTTAAGAGCTGCGGGTTTAAAGATGAGTTTGATTGCAGATATCACTCCCATACCTCATGATGGACCAAGACTTAAAAAGCGTAGGAGAGTATGAAAGTAAATTCAAAATTCAATCCGCCAGCTGGCGGACAAAATTCAAAAGGAGGATAATTATGGCAAGGTATTTAGGAGCTAAGTGTCGATTATGTCGAGCAGCAGGGAAAAAGCTCTTTTTGAAGGGTGAACGTTGTTATTCACCGAAATGTCCGATTGAAAGAAAGGGAGCAGTTCCTCCCGGAGAACATGGCCAGAAAAAGAGGGGAGGAAAGCGGTTAAGCCAATACGGAGAGCAGTTGGCAGAGAAACAGAAGGTAAAAAGGATTTATGGGGTTTTGGAAGATCAATTTCGTCGTTATTTTCAAAAAGCTTTGGAGGCAAAGGAAGTCACAGGTAAAATCTTACTTCAATTCTTAGAACGAAGGTTGGATAATGTAGTTTATCGGTTAGGATTTGCTCCATCGCGTTCAGTGGCCAGACAATTAGTAAGGCATGGGTATATATTGGTGGATAATAAAAAAGTTGATATCCCTTCTTATCAGCTAGAAATAGGACAAGTTGTTAGTTTGGCACCGAAGGCTTTAAAGATGGAAATTATTAGTAAATCGCTTGGAGGAAAAGAGAGAAAAATTCCCGAATGGTTGCAACGTCGAGCTGCTGTTGGTAAAATAAAGCGTTTCCCCGAAAGGGAGGAAATTGATACTGACATTAATGAAAATTTAATTGTTGAGTTTTATTCTCGTTAGCGGGTGAGGCTCTTCTTGAAGTTTGAAGATCCTTATCCTAGCATAATAGAAAAGGAGGAATATGTTAGAGACAAATTTCCAAATTAAAAAAATTAAAGAGACTTCAAATTTTGGTCAATTTAGTATGGAACCTTTACCTCAAGGGTATGGTCATACTTTAGGAAATGCCTTACGTCGAGTACTTTTAACTTCATTGCAAGGAACGGCGATTACTAAAGTAAAAATTTCTGGAGTGAAACATAAGTTCTCTACTCTCGTAGGAATGAAAGAAGACGTTGTTGAGCTTCTTTTAAATCTCAAGCAGGTAAGAATTAAGTATGAGGGAGAAAAAGAGGTTAAGTTGTTGCTCGAGAAGAGCGGACCGGGGCAAGTCAAGGCTGGCGATATTCAGACACCTCCTGGTGTGGAAATAGTGAATAAAGACTTAGTTTTAGCTAATCTTGTTGATAAAAAAAGTAAATTAAAGATGGAAATGATTGCTGAGAGGGGATTTGGTTATCTTCCTGCTGAAGAAAAGAAAAACGAAAAGTTTGGAACAATTGTCCTTGATGCCATTTTTAGCCCTATAACAAGGGTAAACTATAAAGTAGAGACAACAAGAGTTGGTAGACAGACCGATTTGGATAGGTTGATTTTGGAAGTTATCTCTGACGGAACGATTAGACCACAGCAGGCTTTGAAAGAGGCAGCAAGAGTTTTAATTTCCTTTTTTACCCAAATACTTAGGCCAAAGGAAGTGTCAGTTGAAGAAGAGAAATACCAAATGCCTGTGAATGAAGCTTTTAAATTAACATTGGAGGAGCTTAATTTACCTACAAGAATCATTAACGCTTTAGATAAAGGCGGTTATGAAACAGTTGGCGATTTAGTAGGAGCTACTAAGGCTGATTTGTCTTCGGTAAAGAATCTGGGAGAAAAGTCATTAAATATTATCTTATCTGATTTGAAAAAAAGAGGGATTAATCCTTCTTGGGGAGAAGAATGAGGCACCGAGTTTCGGGGAAAAAACTTTCTTTGGATCGCGATAAGAGGAAAGCCCTATTTAAGAATCTAATTAATGCTTTAATTATTCACCGTCAGATTAGAACAACTGAAACTAAGGCAAGAGTGATTCGTCCTTTGGTAGAAAAACTGATTACTAAAGGAAAAGAACAAACCTTACATGCTCGTCGGTTAATTGGCGCTTTTTTACAGAACAAAGAGGCGGTTAATAAAATTGTTGACGAACTTGCTCCGTTGTTTAGGAAAAGGCAGGGAGGTTATACGAGGATTGTTCGTTTGAGAGGGCGACGTGGAGATGATGCGCCGATGGTAAGGATCGAGTTGGTGGAAAAGGCAAAAAATAATAAAGAAATGAAAAAAGGACTCAAGAAAAAATGAAAACAAAAGTAGTCAAAAAGGAGGTAATAAAAAGAAATTGGCACCTTGTGGATGCTAAAAATCAGATTTTGGGCCGATTAGCAACAAGAATTGCTAACTTGTTGATTGGGAAAAATAAACCTTATTTTGTCTCTCATTTAGATTGTGGAGATTATGTAGTAGTAGTTAATACTGCTCAGGTAAAGGTTTCTGGAAGAAAAGCGCAACAAAAGAAGTATTATCGATATTCTGGTTATCCTGGGGGATTAAAGGAGACAACTTTTTCCCAGCAAATGATAAAAGACCCGACAAAAGTAATTAGACATGCGGTTGCGGGGATGTTGCCGAAGAATAAGTTGCGAGATAAAAGGTTGGCAAGATTAAAAATATTTGTCGGAGAAGAACATCCATATAAAGAAAAATTCCAAATTCCAAAAAGATGAAAATGAAAAATAAAAACTCAAAATTAAAGCCTACAAAATCTAAAAATTATGTTTTTGCTGTTGGAAGGAGAAAAACAGCAATCGCCCGAGTGAGACTTTTTTCGGGTAAAGGACAAATGATAGTTAATGATAAGCCAATTGAGCAATATTTTCCTGGCGAAGTAGCGAAAGTTATCTGGCTAAAGCCTTTTACTCTTACTGATACTGTGGGAAAATATTATGCCACTATTAAAGTTGAGGGTGGAGGAAAATCAGCTCAATTAGGGGCAGTTGTCCATGGATTAGCCAGGGCATTAGACAGGGAAAATAAGGAATTATATCATTTTTCTTTGAAGAAGGCTGGTCTTTTTACTCGCGATCCCCGGACAAAAGAGCGCCGCAAGCCCGGGCAAATGGGTAAGGCCCGGAAGAAAAAACAAAGCCCCAAGCGCTAAAATTTTCTGTCGGGGTGGTGGGACTTGAACCCACGACCTCACGCACCCCATGCGTGCGCGCTTAGCCTACTGCGCCACACCCCGAATTAACCTTTCATAAAACTTTTTATTTTTCTGTTTCTTTAAAAATTTTTCCCGCTTCAACGCCTCAGATTTTGAACTTAAAACTTCCTTGTATACTAAAGCCCAAGGGCCTTTATTTTTAGTCGAGCGATTTAATCCTAGATTATGATATTTTAATCTTTTCTTCAAATTTTGAGTGTAACCAATATAAAAACCTCCTGTCTTTGTACTCCTTAAGATATAGACAACGTGCATCTAATTTTAATTTCTCTTTGTCGGGGTGGTCCTGAGGAGTCGGGACGACCTCACGCACCCCATCCCCGAGTGCTCGGGGTTAGCCTACTGCGCCACACCCCGAAAGCTCTAGTTGAATTTTAGCAAAAAGTTTGTCAAAATTAAAGAAATGGCAAACGACCAAAAGCTTCAAGCAATTAAAACGGCTATTGACCAAATTACCAAACAGTATGGAAAAGGGGCAATTATGAAATTAGGAGAGTGGGAGGCGGCAAAAAAAGTAGACGTTATTCCTACTGGTTCGATTGCTTTAGATATTGCCCTTGGGATTGGAGGTTTACCTCGAGGAAGAATTGTGGAAGTTTATGGTCCCGAAGCCTCGGGAAAAACTTCACTTGTTTTAAGTATTTTGGCTGAGGCCCAAAAAATGGGAGGAACTGCCGCTCTAATTGATGCTGAACACGCCTTGGATCCTGCCTGGGCGCAAACAATTGGGGTCAATTTAGATGAACTTTTAATTTCTCAGCCAGATACTGGTGAGCAGGCTTTGGAGATTGTGGAAACTTTAGTTCGTTCAGGGGCGATTGATGTGATTGCTGTTGACTCGGTTGCCGCTTTAACTCCCCGGGCGGAAATTGAGGGAGAGATGGGTGACGCTATGGTTGGGGTTCAAGCAAGACTGATGTCTCAGGCGCTCCGTAAATTAACAGCGGCGATTTCTAAATCAAAAACTGTCGTTATCTTTACCAACCAAATTCGCCACAAAATTGGAGTAATGTTTGGCAATCCAGAGACAACTCCCGGCGGTTTGGCCTTGAAGTTTTATTCTTCGATTCGCCTGGATACCCGAAAAATCGATTCGATTAAGGAAGGAGAAATGGTTGTTGGTTCTCGACACCGCGTCCGGGTGGTTAAAAACAAAGTTGCTCCTCCCTTTAGGGTGGCGGAGTTTGATATTATGAACAATTGCGGTATTTCTAAAAGCGGTAATATTTTAGATGTAGCGGTTGATTTAGGAATTGTGGATAAATCTGGAGCTTTTTTCAAATATGGAAAAACACTTTTAGGTCAAGGCAGAGAAGGAGCAAAAGCATTTTTAGAAAAAAATCAAAAATTAGCGCG
>Ga0129301_1001504_pt1 | contig 11178 bp, 7 predicted proteins | sample ConPoolayeHmetaG_FD_94489 | JGI IMG/M metagenome (GOLD analysis project Ga0129301, IMG submission 94489) | Hot spring microbial mat communities from California, USA to study Microbial Dark Matter (Phase II) - Cone Pool mat layer H metaG ...
CGTGCGCATGTCGGCGGTACCCATGTCGCGAATGGTCAGGGCGCGATGCAGGTTGAAGATCCGTTCGGCGGCCAGATCGAGCGCGGCCGCGTCCTTCCGGTCGCCGGTCACGGCGCTGTACAGCAGCGCCTCCGCGCCGTTGTCGCCCTCGTAGCCGCGCGCCTTGAGCGGGGAGGCGGCCAGGGGATACATCCAGTTGCACAGGGTCAGCGAATCGTGCAGCTCCTTGCGCAGCAGCGCCCAGAGCGCGAACTTCGCCTTGTCGCGGTTCATGGGCGTGAAGTTGTCGCTCTCGTCGAGCGCTCCCGGACCCCAAAGCCTGGATGCGATGCGCCGCTGGATCTCGAGGGGCAGGCCGTTGCGGATGAAGTTCGAGTGCGAGTGGCACTGGGCGTCGCGGTTGTAGATGAGATTGATGAGCACGCCGGTCTGCCACGCCTCGTCCGCCGCGTGATGCTGGGGGTGCCCCATCTTCCACCAGCCGACGTTCGGGTCCTTGTAGTATTCCTCGGGGAATTTCCAGCGTTCGGCCAGGCGTCCCGACCCTTCGCCGAATGCGCGGCCGAACTCGCCGATCCTGAAGGCGATGCGGCCGTAGATTTCCTTGAGGAAGCCGGGGTCGCCGCTTTCGTATTTCTCCCACGGGATGGACTTGTATTCCGCTTCGGGCAGATTGGCACGGATGAGGCCGTTCTCATAGGCATACCGGAAGTCGCGCTGCAGCTGGCTGTAGTTCGACCAGATGCCGTAGTCGTCGGCCAGGTTGCGCCCCACCACGGCGGCCTCGATGCTGGTGACCCCGCGCCGCCCGTCGGGGAAGGAGCGGAAGAAGCCGCGCGCGCCCCAGCCGACGCAGGTGCTCGCCGAGTAGCGGCTCACGCCGTACTTCATCTCGACCGAAGGCACGTCGAGGTGGGAGTGGCACCGGATGGGGCAGGAGTGGCAGCCGCCCATGCGAACCGTGAACTGTTCGGCGCCGGGCCCGAGATCGTAGACGGCCTTGGCGGTGCGGTAGGCCAAGCGGCCCAGGTCCTCGGGCCGGCACTCGCCGGTCTCGACGGCCGGGTGCGCTGCGCCCCAGTACAGCCCCTTGCGCGCCGTCCAGCGGCTTCCCGGGGACGAGAACTCGGCCCAGGGCTGCGGCGTGCTGGGAACGACGTGCTGGTTGTTGGCTCCGAAAAGCGACAGAACATAGCGGACGGTTTCCCTCCAGGCCTTGCCTTCGGCGGCGATGCGCACGGCTCCCGTGCCGCGCACCGCGATCGCCTTCAGTCGCTTGGAGCCGAATACGCCGCCCACGCCGCCCGCGGAATGGGAGTAGCTGTTCAGGATGCTCGCCAGCCGCACCAGGTTCTCGCCGGCCTGCCCGATCGCGGCCACCTGGGTTTCCGGGCCCATTTCCTGGCAGATGGCGCTGACGGCGCGGTATATGCCGTTGCCCCAGAGATGGGAGGCATCGCGGATTTCCACCTTGTCATCGACGATGGCGACATAAACCGGTTTGGGAGCCCGTCCCTCGATGATCACGGCATCCCAGCCCGCGTACTTGAGTTCGGCTCCCCACTCTCCTCCCATGTGCCCCGAAGCGACGAGCTCCACGGGATAGACCGCGGGGAAGATGGTCGTGATCGAGGTGCGCCCGCCGCAGGGAGCGCCGGTGCCGGTCAGCGGTCCGGGCGCGACGACGATCTTGTTTTTCTCGTCGAAAGCCCCGGTGCGCGCCGGGACTTCATCCCACAGCACCTTGTAGCCGATGCCGGTGCCGCCGATGAAATCCCGGTAACGCGCGATCGTGTCCTCGGTCGCAATCCTGCCCGAGGTCAGGTCCACGCGCAGGATCTTGCCCGTCCACCCGCCGAAAGAGCTCAAGGTATTTTCCTCCCGACATCGTGGCAGGGACTGCACCGGCCGGTCCTGCGCGCCTCCGCGATCGGCAGGGCGACCTGCCGTATCGGGACCGCGCGGGTCAGATCCCGCCACGGAAGGTAGCGCAGGGCCTGGGCGGGGCAGGCGGCCGCACATTCGGGTTCTCCCCGGCACAGAAAACACTTGTCGGCCTTCCCCGCCTCGGCGTCGAAGACGATCATTTCCCAGGGGCAGGCCCGCAGGCACATCATGCAGCCCTTGCACCTGGCGCGATCCACGACGCGCGCCCGGGTCTTGTCGTCTGCCACGATGGCGTCATGCGGGCATGCGCTCGCGCACGGCACCGGGTGGGGGCACTGCAGGCAGGTATCCTGAACCACGCGGAAGTTTCCGAACTGCCCCAGCGAATGGCCGACCCCCAGGCGCTGGCCGCGCGGGCCGAAGTTGAGGTTGCGCGCCACCCGGATGCGCGCCCGCGCGGGTTGGGAACGGCCGTCGTTGTACTCGGTGCAGGCCAGCTCGCAGCGGCGGCAGCCGACGCAGCGTGTCGTGTCGGTGACCAGGATTCCGTCGGCGTTCTCCGTGATCACCACCGATGCATCCTGGGCGAACCCCGCCCAGGCGGCGACGGCCGACAGCACGGCGGTCGTGCCGAGCGAGTACTGGAGGAATTCGCGGCGGGTCGCCTCGTCGCCCATGGCTCATCCTTCCGGGCCGCCCGGATGCTCGCGCGCGGCGGCCGTCCCTATTATATGGACGGCACGCGCAAGCGCCATCACATTCCGCGGCAGACGAGGCGCCGACAAGGTAAAATCATTTTTTCGGGCAAAGCCCGCCGTGTCGCGGCCGCCCGCGATCACGGGCCGGCGCGGCCGGGCCCCGGGCACCTTGCCGCGCACCCGCTGAGTCGGCCGACGGGTCCGCGGCGGTTCTTCCGGCTTCGACCCCGGTCAGGCAAAAATCTCGACCAGCCGGCGCGCGCGGTACTCGAAGATCCGGCGCACGTCGCGCCGCACGAACAGCCGGTCCGCAGCCGCGCCGAAGGGGACGCGGTAGCGCACGAAATCGCGCACCTCGCAGCGGCCGTCGCGCTCTGCGAAGGTGTGCTCGTGGATCCATCGCCGGTAAGGGCCGCGGCGCTGCTCGTCGACGAACCTGTGGGGCGGCTCCCACACGGTAATCTCCGACTGCCAGCGCAACGGGATGCCGTGCAGGCGCAAGCGGTATTCGATCAGCGTCCCGGCGCCCATCGCGATCGGGCGCGGCGTGAGGATCTCGAAACGCAGCCACGGCGGGGTGATGACCTCGAGATTGGCGGCATCGGCGAAGAAAGGAAAGACCTCCGCGACCGGGCGCGGCAGCAGCAGCAAGCAGGACACGGTGGAATCCTTCCCCTGCCTCCCGAGGGAAATGCGTGCCGGCCCTCCCGCCTGCGCCGCGCGCCCGGTCAAGGATTCAACCTCCAGATCGCGAAGTTGAGCGCGGCGGCGAAACTCACCCACAGCCAGTAAGGCAAGAGCAGGATGCCAGCCGGCCGCGATGTTTTCCAGAACGCGATCACCGTCCCGGCGATCGCCGCCCACAGGAGCACCACGTCCACGAGCGCGGCCCGCGGGTTCTGCAGGCCGAAAAACAGCGGGGACCACAGCGCATTGAGAGCCAGCTGCAACGCGAACCAACCGAACGCGGCGGCTCCCCCGCGGAAACCCCGCCGGCGCCAGACCAACCATGCGGCCAGGGCCATCATGACATAGAGCGTGGTCCACACGGGCCCGAAGACCCAGCCCGGCGGATTCCACGAGGGCTTGACCAGAAGGGGATACCAGGTGTCGACCGAGCGCGCGGTAAAGACCGCCCCTGCGCTCCCCACGCCCAAGCAGACTGCAAGCCACAGGATCAGGACCGCCGCGCTGCGACCATTCCTCATCGTTCCGCCTCGCGCCGGTGCGCGGCCCGAGCGATGCCGCGCAGCATGCCTGCAAAGACGAGCTTGTGCACCGGGTAGACCAGATACCAGTAGGCCAGGCCCGTCAGGCCTGCGGGATCGAAGACCGCCGTCTGCCGGATTATCGAGGCACCGTTTTCGCCCGTCACCTCGAATTCGAGCCATGCCCGTCCGGGAAGCCGCATTTCAGCGGCCAGGCGCAAGACATGCCCCTCCTCGAAGTCCTCCACGCGCCAGCAATCCAGCACATCGCCTCTGCGCAGGGCTACGGGGTCGCGCCGCCCCCGGCGCATGCCCACGCCGCCCGCGAGCAGATCGATCCAGCCCCTGAGCTTCCAGAGCCAGTTCCCGTAATACCAGCCGCTGGAGCCGCCGATGCGCTGAATGGGGGCGAAAGCCGCGGCAGGCTCCACCGGCACGCGCACGGTGCGGGAATCGACCAGCCGGTTGCCGAAGCGCGTGCCGCCCCATGGGCGCGCGGGGCCCGCCGCCGAGAGTGCGTCCGACCAGCGGGTCGCGAAATATTCGCGTTCTTCCTCGCGCAAGGCATCGGCGATCGCCTGCCGCACTCCGACCGGCCGGACCGCGAACACCCGCAGCGCAGCGTCATCGCGAACCAAGGTCGGGTGGCGGATGCTGTCGATCAGCTTGCGCCCCACGCGGGCATAGAGCGGCGTCACCAATCCCAGCCACAGGCTCGACAGGCGCGGCGTGAGCACCGGCACCGGGATCATGATGCGCCGCAGGCCGCGCCGGCGGGCATATTCGCGCATCAGCTCGCCGTAGGAAACCCGGTCGGGGCCGCCGATTTCGTAGATCGTATGCCCTGCGGCCGGAACATCCAGCGCCGCGCGCAGATATTCGAGCACATCGCCGATGGCGATCGGCTGGGCTTGCACCGATACCCAGCGCGGCGTGATCATCACCGGCAGGCGCTCCACCAGGGCGCGGATCATCTCGAACGACAAGCTGCCCGACCCTATCACGATCGACGCGCGGAACTCGATGACGGGGACTCCGGAACGGCCGAGTATCGCACCGACCTCCTGGCGGCTGCGCAGATGCGCCGACAGCCCGCCGCCGGCATCGCCCAAGCCCCCGAGATAGATGATCCTTCCCAGGCCGCTTGCGGCCACCGCCGCGCCGAAGCGCTCGGCCGCGGCGCGGTCCGTTTCCTCAAAGCCGCGCGCCGCTCCCATGGAGTGCACCAGGTAGTACGCCGCAGCGGCACCGTCCATCGCGCGCAGCAGCGATTCGGCATCGAGCACGTCGCCCGCAACCACCTGGGTTTGCGGCCCGACGCGAGGCCGGAGGAATTCCGGGCGCCGCGCCAGGCAGCGCACCGGATAGCCCTCGGCCTCCAGCCGCTTCAGAAGCCTGCCGCCGACATAGCCGGTTGCGCCCGTCATGAGAATGAGCGGTTTCATGATTGTGCCGTTCGAGCCCAACGGTGGCCCCCTGCCGGCAAGTTCGACGAGCAGAAATTCGAAGAGCTGGCGGCGGCATGCCGCAGCGCAGCCGGCCGATAGAAGGCCGTGCCGGCGCGCGCCGCCCGATGCGCCGGCGTCCGATCCGCAGGCTCAGGGAGACACGATGCCGTAGCCCCTGGCCTTCACCATTTTCTCGTAATGCCCGAGTATCAGATCCCGGCGCTGGAGTGTCGTCTGAATCTCCGGCAGCGTCAGGAATTCGCCGCACCTTTGCCTGAGAGCCGCCTCGTCGAGCTTCGCCAGGGCCTCCATCATGGAACGCGAAAAAACTTCCATCTCCTTGGGCGACCTCAGCTCGCCCACGCTCTTGAAGCAGCGCGAGTGGTCGATCATCACGCAGCGGAAGTCGGGCGTCACCAGGATGTTGCCCAAATTGCGGTCGATGTTATAGACCAGTTGATCGAAGACGCGCACCTTGTGTATCTGCCACATCCAGCGGATCAGGTCGGGGGGCATGATCTTCTTTTCGAGCCGTTCCTTTTCCAGCATGCAGTCATCCACCCAGTACTGCAGCGAACCCTTCGTGCCCATGTACTCACGCGCCACGGTGACCGGCACCATGTTGAGGCCGAGGAGCTTGTCGATCTCGTAGGCGGCCACTTCGAACTTCCAGGAGTCCTTGAAATCGTATTCCGCGGATCTCTCCAGCTGGGTGATGCCCTTCTTGCGTTCGTCGATGCGTTTGAAGAGTGCGTCGTGCCGGACCTTGCCGTCGTCGAGCGTCAGCCGTTCGGGACTGGTAATTCCGCGGGGCGTCCCCCGGCTCGCGACCACCCTGGCCGTGCGCAAGAATTCCTCGACCTGCTCACGCGTCGAAAACGGTTCGATCAAGCTGTCCCGGACGGAGCCGGGCGCCTGCGCCCGGCCGGGCGGCCCGGCGAGCGCAATCATAATCAGCGGCAGAAAGCTGAGATGTCTCTTCATGGCAGCCCCCATGCGGGCCTCAGGGCTCGCCTGCAATACCGAGCGGCGCCGCGACCGAGGGCGCAGCAGGCGCATCCGTTCGACCGATCGGAACAATCGACGGCCAGTATAGCACCGTTCCCGCGCCGCTGCCTCTGCCGGGGTATCCAGGAGGGATTGCGGGAAGCCCGCCGGTGCATAGGGATCCGGGACAAGCCGCCCGCACAGGACTCAGCAGCGGCTTCGGTCTATAGTAAGATAGAGGCCATTCGATCCCTGCGAGCGGGGATGTCATAGAGGAAAGGACGGACGCATGAACCGAGCTTTCGCACAATGGATCACGGCACTCGCGCTCATCATGGGCGCATCCCTCATGGCGACGACCCAACAGTCGATCGACGGCATCTGGACCGGAACCGCGGGCGTCGACCCGTCTCAAGCAGTCGCCATCACCGTTGTTTTCAAGACGGAAGAAGGCGTGCTGAAAGGCTGGATGGACATACCCGACCTGGGGATTGCCGGCCTGGCCCTCAGCGATGTCAAGTTCGACGGCAAGAGCCTGAGCTACGGAGTTCCATTGCCTGACGGAACGGTGCCTTGCTGGGCTCAACTGGGCGCGGACGGCACCTTCTCCGGGTCCTTCGACATGGGAGGAACCACTGGAACCTTCACGCTCCGCCGTATAGACAAGCAACCATAACGAAAGGCCGCGGATCGGCATTTGCAGGCCGGCAATCCGATGCGGGCTCCCGATTCCTTCCGAAGCGCCCGCCCCGCACCGGACGGGCGCCGGGCTTACAGCTTGCGCTCGAACGAGAGCTTCTGGATCATGTCGTCCAGCTGTTTCTGGGCCGCGGCGCGCGCCTGCTCGAGCTTGTCGCGTTCCGCCCGGATCGCGCCGATGCGGTTCTCCTGCTGATCGAGCTGCTTGACGTACCGCAGCCGCAGCGCCGCCTCTTCCGGTGTGCCGCCCATGCGCTGCAGATTCTCGCGCACCCTTTCCTGGTCGCGGAAGATGTCGCTCTGCTCCTTCTCCAGTGCCGCGATCTTGCGCGCCAGCTCGCCGATCTCCGCCTTGCGGGCTACGACCGCCGACAGGGCCTTCTCCATCTCGGGATCCAGCGATTTCTCCTTGATCCAGACGGCGATCTGATCCGAGGTGAGATTCGTTATCATGTACGTGGTTTCCTGCGGCTTCTGCTCGCGCACGGCGAACTCCGTGGTCGTCTTGGGCCTGGCGTCGATCTTGAAGCGATAGTAGCTCGCCGAAGACTCCGCCGCCTGCGGCGTATCGACGAGGCTCCAGCCGCTGCGGACCGGATGCTCCAGCACGACGGTGCGCGCCTTGTCGTCGTTGTTGCGCACGACATACACCTTCCTCTCGGTCAGCTTGGAATGCATGCGGACGATCCCGCGGTTGATCTCGACGCGTTCCACGCGCTGCGCCTGGGTATCGCTCCTGGAAGACACCTCGACCCCGAGATCCAGCGCATAGCTGAGCAGGCGGCTCTCGCCCGGCTGCACCGACCCGATCAGGCCCTCGCCCGCAAAGGCGTTGCCGTCGATGACCGTGAAGGCGCCTCCGTCCAGTGTCAGGCCGCTCGTGTTCTTCAGCCAGACCGCCAGCCGAGGCCGGCTCTCGCCGAACGCGGCGTTGAACAGCGAGACTTTTTCTCCCTCCACCGCCGTGTGGATGATCGGCAGCAGCGCGGATTCGTTGCGCCGGATGGTCACCGGCTGCCGCAGCCTGTACTCGAACTGCTCCCCGAGAGCCTGCGCCTGAGCCGCCGGAGGCGCTTCGGATCGCATCATCCGTCCGATTTCATCCATGGCGGCCGTCTCCGATCCCGGCGCCAGCAACATGGGCTTGAGGGCCCGCAACGCGGACGGCATTTCCGGAACGCCGGCTTCGGCAGTGGTTCCCAGGACGTCCCTGGCACCGCGCCCGCCGGATTCGAGGTACAGATCGACCGCCGCCTCGCGCCCCGCAGATACGGCGACATCCGGCTGCACGGCCTCCCCGTAACCGCGCGCGCCTCCTGCCGTGACGGTGTACCGCCCGGGGGCGGCTTCGATCCGGTACCGGCCCGCGTCGTCGGTCCGGGCTTCTGCGATCCTGTTGCCGCTCTCGTCGAGCAACGATACGCGCGCCCCGGAAACAGCGGCGCCGGCGGAATTGCGGACGGTCCCGCTTACGGCCCCCTGGCCTGTGGGCACCTCGAGCGTCCCTTCGTGGAGCTGCGGCCGCGTCTGCACGCCCTCGGGAAGCGGCACGACCGGGCGGCGGGCGTAAACCGGCTGCGACAGGTTCTGAACGAAGCTTATCGGGGCGCCAGCGACCAGCGACAGGGACACATCCACCCAATCCACGGGCGTGGTGTTGTCCACGATGGCCCATCCCTGGAGCAGCGGCTTCTCCGCCGTATCGAGCACGATGCGGTAGGTCGTCTTCCAGATGGGCGACTCGGAGGTGTAGCCCACGTAAAGCCGGCGCTCGCCGGCGCCGGTGGTCCGGATGACCAGCTTGCGGACATCGCGCCGCTGCCGGCTGCTCAAGATGTCCAGATAGCGGTACATGTCGGCCGCAAATTCCTTGTCGGCGAACTGCAGCGCGCCCGCCGATTCGAGCCCGACGAGCTTCAGCTCGCCGGCGGGCGAAAGGACGGAAACCTCGAGCGAATGCAGGGCCGCGTCACCCGGGGACGTTCTCGCGCGCATTTCGGCTCCCATGAGCCTTCCGGCGACGGCGCCGCCCGGAGTCTGAATCGCGACCTCGGCCCCCCGCACTTGGTTGAGAAACCCGACAAGGTCCCGGGCCGCGCCGAGTTCCACTGGCAGCTCGCCCAGGCGACGCTCCAGGGGCGCCGCCGAATCGTAGGTCACTCCCGAGATCTGCCCCCCGCCCAGGTCGATGACCGTCAACGACTTCAGCACATCGTTCATCTGGGAGCGCGGCAGGGTGATCTCAACCGCCTGGGCACCCCGCACGGAGCCCAGGTGCTCGAAATATCCCATGCCGTTTTTGTAGAGCACCACCTTGCGCACCGGCAGCGGATCCTGCGCCGCATGCACCGGTCCCGGGCCCATGGCGGCCAGCATGAGGACGGCAAACGTTCCAGAACGCATCTTCATGTCCCACCTCCTGATTGATGACGAAAAAAAAGCGCCCGACTTGCGAAATTATCAAAATGCCCGTAGCCCGGGCGGCGAGGCGGCGATTCGCTTGCGGATCCCGGTTCTCGGGTATAGACTCAAGCTCAACAAACGGATCGTCTCCAAAAGTATACCGCGAACGCGGTCTAACCGCGGTTTCAAAGTCGGTCAATCCGGCGCACAGCACGAGCCGGGCGGTATTTGTCGGCGGCTGGTCCCTGGCCCGGCCGTGACTCTTCCGGATCGCCCCGGTCATCGGCGCAGTGCCGGCGGGATTCGTCTGCAAGGGGATGGCGGGCAAGCCGGAAGCCCAGCGGCTGCCGCAAGGCCCGGCGACCCGGCGGCTGGGAGATGCGCTCGCCGACGCACAACCTCGCGCGGTATACTGCTCGCCGGTCGCCGCCTGCGCTGCACGACATCCGGCGGCGCATGCATCCAGGGCAGGGGGATGTGTTTCCTGAAGGAGGTCTTCATGAGAAACCCGCGATTCAAGATTTCGATCTCTTCGGCGTTCCTCTTTTTCACCGCGGTCTCCTATGCCGCCGGACCGCTGCTTTTCGACAAGTCGGAGTACGCCGCCCGCCGCGCCAGACTGATGGAGCGCATTCCGGACGGGGCGGCGATCCTTCTCGGCGCGGGCCCGGCTACCGGCTACGGGGAGTTCTTCCAGAACAACGACATGATGTATTTTGCCGGCGTCGAGATCCCCGACGCCGCCCTGATCATCGACGGGCGCACAAGGACGAGCACGCTTTTCTTCACCATATCGGACACGGCGGCGCGCAACGAGGGAATCAGCCTGGAGCTGATCCGCAACACCTCCGCGATAACCGGCATCGAGCGGGTCGCGCCCATCGACCAGTTCACGCCGGCCCTGGCGCGCCTCGCCGCCGCCGGCGCGGTCCTTTATACCTCGTTCAAGCCCGAGGAACTGGCGCGCGAGTGCTCGGCCGAGAAATTCACGATCCTGCAGAACAGCATGATGTTCAACCTCTGGGACGGCCGTCTCACGCGCGAGCTGCAATTCGTCAAAAACCTGCGCGAGCGCTTCCCTTACGCCTCGGTCAAGGACGCCGCGCCCTTCATCTGGGAACTGCGCTCGATCAAGTCGCCGGCCGAGATCGAGCACCTGCGCAAGGTCGGCCGCCTGGGCGTCGAGGCCCACAAGGCCATGATGCGCGCCACGCGCGTGGGTGCTCCCGAATACGAGATGTCGGCCGCCTTCGAATACGCCGTCAAGAAGGCGGGCGCCCGCGATCTCGCATACAACGTCATCATCAGCTCGGCCGAGAACCACCCCTATCTGCACTACTACCGGCACGATCGCATTCTCCAGGCGGGCGACTTCATCGTGGTCGACGCCGGGCCGAACCTGAACTACTACACCGTGGACATCTCGGCCTCCTATCCGGCCGACGGGAAATTCACCCCGCGCCAGCGCGAGATCTACGAAGCAGCCCTGGCGATCCAGGAAGCCTGCAAGCAGGTCTACCGGCCGGGAATAGAGGCCAGGGAGGTGCAGCCGCTGGTCATCGAGATCCTGAAGAAGAAGGGGTTCGACACCGACAAGGACCTGTTCAGGATACGCACGATGCAGACGGGAATCAGCCACAACGTGGGCATGGCCGTGCACGACGTGAGCCCCGGGCCGCGCGGCCCGCTGCGCCCCGGCATGGTCTTCGCCTGCGACATCTATGCGGTCTTCCCGAATGAAAACCTGGGCGTGCGCATCGAGGACACCGTCGTCATCACCGAAACCGGTTGCGAGAACCTCACTCCGGGGCTCCCGCGCACGGTGGCCGAGATCGAAGCGTTCATGAA
>Ga0129301_1001507_pt1 | contig 11157 bp, 11 predicted proteins | sample ConPoolayeHmetaG_FD_94489 | JGI IMG/M metagenome (GOLD analysis project Ga0129301, IMG submission 94489) | Hot spring microbial mat communities from California, USA to study Microbial Dark Matter (Phase II) - Cone Pool mat layer H metaG ...
AAAGGCGCACCGGCAACCGATAAGCCCCGGAGGGCCGGCAGACACCTCATAACGCGCATCCACCGACTCGCATCAACCAGGAGTCGAAACGACCATGAAAATCGGCATCATCTGCTACCCCACCTACGGCGGCAGCGGGATCGTCGCGACCGAGCTGGGCAAGGAACTCGCCGACCGCGGCCACGAGATCCACTTCATCAGCTACGCTCCCCCACTGCGCCTAACCAGGGGGAAACCCCAAACACACTTCCACGAGGTGGAAGTCACGACCTACCCCCTGTTCGACCACGAACCCTATGCGCTCGCCCTGGCGGTCAAGATGGCGGAGGTGGCCGAACTCCACGGTTTGGACCTGCTGCACTGCCACTACGCGATACCCCATTCGGTCAGCGCGTACCTGGCGAAATCGATGCTGCAGCCGCGCAGGCTGCCGGTCGTCACCACGCTCCACGGCACCGATATCACGCTCGTCGGCAGGGATCGCTCCTATCTGCCGATAACGAAGTTCTCCATCGAGCAGTCCGACGGCGTCACGGCCGTGTCCCGCTACCTGAAGGAGGCCACCTACGAAGCCTTTGCGGTGCGCAACGAGATCGAGGTGATCTACAACTTCGTCAACTGCGACATCTACCTTCCCGCAACCAAGGCTGAACTGCGCGATTACTATGCACCCCGGGGCGAGGCGATCGTCATCCACCTCTCCAACTTCCGCCCGGTGAAGCGAACGCCGCAGGTGGTGGAGATCTTCGCGCGCGTGCGCCGCGAACTGCCGGCCGTTCTTCTCATGGTGGGCGACGGCCCCGAACGCGGCAAGGCTGAATGGACGGCGCGCGAGAGCGGCATCGAGGAGCACGTGCATTTCCTGGGCAAGCGGGACAACATCGAGGAGCTGATCGGCATCGCGGACCTGCTGCTGCTGCCCAGCCGCAACGAGTCCTTCGGCCTCGTCGCGCTGGAAGCCATGGCATGCGAGGTGCCGGTGGTGGCTTCCCGGGTCGGCGGGCTGCCCGAGGTCGTCGCCGACGGGGAGGACGGCTTCCTGGTCGACCCGGACGACCTCGACATGATGGCGCGGCGCGCACTGGAGATCCTGGGCGACGGAGCGCGCCGTCGCGCCATGGGCCGCCGCGGGCGCGAGCGCGCCAAGGCGCATTTCTGCGCGAGCACCATCATCCCGCAGTACGAAGCCTACTACCGGAAGGTCCTGGGCGGCGATCAACGGGACTCGACGTAGAATTTTCCGCGCCGGATCCCCAGGTCGCGTACGTGCGACGGAAGGCGGAACTTTTCGCGGTTCTCGGGATTGTCGAAAACGCGCTGCACGGCGCTCTGCAGGGCGGAGCGCGGCAGAGGAAGGCCTCCCAGGCTGCCGCTCGCCGGCTCGAAGCGCAGGTAGCCGTCCTGCACGAAGAGCCGCCCCATGAGCATCAGGGTCAGGTCGATGCCGTGAAGATCGAAGACGACGAAGGCGCGCAGGCTGTCGTCGAGCAACTCGACCTTGACGTCGCGCACGGTCGACCGCACCCGTTCGATTTCCTTCTCGCCGGCGGTTGCCACGGAAGCGGCCTGGGCGCTTCCCTCCCCGCTGTAGTCCAGGTGGGTTTCGAGCCAGCCGTTGAGTTCCGGCTGGTTCAGCTCGAGCCTATGCGGCCGGCCCGCCCGGGTGAGCCGCTCGTGCTCCATGAACTTGGTCTCGGCGCTGTGCACGGCCTGCGGATCGGCGGGGCCCGGCCGCCGCGGGCTCCAGAAAACCAGCATCAGCGCCAGGAGAACAGCGGCCGGCGAAGCCCAGCGCAGCGCGCGCCACAGGCGGCGCCCGGCTCCGGCGGGGCCGAGCAACTGCGTCGGGTCGGGCGAAGATCCGGTTTGAGGCTTCTGGTAGCGCGCGAAGATGACGCCGCAGCTCAGGCATTCCTCTCCCTGAGACTGCACGAACCCGCATCGCGGACAGACCTTTCGAGTCATGATTGTCCGATCCATGCTGCCGGGGGGAAGGCTCCGGGCCTCTATCCGGTGTGCATATCGTCCGGACGAGCGGTCGACTTCACTTCCCGTCGCCGGCGGCGGCCGTCCGCATCAACGGCGGCAATTGTGCGGCTCTTTCTGTTATAGTAAGGGTTAGAACGCTCCGGGCGGCACAGTGCCGGGGAGCGAACGTCCCATGCCGACGAAAACCGCATCCATCATCATCATCGGAAACGAGATCCTCACCGGGAAGACGAGGGAGAAAAACTCGGAGTTTCTCATCGACGAGCTGCACCGCCTGGGGATCGCGCTGCGCCGCATCGTCGTTATCCCGGACGACATCGAGGAAATCGCCCGCGTGGTGCGCGAGCATGCCGCCCGGTTCGATTATGTCTTCACCTCGGGCGGCATCGGCCCCACCCACGACGATCTGACCATCGCCGGCGTGGCGCGCGCCTTCGGCCGCGCGGTCGTGCGCAACGCCCGGCTCGAAGCGCTGATCCGCGAGCTTTTCGGGGATGGCCTGGACGAGGCCCGCATGCGCATGGCCGACACCCCGGAAGGTTCGGAGCTGATCGCAGCCGAGGGGCTGCGCTGGCCGGTGGTGGTGACCGAGAATGTCTACATCTTCCCCGGAGTTCCCGAGATCCTGCGCAGCAAGTTCACGGCCATCCGCGAGCGGTTTCGCACCACGCCCTATCGCACGACCTCGGTGTACACGCAGGAGGACGAGTTCGATCTGGCGCCGCGCCTCAGCCGCCTGGCGGCGGAGCATCCCGATGTGGAGATCGGCTCGTATCCCACATTCGGACGCGAGGAATACCGCGTCAGGATCACGCTCGAGGCCAGAGAGACCGCGGCGGTGCAATCCGCGCTTTCCGACCTGCTGAAAAACCTCGACCCCAACCGCCTGGTGCGCATCGAGTAGTGCGTCCGGCGCGCGGTCTATGCGGCCTTCACCTCGGCCGTGCAGAAGGCGCACTTGGTCGCCTTCAGAGGGATGGCCGACAGGCAATAGGGGCACTCCTTGGTCGTCGGCGCCGCCGGTGCCGGGGCCGGCTGCCGCTTCAGCCGATTGATCTGCCGCACGAGAAGGAAAACGGCGAAGGCCACGATCAGGAAATCGATCACCGTGTTGAGAAACAGGCCGTAATTGACCGTCACCGCCCCGGCCTTCTTCGCCTCTTCGAGCGTGGCCGCCGAAGCGCCGCTCAGGGTCAGGAACTTGTTGCTGAAATCGACGCCGCCCATCAACAGGCCCAGCGGCGGCATGAGCACGTCGGCCACGAACGAAGATACGATCCGGCCGAAGGCCGCCCCCATGATGATGCCGATCGCCATGTCCAGCACGTTGCCGCGCATTGCGAATTCTTTGAATTCCTTGAGCATGGCTGCCCTCCTCCGTTTCGAAATGCGGCTCGCCCAGCGCCCCGGAAAGCCGTCGCTTTCCGGAAGCTCGCAGGTTTCCGCATTATAAGCCTGCGACCGGCGCTCGCCGCCGGTTCATTTCAGCCCGCCTGGCCCGTAGGCTCGGCCTGCCCCGCCAGCGATCTCTGGTAGGCCTTCCAGCCGGGACACCAGCCGGTATGCCAGCGCCACAGGCGGGCCAAAAGCGACTGCGGCTTGCGTTCCGCGTGTTTCCTCCAGGGACAGACTTCGCACATGAATCTTCGCCTTGCTTCCTTCATTTGTTGCATCCCCTCCTCGAGCCCGGCCGATCGCGCGCAAGAGACCATGAAGCGCGCGCCCCGCCTCTCATCGGCCTAGCGGCGGCAACGTCCTGTATCTCGGAAACTCGGGACGTCTGATCTCCCTGGGCGGATTTTTGGCGAGCTCGCCGAGCACGATTTCGACCGCCTTTTCGAGCTATCGGGCGACCACGCGGGGACGAAATCGTTGCCCAGGTTCCAGTAGCGCTCCTTGTCGACGGGCACGACCTTCTTCGCATCCAGGTCGGCGTACCAGATCTGCATGTGCGAATCGACGAAAGCGATCTTTTTCGAATCCGGGGACCATTGCGGAGCGCGGTAGAAGCCCGGCCGCGGCATGGCGATCCGGGTCGCCTCGCCCATGCCGCTCTGCGGCGCGAGGTGAAGCTCGTACTCGCCCGACGCATCCGAGAAATAGGCGATCGTCCTGCCGTCCGGCGACCAGGCGGGATCGCGTTCCATGGCGCCGGCCGAGTCGGTCAGATTGCGCGCGTCCCCCTTCTCCACCGGCACCGTCAGAATCTCGCCGCGCGCCTCGAAAACGGCGCGCGCGCCGTTCGGCGATATGTGCGAGTTGCGCAGGCGGCGGCCGACGTTGACCATGCGCGCGCGCACCTCCGGCAGGTCGGCCGCGATCGTCACCGGCACCGGCCGGCTCCGACCCGACTTCAAGTCGAAGAGATGGAGTCCGCCGAATTGCTCGTAGACGACGGCGCCGGGGCCGGCATCGGCGGATTTGAAATCGAAGCCCGAATTGGCGACCTCTTCCCTCACCTGCCTGGAGCGGACGTCGTACGAAAACAGCGTGACGGCCCCGTTGCGGTCGCTGAGGAAGAAAACCCTGTCGTCCACCCACATCGGATTGAAATCGTTGGAACCGGACGACGGGATCTTCTCGACGCTCGAATCCGAGAGCCTGGCCAGCCAGACAGGCGTCGCACGCCCGCCCCGGTATCGTTTCCATGCCGTGAAAGCGCGGCCCAGGGGCACGTAGGCAAGGCGCGCGCCGTCCGGGGAGTAGCAGCCTTCCCAGCCCGAAGGCAGCGGCAGCTTTTCCGGGAAGCCGCCGCCCGCATCGACGGTGAACAATTCGCGGAAGCCGGCGTAGCTCTCGCGGTTGGAGGCAAAGAGAATGCGCTTGCCGTCGGGAGTCCAGTCCAGAACTACGTCGGGTGCCGGATGCCAGGTCAGCCTGCGGGGCACGCCGCCCGAGGCCGGCATGACGAAGACGTCGACGTTCCCGTCATACTCGCCGGTGAACGCGATCCACGACCCGTCCGGCGAGAAGCGCGGATTCGTCTCGCTGCCGGCGCCGGTCGTGAGGCGGCGCGCTTCGCCGCCCTCGCGCGGCACCTTCCACAGGTCGCCGGCATAGACGAAGACGATGCTGTCGGCCGACAGCGTCGGTTGCTGCAGCAGCAGCGGGGCCGGCGATGCGGCCGCCGGCATCCCCGCCGAAAGGAGCGCGAGTAGCATCCAGGCGTACATGGTCAGATCCTCATGAAAGAATGTTCGGGCCGAGCGTCACGGCCGACAGCATATCACGTCCCGGTGGAAACCGATCGGCCGATTGCCCACGGACGGCGGGCAGGATATCATCCGGGCTCATGGAGGAAAGGATTCCCATGGATAAACGATTCACCGCGGCGGCGTGCGCAGCGATGGCGGCGCTATTGATGCTATGGCAGGCACCGCGAACGGCTGCGGCCCAGGAGGCGGCAGCGCCGGCCTTGCAGAAGCCGCTCGTCGAGACTTATGAGGAGGCGATGATCACCGAGCCGCCCGCCGGGCTGGAGCTCGATCCCTTCTACAGAAAGTACACCGACGCATTCGGCATCCCGATCGTGTCGTCCGAAAAAGTGCCGGATGCGGCCTTGCTCATGGCGCGCGACATCGTCAACTACATGCTCGCCAAGCGGCCCGACGTGCGCGCCGTCATGATCGAGCGCAAGACCCGGGTGTGCATCATGGCGCAATCCGAGATGCAGACGGATCTGCCGGAATACCGGAACATGAAAAAGCCGGCCAAGGACGATCCGCGCCTGACGCCGCGCGAGCGCGCCGAATACGACAATCCGGGCGGAATCGGCAGCATGACCGACCGGGAGTACTGGAACCGCCGCGCGCGCGGCATGGGAGGCAACGTCACCTCGTGCGCGGAGGAAAACCTGCTGGGCTACCCCGGCACGCGCTATTTCGGGGAGCACATCCTCGTCCACGAGTTCAGCCACAATATCATGAGCGTCCTCAGGACCGTGGAGCCGCAACTGATCGAAGAGCTCCGGGCGGCCTACGACGAAGCCGTGCAGAAGGGCCTCTATAAAGGACAGTACGCCATAAACAACGTGGCGGAATACTGGGCCGAGGGAACGCAGTGGTGGTTCTGGTCGAACTTCGAGTTTTACGACGGCGCAACGCGCGTGCAATCGCCCGAGGACCTGAAAGCCTACGACCCGAAGCTGTATGCGCTGCTCGAACGGGTCTACCTGGGCCACCACATACCCGCCGACATCTATCATGGGCGCAACCTCAGGCCTGCCAGGCGATGACCCTCCGCACGGCGGAGCCCTGTTCTGCGCTTTTCGCTTCGGGACCGACCGCGCCGCCACGGAGACGGGGGAATCGGCAAAGGGATCGCCGGCCTGCCCTGAGCAGCAGAATCGAAGCCGAAGCACAAATGGGAGACGGGACACCATGAAGCCTTCATTCCGGCTGGTTGCCATGATAACGCTGCTGCTCGGCGCGCAGCGCCTGCAGGCGGCACAAGCGGTCTCTCACGGATTGACCTCGCCGGGCGGCCGGATCGAGGTCGTCCTGTCGGCCGGCGAGAACCTGACCTATTCGGTCCGCTGGCGCGGCAGCGAGCTGATATCGCCCTCGGCGATTTCCATGACGATCGACGGCGCCCGCGTTCTGGGCGCCTTGCCGCACATTCAGGATGTCAGGCGGCGCTCGGTCCGCGAGACCCTCACGCCCGTCGTGCGCCAGAAGGCTGCGGCCCTCGCCGATGTCTTCAACGAAATGGTCCTGATATTCGCCGGCGGCTATTCCCTCACGTTCCGCGCCTACGACGATGGGGTCGCCTACCGCTTCTCGACCTCGTTCCCGGACCGTATCACCGTTTCCTCGGAGCGCGCCGAATTCGCCTTTCCGGCCGACCATACGGTCTACTTCGCCGAAGAAACGAGTTTCCAGACGCACCAGGAACGCCTTTACCTCCCGGTCCGCTTGAGCCGGGTGACGTCCGGGAAATTCGGCCTGTGCCCGGCCGTGGTCGATGTGCCGGGCGGACCCAAGGTGGCGATAACGGAAGCCGACCTCGAGAATTACCCCGGCATGTACCTGACGGGCGCCGAAGGCGCTCCCACGACCTTGGTCGGCAAATTTCCGCAGTACGCCGTGAAGGAAGAGGCGAAAAACGACCGCAACGTCCCGGTCGTCGAACGGGCCGACTTCCTGGCTGTAACCTCGGGCACACGTGCCTTTCCCTGGCGCGTGCTGGTCATCGCCGAGCGCGACGGAATTTTGATCGAATCCCCGATGATTTACCGTCTGGCTGCGCCGTCGTCGGGTGATTTCTCCTGGGTCAAACCCGGCAAAGTCGCCTGGGACTGGTGGAACGATTGGAACATCGCCGGCGTCGACTTCCGCGCGGGAGTCAATACGGAAACCTACAAGCACTACATCGACTTCGCCGCCGAAAACGGCATCGAATACGTGATCCTCGACGAGGGATGGTACAAGCTGGGCGACCTGCTCACCCTCAGTCCAGGGATCGACATGGACGCCATCCTCGCCCATGGGCGGTCCAGAAACGTCGGCATCATCCTCTGGGTGGTATGGAAAACGCTCGAGCAGCAATGGGACAAGGCTTTCGAGCAGTTCTCGCGCTGGGGAGTCGCGGGCCTCAAAGTCGACTTCATGCAGCGGGACGATCAGCGCATGGTCGACTACTATTACCGGGTGGCGCAGGAGGCAGCCCGCAGGCGCTTCCTGGTCGACTTCCACGGCGCCTTCAAGCCGACAGGCCTCTATCGCACTTTCCCCAACGTCATCACCAGCGAGGGCGTGCTCGGATTGGAGCACAACAAGTGGAGCCGCAACGTGACTCCCGAGCACGACGTCACGCTGCCCTTCACCCGGATGCTTGCCGGGCCGATGGACTACACGCCCGGCGCCATGGCAAACGGCGCGCTGAAAAACTTTCAGCCCATATACAGCCAGCCTATGAGCCAGGGAACGCGTGCCCACCAGCTGGCCCTGTACATTGTCTATGAAAGCCCCCTGCAGATGCTGGCCGACTCGCCCACCAACTATCGGCGCGAACCGGAATGCCTGAAATTCCTGGCCGGGGTGCCGACGGTCTGGGATGAGACGCGCGTCCTGGACGCCAGGCTGGCCGACTATGTCCTCGTCGCCCGCCGAAAAGGCGTCGACTGGTATCTCGGCGCTCTGACCGACGAGGCGGACCGTGACCTTGTCATCGACCTTTCCTTCCTCGGCGAGGCCGAATACGACCTGACGGCATACCAGGACGGCCTCAACGCCGACCGTAACGGCAACGACTACAAGAAACTGACGAGGCGCGTGCGCCGCACGGATTCCATCGCCGTTCACATGGCCCCCGGAGGCGGCTGGGCGGCCGTCCTGACGGCCCGAACCAGGTGACGGCTCTCCCTCGGAAACCGGCAGCGGCAGTGAAGGGACCGATCGCACGGAGGAAAAGGGACTCGAGCGATCGGGAATCGATGGCGTCCCCAACGGGATTCGAACCCGTGTTGCCGCATTGAAAGCGCGGTGTCCTAGGCCGGCTAGACGATGGGGACCCGTGCCGGAAATCGAGGCGTCATTCTGGCACCTTTCCCGCGCGAATTCAAGATCGCCCGGCAAGCCGGGCTGGAACGCAGTGCCTGATGGGGGTACCATGAATGCGCCGGGAACAAGCCCAAGACGTCGAGCGGCGCCGCCCGGCGCGCCGCTATTGTGGAATCATGGAGGGAGTATGCGCACGATCCTGAGCGCAACGCTGGTTGTCGTGGTTCTTCTTGCCGCGGTCCTGTTGTTCGCAGCCGACGCCGCCAAAGGAAAGCAGGTCTATATGACCAGGTGTGCCGCCTGCCACGACCGGGACGGAAAAGGAAAGGAAGCGATCGGCAAGATGTTCAAGGTCACGATGAAGCCCCTCGGCTCCAAGGAAGTCCAGGCCGCCAAGGACCAGCGGCTGCAGGAAGTGATTCTCAAGGGCACCGGCAAGATGCCGCCGGTCGCGATCGCGCCGCAGGAGGCCGCCGATGTGGTCGCCTTCCTGCGCACCCTGGCCGCGAAATAACGACAGGAGGAATGCCATGGAAGAGGAGAAAGCACCGCAGATGGAATGGGTCGGCCATCTCGGCCGGGCTCTCGAGTCGTTCGTCCGAGACCTCAAGGGAGTGCTGCCGGAGGAGACCTACAATCACCTGCGCGCGTCGCGGAGAGAGCTGCTGCTGGCGATCCGCGCCGTCATCGATCGCGAAATCGAAAAAGCCGGCGAAGGGGAGCGGCCCAAGGTGCACAAGGTAGAGGTCCAATGAAGGGCCCGCGCATCCTGTTATTCACGGGCAAGGGCGGCGTCGGCAAGACCACCGTGGCCACGGCCACGGCGGTGCGCGCCTCCGACATGGGCTATCGCACGCTCCTGATGTCGGCCGACCCGGCCCACAGCCTGGCCGACGCCCTGAGCCGGGAACTCGGGCCCGAGCCCCAGGAAGTCCAGCCCAGGCTCTTCGCCCAGGAAATCGACATCTATTACACCATCCAGAAGTACTGGGGGAGATTGCGCGACTACATCCTGCAGGTCTTCCGCTGGCAGAAGATCGACGAACTGGTCGCCGAGGAGCTGGCCGTCCTCCCGGGAATGGAAGAGGGCGCTTCCTTCCTGTGGGTCGAGAAGTTCTACAGCGAAGGCGAGTTCGACCTGATCGTCATCGACAGCGCACCCACGGGCGAGACCTTGAAGCTCTTGTCGCTGCCGCAGGTCGGGCAATGGTGGATGGACCGGATCTTTCCGATCCAGCGCCGGGTCGCCAAGAGCCTCGGCCCCATGGTGCGCATGATGACCGACGTGCCCATCCCCGAAGAAGGCACCTATCAGGCGGTCGAGGATCTGTACGGGAAGCTGCTGCGCATTCACGAGGTGCTCTCGGACCCGGAGGTGAACTCCATCCGCCTGGTGATCAATCCCGAGCGCATGGTGATCCAGGAGGCCCGGCGCACCTACACGTACCTGGGCCTGTACGGCTATCCCGTCGACGCCGCCATCGTCAACCGCATCCTCCCGGAGCAGGCCGCCGACACGGTCTTCCATAACTATCTTGCCGCCCAGAAGAACTACCTTGCCGAGATCCGCGAAACCTTCGCGCCCCTCCCGATCCTGGAAGTGCCTCATACGGGCGAGGAAGTCTTCGGCATACCGATGCTGCGCAGCCTGGGGGAGAAACTTTACGGCGACAAGGATCCCACGACGGTATTCCTCAAGGAGAAGCCCTACTTCCTGAGGGCGGACAACGGGGCTTACCTGCTCGGGATCTATCTGCCGACCATCGAGAAGGGCGAAGTGTCGGTCGTGCAATACGCCGACCACCTGGTGGTGCAGATCAAAAACCAGAGGCGGAATTTCTTCCTGCCGAAGTTCCTGGCCTATTACAACGCCGCCTCGGCCCGCCTGGAAAACTCCTGGCTCCACGTGCGCTTCGAAAGGCAGACGGGCCCGCCGGCAGCCCGCGGTCCGAACTCAGAATAGTGAGAAGACGGCGAATTGTCTCCCGTCCCTCCGGGACGGGCGCGCCGCCCATTGCCGCAACATTCGCCGGCGGTCCGTCGCAGCGCGACGGAGCTACCCTTCGCGGCCCCGCAGGGGCCGGGAGCTGGAAGCCGGGGGTGAGCCGAAGGCGAACCCCCGGAAAGCCCGTCACGCATTCACCAAGCCCCGAAGGGCCGGCAGAATTCCCACCCCGCTCGCGGTCCGTCGCGGCGCTACGGAGCTACTCAGGGACGATCCTGCGCCGGCACCGCCGACAACGCCGACAGGCTGTTCGTCCCGAACAAGGCGAAGCTCGCCACCCCCGCGCTCGACCGCACCCGGATATATCCGGCGCCGTAATTCTGACCCTCCAGCTGCCGGAAGTACTGATACACCAACTGCGACACCCTCTTCCCCGGGTCGATCGTTTCGCTCTTGGAGGCCAGCACCCTGCCCTGGTCGTCGTAAACGTCGATCTGCACCGTCACCGGCGTCGCGCTGGGATTCAATATCGCCAGGCCCGTGAAGTAGGTCTCGTTCGATACCAGCTGGCTGAAGACCATGTCCGTCTTCATCCGCCCCACCAGCGGCAGCGCCGAGGCAAACCGGCTGCGCGCCGGATCCCCGAACACCACGCTCCCCGCCAGCCGGATCCCGTCGCTCTCCACCTTCACGTACCCCTGCGTCAGCCCGCTCCCCGCCGCA
>Ga0129301_1001511_pt1 | contig 11138 bp, 8 predicted proteins | sample ConPoolayeHmetaG_FD_94489 | JGI IMG/M metagenome (GOLD analysis project Ga0129301, IMG submission 94489) | Hot spring microbial mat communities from California, USA to study Microbial Dark Matter (Phase II) - Cone Pool mat layer H metaG ...
AACCCCACCCCACCACGAGGCGGCAGACTCCCCCGGTCTGCCGCCTCACCTTTGGCCAACCGTTGCGTGACCGCACCCGCCGCAGGGCAGGAGACGCGCTCTCGCCCTGCGAATCTGTGCCCCAGATCGCGGCTGTCACCCCGCGCGTAAGGAGTCTCTCCGTGACCAAGTGGAAGTGCACCGCCTGCCCGTACGTCTACGACCCCGCCGTCGGCGACCCCGAGAACGGCATCCCTCCAGGCACGGCTTGGGAGGATGTTCCGGACGATTGGGTCTGCCCTGTCTGCGGGGTCCCCAAAGACCTCTTCGAGAAGGTCGAGGACTAGGGCGCCGGCCATGCGCGCGGTGCTCGTCCACGGCCTCCGGGACGTCCGGCTCGCCGACTTGCCCGATCCTGCCCCCGGCCCCGGCGAAGTCCTGGTGCGAGTGCGCTCGGTCACCATCTGCGCCTCCGACGTCCACATCTACGCCGAGGGCAACGTCGGCGGCGTCTCCTGGGACCGCCCCTTCATCCCTGGCCACGAGGCCGCCGGCCTCGTCGCTGACCCCAACGGCTCCGACCTCGCGCCCGGCACGCCTGTCGTCCTGGACCCCGCCGTCCCCTGCCGCCGATGTGACATGTGCGCCGAGGGCCGCTTCCACCTCTGCCGCAACCTCAAGTTCTGCGACTTGCCCCCGGTGGACGGCGCGATGTGCGACCTCCTGGCCTGGCCGGCCGAGCGCGTGTTCCCTGTCCCCGAGTCTGTGGACCTCGCTGAGGCGCCGCTCATCGAGCCCCTCTGCATCGCCGTGCACGCCCTCGAGCTCACCTCGGTCTCCGGCGCCGCGGTCCTCATCGCCGGCTGTGGCGCCATCGGCCTGTTCACCCTCCAGATGGCCCGCCTCCGCGGAGCGGCGACCATCATCGCCACCGACCCGATCCCCGAGCGCCTCGCCGTCGCCCGCGCCCTGGGCGCCGCCCATACCGTCCAGGTCGGCCCGCAGGACCCCGTGGGGGAGGTGATGCGCATCACCGGCGGCCGGGGCGTGGACGTCGCCTTCGAGGCCGCCGGGCCGCTGGAGGCCCTCCAGCAGTGCCTGGCGGCCGTGCGGCCCGCCGGCGAGGTGGTGGTCATCGGAATCCCGGCCGAGGACGAGTATCGGCTCAGCGCGGCCTCCATGCGCCGACACGAGTTGACCCTGCGTTTCGTGCGCCGCCAGAACGAGAACTACCCGGAGGCCCTCTCCCTGCTGCGGGCCGGCCGCGTCCAGCTCCGCCCCGTGCTCACCCACCGCTTCCCCGCCGAGCGGGCCGGGGAGGCGTTCGCGCTCGCGGAGCGAAAGGATGAGGGCGCGATTCGGGTCGCCGTCACCTTCGACTGAAGCGTCCCCGAATGACAATGAGGAGCGAGGTTCCCATGCCCGAGCGCAAGCTGGCCCTAGGCCTCGACTTCGGCACCGAGAGCGGACGCGCCGTCCTCGTGGACGTGCACACCGGAGAGGAGGTGGCCTCCGAGGTCCACGCGTACCAGGACGGAGTCCTCGATCAGGCCCTCCCGGACGGCACGCCTCTACCCCCCGACTGGGCGCTCCAGAACCCCCGCGACTACATCGAGACCCTCCGCCACGCCATCCCCGCCGCCCTGTCCGCCTCCCGCGCCCGACCCGAGGAGGTGGTCGGCGTCGGCATTGACTTCACCTCCTGCACCATGCTCCCCACCGACCGGCAGGGCACCCCCCTCTGCCTCAAGCCCGAGTGGAGCGGCAACCCCCACGCCTGGGTGAAGCTCTGGAAGCACCACGCCGCCCAGCCTGAGGCCGACAAGATCAACGAGATCGCCCGCGCCCGCGGCGAGCCCTGGCTCGCTCGCTACGGAGGGAAGTACTCCTCGGAGTGGTTCTGGTCCAAGGTATGGCAGATCCTCGACGAGGCGCCGGAGGTGTACGAGGCCGCCGACCGCCTCACCGAGGCCGCCGACTGGATCGTCTGGCAACTCACGGGGCGGGAGACGCGCAACCTCTGCACCGCCGGCTACAAGGCCATCTACGACAAGCGCGCCGGCTTCGTCAGCGACGAGTTCCTCGCCGCCCTCGACCCCCGCCTCGCCGGCTGCATTGACCAGAAGATGTCCCGCCAGGTGGCGCCCCTGGGCGAGCGCGCCGGCGGCCTCACCCCCGCCATGGCCGAGCTCACCGGGCTGCGCGAGGGCACCCCGGTGGCGGTCGCCAATGTGGACGCCCACGTCTCGGTCCCCGCGGCCGGCATCGCCGACGCCGGCAAGATGCTCATGATCATGGGCACCTCCATCTGCCACATGCTGCTGGGCACCGAGAGCAAGCCCGTCGAGGGCATGTGCGGGGTCGTCGAGGACGGCATCCTGCCCGGGTTCTACGGCTACGAGGCGGGCCAGTCCGGCGCCGGCGACATCCTCGCCTGGTTCGTCCGCGCCTGGACCCCGGGCGAGCTGGGCGGCCGCAGCGCCCACGAGCACCTGGAGCGGGAGGCGACCAAGCTCAAGCCCGGCGAGTCCGGCCTGCTGGCCCTCGACTGGTGGAACGGCAACCGCTCGATCCTCGTGGACACCCACCTCTCGGGCCTCCTGCTCGGCGCTACCCTCGACACCACGCCCGCTGAGATGTACCGCGCCCTCATCGAGGCCATCGCCTTCGGCACCCGCGTGATCATCGAGAACTTCGAGAAGTACGGCATCCCCGTCGAGGAGCTCTACGCCTGCGGCGGCATGCCCGACCGCAACAAGCTGCTCATGCAGATCTTCGCCGATGTCACCGGCCGCTCCATCAAGCTTGCCCGCTCCAAGCAGGCCTCCGCCCTCGGCTCAGCCATGTTCGGCGCCGTCGCCGCCGGCCGAGAGGGCGGCGGGTACGACACCATCTTCGAGGCCATCCCCCACATGGGCGGCGTGCGAGACCTAGTGTATGAGCCTGACCCCGGCCGTCACGCCGTCTACAACGAGATCTTCCCGGAGTACGCCGCGCTGCATGACTACTTCGGCCGCGGCGCCAACGACGTGATGAAGCGCCTCCGCGCCCTCAAGGCCCGCCAGCGAGCCTGAGCGCCGGCGCCAGAGATAACCCAGCACAGGAGAGCGACATGCAGAAGGTACGCATCGGCTTCATCCCCTCCCACCGCGTCCCCTTCGGCGAGGAGTGGGCCAAGGACATGCGCAAGCGCTGCCTCGCCGCCATGGCCGAGGTGCCCGGCCTCGAGGTCGTCGTCCCCGACGAGTCCCTCACCGAGAACGGCCTGGTCCGGAACCTCGCCGAGGCCCGCAAGACCGTCCAGCTCTTCAAGGAGCGCGACGTCGTCGGCGTCATTCTCGGCGGCATGACCTTCGGCCACGAGACCTCCGCCGTCGGCGGAGTGGTCGCCAACCTCCCCTTCGGCACCCCCGTGCTCCACTTCGCCACCAAGGGCAAGGTCGCCGCGGACGGCACCCGGCCCTCCGACTCCTGGTGCGGCCAGTTCATGATCACCTCCGCCCTCCGCCGCCGCGAGATCGTCTTCGAGCACCTGCCCACCTGCTTCCCCGAGGAGCCGGTGTTCCGCCAGGGCGTCGAGCGCTTCACCCGCGCCTGCGCCGCCCACCAGACTTTCCGCGGCGCCCGCATCGGCCAGATCGGCGCCCGCCCCGAGGAGTTCGAGTCCGTCTGGTGGGACGAGGCCTCCCTCCAGCGCGACTTCAACCAGACCGTCGTCCCCATTGACCTCGCCGATGCCTTCATGCGCCTCGACGCCGTGGCCGCCGATGACCCCGATGTCAAGCGCGTCCAGAAGGAGATCGCCAAGGGCGTCGAGGTTCCGGCCGAGGCCGGCGAGGCCATGAACACCCTCGCCCGCATGGAGGTCACCCTCAAGCGGCTCGCCGAGGAGAAGGAGCTCAACGCCCTCGCCGTCAACTGCTGGGAGCAGGTGCAGAAGCGCTATGGCATCTGCGTGTGCTCCGTGCTGGGGCGGCTCACCGACCAGGGCATCCCCTGCGCCTGCGAGGTGGACGTGTACGGCGCGGCTACCATGCTCGCCGCGGTGGGCGCCTCCCTGGGCGAGGTCGCGCCCCACTTCATAGACTGGACCGAGCTCCACCCGGAGCAGGAGAATGTCTGGCTCGCCTGGCACTGCGGCAACGCGCCCCGCAGCACCTGTGGCAGCGACTGCCGGGCCTGCATCATGGAGCACAGCATCCTGCCCCTGCACCCCTCCTGGGGCACCCTCGAGTTCCAGGAGAAGCCCGGGCCCGTGAGCTGCTGTCGGCTCGTGGAGTACGACGGCTTCTTCACCATGTTCGTGGGCGTCGGCGAGGTCGTGAACATGCCGCCTAAGGTCCGGGGCTCCTACGGCTGGGTGAAGGTCAACGATGTCATGGACTGGGAGCAGAAGATGGTCGAGCATGGCATCATCCACCACGGGGTGATGATCCACGACCCCGCGGTGGCGGACGCGCTCGAGAGCTTCTGCAAGTTCAACGGCATCGAGGTGGTCCGGGGCGCCTAGCGCACCGGGCCGTTCTGTAGGGCGCGGATGTCGGCGCGGCAGCGCCGCATTCGCGCCGCCGCGCCGGCTTGTCGGGCCCGGCCGGGCTGTGGTACACTCACAGATGCCTGCCGCGCGCCAGTAGCTCAGCGGATTAGAGCACCAGACTTCGGATCTGGGGGTCGGGGGTTCGAATCCTCCCTGGCGCGCCAGGCATAGAGCCCTCCCGCAGGCCAGGCTGAAGCGTTCCCGCGGCCGCGCCCCAGGGCCTCCTGCCCCAGCCCCGACCACCGCGTCGCGCCTCAAGCCCCGAGACAGCCGCGCCGCACCTTCGGCCGGGCCGAGGCGGCCCGGTACGGGCTTGACACAGGCCGCGCGATCTCGTATTCTCTTGGGGTATAAGTAGGCGTAGACCAGATGGACCCTTCGTCACGTAAACAGGCAGGGGAAGCATCCGAGACGGCGGGAGCGCTTTGCGATCGCCGTCGCCGGGCGCGCGTACGCGGCATCGGGGGCGCCCGCGCCGGGCCGCTGTGAGCCGGTCGGGGCGCCGCGCCGCCCGTGCAGCCTTCCCCGCCTGGGAAGGCTGTTTTCATTGGCCGGCCGCCCGCCGGCGGAGAGGAGGCGCCGCGATGATCTTCTATGCCGAGGCCTACCTCAGCGACCTGCTGCGCATGACCGTCCTCGACCGGGACGGCCGCGCGGTGGGGCGGCTCCGCGATGTCGCCGTCCGCCCCGGCGACACCTTCCCCCTCGTCACCAAGCTCCTCGTGCGCCGCCGCGGCCAGCGCGACCCCCTCGTCCTCCCCTGGTCCAGCGTCCGCAGCGTCTCCAGCGAGGCCGTCACCCTCCTGCACCCCCTCGCCGACCTCCCCACCGCCGCCCTCGAGGAGGGGGAGGTGCTGCTCGCCGAGTCGGTGCTGGACCGCCAGATCGTGGACGTCCAGGGCCGGCGGGTGGTGCGGGTGAACGACCTCAAGCTGGGCTCGGTGCGGGGCGCCATCCGGCTGGTGGCGGCCTCCGTGGGCACCCGGGGTCTGCTGCGGCGGCTCAACCTGGAGGGGCTGGCGCTGCGGATCTGGGGGTGGTTCGGCCGGCGGCCTCACGAGCGGCTCATCTCCTGGGAGTACGTGACCTCCCTCGACGCCTCGGGGCAGTCGGTGAAGCTCGCCCTGGAGCGGGAGAAGCTCAAGCTGCTCCACCCCGCCGACCTCGCCGATATCCTGGGCGAGCTGTCGGCCCAGGACCGGGCCGCGGTCGTCTCCTCCCTCGATGACGAGACCGCGGCCGCCGCGCTCGAGGAGATGGACTTCGAGCTCCAGCGCTCCGTCATCGAGTCCGTCGAGGACGAGAAGGCGGCCGACATCCTCGAGGAGGTGGACCCCGACGACGCGGCCGATTTCGTGGGCGACCTCCCCAAGGAGCGGGCCGATCAGCTCCTCGAGCTGATGGAGCCCGAGGAGGCCTCCGACGTCAGGGAGCTGCTCAAGTATCCCGACAAGAGCGCGGGCGGCCTCATGACCCCCGAGTTCGTCGCCGTGCCCGCCGGCATGACCGCGCAGGAGGCCATCGGCTATCTGCGCCGCGCCGGGGAGGAGGCGGAGACGATCTACTACTGCTACGTGGTGGACCCGGACAAGCGACTGGTGGGCGTGTTCTCGTTGCGCGACCTGATCGTGGCCCCGCCCACGAGGGTTATTGACGACATCATGACGCGCAAGGTTGTGTCGGTGACGCCGGACAGCTCGCAGGAGCACACCGCGAGCCTGATGGCCCGCTACAACCTGCTCGCGATCCCGGTGGTGGACGAGGAGCAGCGCCTGATCGGGATCGTCACGGTGGACGATGCCCTGGAGGCGGTGCTTCCGACCCGGCTCAAGAAGCAGATGCCAAAGGTCTTCGCGCACTAGCCCGGGAGGCCCGCTGTGATCACCCTCCTGCGGCGCCGGCTGCTCTGGCCCATGGGGGCGCTCTTCGCCGTCCTTGGCCCGGCCTTCATTACCGCCACCGTTGACCAGGACCCGCCCGGCATCGCCACGTACTCGGTGGCCGGCGCGGAGTTCGGCTACTCGGTGCTATGGCTCCTGTGGTTCGTGGTGGTCTTGGGGGCGGTCATGCAGGAGGTGGCCGCGCGCCTGGGGGTCGCCACCTCCAAGGGCCTGGTGGACCTCATCCGGGAGCACTTCGGCGTGAAAGTGACAGCCCTGCTCATGCTGGGGCTGCTCATCACCAACTACGCCAACACCGCGGGGCAGTTCGCCGGGCTCGCGGAGGCCGCCGAGATCTTCGGCATCTCCCGCTTCTTCGCCGTCCCGGTGGGCGCGGCGGCGATCTGGCTGCTGGTGGTGAGCGGCTCCTACCGCGGGGTGGAGCGCATCTTCCTGCTGGCCTGCCTGGTCTACCTCGCCTACCCGATCTCGGGCTACCTCGCGGAGCCCGACTGGGGGGAGGTGGCCCGCCAGTCGGTGCTGCCCAGCATCACCGTGGACCGCGCCTTCATGCTGGTGGCGGTGGGGATCGTGGGGGCATCGCTGGCGCCGTGGATGCAGTTCTTCCTGCAGTCGGCCATCGTCGAGCGGGGCGTGAAGCCGGAGGAGTACGGGCGGGTGCGCCTGGACGTGATCGCGGGGGCAGTCTTCGCGATGGCGATCGTGTTCTTCATCATCGTCGCCTGCGCGGCCACGCTGCATCGCGAGGGGCGCACCATCAGCTCCGCCGCGGAGGCCGCAGAGGCGCTGCGGCCGCTGGCCGGCCGGCACGCCTCGACGCTGTTCGGCGTGGGCCTCATCAATGCCGGCCTCTTCGCCGCCACCGTGCTGCCGCTGACGACGGCCTACGTGGTGTGCGAGGGGCTCGGCTGGGAGCGCGGCTTGGGCCGCGGGTTCCGGGCGGCGCCGCACTTCTACGGGCTCTACACCGGCATGATCGTGCTGGGCGCGGCGGTGATCCTGATCCCCGGCGCGCCCCTGCTGGGGATCCTGCTCGCCTCCCAGGTTATGAACGGGCTGTTGCTGCCGGCGGTGCTGATCCTCATGCTGCTGCTGGCGGGCCGCTCCGGCCTCATGGGCGAGCTGGCCCACGGCCGGCGCTACGGCATCTTCTGCTGGGGCTTGTGCGGCATCGTCATCGTCCTGGACGTGGTCCTGCTGGCGACCGCCTTCATGCCGGGGGGGTGAGCGGCGTGGGCTGCCGGCAGGTCCGCGACGCCGGCCGGGGAAGACAGAGGCGCCCGGCCGGGCGCGCGCTCGGCCGAAGGCCCACCGAGAGAGGACTCGAATGCCCAAGATCGCCTTCGTCGGAGCCGGTAGCCTAGGGTTCACGCGGACCCTGGTGATTGACTTGATGTCGTACGAGGACCTGCAAGACTCGACCATCTCGCTGATTGACATTGACGAGCAGCGCCTGGACTACGCGCGCCGCGCGGTGGAGCGCATCATGACGGTGGGCAGCTACCCCGCGAAGGTGGAGGCGACCCTGGACCGCGCGCAGGGGCTGAAGGACGCCGACATCGTCATCATCACCATCCTGGCCCACGGGGTGGAGGGGTTCCGGCCGGAGATCGAGATCCCCATGAAGTACGGGGTGGACTTCAACGTGGGGGACAGCTATGGGACGGCGGGGGTCTTCCGGGCGCTGCGGACCATTCCGGTCATGGTTGACATCTGCCGGGATGTCGAGAAGTACGCGCCCCAGGCCTTCGTGCTGAACTACACGAACCCGATGGCGATGCTGTGTCGGGCGCTGCACCGGGCGACGGACGTCCGGGTGGTGGGCCTGTGCCACAGCGTGCAAGGGCTGGCGGGGATGCTGGCGGGATGGATCGGCGTGCCGGCGGAGGAGGTGGTGTGGGAGTGCGCGGGCATCAACCACCAGGCCTGGCTGCTGCGCTTCGAGCGCAACGGCGAGGACCTCTACCCGCGCCTGCGCAAGGCGGTGGACAAGCCCGAGATCTGGCGGCGGGACATCGTCCGCAACGAGATGTTCAAGGCCCTCGGCTACTACGTCACCGAGTCGAGCGGGCACAACTCCGAGTACAACTGGTGGTTCCGCAAGCGCCCGGAGCTGATCGAGAAGTACTGCACCCACGGCGAGGACTGGAACCCGGGCGTGCACGGCTACATCCTTCAGGGCTACTCGGAGGCCGCCGAGACCTGGCGGCAGCGGCTGGAGGACTACGCGGAGGGCCGGGTGGAGATCAAGCTGGGCCGCTCGCACGAATACGCCTCGAGCATCGTGAGAGGGCTGCTCTACGACCAGACGTTCAAGTTCAACGGCACCGTGGCCAACGAGAAACTGATCACCAACCTGCCGGACCAGGCGGCGGTGGAGGTGCCCCTGATCGCCGACCGGACGGGGTTCAAGCCCCTGCACGTGGGAGATCTGCCGCCACAGCTGGCGGCGCTGAACCACGTGAACACAATGGTGGTCGAGCTGGCGGTAGAGTCGGCGCTGAGCGGCGATCCCGAGGCCGCCTATCATGCCTGCTGCTACGATCCGGTAGCGGCGGCGAAGCTCTCGCTGGCGGAGATCAGGGAAATGGTGGGGGAGCTGTTCCGGGTGCAGGCGCCGCTGCTGCCCCAGTTCAAGCACCTGAGCTGAGGCTTGCGGCCGGGGCCTGCACTACCGGGGGATGAAGGGCTCGCGCCGGGCGCTCCAGCGGGCGCTGCCGTCGAGGTAGATGTAGTTGGCGCCGCCGCGGTGGCGGCGATCCACATCCTCCTCTCCACCGACCAGGCAGTCGCCCGCGCGCATGCTCTCGTAGAGGAGGACGGTGCGGCCGGGGTCCGTGTGGAGGGTGCGGCGGCCCTCGAGGTGCTTGTTGAGGCCGTAGTTGGTGGCGCCGTCCTGGGGTCCCTGGGGGCAGAGGAGGAGCTCGCCCCTGAGGTTCCAGTGCTGGTAGCGGGTGGGCCAGTCGCGGGGGATGGGGCGGTCGTCGCCGTAGCCGAGGGCGAGGCCGATCTGGCGCATCTGGTTGAGGCAGGCTGTGGCGCGGGCGCGGCCGCGGGCCTGAAAGGCGGCGACCATGAGCAGGGACGCCAGGATGGTGATGATGGAGATGGCGACGAGCAGCTCGATGAGGGTGAAGGCTCGTATCGAGATGGCGCTTGCTCGTACCATGGGAGCCCCTGGAGGGCCGGCGGGGCGGCCGCCATGCGGTATTTACAGGCGCGGTAGACCGTGATATGATACGGCGCGCCGCAGTGGGTCACCTGCGGCCGAGGCGGCGAGGCTCCCCGACGGCGGCCCGGCACGGCGAGGAGGGTGACCGGCGGCGCAAGCACCAGCATTGCAGCCATGGTCAGGCCCCGGGGCGCGGTCGCCCCGGCGGCCGAAAGGGAGACCGTCGTGTCGGAGGCCGGCCGCAGCCCTCGCTTCGCCCATCTCCACGTCCACACCGAGTACAGCCTGCTCGACGGGGCCTGCCGGATTGACGATCTGGCCCAGCGGGCCGCCGCGCTGGGGCTGGCCGGCCTGGCGATCACCGACCACGGCGCGCTCTACGGCGTGGTGCCCTTCCACCGGGCCTGCGAGCGACGTCGCATCCACCCCGTGATCGGCTGCGAGGTATACGTCGCGCCCCGGAGCCGCTTCGACCGGGAGGGCAAGGCCGACTCCGATCTGCGGCACCTGGTGCTGCTGGCCGAGAGCGACGTCGGCTACCGGAACCTGATGGGCCTGGTGACCGACAGCCACCTGGAGGGCTTCTACTACAAGCCCCGGGTGGACCGGGAGCTGCTGTCCCGGTATGCGGAGGGGCTGATCGCGCTGAGCGCCTGCCTGGCCGGCGAGATCCCGGCCCTCATCCTTGAGGACCGGGAGGAGGAGGCGCGGCGGTTGGCCGGGGAGTACCGGGAGCTCTTCGGGCGGGAGCGCTTCTTCCTGGAGCTGCAGGACCACGGCATCGCGCAGCAGGAGCGGGTGAACGAGGCGCTGGCGGCGCTGGCGCGGGAGCTCGGCGTGGGGCTGGTGGCCACCAACGACGTGCACTACACGGGGGCGGCCGACGCGGCCAGCCACGATGTGCTGCTGTGCGTGCAGACGAACTCGACTGTGGACGACCCGGGCCGGCTGCGGTTCGAGAGCCAGGAGTTCTACCTCAAGTCGCCAGAGGAGATGGCGGCGCGCTTCGCCCGCTGGCCGGAGGCGCTCGAGAACACGGCGGCGATCGCCCAGCGGTGCCGGGCCGACCTGGGCTTCGGCAACGTGGTGCTGCCCGATTTCGCGGTGCCGCCCGGGCACACCCCAGACAGCTATCTCCGGCAGCTCTGCCTGGAGCGGCTGCCGGCGCGCTACCCGGGCGCGCCGGAGGCGGTGCGGGAGCGGCTGGAGCACGAGCTGCGGACCATCGCCGACAAACAGCTCTCCACGTACATCCTGATCGTCTGGGACCTGATCCGGTACGCCCGGGAGCAGGGCATCCTGGTGGGCCCCGGGCGGGGCTCGGCCCCGGGAAGCGTGGTGCTGTACCTGCTGGGCGTCACCGGTATTGACCCAGTGGCGATGGGGATCCCCTTCGAGCGGTTCATCAACCCTGATCGCCTCTCCATGCCGGACATTGACTGCGACTTCGAGGACGAGCGCCGGCAGGAGGTGATCCGCTACATCACCGACCGCTACGGGTCGGACCACGTCGCCCAGATCATCACCTTCGGGACCCTGGGGCCGCGCC
>Ga0129301_1001513_pt1 | contig 11106 bp, 12 predicted proteins | sample ConPoolayeHmetaG_FD_94489 | JGI IMG/M metagenome (GOLD analysis project Ga0129301, IMG submission 94489) | Hot spring microbial mat communities from California, USA to study Microbial Dark Matter (Phase II) - Cone Pool mat layer H metaG ...
AAACAACATGAAATATTAAAGACCAATTTACTGGCGTATAAGGCATAAAAAATGGTATGGTTTATGCGTTATTCTGAGAAAAAGATCTAACTATTTTCTGCCTTACTCAGTTGGTAGTACTTGGAAAAATCTGAGCTATTTTTCAAAGGTAGCGCAGCGAGTGTAGCTTGATCTCTTCACGATTTGCGGAGCATATGGGTCTGGAACCCCACGTCCCTATAACAACAACTGCTCCTACCCAAGTATTGTATCAAATCTCTAGGATATGGTGTCTCGCTTCGAGGCGAAATGAGACAAATAAGACAGTAATTAAAAAGAGAGTCTCACAGGATGATATGCTTTGATCTAGTTCAGTAAAAAGACTGTTATCTTAACGCTCATTGTGGTTGCTGTGAAATTAATAATATTTCTACAATTTCCAAACATAATGAATATAGAAGGACTTCATGGTTTGAGCAAAGAAAGCATCCTCAATCACCATAGCATAGATATTTCGTTTTGGTGAGAAATTAATAAATGCGACATTATTGCCAAATACACTAACCTCACCTAAAAAAGGCTTTTCTATTGGGTCGACAAGATACGTGGCTGAATAAGCCTCCTTATTGTATTGGATATAACCCCATCTCTCCTTCGGGATATTTGTTGTAGTTATAAAACTTTGTTTTAGAGATTTTTTGGAAAATCCTTTTGGGTTCAAATTCTTTTTCAAGCCACTCTTTCAGATCGGAATCAATGTTTTCAGTGTGGGTAAACGTGTAGATTATGTCCTGGTCACCTAGCACCAACATTGAACGGTAAACATTTTTGACCTCATCGATTCCACGAAAAACTTTTGCAGATGGTGTGGCCACTGGTACTGGAAAGTTTGTTCTCACTTTTTTACTATTTTCCATACCTTAAGGGTAACTCTTAGTTGGTATTAATTCAAGTTAGAAATCAAGGCTAAAAGGTAACTTACTGTGGGTTAAAAATAACTGTTATCTATAAGTACCCTAACGTCATGTCAAGAAAGACCGACTATGGCGTTGGGAAAAGGATTAGGAAACATCGCCGTAGCTTAAAATTAACTCAAGAGGAGGTAGCAAACCTAACCAATCTCAGCCCCAAATATATTCAGTACCTAGAATGGGGGCTAAGAATCCCAAGTCTACAAACTCTAAGCAAGATAGCTAGAGTTCTCAAGATCAAACTGCGGGATTTGTTTTGATACGAATTGGAGGAATTCGTCATTAATGATGGTCCAAAACTTCGCTTGAGGAAGTTGATGATGGGGCTTCTGGGTTTTGGTCAATAAGAAAATTATACATTACGGCTTGGCAGCGAAAAATCGGAGGATAATCAGCAGAGCCTATATTCCACTTTTCTTTAAAAACCCCAGGTGCTATTTCTTTTCTGGTAATTACCATCGGCATTATATTTTCTTGAAAGTACATTTCAACCTCATCCCAATCTTCTCTCGAAATATCACGACGCATATGCCAACTATTAAGTGCCAGGTAAACAAACTGAGTGAAAAAGTAGTAAGGATCTTCGTTGGCGGGCACGGAAGTAAGTCCTTTACTCATCATTATTCCATTTAACTCATTCATTCTTTGTTTATTGTGCAATAAACCCGCAAAATCATAAAATAGACGGTTAGCTAATTTAGTGTTGAAATGTTCTAGTAGCCTGTTCCATTTGGCCTTGTCTTCTAGGCTTGGTTCCGCCCCAAACCAGACACCTCCGTCTCGCCAGAACATTTTTTCCATAGTGCTATAGAATGCGTTTATATTTCTGTCTGGAGCTGCCTCAAGTATTCCAGCTTCTTGCAACATTCTTGCAAAAGTATCTAGTGACTCTACAATTGCTTCTGGTGCATATGGTGGGTCAATTGTTATGTCACAAGCGAAAGGTTGTTCGTCTACCAAGAAGGGTATGGGGGCAATTTCTCTTGCCGCACAAGTCTTGTAAATATGCCACCCAAGACTGTTTCTGTCGTTTGGGTCAAAATCACCAGCTGTGTCAGAAAGTTTTTTGGTAACTAAAATACTTGTTGCTTGCTGAAACCTGCTGTCATATTCATACTGCCCTTCTGCCTTCAGGATATTAAGGTGGGCAACCCTTAAATTCTTTGCTTCCTCCTCATATCTTCCTACAAGGTATTGAATATTTAATACAGCTGAACCTTCTTCGTGGTTATTACTTGCAATTGAATGACGCATTAAGTAATTTATAAACCTTGGATTTCTAATTTGCTGGGAAAACAACCTTTTATAAAAGGCCTGTGGGTCTTTGGCTGCCTCTTTTCTCATATATTCAACAGTTCGTTGGTAAGCAAATTCAGGATTTGTTGGAATTTCAGAAACCTTATACCAAACATCTGTATAGTTTATCAGCTGCCACAAGTCCATATTTTGTGAAATTCCGATTGCTTTCAAAGCTTCTTCGTCACCCTCGGCAAATGGTCTAAGAGCTTCACTATACCTTTCAATAAAGTTATCTGCCGCTGACTCCATTTCTCGCCTTATTTCCGAAACTTCCTCACGCCTTTCGTGCGCTCTTTCATACTTTTCGCAAACTTGCGGATATTCTCTTCGTAACATTTCACTTAAGGGATTATCTTGAAATGACACAAAAGCTTCTGAGCGACTACCTGGCTCAAAATCCATAAGGCCAGTGGTCGGCTGCTCTCTAAATCTTATTAAGTCGTAATGTCTTATTCCTTCTTTGGGTATAGCACCTTCTAGTGGTGTTGAAATACCCCTCCTTTCAGCTTCGTTTCTAATTTGAGACGCAAGTCCACCTGGCCCTAATGACTCCATCATAGGGGCTTCTAATCCCAATGCTCGTGTGGCGGTTATTACCACTTCTTGAACACGAGACACATTAACATCAACATTGGATGGGTCTTTGGGTTCTTCATAACCAGCAATATTTTCAGCACTAATCTGCAAACTAGTCACAAGAGTAATGAAGTCAAGCCCAGCAGTGTCTGATAATTCGTGGAAGCTGTCTACAAAGCGTTTGTAGTAGGTGTCAAAATCTTCCCCCTTTCTTTTTTCAGACTCGTAGTATAGGTTGGCGAGAATGCCAAGATGCGTGCCTGTCCCTCTTATTTTTTCGTCTGCGCCTTCACCCTCGGCTCTTACCCAGACTTTTTCTGGAAGCAAATGTTCCTTCCCTTTAAAATGTTTTCTGTAAACTTCAAGTAAGGTTGATAAAGAAGCTTCATGCCTTTCTCCACTGCCTGGCATTTCGGGGCGGGCTAAAGCAGCTCCAAGCCCCGCTTGAAATTCAGGGTCTAATCCAATCCTGATGATTGGCATTAATACAGCTGCCACTCCTGTAACCCCTGCAAACCTGAGGAACTGCCTGCGGGTCATTTTCTTTCTAAGAAAGGGGGGGACTTCTTTCTCTGGAGTAACTTCAAAAATTCCTATTTGTGGCCGTCTGTCTTTCTGTTTCTTAGGAAGCCAGCCGCCGACCTTTTGCTTAAGTTCCCCTATCTTTTTTTTGGCTCTACCTAATAGAGTTGCGGTTTCACTATCAAGTTTTTCCGCTTCATCTCTGAGAGCCTTATCAAATTCTTGTACATCTTTTTTTAGATATTCATCAACCGATACACCTTTGGACTCCAGCTGCGTCCTAATTTCCTTTGCTTTTTGATATAAACTGGCAGCAGAAACCCCAGCTTCTCTAGGAATTTGTCCAATAGCTTTTGTGTAGAGTTCGCTTGCTTCTTGCCAAGTATTTACTCCTTGTATACTTTGTATCGTTCTTAATAAAGCCCATCCGCGGCCACCAAGCTTTTCTTCAGCTTGGTCTTGTTGAATTTCAGTCTTAACAGCTTTATAAGCACTATCTACCGCTAGTCTTAAAAGTTGATGATTTCCACCCGCTTGCTCAAAAAAGACATTAAAGGTTCTATGAGCATTTTCTCTACCACTAGGAGTTAATCTGTAATGTCCTGTATTTTCATCTCTATAAACAGAACCTGTATCAACTGCCTTTTTTAAAGCATCTTTGTATCCTGTAGAGAGTTTTAATACTTTTTCTCTTAACGCCTCTTGCTCTGAAAAATTTAGTAATTCGTTGTCTTTTTCCATAGTTTTTTTATTTTTGCCTCTTACTGCTTAATACACTTTTTTTAATTTCCCTTAATTTTTTTTCTAACTTTTCCTCGTAATCCTGGTCAAAATTTTTGATGTGCTTCTTTGCAAACTGCCATATTTTGTCATCATCGGCCTCATGTTCGAGTAAATCTGCAAACTTCTGTCTCTTTGAGGGTGTAAGTCTTGAGACAATGTAATTAAGAGTAAATGAGTTAATAAAGTTCACAAGTGGACTACTTTGGTCTTCCAACTCCTCAAACATAAGGACGTTTAGATTCATTCTACGGACAAAATTAAGTAGGTGTTTTTGTTGTAAATTCATATTTGGATCATCAGAGATTAACATCTCGGTTAGTTACCATATGTATTGTATCAAAAACGAACTTAAAAGGTAACACTTAGTTACCGTAATTTCGAGAGGAACACCTCAAGCTTATTTAGCTATAAATTGGTACAATAGGAAGATGAGTAAAGACAATTATTTTTTGAAGCGCGATGAGCGAATTAAGCAGAAGTTTGAAATTTTATTAGCTAGGCCAGATTTTCAAAACGATATTAAAAAGCTTCGACGGAAATGGAATATTTCGCCGGATGGAATTAAAACAGAAGAAACACGACTCGAATGGTTTCACTGGCTAGATAATGAAACCGATCAATATGTCGATAAATATTGGCCTGAATGTCGAAGACAAATGCGGGAATTGGTTCAAAAGGATAAGTTGCACGATCGACAAGACCTGAACGATGAGTTTAATAAAAAAGTTCCCCGCAATGCATTTCACCACGAGATTTCGCACATCGTTTTCAAATTTAAACTCCCTTCATCTTGGCATAGCTCAATACGTCATTATTTATTGTTCAATAATCAAGATAACGTAAGAATACCCTTAAACAGCGTCTCTTTACTCCTTACTTGGGATAGCAAAACAGGAGAAAGGCAAATTTCTCTTACTTTACAGGCAGATTCAACAATAGATGATATTAAAGCGATCTGGCCGTTAGTTATGGTCGAACAAAAGAGACTGCACGATTATGGCAAAAAATACCAGCCAGCTCCCAACTTAACGTTGGATCAGCGGTCATATGAGTTGAAACAAAAAAAAGAAAACAAACAATCAAATAGCTGACATAGTAAGTAAGGAGTTTGATTTAGATGATTATAGCTATAAAGAAGTTTCAGAATCGCTACGCAGGCACAAGAAACGGCTTGGTCTTCTTTAAGCCTAAACGTTACATACCCCTTGTTTTTCTTCCTCTAAAATATTCCCAGAGTTACTGAAAAAGTAAAAATGTATAAGTTTTCGGTGGTTTATCAATACAATTATTATGGAAGTAACAAATATGGCTTCTCAATCAAAACAACAGCTAAAAATAGAATACGTAAATGTTGAGGATTTGATCCCTGCGATATATAACCCAAGAAAATGGGATGACGCGGCTATTAAAAATCTATCAGCAAGCATTAGTGGTTTTGATATTGTTGATCCTTTAATTGTCAATAACGCCAAGGGTAGAGAAAATATTGTAATTGGCGGCCATTTTAGGTTGGAAGTTGCCAAGCGGTTAGGTTTTAAACAAGTCCCAGTAGTTTTTCTAACCATCCCTGATGTTGAAAAAGAGAAAGAATTAAATTTACGCTTAAACCGTGACACCGGAGTGTGGGACTTTGAGCTTCTCAAAGAATTTGACGTCACCCTTCTTCTCGATGTGGGCTTTGACGACAGTGACTTATCCCACATCTGGGACGACCAACTTTCAATTGAAGATAATAACTTTGACGCTGAAAAAGCGATTGAAGAAATCGGTATTCCCAAAACCAAGCTTGGCGATCTTATCAAATTAGGAGTCCATTTTTTAATCTGTGGTGATGCCACTAATCCGGAAACTATAAAAAGGTTGGTAGGGGAAAATAAAATTAACGTCATGAATTATGACCCTCCATACAACATTAACCTCGACTATGATAAAGGTATCGGAAGCAATGGAAGGTATGGGGGGAAACAAACAAAGGATAATAAAACGGATGAGGAATATAGACAATTTATTCTCTCCTCACTCCAAAATGGTTTAGCTGTTGCCCAAAACGATTGTCATGTCTTCTGCTGGTGTGACGAAACATATATTGGTTTAGTTCAGGAAATTTATCAGGAATTGAGAATTGAAAATAAGCGGGTATGTTTATGGGTTAAAAATAACCAGAACGTCACGCCTCAAATTGCCTTTAATAAGGCTTATGAACCCTGTGTGTACGGAATTAAAGGCAAGCCGTATCTTGCACCAACTTAACATCTGGCTGACAAAACGACTTCCATCGACTGAGTATGAACATCCCACCCAAAAACCCCCGACGGTTTACGAAAAAGCATTACGACGCTGCACAAAGCCAGGAGACATGTACTTGACGTATTCGGTGGCTCAGGAACGACATTGATTGCTTGCGAGCAACTGAAACGACGGGTATTCTTATGCGAACTGGAGCCGGTCTTTTGTGATGTTATCGTGAAGCGATATCAAGAGCTAACAGGAAAGGAGGCAAAATATGTCAATCAATAATGGCATTGTTTACCAGCTAGGTGATCATCTATTGGCCAATGGAGACTGCACTGATGTGGAATTAGTCAAACGATTAGTTGGAAGCAGGGTTATTTCATTAATTGCGAGCGACCCGCCCTACGGAGTAGAAATAGTACAAGCAAAACAAAGCCTTCTCAATGCCTCACTGAAACACAAACCGATTGCCAATGACGGGATTACGAAAGAATCGGATTATACTAACTTCTCCCTTAAGTGGTTGAAAGCGATAACCACACATCTTGCTTCCAAAAACAGCAGTTACATTTTTACTTCAGACAAAATGCTATTTTCTTTAAAAGAAGCGATGGAAATGACAAATATGCACTTTGGACAACTCTTGATCTGGGTTAAAAACCACAGTGTAGTTGGCAGACTGGATTATCTGCCTCAACATGAACTGATCATCTATGGTTGGCAAGGAACACATGAGTTCCATAAAGCTAAAGATAAAAGTGTTCTGTATTGTCCCAAGCCCAATAAAAGCACCCTTCATCCCACCATGAAACCAATCTCACTTCTTCGGCGACTAATTTTAAATAGTACAAAAGTTGGTGATTATGTGTATGACGGGTTTGGCGGATCAGGTTCCACATTAATCGCTTGTGAGCAAACTAAACGGAAGTGCCTCATGATCGAACTTGACCCCGACTATTGCCAGGTAATTATTAATCGGTTCGAAAAGTTAACAGATATAAAAGCAATACAAATTACATAACACATTATGGATATGATACAACCAGAAACAGTAATACATGAGCGAATTGAAGCGAATAAAAAGGCTCTCATCGAGCAGCTCAAAAAGACACCAATTGTCCAGATTTGTTGCGAAAAGGTAAACATCGGTCGAGCCACTTACTACCGTTGACGAAAATATGACGAGGAGTTTGTAAAACTCGCAGATGAAGCGATTGCCGAGGGGAATGAACTGGTTAATGACATGGCTAAGTCACAACTGATGGCAGCTATTCGTGATGGGAACTTAGGTGGGATCATTTTCTGGCTCAAACACCACCACCCCCTCTATGCAACAAGAGTTGAAGTAACAGCTCGGCTCAAACACGATGATGAAAACCTCACACCAGAGCAAGAAGCTCTGGTCACAAAAGCACTAAAACTGGCTGCCCTTATTCCAGCAACAACCAACGAAGTTGAAACTGATAAAAACATTCCTGAAGAAACAGAAGAGGAGAAACAGTTATGAACTATTTTCAAACACTGTCAGAGGATGAACTGCAAGAAATCAAAAAGAAACGCTCAGTCCGCCGGATGCTGGCTAAAAAAAGCCATATGTGGTTTTTTACCATTTATTTAAGTGACTACATCGACTATCCATTTGCTCCATTTCATCACGAAATGTTTTCAATTACGGAAGATCCGGAGCTTAAACTTGCGACAATCGTAGCTTTCCGTGGTTCAGGAAAATCTAAGCTAATGAGTTTATCCTATCCAATTTGGTCGATTATTGGTCAGCAACAGAAAATGTTTATCTTAATCTTGGGACAAACCCAGTATCAAGCAAGACAACACTTGGCGAATATAAAGAGAGAACTGGAGACAAATGAACTCCTGAGAGCTGATGTTGGGCCATTTACCAACTATGATGATGAGTGGGGTTCAACGTCAATTGTATTAACGAACTACAACGCCAAAATTACCATTGCTTCCACAGAGCAAAGTATCCGAGGTATACGACATGGCAAGTACCGGCCGGACGTAGTGATTTGCGATGATGTTGAGGATTTAAACAGCATCAAAACCAAAGAAGGCAGAGACAAAATATTTCAGTGGCTAACTGGAGAAATTATGCCCATTGGAGATACTTATACTAAAAAGATATTTATTGGCAATTTACTGCACGAAGATTGTCTACTCATGCGCTTGAAAAACATGATGGATTTAGGAAAACTTCAGGGAACATTTTCCGCCTATCCCTTAGTGGATGATGATAATCGGATTCTCTGGCTTGGTAAATTCCCCAATCAGGAATCGATTGAAAAACTCAGATCATCGATTGCTTCTGAATCTGCCTGGTTTCGAGAATACTTATTGAAAATAATTTCTGATGAAAACCGTGTGGTTAAACCAGAATGGATACAGTATTACGATGAGTTGCTTAAGGACTTTCATAATAAATTGCGATTTACGGCAACCGGCATAGACTTAGCGATCGGGCTTAGTACTTCCTCCAATTGCACCTCTATGGTATCTGCACATGCCTGTGACTATCGAGAGAATCTCCGGATATACATTCTTCCAAATCCTATTAATGAACGAATAGATTTCCCAACCACAGTAGCAAAGGCAAAGGAGTTATCCAAATCCTTGGGAAATGGAACATACACTAAGTTATACATAGAGGATGTTGGATACCAAAAAGCCCTTATCGACCAACTCATAGCCCAAGATGTTCCAGCTGAACCGTTTAAAACCATGGGGCAAGATAAACGAGCACGACTTACACTGGTTACACATTTAATTCAACAAGGCAAGGTGCTTTTCTCTCGACATGGCAATGAAGATCTGATTATGCAATTGACGGGTTTTGGGATTGAAAAACATGACGATCTGGCTGATGCATTTTCTCTGTTACTTTTAAAAATAATCGAGGAGGATAACAAAGCACAGCCATGTATTACTGTCATCTGCACAGGAAGTATTTACGATCGGTACGACCCCCTCCAAGGAATGCTTCATGACTCTCCATTTTCGCTAAATATGAAATTTTAGTTGATCCCGCCTTGACTTCACAAAGCCTTTGCGTCATTCCTTGTGTTGTATGAAAAAGGATGCAATCAAAAGGAAAACAAGCCAGATCGAGTACTGTTTGTATGCACGTAAATCAAATGAGTCAGACGAACGACAAGCGATGTCAATTGACTCTCAAATCAAGGAAATGCAGACGGTCGCTAAGCGGGAAGAAATAGAGGTCAAGGAAATTCGTGAAGAAAGTCACTCCGCTAAACTGTCAGGTCAACGCCCGGTATTTAACCAGCTTCTGATAGATATCGAGCAGGGTGAATTTGGTGGCATTCTCACATGGGCACCAGATCGGTTAAGCAGAAACGCAGGAGATCTAGGAAAACTGGTTGATTTAATGGATCAGGAAAAACTACATCAGATCAAGACTTACTCGCAAACCTTTTCAAACAATCCAAATGAGAAATTCCTCCTCATGATACCTTGCTCCCAAGCGAAGCTTGAAAATGATAACCGAGTCATAAATGTTAAACGGGGGTTGCGGGCAAAATGTGAGATGGGTTGGCGACCAGGGGTTGCTCCAATTGGCTACAAAAATGTCATAGCAAATAACCGGATTAGTGAAATCGTCTTAGACGATGAACGGGCTCCAATTATTAGGCAAATATTTGAACGGGTGGCTGAAAAGGGACATTCGGGAAGAACGATTAAACACCGGCTTGATCGAATAGGGTTTAAAACCAAAAACGAGAAACCTTTAGCACTCAGCAAAGTTTACTCGACACTTAACAATCCTTTCTATTGCGGCTCCTTTGAATTCAATGGAGTGAAGTATAAAGGGAACCATCCGGCAACTGTTACCAAAGCAATATTTGATAAAGTCCAACATCAGCTTGCTGTACCGCCCAAAGAGTGGCACAAAAACATATCTCCTTTTAAAGTATTATGTACCTGTGGATCTTGCGGAGGAGGAGTTACCGCTGAGGAAAAATACAAGAAATTAAAATATGGTGGTTTTACGAAACACACCTATTATCACTGTAGTAGATCAGTTGATTATGAATGCGATGAACCCTATATTACTGAAGAAGATTTAATCCAGCAACTGATCGGACACATTAATGAAATTAAGATTAACGAAAAATTAATTACGACAAGGCTAAAATCTGAGATCGAACGCTTCCATACCCTCCGGTCTCAAGTTCTGCATCAAGAATATCTTGAAGGAAATCTCAACCAATTTGATTATCCGGAGAAAGATCCAATCGATAACGATATGGCAAAAGCTTATTTACTACACTTACTTAAAGCTGGAACTTCAGAAGAGAGACAACTGATTCTCTCTGCCATCAAGACAAAATTCATCCTTACCCACAGGGAATTGAGAATAAAATAATCCCTTTACCACTTCTTACAGGATACTCAATTTAAGACGATTTCTGAGCTAGTTTCAGTGGTTTTTGAGAGAAAAACAAAGGAAAATGAAGATTTTGGGAGTTCGTTGATTTTTCTATACTCCAGGCTGTAAAGCCAGATAATGTCCATATCAAGCTAATTTAGCAAGCCCCATTGGGCTTTTCTGCTATAGCCTGTGGGTCTGCCAGAACTATAGGATTTCTGCGGTGAGGGTGGGATTCGAACCCACGGCCCCGATTCAATCGGGGCGCACGCTCTCCAAGCGTGTCCGTTCGTCCACTCCGGCACCTCACCAAAAATTGGTGATTAGCTTAATTTTTAGCCT
>Ga0129301_1001516_pt1 | contig 11094 bp, 7 predicted proteins | sample ConPoolayeHmetaG_FD_94489 | JGI IMG/M metagenome (GOLD analysis project Ga0129301, IMG submission 94489) | Hot spring microbial mat communities from California, USA to study Microbial Dark Matter (Phase II) - Cone Pool mat layer H metaG ...
CCGCGACGAAGCCCTCTCCGGCTCCGCCGCTTCAAAAGGAGGCAAGCTTGAGCATGTGGCGAAGCGTGCACGCAAAAGACCAACAACTGGAGGACTCTTCTCATGACCGTGCGAACGACTGGTCCTTCACGTGAGATCGACGGCAAAGGCCGGACGGTGCGCGAGTTGCTCGCTGGCCGCAAGTACTCCATCGACTACTACCAGCGGGAGTACAAATGGCAGCGCAAGCAGGTCGCGGAGTTGATGGAAGATCTCGCCGCCAAGTTCCTGGAGAGCCACGAGCAAGGAAACGAGCGCAGCGCGGTTGCCGAATACAGCCACTATTTCCTGGGCTCGATCATCATCAGCGACAAGGACGGCCGGAAATATATCGTCGACGGCCAGCAGCGGCTCACGACGCTCACGCTGTTGCTGATCTTCCTGCAGCATCAAATTCAGGATGTCGAGCAAAGAGGGCAGATCGCGGACCTTATCTTCTCCCAGAAGTATGGCAAGCGGTCATTCAATCTCGAGATCCCCGAGCGCACGGCCGCTATGGAGGCAATATACAAAGGCGAGGAATTCCCAGACACGGGCCTGCCGGAGTCTATCGCCAACATCCTTGCCCGCTACGCCGACATTGAGGATATCTTCCCAGACGACCTGAAGGGCGAGGCGTTACCCTACTTCGTGGATTGGCTGATCGAAAACGTCCACCTGGTCGAGATAACCGCCTACTCCGATAATGATGCCTACACGATCTTCGAAACCATGAACGACCGCGGCCTTTCGCTCACTCCGGCAGATATGCTGAAGGGATACCTGCTCGCCAACATCACAGATGATGAGGAGCGCACCCGCGCAAGTGACGTATGGAAGGAACGCGTCAGGAAACTCGCCGACCTGGGAAAGGACGAGGATGCCGACGCCATAAAGTCATGGCTGCGCGGCCAGTACGCCGAGAGCATACGCGAGCGCAAACGGGCCGCGATACCACAGGATTTCGACCTGATCGGCACGGAGTTCCACCGCTGGGTCCGCGATCACGAAGAACGTTTAGGCCTTGGCACAAGCTCCGACTTCGCGCGGTTCATCGAGGGCGGCTTCAGGTTTTACAGCCAGTGGTACGAACAATTGCGCCGAGCGGCCGACACGCTGACGCGGGGGTTAGAGTGCGTCCACTTCAATGCACAGCACAACTTTACCCTGCAGTATCCAGTGTTGCTTGCGTCCCTGCGCATGGACGATGACAATCAGACGTTGTTACGCAAGGTCCGGGTTGTCGCCGCTTTCCTCGACATACTGATCCACCGCCGGATCTGGAACTCGCGGGCCATCGACTATTCGACAATGCAGTATGCTATGTTTCTCGTCATGCGGGAAATCCGCGGCAAGGACGTTCGGGAACTGGCCGCCTTGCTGCGGGCAAGGCTCGATGCCGAGACCGAGACGTTTGCCAGCAACGACCGGTTCCACCTGCATGGGATGAATCGCCCCCAGATTCACCGGCTGCTGGCGCGCATGACGGATTATGTGGAGACCCGATCAGGCCTGACCTCGCATTATGGCGAATACATTCAGCGCGGCCGTAAGGGCTACGAGATCGAGCACATCTGGGCCGATCATCCGGACCGCCACACCGACGAATTCGCGCATCCAAACGACTTCCAGGAATACCGTAATCGCATCGGCGGGCTGCTGCTCTTGCCGAGGAGCTTCAATGCAAGCTACGGCGATTTGCCCTATGCCGAGAAGCGCGGCCACTATTTGAGCCAGAATCTCCTTGCGCGAAGTCTCCACGAGCAGGCCTACGATCACAACCCTGGATTCCAGCGCTTCATTGAGGTGAGCGGACTTCCGTTTCGGGCCCACCCGGAGTTCAGGAAGGCGGACCTCGACGCCCGCCAGCAGCTCTATCAGCAACTTGCAGAGCAAATCTGGAATCCTGAGCGACTGGCGCAGGAGGCATATTCATGAGGAAGGAACACGGTGCGCATGGGGCGCTTGCCTGCCGACTAATCCATTACCGCTCAAGGAAATACGAACTCAACTGCATCCTGCCGCGCGCAATTGACTTTGTGAAATGACCAACCCGCCGGATCGGCCGAAGATCTATCACATTACCCATGTCGACAACCTGGGACGCATTGTCGCAGACGGCGGGCTTATGTGCGATCGGGAGATGCTCGTGCGCGGCGCCCCCGTTCAGTTGATCGGCATGTCGGCCATCAAGCGGCGCCGGGTGGAGGAGCTCGCGGTCCCCTGCCATCCGGGAACCAAAGTCGGCGATTATGTCCCTTTCTATTTCTGCCCGCGCTCGGTAATGCTTTATGTGATCCACCGCGCTAATCATCCCGAGCTGACCTATCGAGGCGGAGAGGAACCGATCGTCCACCTCGAGGCGGATTTGCATCAGGTGATTCGCTGGGCAGCCGACGAGGGCAAGGCGTGGGCCTTTGCGCTCTCGAACGCCGGTTCTTATTACGCCGAGTTCCGGTCACGCACGGAAGATCTGGGGCAACTGAATTGGCAGGCCATCGCTGCCCGGGATTTTCGGGCGCCTGAGGTGAAGGAAGCCAAGCAGGCCGAATTCCTCGTATACGAGCGCTTCCCTTTCACACTGGTCGAGCGCATTGGTGTAAAATCACTGCAGACCAGGGCGAAAGCGGCGATGGCTATCGCACCCTCGAAGCATAAGCCGAGTGTGGAAATCATGCCGGATTGGTACTTCTAACAGGAAGAGAGCCGCAATGATCGAATACAAGAAGGGCGACATCCTCGCGGAGGATGCCGAGGCATTGGTCAACACGGTCAATTGCGTCGGGTTCATGGGGCGCGGGATCGCGCTCCAATTCAAAAGGGAATGGCCGGAGAACTTTAATGCCTATGCCGCCGCCTGTCGGAAGGGCGAAGTCCAGCCGGGACGGATGTTCGTGTTCGAAACCGGGCGGCTCACCAATCCGCGATATATCATCAACTTCCCGACCAAGCGCCATTGGCGGGGCAAATCACGTATCGAAGACATCGAGAGCGGGCTCAAAGCACTAGCAGCGGAAATCAAGAAGCGAAGGATCCGCTCGATCGCCATCCCGCCCCTGGGCGCCGGTTTGGGCGGGCTTGAATGGGGGGAAGTTCGAAGACGAATCGATCACGCTCTGAAAGATCTCAGCGATGTGAGAATCGTTGTGTTCGAGCCGCACGGGGCCTCAGCAGCCCCTGTGCGCCCACGCGGAGCCAAAGTCCCGGCGCTGACTCCTGCAAGAGCGGCACTCATAGGCCTGATGGAGCGATACCTCGCCGGCCTGCTCGATCCGTTCGTATCGCTGCTCGAGGTCCACAAACTGATGTATTTCATGCAGGAAGCGGGCGAACCCCTGAGGCTGCGTTTCGCTAAAGCGATCTATGGGCCGTATGCGGAAAATCTCCGGCATGTGCTCGGCCTGATCGAAGGCCACTACGTCACTGGCTATGGCGCAGGAGGCGACGAGCCGGACAAGCCTCTGGAGCTGGTACCCGGCGTGGTCCAGGAGGCGCGCGCGGTGCTTGCCGGATGCCCGGAGACATTGAGGCGAATCGAGCGTGTAGCGAACCTCATACAAGGATTTGAATCGCCTTTCGGTCTGGAATTGCTCTCCACCACCCATTGGACGATCAAGCGTGACGCCGCGATTTCCGCGAATGACGTGGTCGATCGCTTTTACGGATGGGGCGATCGCAAGAGGCAATTCTCACCCGAGCAAATCCTGCTTGCCAGAGCGGTGCTGCAGCGGCAGAACTGGGTCTAGCACGGCAGCTACGAACGCGGCTGGGGATTGTTTATAGGTCATCGAGCTCGGCAAAGGCATGCAGAGACCTTCTCGATTCGCCGCCTGGAAAGGTTTCAATCAGCCGGCTCTCAAACTTACGATCAGCCGAATGCTTACCGTGACGTTCGGTATCGTTGCCCGATCATCTGAACGCCCGAACAATTGCTGGGGGATGAGCAATGCGTGATCCAATAGTGGATGAGGTCCGAAAGATTCGGGCGGAGATATACGGGAAGCACGGTAAAGACCGCGCCGCACTGGTGAGGCACCTGCAAAGGCGGCAGAGAGCACACCCCCATAAGACGGTAAAGTTGCCGGCGAAAGACATTCGACCCGCGTGAGCCGTGCACAGCGTGCATGCATGCCATGACTTGAGATCGGCGACCTCCTGAATACGACATGAGCTTGAGGGAGACAACCGACATGTTCGCGCCGGCCGATTCTCTCGAGGTGCGGGCAAGGCTGGTCGAGGCTTTGAAGCTCGACCTCGTCGGCCCCTGGGCCGGGCACGCGCTCGCGGAAGAGCGGCTGCCAGGCTGGGTGCGCCCATCGAACTGGTACCTTGCGGGCTTCCTGATCCCTTCCGGCTCGCCCCCCGACAAGAGCGCCGACACGGACGAGGATGAGGACCTGGGCATCGTCCCCGATGCCGCGGGCCTGGCTGAAGAATCGGCCGAGGAGCGCAAAGCCGCCAAGAAGGGCCGTTTTCCATCGTCGATGGGACTGAGCTTCCTGGTGTCGGCGGAGACGCGCAGCATCGAGGTGCGCGTGTGCTGGGGAGATTACGAGAAGGCCGAGGTCGCAGGCGAGGACGGCAAGCCGATACCCGTCTGGCGGCGGAAACCGTGCGAAAGAACCGTCATCCAGGCTCTGGGGCGCGCCGGTGCCGCTCCGGTCGTGCGCGACGTTCCCGATTCCGGCGGCCTGCAGCTCAGCCTGGTCGAGCGCCCGATCGCCGCCGAGGAACTCAGGGAGCGGATCCCGCCGGGCACGCGCTCGGTCTCGGTCTTTCTGGTGAATCACCGTGCCCCCGTCAAGCAGGATCCCGACCTGGCCTACGCCTTTCAGGCCGAGATCGAGGTGCGAACCGAGATTCCCTTTGTCGCGCGGCCGGATCTGCGCGGCGCGCACGCGCAGGACTGGGACGAGGAGGTCGCCGACCTCCACTACGCCGACACACCCGAGTATGCGACCGGCCACGGCGTATCGGCGGAATGGGTGATCTCAGAGGACGGCGCCTGCCGCCTCGTGCGCACCGCCTGGATTCCCGGCGCCGAAGTCGAAAAGACCGCCGCTGCCGATATCGAAGGCGTCGAGCTCTCGATGGCGAGGCTTGGTGCGCTCGCCGACGGCGCCGCGGCCGTGGCGGCGCTCCGGCCGCTCGCCGGAGCGTACCGTACATGGATCGCGGCGCAGCGAGCGCGAGTACCCTCCCTTCTCTCTGAAGCGCGGCGTCAGACAGCCGAGGAACTCCTGCGCTTTGCCGGAGTCGCGGCCGACCGCATCGAACGCGGCATAGACGTGCTGGCCGCGGACGCCGACGCGCTGGATGCTTTCCGCGTGGCCAACCGGGCGGTGGCAGCCGCGTTGCAAAGGCGTCTCAAGATTGAATCGCCGCGCTGGCACGCCTTCCAGCTCGCCTTCATCCTGCTCAATCTGCCCGGGCTGGCCGATGCCGCCGATCCGCATCGCGAGACGGTGGACCTGCTCTTCTTCCCGACGGGCGGCGGCAAGACGGAAGCCTACCTGGGCCTTGCGGCCTTCGCCATGGTGCTCCGTCGTTTGCGCAACCCCGGCGAGGAGGGACGTGCAGGCGCCGGCGTCAGCGTCATCATGCGCTACACTCTGCGCCTGCTGACGCTGGACCAGCTGGCGCGCGCCTCGGGCCTCGTGTGCGCCCTGGAGCTCGAGCGTGCCGGCAGTCCTGCGCGTTACGGACGATGGCCGTTCGAGATCGGGCTGTGGGTCGGGAAGGCCGCGACGCCCAACATCCTCGGGCACAAGGATGACGGCCGCTCGGACTCGGCTCGCACCAAGGTTCGCCAGTTCAAGGCCGATCCCAGGAGCAGGCCGTCGCCCATTCCCCTCGAGAACTGTCCGTGGTGCGGGACAAGGTTCGGCCCGGAATCCTTCGCGCTGCTGCCCGATGACGACTATCCGCGGGAACTGCGCATCGTCTGCTCGAACATCGAGTGCGACTTCACGCGCGACCGGCCGCTGCCCATCGTGGCGGTGGATGAACCGATATACCGGAGGCTGCCGTCCTTCCTGATAGCGACGGTCGACAAGTTCGCGGCGCTCCCCTGGGTCGGAGAGGCGGGAGCGCTGCTCGGCGGCGCGCAACGCTATGATGATACGGGGTTTTACGGAGCTGCGGAACCGGGCAAGGGAACGAGGCTCGCGGCCCCGCTTCCGCCGCCCGACCTGATCATCCAGGACGAACTCCACCTGATCTCAGGTCCCTTGGGAACAATGGCCGGCCTGTACGAGACCGCCATCGAAGCGCTCTGCGTGCGCGAGATCTCCGGCAGATCGATCCGCCCGAAGATCGTCGCCTCGACCGCCACTGTCCGCCAGGCGCAGGACCAGATCCAGGCGCTCTTCGCCCGGCCGCTGACGCAGATCTTCCCGCCGCCGGGCCCTGACCGGCGCGATTCCTTCTTCGCGCGCACCGTTCCATCCGCGGAGGCGGCCGGGCGTCTCTATGTCGGCGTCGCCTCCCAGGGCCGCAATCCAAAGGTTATCCTGAGCAGGGTCTGGCTCACGCTCATGGGCGCCGCCGAGCGGGCCTACCGGGAAGCCGGCGGGCAGAAGAACAAGGACAATCCCGCCGACCCTTACATGACCGTTCTGGGCTACTTCAACAGTCTGCGAGAGCTGGGCGGCGCGCGGCGGATTCTCGAAGAACAGGTGCAGAACACCATCAAGGGCTACGGGGCGCGCAGGCGCATCGGCGAAGAGCCCGGGCTCTTCCGCGACCGAAAGACATTCTCCGAGGTTGTGGAACTGACCTCGCGCGTGACCACCGACAAGGTCGCCGAAGCGCGGCGGCGCCTCGAGTGCCGGTTCCACGAGCCGGATCGCGTGGACTGCGCAATCGCGACCAACATGATATCGGTCGGTCTCGATGTCCCGCGCCTTGGGTTGATGGTTGTCTTCGGGCAGCCCAAGACACATTCGGAGTACATCCAGGCCACGAGCCGCATCGGCCGCGTCGACCGGTGGCCCGGCCTGGTAATGACGATTTTCAACATCCACAAGCCGCGCGACCGCTCCCACTATGAGCGCTTCCGCCATTACCACGAGACCTTCTATCGTTCGGTGGAGGTGGGCAGCGTCACCCCCTTTGCAGCGCGCGCCCTTGACCGGGGTTTTGCGGGTGCGCTCGTGGCACTGGCGCGCCACCTCCGGCCGGAATTGACGCCGCCCAGAGGGGTTGAAAAGATCGCGGAAGTCCGGCCCGCTCTTGAGCGCAGGTTGATTCAGGATTTCCAGGCACGGATAGCGCAGCAGCCGATCGAGGATAAAGAGGAGCGAGAGGAGTTGCTGCGCAGCGTGCAGAACCGGGTCGTGGATCTGCTCGATTCCTGGCGCAAGATCTTCGAGGACTATCGCAGCGCCGGGGTTGAACTCCAGTATCAGAAATATGAACTGCCCCGCCCGAGACCGCTCCTGCGGGAGATGCTCGACAAGGACTTCGAGTCCGAACACCACCGGAAGTTCCGTGCCAACCGTTCGCTGCGCGACGTGGAACCCGAGGTGAACCTATTCCTCAAGGATTTGACCGGCCTTAAGCTGGAGGACGGCATATGACTGCCAAAGCGCACGGTCAGATCCGCCGCAGCCAGGTCATCACCACTTACGGACCCGGCGCCCTCATCGACCTGCCCAGATACTCGGCGATCGTCGGCGGCCTCGAAACCTGGCCGAAGACCGGCGATCTCGAGGAGATCATCGAGCCCAGGCTGACGCGCAAGATCCAGATCATGACAGGGATTGCAGCGCCGCGGTTGTACGCACCCCCTCCGGAGCCCACTGATCCCAGGGTGCCCGCCCGGGGCATAGGGGCATGGCGCTTCCCGGAATGGTTCGTCGTGCAGGAGGAGAGCGGGACGGAAGAGCGCGAGCGGTCCCGCCGCCTGGTAAACCGCAGGGCGCTTGATGAAAAGGGAAGGTTCGACCGCCTGCAGGTGGTTCCCACGCGCTTCGTGCGCGCCTGCCCCAAGGGACACGTGGACGACCTCGAATGGCACCGGTTTGTTCACGGGTCGCAGGATAACTGCCGGCGGCAGCTTTGGCTCGACGAGCGCGGCACGAGCGGGGACCTGTCGGAGCTGGTCGTGCGCTGCGAGTGCGGCAAGTCGCGCAGTATGTTCGAGGCAACCCTGCTGGAGCAGAATCCGCTCGGCACCTGCCGGGGCGCGCGCCCGTGGCTCGGCAGAGATGCCAACGAGGAATGCCGGCAGCCGAGCCGTCTTCTCATCCGTACGGCTTCGAATGCCTACTTTCCTCAAGTCTTCAGCGTGCTCTCGATCCCGGACCGGGGCTCGGCGGTCGAGACGACCGTGACCGAACTCTGGGATGACTTGCAGATTGTCGACGACGCCGGCGGTCTTGCATTCCTCAAGAAGAAGCCCAAGATCGCCGAGAAACTGGCTCCGTTCGGCGACGATGAGGTTCTCAAAGCCATACAGAAGAAGAAGGGCGGCTCGGCGGAGGAGCGCGCCGTGAAGCAGGTGGAGTTGGATGCCATCCTTGCCGTAGCGGAAGGCTACGGTGACGATGTGCCTGTCGATCCCGACTTTCACGCGCGCCGCCTGCCCGACCGGGCCTGGCGGCGCTCCGGGCGAAGCGCCGGGATCGAGGCCGTCATCCAGCTCCATCGCCTGCGCGAAGTTCTGGTGCTGCTGGGTTTCACGAGGCTGGAAGCCGTGACGCCGGATATCGACGGCGAGTACGAAAGCGACGTGGAACGCGCTCAGATTGCGCTCGAGCCGCAATGGTTCCCGGCGGTGGAAAACCGCGGCGAGGGAATATTCGTTCATCTGCGCGCCCAAGCGGTGAAACAATGGCTCAGCAGGCCGGCTGTCGGGCAGAGGCTCACCGATCTAATGCGAGGGCACAAGCGCTGGGCGCAGGATCGCAGAACAAAGCGTCCTTTCCCGGGCGGGCCGTACCTGCTGCTGCACACGCTCGCCCATCTCTTGATTCAATCGCTGGCGATGCGCTGCGGCTACCCGGCCAGTTCCATCCGCGAACGGATTTACGCCGATAGCGCAGGCGGGCGCTACGGAATTCTGCTCTATACCGCCACCCCCGACGCCGAGGGTACGCTGGGCGGACTGGTGCAGGAAGCGAGGCACTTGGAGGATCACCTCGCGGCCGCGTTGCGGATGAGCGCGCTGTGCTCGAACGATCCGATCTGCGCCCAGCATGCGCCGGGCGCCGACATGGAGGGCCGCTGGCTTCACGGTGCGGCTTGTCACGGGTGCGCGCTGATTGCGGAGACTTCCTGCGAAATGCGCAACGATTACCTCGACCGCGCCTTGCTTGTGCCGGTTCTCGGCCTCTCCGACGCCGCCTACTTCGAGGCCGTTTGATGATCGATGATCTCCTGCTCCTGCCGCATCATTTGCGCCGGCGCCTTGCCAATGCGCTCGAGTCCGGGCTGCTCGCGCCCCCGTATGCCGCAGCCTCGCTGCGATCGGTTCTGGGCTTGCGAGAGGGAGACGAAAAGGTCAGCCGAGAGCTCCTCGAGCTCGAGCGGCGCGGCGTAACGGCACCGGCGGCAGCCGCATGGGTCCGCGCCGTCGATGAGGTCGCGTCCAGAATTCCACGACCTGACCTCGTATGGTCCGGGCCCGAGATTCCCGGGCTGCACGCCCGCGACACCCGGCGGGTGTTCGACGAGCTGCTGGGCACGGCCGAGCATTCCCTCTGGATATCCACGTATGCCTTCTTCGAGGGGCGCAAAGCCTTCGACGTTCTGGCCCATCGCATGGATGCAAGGCCTGCTCTCGCGGTCACGCTGCTCCTGAACATCCAGCGAAGAAGCGGCGATACCACGGACGCGCAGAACCTGGTGCGCCGGTTCGCCGACAGGTTCTGGCAGATGGAATGGCCGGGTTCATCGCGCCCCAGGGTCTATTATGATCCGCGCTCGCTCGAGATCGGCGGTCCTGCGGGCGTGCTTCACGCCAAGGCGGTCGTGGCCGACGACGAGGCGGTATTCATCACATCGGCGAACCTGACCGAAGCGGCGCTGGAGCGAAACATCGAGATGGGGCTGTTCATTCGCGACCGCGCCCTGGCCGCAAGCGTGGTAACGCACTTCCGCGGCCTGATCGACCGCGCCTTGCTGCATCCCCTGCCCCTGGAATAGGTGCCTCCTTCAGGTTCGCCGGCAATGGCGCATCGCTGAATGCACTCAGTTGGAACCGCACTTCTGAGATCGCAGTGGGAGGCCGAGGCGGTCCCAGCTTTTGCGGCAGTCCAGGTGACTTGTGCACCCGATGATGAAAGGCCTCGGGTGCTGAGCCTTTCTCTCAATTTCAGGTAAAATGTTACTATGCCGGCCCGCGGAAGCGGAAGGACCGCCTCAGCCTGCAGTGTCCTTATATCGAAAGGTGCACGCAGTGCCCCGGGCGCGTCGCCGACCCGGGCCTCATTTCCCGTGGCCGACGGGGTGGTTGAGAAGGGGGTACTGGGTATCCTTGAGCTTCAACAGGCTTCGGATCTTCTCCCTGTCCATCGAGGCCCTGGGCCGCGTGGCCAGGCCGGCGGCGGCGCAGAAAAGCGATATGTTCTGCGACACGATCCCGGTATCGATCGCCGCCCACTCGAGCCTGAGCTCCTGGCTGCCGCTGCGGAACCGCGCTGTGTCGGACACGAGAACGAGCAGCACCGGAACCGAAGGCGGCCGGTCCGCGGCCGGCTTGGCCGGCTGCGCGCCGGCACCGCCCGCGGGACGCGGCGCCATGACCAGCGTGCGCGAATCGCCTGCAGCCACGGGGATCAGGGCATGTTCCTTGGCGTCGTAGAGGTAAACGCCCTCCTTCATGAAGACGTAGATGTCGACGTCCTGGGCGTTCTGGGCCGAAGAGGCCGTGCGCTTGCCGCTGTCGGGGCGGTTGATGCCGTTGGCGGCCCAGAGAAGATCCGACAGATCCTGCAGGCTGAGTTCCCTGTCCGACCATTCCGTTGCCGAAGCCCTGACTGACAGGGCCTGCATGAAGGGCAATCCGCGGTTCTTGTCGGGAGCGTTCAGCTTGATGGTCTTGAGATCCTGGCTCGCGGCCGCGGCCGCGAG
>Ga0129301_1001524_pt1 | contig 11070 bp, 12 predicted proteins | sample ConPoolayeHmetaG_FD_94489 | JGI IMG/M metagenome (GOLD analysis project Ga0129301, IMG submission 94489) | Hot spring microbial mat communities from California, USA to study Microbial Dark Matter (Phase II) - Cone Pool mat layer H metaG ...
CTTTAGTACAGCCGCGAAGCCTATGATTGATACGTGGGCTCTGTGGGCTGCTGCAAAGGCGTCATTTACGAAAAAGTCTGCTAAAGGAGCAAGGTTGCTGACAAGTTCTGTTTTTGCGTGGTCTTCTGGTGTTCCTTCTTTTGTTTCTGTGGCAAAGGTTCTAACATTTTCCAGAACAAGGATTTCGCCGCTTTTCAAATTTTTTATTGCGGTTTTGGCTTTTTCTCCGTAGACATCATCCACGTACTTGACTGGGTTGCCTAATATCTTGCCGAGAATTTCTGCGTGCTGTTTTAAGGGTATGAAGTCGGCGTCGCCCTTTCGTCCTTGATGAGCTAGTATTACGACTTTTGCGCCTTTTTTTGCAAGTTCTTTTATCGTTGTCTCTCCGTGTGCTCGGATTCTTACGTCTTCCAGAACCTTCTTGCTTTGTGGGTCTACAGGCGAGTTAAAGTCAACGCGAACAAGCACTACCTTATCCTTTACTGCAATATCATCTAAAGTTAGGTATTTCGCCATTCTTTCTCATCCTCTCAAAAAATAAAAATGGTGGAAAGTTTGGATTTAAGAATTGTCTAAAAGCCTGCCTTCTTTCCTATAAGCTCTATTAGCTCGACCATTCGGCAGGAGAAGCCCCATTCGTTGTCGTACCATGCGAGGATTTTGACGAAGTTGCCTCCTAGAACCATGGTTGATTGGGCATCGAATACAGCTGAATATGTGCTGTGGTTGAAATCTGACGAGACAACGGGGTCTTCGGTGTATTCCATTATGCCCTTCAATGGTCCTTCTGCAGCCTTCTTGAAAGCAGCGTTGATCTCCTCCTTCGTCGTGCTCTTCTCCAGTAGGCATGTCAGGTCGACTATGGAGACGTTTGGAACTGGCACGCGCAATGCGATTCCGTTCATTCTTCCTGCGAGTTCTGGAAGCACGAGGGTTGCGGCTACTGCTGCGCCTGTGGTTGTGGGGATAATGTTTAGTGCTGCGGCTCTTGCTCTGCGTAGGTCTGAATGCACGAGGTCTTGTACTCTCTGGTCGTTTGTGTAGGCGTGTGCTGTGGTCATTAATCCTGTTTTTAGTCCAAAGTTGTCATTTAGCACTTTTGCTACTGGAGCGACGCAGTTTGTTGTGCATGAGGCGTTTGAGAGTATGTTGTGCTTTTCATGGTCGTATTTGTCATCGTTTACTCCCATTACTATTGTTATGTCTGGGTTCTTTGCTGGTGCTGAAATCAGAACTTTTTTTGCTCCTGCTTGGAGATGCCATGAGGCTTTTTCTCTGTCTGTGAAAAGTCCAGTTGATTCTACAGCGAGATACGCATCAAGGTCTTTCCATGGGAGCTTTGCGGGGTCGCGTTCCATTATTGTGCGTATTTTTTTGCCTTTTATAATTAAGCCGTCTTTTTCTGCTTCTACAGGGAACGGCGAGCGTCCGTGTACTGAGTCGTATTTTAGCAAGTGTGCAAGTGTTTTGGATTCTGTTATGTCGTTAACGGCTACAAATTCTATGTTGGCGTTTCGTTCGATGGCTGCTCTGAACAGAAGTCGTCCAATTCTTCCAAATCCGTTTATTGCTACTTTAATCGCCATACTAATTCACCATACTAAATCGATTTGGAATTATTAACGAACGCTCTTCTAATTAATTTTGCGTTAGATTTGATGGAAAAAAGATGAAGGTTTAGCGAAGTTTCATAAGAACCATTTCTGCAGCAAGCACAAGCGGTTCCCATGTTTCGCATACTGGTGGCGCATATGCCGTGTCTGCCTTTGAGAGTTCTCTTGCGGTCATCTGTTTCTGTATTGCGAAGGATATTGCGTTTATGCGTTGTGTTACTTCTTCTCCTCCGATGATTTGTGCGCCAATTATCTTCTGCGACTCTTTTTCAACGACAAGTTTCACCTTTATCGGCATGGTTCCAGGGTAATAGTCTGCTTTTGTTTTTGATGTTATTGTTCCAGTCACGGTTTCCATTCTTGCTCTTTGGGCAGCGAATTCCGTTAAGCCTGTTGAGCCAATTTCGGTCTCATACAGTCTTGAAACAGATGAGCCTAATACTCCCGTGAAAAGTGCGTAGCCTCCTGCTGCGTTGATTCCTGCGACTTTGGCGTGTCTGACTGCTACTGTGCCGAATTGCATCACTGTTGGTTTTTGGGTTACGATGTGTACGGATTCTGCGCAGTCGCCTACTGCATAGACATCCTTAACGTTGGTTTCCATTCTTGCGTTTGTCTTAATCGCCTTAGTATCGCCCAAGGCTATGCCCGCGTTTGCAGCAAGTTGTGTGTTTGCTCGTACGCCGAATGCGCTTATGAAGAGGTCTGCGTTTATTTGCTCGCCGCCTGCGACGATTCCGGTGACTTTTTCTGTTCCGAGAAATTCTTCAACGCCCTTTCCTAATAGGATGTTTATTCCTTTTTCTTGAAGCATTTCCTGCACTAGCTTTGCCATGTCAGCATCCAGCATCTGCGGCAAGACTTGAGGCAGCATCTCCACGACTGTTACTTGTAAACCCCTTTCTTGTAAGCCTATGGCTGTTTCAAGCCCTATCAGACCTGCTCCCATGACAACTGCTGTCTTTGCGCCTTCTTTGACGGCTCGGTCGATTTGTTCTCCGTCATCAAGTGTTCTTAGTGAGCAGATTCCCTGTTTTTCTCTGCCTTTTATCGGGGGCATGAATGCACTTGCGCCCGTTGCTATGATTAGGCTGTCGTAGGGTATTGTTTCAGCTTTACCGCTCTTGTCTTGTGTGTCGACTGTCTTGTTTGTAGTGTTTATCGCCGTGGCACGGGTTTCTGTTCTGAGGTTGATTTTCATCATTTGAAAGAAGGCTGGCGGAAAAACAATGAGGCTTGAAAAGCTTGGAATGTGTCCGCCTATAACAAAGGGCAGTCCGCATCTCGAGTATCCCGGATGCTTTTCTTCTGTAAGAAGCGTAATCTCAGCCGTGCGGTCTGTTTTTCTGGCTGCTGATGCTGCATCTACGCCTGCGGCGTGGGCTCCGATTATTACTATTTTTTTAGGCATTTGCGTTCCTTCATTTGCTTAGTGTTTTGTGCCATTCTACTGACTTGTTGAAGTCCATCATGTTTGCTAATTCTGCTTGCAAGTTTGATGGTTTTACGATTAGTAACCAGCCTTTTCCGTATGGGTCTTCGTTTAAAAGCTCTGGTTTTGATTGGACTTCAGCGTTTACTTCTTCTATTGTTCCGCTTATTGGTGCTACGAGGTCTGAAACGGCTTTCACTGACTCTACTGTGCCGTATGGCTCATTCTGTGTTGTTGTGGTTCCAGCGGTTGGCAGTTCAGCGTAGACTATTTCTCGCAGTTGTTTTTGTGCATAGTCTGTTATGCCCACGCGAACTTTGTCGCCTTCAACTTTTACCCATTCAAAATCCTTCGTGTAGTACAGTCCTTCTGGCACTTCAATTCCGTCTACTTTCACCATTTTTTATACACCTCAAAGATATGCCTTTATTCTATCACATTTTAACCTTTAAAATTAACTGTTCACTCAAGCAACAAACAACACAAAACTGCACAAGTAGACCCTAAGTTGAAACTATATATAAGGGGGGCTAGACAGCTCCGAGACAGCTCTCCTATTCATATGTTCGTTAGCGTTCTCTCTTTCCGCTTATGTAATCTTCAACCCATTGTTTAGCCGTCGAATCTGGCACTTGTATTGGCGGATGCTTAAACGCATACGAGGATATGCTTATGAGCTGCCCAGCTATCTTGCGGTCTAACGCAAGCCTCACAGCCCTAATCACGTCGATTACCACGCCCGCGCTGTTCGGAGAATCTTCAACCTCAAGCTTCACAGTCACAGTCAACGGTCTGTCGCCAAATTTTCTTCCCTTAAGCCACAGATAACAGATTTTCTTATTACCCAAGAACGGAACATAATCTGAAGGTCCAATTCGGGTCGGCAAATCATATGGAACAAGACTTTTAACTGCTTCAGTCTTGCTTATACGCTTTGTCTTCAACCTCTCCTCAACAGTCATGTTCTGAAAATCCGTGTCACCGCCAAGATTCAGCTGGTAAGTCTCATCAACTATGACGCCTCTGTCAACACATAATCTAACAAGATTACGATGCAAAATAGTAGCGCCTAACTGACTCTTTATATCATCACCCGCAACAGGCAGCCCCTTATCCTCAAACTTTCTGCTCCATACAGAATCTGATGCAATAAACTCAGGCATACAATTAATAAAAGCGCAACCAGCATCCAAAGCCGCCTGCGCATAAAAACGCGTGGCACCCCAACTTCCAACAGGCAAATAATTTATAAAAATCTCCGCTCCAGAGTCCTTCAGAATCCTAACAACATCCTCCGCCTTCTTCTCCTTGTTATTGTAAACGTTGAAGGTCTTCTTCATATGTTCAGCAACACCGTCCAAAATTGGACCATGCGAAACCTCAACGCCTAAACGCGGCACATCAGCAAACTTTGCAACACAGTTAGGCTCTTCAAATATGGCCTCAGCCAAGTCTCTCCCAATCTTGTTCTTGTTAACATCAAAAGCAGCAACAAACTTTACATCCCGTATGTGATAACCACCGAAATTAACATGCATAAGCCCCGGAACAGTAGCATCTTCCTTGGCATTTTTATAATATTCAATTCCTTGCACGAGCGCGGAAGCGCTGTTACCTACGCCCACCATCGCTACATTAATACCTGGCAAGCCTTCATCCTCTCTATGATTGTTTTGGTCAAGAGGTTAGGCTTTGTCTGCTCTATAACTCTTTCTGGAAACATGACAAAGTTAAAAGGCAACTTCAGCGAAGAGGAGAAGGCAGAGATGGGTGAACGTTTATGAAAGACGAGCTAGCAGTGAAATACGAGCCCTTCAAAGAGATTATTATAATGGAGCTCAACTTTTTCTCAACGCCCGATGACATAGCAAGATTCACATCTGTAATTGCCGGAGGCAAACTCGCTGGGCTGTATTGGGCTGAAGGCATAGTCTTCCTATATTTTCCGCTTCCAGCCTCAACAGAAGCCGCCGCAAAAGAACTGATCGAAAACAAACGAGTCTACTGGACTTTCGTCGGCTACGCAAACATGCCAAAATACCAACCAACAATAGAAACAAAAGAAAAAATGATCGTCCCAGTCATCGACATATCCTCAAATCCAATGTTCAGAAAAGTTGCAAACTGGCTAAAGGAGCAACCATAAACGCGTTGAAAACACTGCACTTGCAAGGCATAGTTATCTCAGGAAGCGGTGAAGGAACAAAATACACCACGCTTTCATGGGTAAAAGCACAAATAACCAAAAAACTCGGATTCACTCCATATCCTGGAACACTAAACATAAAACTGACCAAGGACAGCCTCAAAAATAAGAAAATACTGCAGAAGGCAAAGGGACTAGAAATATCTCCAAAGGAAGGTTTTTGCAGCGGCAAATGTTTCCATGCCTTTATTGGTGATTTTAAATGTGCAATCATTGTTCCTGATGTCAATGACTATCCAGAAGATACGATAGAGATTATAGCATCAGTAAATTCGAGGGAAAAACTCAAACTAGAGGATGGCGACCTAGTAAAGCTTCAAGTATTGCTTTAGGCGTCTCATGCACTTGCTTTTTCTTTCAGAAAATTCTGCACATATTCTTCCAAACATCCATTCTTCTTAAGATAACTGCCATACCTGACAAGCGCACTCATAGCTCTCGCGGCATCCTCAGGCGAAGAATAAGCTGGAATGCCCAACTTGTCAAACCTAAAACGCGTATGCAAAGCCATCTCAGTCTCTCCAATATCACAAGCGACGATGGGCTTACGGTATCCGCCAGCGACTTTTGCAACTCTGTCAATATAATCTTCCTGCAAAGCGGGCGTGTGATGCAAACCAAGCAAGATTATGCCGTCTATCTCTGGGTCTTGGAAGAGAATTTCTGTTGTCAACTCGAACATTTCGGAAGTTCCTGAACCCGTTATGTCCACTGGATTAAGATTCGTCGCAAATTTTGGCAATTTCCCCTTCTGCTTCAGCTCCTCAAACTTCTCTATAGTCTTCTCAGAAAAACGCTTAACAGACAACCCCTTCAACACACACTCATCCACAGTCATAATACCTGGTCCACCAGCATCAGTAATCACACCAACATTCCTATCTTGCGCGGGCAACTGCATTGCCAAAGCCTTTCCTGCATCGAAGAATTCTTCCATGTCCTTCGCCCTAATAATTCCCGTCTGGACGAAAACAGCATCGTATACGTTGTCAGACCCCGCTATAGCACCAGTGTGCGAAGCCGCAGCTCTAGCGCCCGCTTCTGTTCTTCCAGCTTTCAAGGCTATGATTGGCTTTTTCTTTGTGACATCCTTGACGATTTTCAGAAATTTCCTTCCAGCTTTTATATCCTCCATATACAACAATATAACCTTAGTATCAGCATCATACAATAAGTAATGTAGCATTTCTGTCTCGTCCACATCGCATTTGTTGCCAAAACTCACGAACTTGCTAACTCCCACCTGCCGCCCAGTCAAATAGTCAAGGGCTGCCACGCCGAACGCTCCACTCTGCGTAACTATTGCAATGTTGCCAGGTATAGGACGTGGCGTTGCAATGACTTCGTCTCCTGTTGTTAGTATTTTTGTCTCTGGCAGAAACAGCATGTCTACTCCAGTCTTAGTGTCATAAACGCCCAAGCAGTTGGGTCCCAAAACCCGTATTCCAGCCTTTTTGGCTATAGTAACGATTTTACTTTCAAGCTTATGGTTTCCGACTTCGCTGAAGCCTGAACTTATTATGACGACAGCCTTTACCTTTTTTGATGCTGCATGTTCCATTATTTTTGGAACGATGTTTGCTGGAACAACAATCACAACTAAATCTAATTCGCCAAGAATCTTTTCAACAGATGGGTAACATTGAAACCCTAAGATAGAATCTTCATATGGGTTGACTGCAAAAACTTCTCCTCTTAGAACTCCTCTTCTCTTGTTCTCAACAAAATTCTTAAAAATCACATGCCCTGCTTTGTTTATCTTTTTCGTCGCGCCGACAACCGCCACCGAGCGTGGATTAAAGAAAGCATCTAACCGTTTGATTGTGGTTTCCATGCGCTTTTTCACCTTTTGCTTCTAACAATAACTATAGGTTTATGCTTTACTGTCTCAAGCATTTCCCAGCTAACCTCATCCAAACCTACCTTAAAGCGTTCAGCCATGTCCCAAACCGTTCTTCCAGCCCCAAACCCTCTTGCACGATTAGCAACTTCAGCGATTTCCAAAGCAGTTTTCGCCGAAATCTGACACCCAGCTACAGCTATTGGCGTAGCGCTCTTCTCAAGACTAAAAACTCTCCCAACAACATACGAAATGAACCCACCAAACGAGTGAATACCTTTAATCGGCTGAGGGCGCGGAGTAAAATGGAAATTCCGAAACGAGTAAGTCTTATCAGTATCCGTGATAAGTATACAAACTTTCTTCCGAAGTTTCAGCCATATTTGTTTTCGAATCTGTTCCGCAATTTCATCGGCTCTTCTTAGAGGCAAACTAACATAGGAATATGCCAAATTGCTTCCATCGATGCCGCCTTCTGAACCGAACATCAACGCCTGCAGCAAACCAGCATATTGTATGGCAACTTGCTTATGGCGGCTTCCCATCTCAACAGGATATTCCCGAAGATTTTTAGGCAGCCTTCTCGGAAAACGACATAATACACCAAGAAAATAGCCCCAAACAATATGCATCCAATATTTAGCGATTATCTTTGCATTCAAAGTTGGCCTAACGCTTTTTTCGTTAACAATGTTATTTGAAGTGGTTGCGATTGCCTTTTCCGATATTACGACAAAGTCTCCATCAGCTACTTTCTCCTTAACGCTTTCAACAACCTCTTCAATATAGCTCTCTCCAGGTCTCCAGTACCTTGTAGAAATGGCTAAAACCTTAAAGTCAGACATTATTGTGTTGTTTCCTGCAACTTCTGAAAGCTACATGTTTCGGAACTGTTTCTTTATCTCTTCCACATTGCATTCTGGCGGTTTCATATTTCCCTCAGGACAATAGCCAAGCACCACGCATGTAGGACCAGCATTTTCAAACAGTGCAGGCGCAGCCTTCTTCGCTTGTTTGAGCATTTCAACTGCCACCTCTCTTATTTCCCACTGAGCACGATAGCAGCATCGCAAGTTGAAAAAGTGCCTAAGCTCGCGAGCGTTCATGGTCACAATTATGTTTGTCTTAGCAGCGTTGGGCAAAATAAACCTTGCATCTTCCTTTGATATGCCGAGTTTCAAAAGTTTCTGATAAGCCTCAGAGATTTTTTCCAGTGTCTCGTCAAAGGCTTTCTTCGCGTCTGGAGTTTCTTCAATGCTCTTGGGTGTCACATATTTCTCCAATGTATCGTAGGTAACGAAACGTTGACTCTGCTGCGTATAAGATGCAATGCGATGTCTAACAAGCTGATGCGTTAGGGCTCGGGAAACGCCTTCAAGGCTGAAGGTGAAAGAGGCATGTTCAATCACTGAAACATGTCCATAACCAGTAACACGCTTGATTATCCTTTTCGCCGTTTCCTCATCCATTTTTTCCAAAATTTCTGATGGCGTTCCACTTTTTGTCGTCGTTAGAGCTGCGGCTCCGCATAGAAGCTCCGCATCCTCAGTATAACGAAGAAGCTTGACCTTCAACTTGCCACGTCACCTTTTCCATTTTATCATGAAGGTTGTAGATTTAGTTTGCGTAAGAAGGCTTGTAGCTAAACATGAGCGTATATTTTGTCCGTTGTGTACGTGCCAGTTCTCATCTCTTCCTCTATTTCACGCAGCAATAATATTCGCCTGAAAGTTGGCGGATGAGTTGCAAACCAAGTGTTTATCTTTGCCCAAGCGGATTTCGCCTCCTTCTCCATGGCTAATTCTAACTCTCTTTCGTCAAGCACGCCATCTTTGTCCAAGTCATACTCATGCTTTTTCTCCATTATCATCTGCACTTCCAATCTAGCCATTGATGGGTCTCCGATGTAGAAGGCTCTTGCTCCAGACGGAGGCTTCTGTGAGAGCGATAAGCCATAAGTGATTTTTGCCAGTGCGCTTTGCAAGTTGCGCGGCGAGCCAGTTACGTAAGCAGAATATGCATCTGCGTAATGCTCTCGAAGCCTGCTGAGCCTCATCACGCAAAAGAGCGAGACGATGTAAACAATGTAGGATATTATTGCGACTGCGATGAAGGCGGCTTTTATGCTGCCCTCCTCCTTTCTTCTTGAAGACACATGAGAGAATCTAACCGCTTCCCACGTTCCACGCGCGATAAGATAGGCTAGCAGTGGTAGCGCTGAAAGAACAGTCATCACAATGTAATCCTTATGCCTTATGTGCCCCAACTCATGTCCGATTACGCCTTTGACTTCGTCTTGGCTGAGCTTCATCAGAAGCCCATCATGAACAGCTAGCGTTGCGCTACCTGCGGTTCTTCCAAAGACAAAGGCGTTGGGCGTGTTTTCTGGGACTATGGCTAGTTTTGGAATTGGAATTCCGCTTTTGTCTGCTAATTCCTTTACCGTTGATTCAAGCCATGGATTTTCTCCAGTTTTTAGATAGCGCAAGCGAGTTGAGCTTACCACAATGGCTGGTCCTATGAGGTACTGTAACAATATGAAAATTACCGTGCCAATTATCGCATATACTAGAGGAAAGTTGACAATCAGCATTATCGCCGCCAAGAAGACTGCAAAAACGAAAGCTACTAAAAAAATCGAAGAGCTCATTGCAAACCTTAACTCAGCCAGCCTACCCAACGGTTTATCAGCCCAATTCACATGACAAACGCAAAACGAATTAAAGCTTTCTCGTTACTGGACGCCACTTTGTTATGGTAAGAGAGCTTTTCCAGAATCACATATGCAACTAATAAGCAGACAATGGCTTATTTTTCGGCTATCTTCGGATGAATTAACTGGCGACAATGAGGACAATGCACAAGTGCCTTGTCTCTAACGGCTCTCCATTTTTTATTGCAAAAAGGACATTGAAACCACACAGTTTGTCCAGGAAGAATGAACCATTGACGGCTCACAACCCACAATACCACTCCCATGATTAACATCGCATCTCCCAAGATGAAGAGATATATTAATTTAAATTCAAACCCCGGCATGAGAGCCAATTCTTGCGTCCACAGAAGCGACAAAAAAGTTGAAAAAGGGTCTCCACTCGCAGAAAGTTGAGGATAAGATACCCATAGCGCAATAAGCAGAGCAACTATTCCCAATAGACAAAATACTAAACTGAGCGCATATACTGATTTCTGTTTACGAAGAGTTCTCTTCATTTTGGATTCTAGCCTTTTCGCGAGCTTTTAACACAGAAACTATACACGTGCTATAGGAATTCGATGTTATGCAGGTACAACGGCTTCAGCGATTCGCGTCTCAAGTTCAGAATAATGTTCCCGAATTTCGCTTTTAAGAACATCAATCTCAAAGTGAAGCCTTCTCTTTGATTCAGGCGCCAGATCCTTCGATTTTGCTATGTTATCTTCTATCTTGCATATTTCACGTTCAGCGTCATGTTTCATCTCTTTTGTTTTCTTCAGCAAATCAACCTTAGCCTTTTCAATCTTCTCAAACTGATTCTTTATGTCTCCAGCCTTGCTGCTCAATTTCTGCTTTATCTTGCCCAGTTTCTCTTTATACTCGCGTTCAGAGAGTCCACCCATAGTTCACATCACATTTTTGTCTCTTATCGCAATACTTAATAAATTTTATTATCTACAAATTAATAAACACAAGTCTAACAACCAAAGACACACACCTAGAACTGGGCAAATCGAAAAATCGCCAAAACAAGCTCAAAATAAACTAGAAATTTTCGTGTAATGAGTTATTATAGCTCTTGAACTTGTGTCTACCAATATGAGTCAATATAGAAAAGTTTGAACCACACGATAAAAAGACTATTGAATATCTGTGAAATAACCGAAAATTTAATCACGGCGGATTGCCTCGTTTGTATAACAGTCTGGGGTTGTGAATGATTTGTGTGCCCTCAAGTTGACAGGTGTTTCTAAGCGATACGGTGATGTGACAGCAGTA
>Ga0129301_1001525_pt1 | contig 11067 bp, 11 predicted proteins | sample ConPoolayeHmetaG_FD_94489 | JGI IMG/M metagenome (GOLD analysis project Ga0129301, IMG submission 94489) | Hot spring microbial mat communities from California, USA to study Microbial Dark Matter (Phase II) - Cone Pool mat layer H metaG ...
GGTTAGTGATTCCTCCCGGGCCCCAGAAAGAATTTTCGGTCGAAGTTCCGGCGGTTCGAGAGCCGCGGAAGAAGGATTTAGACCTCCGATTGCTTCAGCCGGAGAAAATTTCCTACTCGCAGCTCGAAGATTACAAAACCTGTCCTTGGAAATACCGTTACAAATATCTCCTCAGGTTGCCCGCACCGCCTTCACCCCCGATTAGTTTTGGGATCTCGTTGCACGAGACCCTTCGGGAGTTTGAGCTGCGGCAGATGAAAGGAGAAAGGGTCGCTCTTTCTACTCTTCTCAAAATTTATCGGGACCATTTTCTGGCAGTTGGTTACCGCGACCAGAAGGAGAAGGAAGCTTACCTCCGGCGGGGCGAGAAGATGCTTCGCGACTTTTTTCGCCAGCACCAAAAGAGCCTCCTCCCTCCCTTCATGGTAGAGAAGGAGTTTGAAATCAAATTGGGCGGAAGGACTTTGGTGGGCCGAATTGATCGAATCGGTAGAAGTTCCCGAGGAGAGTTTGAGCTGATTGATTTCAAGGGTGGGGAGGCCGAGCAGAAGGAAGCCGAAGAGCTCGCCAAGAAGGCCGGGCAGGACGATCAGCTCCTCCTTTATACTTTGGCGGCGGAGAGAGCTTTGGGGATTTCTCCCAAATCAGTTGCCCTCTTTTACTTAGATGGTGGTCGGCGGGTGGAAGCCTCCTTCAGTGCGGCGGAGAGGAAGAAAAAGATGGCCGCGATTGAGGAACGGATCCGGAGAATTGGGCGGGGGGAATTTAAGGCGACTCCTGGTCCCCAGTGCGGGTGGTGTCCCTTTAGTCGGATCTGCGAATTTTCCCGAGCCGGCGATTACCGCTAGACCCGAGATGGGGGCGTTTTTAGCGGGGAGAGGGGGTTAAGAAGTGGCAACCCCTATTTATACAGCTCCTTGATTCCTCTAGTATCTCCAGTGTTTAGATCGCGCTTTTTGACTTCTCCAATAGAAGCATAGCCGTACATAGTTTCCTCCGTGCAGCTGGTGGTGTAAAGGTCGGCCATTCCGGCGGCGTGTCCGAGCTCGTGGGTCAGGATGTTTTGGTAATCCATAACGGTTGGATCGGTGGTAGCGTCCCCCCACCGGAAGTCAACGTTATCTAGAACCGTGTCCCACTCGACCAACCTCCGGGTTTGTAGCGGCCCGGAGAAGTAGCCCCAAACGATGGTGACACCGATTACTCCTGGTTCGGAAATTGGACCGAAGTAGAGCTCGTTCTTGCCGTCGGGTTTGATTGTGTCTGCGCCATCTACGAGTTGGGAGGTGTCGAGGGTCCCAAAAATGTTAAAAGCGGCGGGGGATTCCCAAGTTCCCATCGACCCTTCGGTTACCGGGGAACTGATAAGAGGATCCGTTGGAACGCCTACATAAGGTTCTGTTGATCGCCACCGCGCTCCGCTGGAGAGGAAGCTGTAGCACTTGGGGACTCGCGCGGTCCCCCCTCTAGGTCGGGCGAATCCTTTTGCGTAGCGCAAGAAGGCATAGCCCTCAACCCCGCTCGCTGTTTTTCCTAAATAGTAAGTTTCGTCGGAAATCTTTTGAGCGGCTTTCGGCAGACGGAAAGTGCGGTCGGGTTTGGCCGAGACTAGAGAGGCGAGGCCCCAAAGAAAAAGCGCGGCGAAAAAGAAGATCAAGAGTTTCCTCATTGGTTTATTTAAATTAAAGCAAGGTTACCCAAAAAAATCAAACAAGCGCTGCATTTATAGTTGCGTTATCCGGAAGAGGATTTTGGTCAGGGGAGAGTAATATTTTATGTGAGGTGCCGGGAACTCGACTTCTTTTCCGCCCCACTTCCGCTTGAAAACGGTAAATCCCTCCCAGCGCCTGGTTTGGGGGAAACGGGGATCGGTGATGCCTTCAAAATCGAGTTGGCGGATCGGGGTTTCGTTCTTGAGGTAGTGAAAAATCTCCCACGTCAGGAGGTAAGGAGCAAAGAGCTTTTGGCCGGTCTGGTTGGAAGCGGCGTGGTGATAGAAGGCCATTTCTTCGGCCAGCAGCACCAGCGCGCCGGCGATGGGCTGATCAGCGGCAAGAGCCAAGAAGATTACCGCGTCCTTTCCAAAAGCGGTGGTTTTGGCCCGGAGCTGGGAGTAGTCCCCGGTCCAAAATCCCTGCCTTTTCCCGGTTTCGGTAAGGAGGCGGTGAAACTTTTGCTGCGCGGATTCAAAATCTTCGGCCCCGTACCGACGGCTATCCACCTTTAGCTGCTGGTTGCGGGCTTTCCGGATGCTCTGGCGGGCGTCTTGGGAGAGGTTCTTCCAGAGTTCCCCTTCGGTTGGGTGGAGGTTGACGACAATGGTTTTGGTAGGGAGGTTCGGGTTGGGGTCGAGCTCGAAGCCGAGCCTTGAAAGCTCGAAATTTGGTTCGGCAAAGGGTTCCAGCTTCACAAACAGGGCTCGATGCTTCTTAGCAATGCGATCAATTTCCTCGATGGGAGGGACTTCAGGAGGACGCTGGACTTTTACCACCGACCCCAGCCAAGGAATTTTCCTTACAAAAACTTTTACTTCCGATTTCCTGCTTCTTATTTTCTCAATCTCCCATCCTTGGGAGGAGAGATATTGCGCCCAGCCCGTGCTTTGCCGTGGATCAGTGCCCATCTGCTAGCATTGTAACTGATGACCCTGCGCAGTAGGCTTCGGAGTCATGGCGACGTAGTTTTACGAAGGACGCGAGCGAAAACTCGCTAGATTCGCAGGCGAATTGGTATGGAAATCAAGGAGATTCTGGATGAGCGCTCTTGGGAACAGTTTTTAACCCGTCAACCCCACACCCCCTTTTTGCAGTCTTGGGCTTGGGGGGAATTTAATGATCGGCTAGGCTTAAGCCACCACCGATTCGGAATTTACCAAGGTGGGAATTTGCGGGGCGTTTGCCAAGCGTTGCTTGGTCGCCGAAAACTGGGAAGTTTTATTTACGTGCCGCGGGGCCCTGTTCTTGACTTCGCAGATCGGGGAGTACTTAGGGCGGTGGGAGAATACTTAAAGAAATTTGCGGCCAAGGAATCGGTGGATTATCTGCGGGTCGATCCCCCGGCGGAAGCGGGGGAGGAGGTGGCGGAATTGCTTCGGGAAATTGGGTTTAGGAAGTCTCTTGCCACTAGTCAGGCGGGGGGTACCACGTTAATTTTAGATCTCGCTCTTTCCGAGGAGGAGTTGCTGGCCCAAATGCGCAAAACTACTCGCTATCTGATACGGAATGGGGAAGGATTGGGGATTGGGATTCATCGCACTGCTGACCCAGTCCGGATGGAGGAGTTCCACCGCTTAATGGGGTTGACTTCCCGCCGGCAGGGATTTGTCCCCCACTCCCGGAATTATCTTCAAACGCAGTTCGAGACGTTGGCGCCCCGGCGGATCGCCGAGTTGGTGTTAGCGGAATATCAAGGGGAGATTCTCTCGGCCGCAATCACTTTTTTGTATGGGGATACCGTGACTTACGTTCACGGCGCCTCGGTGCGCAGCGAAGTTCCGGCCTCGTATGTTTTGCTCTGGGAGATTATTAAGGAGGCTAAAAAGGACGGCTATCGCTACTTCGATTTTTGGGGGGTTACTTCTACCGATAACCCCCGCCATCCGTGGTATGGTTACTCTTTGTTCAAAAGAGGATTTGGGGGGTCTCAGGTAGACTATCCGGGGGCTTGGGATTATCCGCGAACACTAAAATATTGGGCTGTTTGGGGAGCGGAGGGACTCCGGCGCTGGGCTCGAAGGTATTAGTAAGTCCGCCAGATTCCCCCGCCGCGCCGGGTCTTGCCTCGTTCGTGAACTCGGGAAAGTTCCCGGTAGAGATTGCGCCAATCCTCTCTAGAAAGAGCCGCCGGCCGTTGGTGGGGGGCTACACCGGCCTTTTCCAAAAACTCGGTGGGGAAGCGCTGCTTGATCATTTTGCGAGGGGTGCCAAACCCCCGGTGGAGAAATTTCTCTAGTTCCGCGGTATCCTCAATTTGAGGATGGGGGAAAAGTCGGATATGAATTAGAGCGGAATCAACTTTAGGTTTGGGGCGGAACGCGGCCGGCCTAATCCGCCTAACGATTCTGGCTTCCCCGAAGTTCGCGACGAAATTGGCCAAGTAGGTAGATTTGGGTGGTGGGGCAACAATCTTTTCTGCTACCTCTTTTTGGACAATGAGGGTAATCGATTCCGGTCGGTTTCGGGAGTGCAAGATTTTGTGAATGAGAGGAGACGTGATTTGGTAAGGAATGGCTCCCACGACCTTAAAATGATTTAAATCCTCAAAGTCGAGGTCGAGGATATTCGCGTTGCGGATTTCAATGTTGCGAAACCCTTCGAGACCTTTCTTGAGGACGGGGATCAGGTCGCGGTCTAATTCAACCGCGATAACTTTTTGGGCTCTTCGGGCGAGTTCTTTGGTAATCGCACCAGTGCCGGCGCCGACCTCCAAGACTGCGTCTTCCTTGGTGATTTCCGCCGCTTCCGCCAAATTCCGCGCTATCCGCGGGTCAACCAGAAAGTTCTGCCCCAATCTCCTTTTAATCATTTGACTAAAGTATAAATGTCGGTGGTTTTCCGGCTCCACCAGCTGGTTCCGAGCTCAAAGCCCAGGTCAATACTTTTTCCTTTAATCTTTCCTCCAGTATCCGCGGCTTGACAAAGACCGTAACCAGGGACGTAGAAGTAGGACTTCGGGGGAATTACATCCGTGTCCACGGCGCAGAGTCCCCAACGGACCGGCTCGTTGGTGAGGCGGGTTCTTCCTGAACACCCCGGGCAGTTTCCGTAGTAGGATTGGGCGATAAATCCTGATTGGATGCAGTTGTAGCGGAAGGAAATCTCTTGACCCCGAATTGTTTCCTTGATAGTTCGCGGGTAATTTAATTTTATCCCTGGGCAGTTGGATGACGGGGTGGCTGCTAAAGAAAGTTCCTTTGGCTGGGTCCCACCGGTGGGGTGAGCGAAGTTGGCGATCAGCCCCGCTAGGGCTAGGAGGAGAACGGAGTGAACAACGGTTGAAGCGAGCCTTTCTTGGAGGTTAAGCATTCCAGGGTTCCCTCTGGGCGGAAAGGTGGTAAAGCAGGTTTTCGGTGCCTATCTCGCTAATAAACCGAGAGGGCAAGTTTTCTGACCGCGCGCCAAAGAACAGGCGTTCGCGCGCGAAGCAGAGATGGAGATGGCGCTGCGCGCGAGTCATTCCCACGTAGCATAGCCGCCGCTCTTCCTCTAGCTCGTCGATACTTCCCATCGAACGGGAGTGGGGAAGCAAACCTTCCTCTACGCCGGTAATAAAAACGGTCGGAAACTCCAATCCTTTGGCGGAGTGGAGCGTCATCATCGTCACTGCTTCCTGGGAGGGTTTACCAGTTCGGTTGAGGAGTTGATCCGTAGGTTGGACCAAGGCCACGTGCTCTAGAAATTCCGGTAGAGAGCTAAAAGAAGCCGCGACGGAGACTAACTCCTTTACATTTTCGATTCGGGATTGACCTTCCTCGGAGCCATCTTCTAGGTACCGGAGGTAGTCAGTGATTTCTAGGATTCGATTAAGCATCGGAACCGGAGGGAGGCGGAGAAGTTCTTCCCGGTCCGCGTTTAGGAAGGCTTGAAGCCGCCGTTTTCCCGCCTTCTCCAATCGCCGAAGACTTACCGGGTCTTGGGGATGGAGGAGAAGCCGGAGGTAGGAGAGAACGTCTTTGACCTCCCGCCGCTCGTAGAACTTGACCCCCCCGACTAGCACGTAGGGAATTCCGCCCCGCATAAAAACTTCTTCAAGAACCCGGGATTGGGCGTTGGTGCGGTAGAGGACTGTGAAGTCCGAGAAGCCCTGGGCTTGGCCCGAGGCCAGCATTGCGGAGATTTGGGAGGAGACGTAGAAGGCTTCGTCCAGCTCGTTCTCCGCAGCGTAGAGTACGACCGGAAGCCCCTCCTCGTTATCGGTCCAAAGCTCCAAAGGAATGTGGGTGCGATTGTGCTCAATCAAGGAACGGGCAGCGAGGAGGATTTTTTTAGTGGAGCGGTAATTTTGGGCGAGGGAGAAGACTTGGGCTTGGGGGTAGTCTTTTTGGAAGCGAAGAATATTGCGAAAGTCGGCTCCTCGCCAGGAGTAGATGGCTTGAGACATATCGCCGACAACGGTTAGATTCTGGTGCGGTTGGGAGAGAAGGCGGACAAAAAGATATTGAACGCGATTAGTGTCTTGATACTCATCTACCAAAATCTGTTCGAACCGGTTTTGCCAGCGCTCAAGAACCTCCCTTTCGCTTTGGAAAAGCCGAACGGTTTCGGTGAGCAGATCATCAAAATCTAGGGCGCCGGCTTTTCGGAGCCCTTCTTGGTAGCGGGGAAAAATCTCCGCTACCAGTTCCTGAAAGGGGCTTTCCGCGAGGGTTGGGTATTCCTCGGCCCCGATCATTTCGTTTTTGGCGTTGGAAATTGCCGCTAAGACTGCCGCGGGAGAGGTTCGCTCGCTTCCCGTCCCGATGGTGGACAGAATTTTTTTGACTAATTCTTTTTGGTCATCTTCGTCGTAAATAGTGAAGGTGGGAGGGATGCGGATGGCTTGCCCATCTTGCCTAAGGATGCGGGCGCAAACGGAGTGAAAAGTGCCTAACCACATGCGGTCCAAGGATTGACCAAGTAGCTGACTGACGCGACGCTTCATTTCGTCCGCCGCTTTGTTGGTGAAGGTTACCGCAAGGATTTTCTCCGGCGGAACCTTTTCGTGCTCGATTAGGTAAGCAATTTTGTGGGTAAGCACGCGGGTTTTTCCCGATCCGGGTCCCGCCACGATCAAGGAGGGGCCGGTGGTAAAGCGAACCGCCGCTGTTTGTTGGGGGTTGAGATGGGAGAGGATGACTTCCACGGTATTGATCGTAACATAGGATTTGTCTGCTTGGATTTCTAAGTTCTCGCCCCGAGGACTTGCCTCCGCCTAAGTGGGCCAGAGACCGTCTGCTCCAAGCCCGGGATCGTGGGTGGCTTCTGGCTCAAAGATCTCAGGGGGCGCTTTCTCGGAATTTTTGCTCCTGGTTACCCGCTACTTGCTACTGGCTGCTGGTTGTTTTGTGCTATCGTGTGGTTGAAATGGCTGTCAAGATTTTGGATTTTTGGGCGGAGTGGTGTCCGCCCTGCAAGCTGATGGACCCGGTGGTTCGGGAGTTGGAAAAAGAACTGGCCGGTCGGGCGGAATTCGTCAAAATTAACGTGGATGAGCAGGGGGATTTGGCGCAAAAGTACGGCATCATGTCAATTCCTTCTTACGTGATTGAGAAGGATGGGAAGGAAGTAGCTCGGACGGCGGGGGCGCGCTCCAAGGAGGAGTTTCGGCAGTGGGTTGAGGAACAGCTATGATTAGGGTCGCAATTAACGGTTTTGGTCGCATCGGTCGCACTTTTTTCCGCATCGCCTTTGAGCGCCCGGAGCTCGAAATCGTGGCCTTGAACGATTTGGGCGAGCCGGAAAACTTGGCTTATCTTCTGCGCTACGACACTGTTTACGGGCGATACCACAAAGAGGTTAAGGTTGAAGATGGCCACTTGTTAGTGGAGGGAAAGAAGATTAAGCTCTTGAGTGAGAAAGACCCGGCGGCCCTGCCGTGGGGAGAGTTAGGGGTGGATGTAGTGGTAGAGTCCACCGGAGTGTTTACGGACACCGAGGAAGCCGCTCTTCACCTCAAGGCGGGCGCCAAACGCGTCGTCATTACTGCCCCTTCCAAGGGAAAAGCGCCGTACGTGTTAATTGGCGCAAATGATGCTGAATTTAAGGCTGGCCTGCCGGAGGTAACTTGTAATGCCTCCTGTACCACAAACGCGACGGTGCCCGTGGCGGCGGTGATGATGGAGAACCCCGGGGTAGTGAAGGCGATGCTTAATACCGTTCACGGCTACACGGCGACCCAAAATTTGGTGGATGGACCGGCGAAGAAGGATTTTCGCCGGGGTCGGGCCGCGGCCCAGAATATCGTTCCTTCGACTACGGGTGCGGCCGAGTCGGTTTACCGTTCCCTTCCGGAGTTGGAAGGCCGGTTCGACGGAATCGCAATGCGGGTGCCGGTGGTCAGCGGTTCGATCGTAGATTTTACCTTCGTAGCCAAGCGTAAAACCTCGGTCGATGAGATCAACGACATTTTCCGGAAAGCGGCCAAGACGCCGCGTTGGGAGAAGGTTTTGACGGTAACCGAAGAGCCTTTGGTTTCCTCTGACGTTTTGGGAACTAGCTACGGTTCGGTAGTCGATCTTTCCATGACTCGGGTGGTTGATGGTGACCTGGTCAAGGTATTGGCTTGGTACGACAACGAGTGGGGCTACTCACACACTTTGGTTGAGCACGTAATTCGGGTCGGCAATTTGATTCCAAAGTAATTCCCTTTTCCTAACTCGATTTTGGCTCCTAAATGGTAGGATAAATTTGTGGAGGTGGAAGAGAATAAAGAAAAAGAGGGGGAAGCCCTTCCCTCTGAGGATATCGGGTTGAAACCTAAGCGCCGAGTTAGTTGGAGAAAGGTCGGCGGGTTTTTGCTCTTCTTCTTCGGGACGATCCTGGCAGTGGCGGTTGGCTATCTAGCAGTTTTTCTTTGGCAATATTACTTTCCTTCTTCTTTTTTGGTTGGTCCCGACCCTTATGCGAATTGGCAAGTCTACCGTAACGAAACTTACCTTTTGGGGTTGCGGTACCCCGATGATTGGGAATCGATCGAGGTGAAGGAAGGCTTAGTGGTCTTCCGGCCGAAGGCGGGTGAAAACCAAGAGGTTCCCAAAGACTACATTAGCTTGCAAGTTTTCCCTACAGCCGGGCGGGAACAAACCGCTTGCGAGAAGGACCTTCAGGCTTGTAGTTTCCTTGCCAACGGTATCTACGGCGAGAAGATTTTAACGCCTGAGAGTGAGACGGTTCGCTTTGCGAAAGAGGGGAACGACTTCTTCTTGACTTGGTTTAAGTACGGGGGGGCCGCCAAATCCGGGGAACCCGGATCTGATAGCCCCACTGGAGGTGGGGCGTCCTTTGCCACCGTTTTTGAGGAGATGGGAAAAAGCTTGCGGTTTATCACGCCCGAGACTCCTGATGCTCAAAACCCTTAAGGACATTGCGGTTTCGGGAAGGAAGGTTCTTTTGCGGGCGGACTTAGACGTACCGCTCCAAGGCGGGAGGATTGGCGAAGACTACCGCCTGGAAGCCCTTCTCCCAACTCTCCGATACTTGCTTGACCAGAAAGCCCGGGTTCTGATTATTGGTCACGCGGGCCGTCCCAACGGTCGGCCCGAACCCAACCTGTCATTAAAGCCGATTGCGAATTGGCTTTCCTCGGAACTTGAGAAAAAAGTCGAATTTATTCCTAACTACGAACCGCCAGTGGTTGATTATAAGGTCGCCCTCTTAGAAAACCTTCGCTTTTGGCCCGGGGAAGAGAGAAACGACTCTGATTTTGCGCAACGGTTAGCCGCCCTCGCCGATCTCTACGTTAATGATTCTTTTGCCGCCGCGCATCGGGCGCACGCTTCGATTGTGGGAATTCCCAAGTATCTTCCTGCGGCGGCAGGAGAGCGTTTAGCGCAGGAGGTTACGGAGCTGGGCGGGGTCTTGGAAAATCCCGCCCGCCCCTTGGTTTTCATCTTAGGAGGAGCCAAAACTGAGACGAAATCTCCTCTGGTGTCGGCTTTCTCTCGAATTGCGGACAAGATTCTTCTAGGGGGGTTGTTGATGTTTGACCAGGGGTTGGAAGGCATCCCCCGCGTTATCTTCCCGGTCGACGCGGTAGAGACTTTTGACATCGGTCCGAAAAGCGTGGCGAAGTTTTCCCAGATTCTCAAGGGAGCTAAGACGGTGGTTTGGAACGGCCCGCTGGGGAAGTGGGAGGAATCCCGCTTCGCCGCCGGGACCCGCGCCCTCGCCGAGGAGTTGGCCGCTCTTTCCGCCCGGACAATTGTAGGCGGCGGTGACACGATTGCCGCGCTTTCAGCCTTTGGTCTGCTGGACAAGATGAGTTATGTTTCCCTCGGCGGGGGAGCGATGCTAGAATTTCTCGCCGGCAAGAAGCTCCCCGGTCTTCGCGCTTTGGGTTATCATTAACTGATGCCCAAAATCCTCAAACCGGCGCGGATGGTGCGCTGTACCGGCTGCGGTCTCTGCGAACTAACCGCTTCCCGAATTGCCAAAGGTAAGCTTTCCTATTCGGATTCTTTTGTCCAAATTCGAAAGACCTCCTCCGGCCAGCCTTTTTTCAAAGCAGTGATTGATTACGGTCAAAAGACCGAGTTTCCGGAGGTCCGCGATATCTGTCCGGAGGATTGCTACGAAATAGAGTGAAAATACTAAATTCTAAATTCGAAATTCTAAATAAATTTCAATTTCAAAATTTAAACGACCCAAACCGTTTATTGGGATTTAGTGCTTAGGATTTCGGATTTTGAACGATGGTGGCGCCAACTTTTCTTCAGCTCAATCTCACTACCGAAACTTTTGAGGTCAAATCTTACGAGGAACTAACTTCCCGAGTTGGGGGACTGGGTTGGGCTTTGCCAATTTTTGAGCAATTTCTAGAGCAGGACCCGATCGTCTTCGTCTCCGGTCCCCTCGGGGCGGTTTTTCCGGGCGCGGCCAAGGTCGGAGCGCTTTTTCGCTCCCCCCAAACTGGGGGACTAATGACTTCCTTCGCCGGTGGCCAGCTTGCCCGGTTCTTACGGGCCGCCGGTTATCAAGGTTTGATAATTACGGGAAAGGCGGCTTCGCCAAAGTTTGTCGCGGTTGATGAGGAAAGAGTTGTCTTTTCGGATGCTAATCAGTTTCTCACGCTCGAAACTTCCAAAATCTTTAAGTTGTTTTTTTCGACGGGGGGCGTTCCCGGTCGCCAAAGCGTTTTGACCACCGGTCCCGCAGCAGAGCAAGGAGTAGCTTTTGCTCCTCTTTATCTGGATGATTTTTTTTCGTTCCCTCGCGGCGGCTTAGGGCGCGCATTTTCCTTGAAAAATCTGAAGGGGCTGTCAATTTCGGGGAAGAGGAGCGAGCCGCTTCCCGACCGGTCTCGTTACGAAGAGGTTTTTCGGGGGTTAATCCGAAAATTGAGCGGTTATCGAGAGCTAGCCGAGTTTGGGAC
>Ga0129301_1001526_pt1 | contig 11063 bp, 8 predicted proteins | sample ConPoolayeHmetaG_FD_94489 | JGI IMG/M metagenome (GOLD analysis project Ga0129301, IMG submission 94489) | Hot spring microbial mat communities from California, USA to study Microbial Dark Matter (Phase II) - Cone Pool mat layer H metaG ...
AGCGAAGGCGGCTCCGTTCAATCCCAAGCACCGACTTAGTTTCTTGGAAAAAAACCAGTTAGTAAAATTAAAGCCCAAGTAATCGTAGCTTACAATTTTTGCGACGAAAGAGTCACGAATTATGTCCTTCCTAACTTCAACTACTTCAGACTCCTTTATTTCTCTGTTTATGACTTCAAAAATGTTTTCCGAATTATTGCCCAGATTAGTATCAGCATCAAGAAAAAATAAAATGTCGCCAGTCGTCTTTTCTACTGCTTCATTAAGCACATTGACTTTCCCCTTTCTCTCACCGTTACAGATGAAACGAACCTTTTCCGAGTATTTACTTGCCAGACTGAGGCTTTTTTCTGTGGGTTCGTCTACAACAACGATGATTTCCTTATTTTCATATATATCAGCAATGAGGTTGACTAGTAGTGGTTCAAGAAACTCTGATTCTTTGTAGACAGGGATGAATATGCTGAATCGGGACGACATCTTATATCTCAGCATTCACAGGTTGCATTTATCATTTATTTTTTAGTTTTTCTTCTTCGGTCAAACCTTTATTTATTACGTTGAGGTTCTATGCAGTTACATAGTATTTTATAGGCTTTCGCTGTGCCTTGGTTGTTATGTTCTCTTACTAAGACATTAAGATATAATCTAATAATATTTAAGATCGCGGATCTCATTTTTGTTCCTAACAATCCCGTTGGCTGATTTACTCGTTAGCCGTCCTTAAATGATGCGATTAATCTAGCGCATCGTAAAAAATTAAATTCATGTAAATGCGCTTCGAAAAAATATTTAACCATTCTTTTCTCCTAAAATTGACTGCTTGTTTCTTTTTTTTGGGGAAGATGATATTATTCTTAAAATTTCATTTAGAACCCAAGCTTCAAACGGCCTTACCGTGTTAAAAAATGGTTGTTAATCCCGTTTGGTTGGAGTTAGCATCTTCGATTTCTTAACGGTGAGTGCAGTGGTGCAGCATAAGGGGTTGTCGTAGTAGTCTTTGGCGATTCTAATCAGGTTTTGATCTTGTGTTAAAAGGACGCCTTCGCCTGACCAGTCTGACACTATTAAGAGCGTTTTTATGTCAGAGAGATCTAGCTAACACCCATGTTTTTCAGTAAGTCAGGGTTTTGAAGCTTTTTCACTGTCTCAGCGAGCAGCTAATCACGACCTACGCCTTTAAAATTAAGATAGTATCTTCTTGAAAGAATTCCACTTTTTCCTTAACTCAGTTTAAGAGTCCCTTGTTTTACGGGCAAGCTCTTTGACAACGGAGACATCCAACATTGTAATATGCTATGAAGGGCCCATACAGTCAGGAAATGAAACAACGCCTCTTTTTTCCATAATAGTAGATGAGACATCTTTTGATGTAAAAGAGAAAGCGATCAAAAGCGATTACGCCATTGGACAATTATTTTGGCAGTTATGGCAGTTTTGGCAGCTTTCCATCATCTTCATCTTGCCAGTTGTCTTTTCAGCAGGGCATACCAGAGTAACCAGCCACAAGTTCAGGAAAACTTTCCACGCCTGTTATGTAACAGATGTTATTTTTCATGTAAGAGCTAAGACCATTTCTTACAGTCGAAAGTTATAACAGCAATCTGGTACATATTATCTGTGTCCTTTTTCACTGAGAGTGATAGAGAAGAGTTTTTCACTTTTCATCTTTTTTCTTCATAACCTAAGTCGAAGGAAGTATAAACGTCTTTGTTTCTCTTAAATAAGTTACAAGTTTAAAGTCGTGGAACAGCAACCACGAATATGAACTTACATTATTTGATTTTATGGAATATGGAAATAAAACCTTGCAAGATAAATATAAAAATGTTCTCTGTCGAATTACCTTACATTTTATGTTCTTAAATTTCCTATTCTAACTCGTATAGGTGCCAAGTTGACAAAACGTAGTCTTGGCAATCATGCTTTTCAAGTTGTGAAAGGATAATTTCCCAAGTCTGGTTTTTCGTGATATATTTTTTAAGAATTCCAATGTGGTGTTATTTTATCATTACCATTTATCATTGTTTCATTTTAAATTTCTATTTAGTACTGGTTCTTTCGTATTTATGAGAGTGTTATTGTTTCAATTTATGAAATATACGAAATATATTTAAACATCTTGGTTGAAATGAAAATGTATAAAATAAGGAAGGAAGAGAAAAATGACAAAAAAAACCCTATTGTCGATTTTATCATTGCTTTTGATTCTAGCATTGCCTATGATGTCTGTATTAAGGGTTACAGCGCAAGATGAAGTTCCCTATGGACCTTATCCAGATCAACTGATTATATTTTTACAGGGTGGCGATGCAACAGCGGTTCAAAAGATCGAAACTGGCGAAATGCAGCTGTACATGTGGTATCTTAGTACTGCAAACACTAGACGTGCTGAAGAGTCTGAGCTTGTTGACCTTGTTAATTCCTATGGCATGTATAATGAACTACTTATTAATCCTCTAGAAACAACAGAAGGATATAATCCATTCCATCTTAGAGCAGTAAGAGAGGCATTAAACTGGCTTATAGACAGAAACTATATTGTAAATCAACTTTATAGTGGGAGAGGTGTACCAAAGTGGTTCTTTTATGGTTCAGTGGATCCAGATTATGCAAGAGTAGCAGATTACATGAAACAGCTCGAAAGTCAATATGCATATGATTTTGATAAGGCTAAAACAGCAATTTTTGATGCTTTGGCAGAGGACGGTGCGGTTCTACAGGAAGGCAAATGGTATTATGAGGGTGAACCTATAGTCATCAATCTACTTATAAGAAATGAAGATGAGAGAAAGGACGTAGGTGACTATCTAGCCAATCAGCTTGAAGCCCTTGGATTCACATGCAACCGGATGTATAAACGAAGTGCAGATGCATACGGATATTGGGCTGCTCTTTCCCCCACATTAAGAGGAGATTGGCATGTTTATACTGCTGGGTGGATTTCAACTGCAATAACAGCGTATAGTGATGATGGTCCATGGTTTATGTACTCTCCTGACAATGCCCCACTTTTCGGAGAATATAACCCATCACCACTATTAAGAGAAGCCATGGATAAGCTGAATAATGGTGAATATGCCTCAGCAGAAGAACGAAACGAACTTGTCAAAACTATTTCAAGACTAATGCTGGAGGACGGATGCCACATATGGATCTTAGACCAGCTGGCCAGTTTTCCATATGCGTCAAATCTAGGTTCCTTTGTATATGACCTTGATGGCGGAAGCCAGAGCTTTTGGACACTTCGAACCGTACGATACGAACAACCAGGCGGAACAATAACTGTGGGCGCCCGAGCTCTATTGATAGAAGGATTTAACCCGGCTGCAGGATTCTCATGGCTATATGACGTTTATTCACAATATATGGTGCAAGAAGTCGGTGTTTATCCACATCCTCACACTGGAGTATACATACCAGTCAGAGCGGGGTTCACAGTACAAACCGCTGGGCCAGATGGCAGGCTTGACGTACCAGCTGACGCATTAACATATAATGTGGCTACATCTGAATTCACAACAGTAGGATCAGGAGTTCAATCTAAAAGTAAAATAACGTGGGACATAACACTCGGCTCATGGCATCACGGTGAAGCCGTGAATAAAGCAGACATACTAGCCCAAATAGCTGAATACTTTAAACTCGTTGATCCTTCAAGTGATGTATATGATCCAGTCGCTGCATCTCCAGGAAGAACAGTGTTTGTAAACAACTTTAGAGGTGTAAAATTTGTTTCCGATAATGTTGTTGAAATATACCTTGACTACTGGCACATAGATGAATCCTTTATCGCGTCGTATGCAGATGTATTTCCAGCGGTTCCTTGGGAACTTTGGGCCTTAATGAACAAGGTTGTTGCAGAAAAAGAAACTGCATGGTCAATGGACAACGCTGACATCTGGGGCGTCGATATGCTTGACCTTACCAAAGGTACATCACTACAAATCCTGGCCAATGCACTCACTGAATTATCAGGCGAAAATTATGTACCTCCAGAGCTAGTCGATTATGTGACAGAAACAGAGGCAAGCACTCGATGGACTGCCTTAACAGACTGGTATGACGGTATGGGTCACTTCTGGGTCTCTGCAGGTCCATGGATATTTGACCATGTTGACACAGATGCATCGCAGCTAATCTTTACTGCTTTTAGAGAGTATCCGTTTAAGGCAGACGCTTGGGACAGCATGCTGAATGTTAAGATTCCTAATGTGGCTGTTGTTTCAACACCAGAATCAGTGGTTCCGGGATTGGCTGCAACTTTTAACCTGCAAGTTTCAGTGGCTGGAGCTGGATATTCTGATGCGACAATGAAATACATACTTGTTAATCCACAAGGTTCTATAGCTGGTTCAGGCGTTGCAACCAATGTTGGTGGAGGAGCATTTAGTATACAGCTAACTTCAACAGATACCGGCATGTTTAGCGTAGGCTCCTATAGACTAATCACCATAACAGTAGGAAATGAAGCAGCAATACCAGTAACTAAAGAAGCAGTTTTCACAGTGACGCCGGCACTAGCTTACTTCCAAACAGTAGTTCAACAAATCCAATCAGAACTTGGTGGAAGAATAAGTACACTTGAAAACGAAGTTGCTGATCTTAACACAGCGTTAGCTAGTACACAAAACGCATTAGGCATGATGAACATAGCTCTAGGACTTGCTGCAGTGAGCATAATTGTTGCCTTAGTTGCTGTTGTTCTATCTTTAAGAAAACGTTAATCAACTCTCCATCCCCCCTTTTTTTAACCGAAATATTTTTAAAATGCAACCTTAGCCTATATGAAGAATATGTATAGTTGATGTTCATGTGGAAAAAATACATAGTGAAAAGAGTTGTATTTCTGATTCTAACCCTCATAGCATCAATCTATTTAACCATTATCATAGCTAATGCAGGTGGATTAATAGATCAAATCATAACCTCGCAAATTAAGTACGACATTAGAACTAATTTAGCGCGTACACCAGGCTGGAGTCAGCTGCCTGAAGAAGATAAGACCAGAATATTACAAGAAAGATATAATTTAACGATAAAAGCTAAGGGCCTTGACAAACCATTTTTTGAAAGATCCATAATCTACCTGTATGATGCATTAACGCTTGATTTGGGAAGGGCACTATTCTTAACAAGCGCCAGTGGAACAAAACAAGTAAGTGTAATAATCTTAGAAAGGCTTCCAAGAACAATCTTACTTTTTACAACCGGCACCATAGGCTATTCTATCCTAGGTTTATATTTAGGTCTAAGAATGGCACGACGCCCAGGAAGTATTTTCGACCGAATAACTACAATGTTTGCAGTTATTACCCAAGCCATTCCAGCCTGGTTCTTCGGAATCCTATTTATTCTTTTATTTGCCTATCAACTTCGACCCTTAGGGATAAGTATTCCCTTCGGTGGAATGGTAAGCGTGCCACCGCCTACTGATCCAATTAGCTACGTACTTGATGTGATGTACCACATGGCATTACCTCTATTTACTTGGATTTTTTCAATTTTCGGATCGTGGGCTTATATAACGAGAAATCTTGCGATGCAGTCTTCGGCAGAGGATTATGTTATGGCTGCTAAGGCAAAAGGGCTTTCGGAAAATCAAATTATTAATCGTTATATACTTAGGCCTTCATTACCTCCAATTATTACCTCGATTTCTCTTTCATTAATTTCATCTTGGCAAGGAGCTATAATAACTGAAACCGTCTTTGCATGGCCAGGATTAGGAACACTGTTCTATCAAGCGATCGAATCTCTCGATCCGCCAGTAATTATAGGGTTGACAGTCGTATATGCCTATCTACTTGTCATAACAATTTTCATTCTAGATCTAGTGTACAGCATATTGGATCCTAGAATAAAGGTTGGGATAAGATAGTGAGTATGCCCGGAGGACTACGTGATTTACTTAAAGCTATCTCTTCGTCAAAAAGCGGAATAATTGGAGTGGCAATTCTACTTATAATTACAGGCGTATCAGTTTTCGCAATAATTTTTGTACCATTTGACGTTGTATCTAAGTGGAATAATCCCATTTTTTGGTTAGAAAATCCCAGAGTTGCAGCTCCCGAATGGGTGACATTTATAACAGGTAAAAATATTCCTTCAACAATAAGGATTCCTCCTGAAAAATTCAACAAGTATGAATATTATGTCGAAGCTTCTGGTCTCAAGTACATAACGTTAGATGCACGTTTTGATTTTAATTATGATGATTTCCCTTCTGAATTAACCGTCATATTATATGCAAATTATTCTAAAAGTCGACCTTTAGTAACTATAAAGCTTGTAAGGCCTGATACTTTAGAGGCAACACTTTATAAAAACGTAATCGATAATCCTGTTGTCTATTTCTACATCAGTACAGACAATGCGATTAAAGAAAATGTGTATAATTTCCTATTGATTTTAGGAACTAATACTAACAGAACCATTTATCCTGAGAAATGTCTTTTTGCAATAAACAATGAGAATATGGGGAATTCAAACCTTGCCCAAATTCTTAAGGGGTCATACCGAATTAAAATTGAGTTAATAGCAACTGACGAATCAGACACCGCCAACGCGGAGTTTATATCATATGGGCAAGTTCAAGGGTTGGCTGGAACAGATTATAAACGACATGATTTATTTATAGGTCTTGTATGGGGTGCGCCAGTGGCATTAGCATTCGGGCTTTCTGCCGCCATCGCCACTAGCATAATTCAATCGTTTCTCGGAGCATTAAGCGCTTGGTATGGTGGAATAGTTGATGAGATAGTTCAAAGAGTTACTGAAATCTATATGATCTTACCTTTTCTACCCTTCCTCATCTTGATTTCATTAATTTATGAGATTAACCTCTGGGTGCTTATAGTCATTATAATTGCACTTAGCCTTTTTGGAGGAGTAACAAAAACAGCTAGAAGCGTAACTTTCCAAATTATGAGTGAACAGTACATAGAAGCAGCAATATCATATGGCGCCAGCAAGTTAAGAATATTGTTTCTTTACATCATGCCGCGTTTATTGCCATATATAGTCGCTAACATCGTGTTAGCCGTCCCAGCTTATGTCTTTTTGGAAGCGGCTTTAAGCGTTTTAGGACTAGGAGATCCTTTGGTTCCGACATGGGGAAAAATCATCAGTGACGCATACAGCAGTGGAGCAGTAATACACGGTTGGTGGTGGTGGATTCTACTACCTGCTCTCTTGATAATGATTACTGCAATGGCTTTTGCTCTCATTGGATATGCCCTTGACAAATACGCAAATCCAAAGCTGAGGGAAAGATAAATGCTGGAAATAACTAACCTTAAACTATATTATCGTACTCAAAGAGGAATCGTCAAAGCTGTAGACAATGTCAGTTTTCAGCTGAATAAGGGCGAAACGCTAGGAATAGTAGGTGAATCGGGATGTGGAAAATCAAGCACTGCAATTGCTATTATGAGATTGTTACCGATGAACATTGATTGTTATACAGGAAATGTATTATTTGATGGAAAAAACCTTATGGAATTAAGTGACGAGGAATTTAGAACTCAGATACGTTGGCGCAGAATATCGATGGTATTTCAAGGAGCTATGAACTCCTTAAATCCAGTATTAAAAGTAGGATATCAGGTAGCAGAACCCCTTATTTTACATCTAGAAGAAGACAAAAAAGACGCTTTGAATAAGGTAAAGGATTTTTTCAAGCTTGTGGGGCTGCCTTCTGATTTTGTAGATAGATATCCACATGAACTAAGTGGAGGAATGAAGCAAAGAGTTATTCTTGCAATGGCATTAATATTGAATCCCGACTTGGTTATTCTAGATGAGCCAACATCAGCCTTAGATGTAAGTATTCAAGCACAAATCATGAACCTTCTTAAACGTCTAAAAGAAGAGATGAAAATATCGTATATTTTTATAACTCACGATGTAGCCTTAGCTAGTGACCTATGTGATAGAATTGGAGTTATGTACGCAGGGCAACTTATTGAGATTGGTCCAAGCGAAAGAGTACTACAGAACCCATTACACCCTTATACGCAAAAGCTTATTTCGAGTGTTCCCCTTCTACGAGGAAACAGGATGCCAGGATACATTCCAGGTGCACCTCCAGACCTAGTTGAAACCTTTAAAGGATGCCGTTTCTTTCAACGTTGTTCTTATGGAAAGGATGAGTGTGAAGAACAAGAACCTCCCTTTATAGAGGTTGAAAAGGGCCACAATGTAAAATGTTGGCTTTACAGTGATCAGAAATGAAAGCTATAATGGAACTAAAAAATGTCAAAACATACTTCCGGGTTAGTAAAGGATTGTTCAGATCTCTTATTATTAAGGCCTTAGATGGCGTGTCGCTTACTGTAAATTTGGGTGAAACAATTTCTATTGTTGGGGAATCTGGTTGTGGCAAAACAACTTTAGGAAGAACTTCCTTAAAACTTGAGCGGCCTGAATCAGGACAGATCATTTTCGACGGACAAGAAATTACAAAGATGAAAGATACACGAACATTCAGAAGAAAAGCTCAAATGATATTTCAAGATCCTTTTACATCGCTCAACCCTAACATGACTATTAGGCAGATTATAGAAGAACCTATGTTGATTCACAACATATCTAAAAAAGAACGTGAAGAAAGAATAAAAAAGGCTCTTGCCGACGTAAGATTACTTCCTCCAGAAGAATTTCTACCCAAATATCCTCATATGCTTTCAGGCGGTCAAAGGCAAAGAGTAGGAATAGCCAGAAGTCTTGTTTTAGATCCAATCTTTATTGTTGCCGATGAACCAGTTTCTATGATAGATGCCTCAAGCAGAGCTGAGATTCTTTCTCTTATAAGAGAAATTCAAAAGAAATATTCGGTTGGCGTTTTGTACATCACTCACGATATTGCGACAGCAAAATATTTTTCGGATCGGATCGCCGTGATGTATGCTGGAAAGATTGTTGAGCATGGAGAGACGCAATTAGTACTTAAGAACCCTCTACACCCATACACTATGGCTTTGATGGACGCAGTTCCAGATCCAGATCCACAAAATAGGTTTAAATTCAGAAAGGTCGTGCCTGGAGAACCACCCAGCCCAATCTCGCCTCCACCAGGATGCCGGTTCCATCCTAGGTGCCCCCATGTTGCAGAAACATGCAAAACTAATGAACCGGAACTTAGAAACATTTCAGGACGCGAAGTAGCGTGTCATTTCGCTGAAATCTTTGTTAAGTGATAACGATGCTTGAATATGCCAAGTATTATCTAGAATGTAAGAATCTTTATGATTAGACAAGCAATATAATAATTATAGGTGAAAGGCATGTTGAACAGCACTAAAGTTGGTTCTGCTATGCGAAGTCCATTCATAACTGCAGTTCCCCAAGATACCATCTTATCCGTTGCACAAAAAATGATTGAAAATGATATTGGAGCAGTAGTTGTGGTTGAAAATGATAAACCAGTTGGACTTATTACTGAAAGAGATATTGTTGAAGGTATTCTTAAATGGTATAACAGGCTCTCAGAAAGTAATGCCAAAGATATAATGTCCTCACCAATATTATCTATCGAAGAAGACAAAACAATCGGAGAAGCTCTTGACTTTATGAGAAAAAAAGGTGTTCGAAGATTAGGTGTGACCAGAAAACATAAGCTCGTGGGAATAGTCACTGAAAGAAGACTTCTAGACGTTATTAGAAAAACGCTGAAAACCCTAGTTGAAAATATTTAGCACCAAGTAACACGTAAATATCTCGTCATTTAATGATTTAACTTAAAAATTTATATTAAAAGGGAAAGCCTTTAACTAATTTAGTATAGGAATTCTTGGGGATTGTAGTTTAGTTGAGTAAAAAAGAGCACTTAAGCAACCACCACAGAAGGATAAGGCGTGAACACCTATTACGATACTGTTCCTACTGCCCAGAAACAGCTCTGGGAAAAAAATTAAATTATAAATGAACATTGTACAGACAATAATATTTATTAGCGATGCTGCCAAAACAACAGACGTTTCATTTGTCAGCTGTCTGGTTTTGTGCTTAAGTCCCATAAAGTTAATAATGGATAATGTAAAACAAAGACCCTCTAATGAATACACTATTCCGGAGGAGCCAATTATTATTACCTTCGGGTACACAATGATTGATATAAGGTTAGATATTATGGGAATAATGAATATTATGATTGAAGAAAATAGAATCCTTCGTTTCATTTCCTTTTTAGTATAAAAAACATTCAAAGTAACAAACAACACCAGAAATATCAATAGTGCTATCATATTTCGAGTCAGATGAGGTTCATTTGCATGAACGAAGAACGATGTAACTATACCCCATGGTGTTTGCCAAGAAGCACAAAGTAAATCTCTAAATTCATTGGGCCTACCTGATAAGCGGGATTCCATATCTGCAATATATAAAATGACGCTCAAAGATAAAATAACTAGAAAAACTATCGACACCATCATAAATCCGGTTTCCAGTTTTTGACGAAAATTGTAATATCGTGAATCGAAGCTCAAGTTGCACCCTTTTTAACATATATTCATTATATTACATATATCTTTGCATAGAATATTTCGGTTATAGAAAAGGTCATTTTCACCTGAATTAAAAAAATAGGCACTGAAGGTTCAATGTGTGTCTTTACTTTCAAATTGGTTTACACTTTCTACTAACAATCATGGTTGAGGTGAAAATAATGTTTGGGATCATGCGGATTTTATCATTTATAAAATCTAACTTTTGAAGCGACTCACTCTGTAAGGTAACTATGATATCATATTCACCATACAACATAGCGACTTCTAAGACGTCCGAATATCCAGATATTGCATCGCACACCTCTCTAGCAGTGCCGGAATTTACCTTGCACAGGATGTAAGCCTTAATTTCCGCCAAACAATCATCTCAATATAGAGAAACTGCTACCAAAGATTTAAAGTATTCCCGAAACTCAAATTAATACATGCTTAAAAAATCAATTGAAATATCAATTCGATGGTAGATAGAAAAAAATTGCTTTACTTGTTCAACAGAATGCAAATTATCATATCTTGACCAGAAGTGGACTGCTGAATTCCATTTAAATCGGG
>Ga0129301_1001527_pt1 | contig 11048 bp, 7 predicted proteins | sample ConPoolayeHmetaG_FD_94489 | JGI IMG/M metagenome (GOLD analysis project Ga0129301, IMG submission 94489) | Hot spring microbial mat communities from California, USA to study Microbial Dark Matter (Phase II) - Cone Pool mat layer H metaG ...
CCTTCTCTATATTAGGCGCGCACAGGAAATTATCAAAGAAATGCTCAGCCTCCTGGAAAGGCTGGAGAAGGTAGGGGCTGCTCAATACGAGACTGGGAAAGCAAGTTTCCAGGATTTGATTAGGGTGCGGATTGTACGAGATAAGATGCAAGAAGAATTAAGAACTATGGTCGAGGAACAAGGCAACCTCGAGGTAAAAATTTTAGAGATTCTCGACCTACCGCCAGAGACTTCCCTTAGCCGACCTCAGGTGCAAAAGCCGCAAGTAATAGTCCCGCCATTAGCCAGTCTATATCCGTTGGCCTTGGCCAAAAAGCAAGAATTACGGCAGATGAAAGCGATGATTGGGAAAATGGAACGGATGATCGAGATGGCCGAAACAATGATCTACCCGCCCTACTCGCTGGGCTTTTCCTTTTTTCAGAATAAGGCCATCTCCCAAGTGGGGTCTATGAAAATGGAAGATCCCTTCTTGATGAAGAATACTGCTTCCCCAGGGGTAGACTTGCCTAAAATGCCCTGGTATGGGACCAATGATGCTTACCTTAGAGAGACTAAACAAAAACTAGCTGCCCTGCGCGCCGATCTTAAAAAAATGGAGGCTGAAACCATTTTCATGGTTCGAGAAGCCTGGTTTCGTTTAGACCAAGCGAAAAGAGAAGAGGCGCTCTATAGTCAGCGGGTAGTGGGTCTTTCCCAGGCGGCTTTGGAGGTGGCCACTCGGGGATATCAAACAGGGATGGTTGGCTTCGCCGAATTGATCATGGCCTATACAGGCTGGCTAAATGATAAACTGGCCGCCGAAAGGAGAATAAGTGACTTGGGAATAGCCCTGGCCCAACTGGAAGAAGCTTTGGGCTCGGCCTGGAAAGAATAAATGCTGAGTTATTTATAAAGAGTGGCCATCATTTTTTAAATAAAGGAAGGAAAAGAAGATGAAAAAATTAGTTGGATTGGCCATGATAGGAATATTTCTCTTTTGGCTCTCGGCCTGCAGCCAAGAGCAAGGGATTGCCCCTTCCCCGCCGGATAAGAAATTAGCCACTGAAAAATTGGAGAAAGGCAAAAAAGATGAAGACCCGGAAAGAGAACTGAAAGAGCTGACTTTGGAAACAATTCAAAAAGAGGGGAAGATGAAAGAAATCACTCCGGGAATGGTCCAGATTTCTTTAGAACGTCAGCAATTAATTGGGGTCAAATTCGGAACAGTAGAAATGCGGCCCCTTGAAAAAATAATTCGGACTGTAGGCAGGGTGGATTATGATGAGAGAAAAGTGGGTATAGTTTCTCCTAAAATCGGAGGCTGGATTGAAGAACTCTATGTCAATTTTACTGGAAAGTATGTGCGCCAGGGAGAACCCTTGTTGACCATTTACAGCCCAGAACTGGTTTCGGCCCAGGAAGAATATCTCATTGCTTTACGAATGGCCAAGGCCTTAGGTGACCGTGATTTCCTGGTAGAGTCGGCCAAACGCCGCCTGAAGTTATGGGATATTAGTGATGAGCAGATTAAAGCGTTGGAGCAAAGAGGCCAATTAGCCAAAAGCCTTACGCTTCATTCTCCCTTCGCCGGCTTTGTTTGGGAACGAATGGCTTTTAAAGGAATGAATGTCATGCCTGGAATGCCCCTTTTTAAAATTGCCGATCTTTCAGTTGTATGGGTTTATGCAGATATTTATGAGTATGAGCTCCCATTTATTCGATTAGGACAGGAAGCATCTATTCAACTCTCTTATCTCCCGCAGGAATATTTTACAGGGAAGGTACTCTATATCTATCCTTCTTTGAATCCAGAGACTCGCACAGCAAAGGTAAGATTCGAATTTCCCAACCCAGATGGAAAGCTAAGGCCCGAGATGTATGCGAATGTGGAGATCAGGGTTCACTTGGGAAAGAAACCTGTTGTGCCCGATGGAGCAATTATTGATACAGGCCTAAAACAGATAGCTATTGTAGACCAAGGCAATGGCTATTTTGAGCCGAGAGAGGTAAAGGTAGGCGCCAAGGTTGATGGTTACTATGAAATATTAAATGGGTTAAAGGTTGGCGAACGGGTGGTGACGAGCGCCAACTTCCTAATTGACTCCGAATCCAAGTTCAAAGAGGCGGTGGGAGTGCCTGGGCATGCCCATTAATATCACCCCCTCCCCTCTCTTAAGATAAAAGGGGGGTAAGGGAGGTTATGAATCCGGAAGGGAAAGGGACTGAGAAATTGAGGAATTTAGAATGCGCAAAGCAGATGACAAAAGAGAACCCAGGGAAGTAGTAAAGAGGAGCAGAAAATGATTGAGAAGATAATCGAGATGTGTGCGCAGAATCGGTTTATGGTTTTCGTCACCGTCCTCTTATTGATGTTAGGAGGGATCTATGCAATTAATTATATTCCTCTCGATGCCGTGCCAGATATTTCCGACGTCCAGGTTATTGTCTATACAACGTGGGAAGGAAGGAGTCCAGATCTCATTGAGGATCAGGTAACTTACCCCATCGTTTCTGCTCTCATCTCAGCGCCCAAAGTGAGGACCGTGAGGGGATTTTCCGACTTTGGATTTTCTTATATTTATGTAATCTTCGAAGATGGAACGGATATATATTGGGCAAGATCAAGGGTGCTTGAATATTTACAGCAAATTTCGGGAAGACTTCCTGAAGGTGTAACCCCCACTCTGGGACCGGATGCCAGCGGAGTAGGATGGGTCTATACTTATGCCTTGGTGGATGAGAGCGGCAAGTATGATCTTGCGGACTTGAGAACACTTCAAGATTGGTACCTCCGCTATGCTCTGGCCAGCGTCGAAGGAGTGGCGGAAGTAGCTAGCGTCGGCGGTTTTGTGAAGCAATACCAGATCAATATCGATCCGAACCGGATGTCCGCTTATGGCATTTCTATCAGGGAGGTAATGGAGCGCGTCAGAATGTCGAATGCGGATGTGGAGGGAAGACTTCTCGAATTTGGTGGCAGAGAATATATGGTAAGGGGGCGTGGATATATTAAGTCCGTCCAAGATATTCAGAAGATAGTGGTCAGTAGTCGTCAGGGAACTCCGATCCTTCTCCGAGATATTGCTCAGGTCAGCCTTGGGCCCGAGATCCGCAGAGGGATTGTGGAGCTGGATGGAAAAGGAGAAGTCGTCGGCGGCATTGTTGTCATGCGATTCGGTGAGAACGCTCTCAAGGTCATTGAGCGCGTTAAAGAGAAGATCAGTGAGATTACCCCAGGACTTCCGGAAGGAGTAAAAATCATTTCCACTTACGACCGTTCCGAACTGATCAAGCTCTCCATTCAAAACCTGCAGAAGACGCTTCTCACAGAGATTATTGTTGTTAGTTTGGTCATCATCGTTTTTCTCCTCCATTTTCGCTCTGCCCTTATTCCCATCTTTGCCTTACCAATTGCAGTAATGGTATCGTTTATTCCCATGTATTTTTTGAAACTGACATCCAACATCATGTCTCTTGGAGGAATTGCCCTCTCCATCGGAGTTGTGGTCGATGCCTCAATCGTGATGGTGGAAAATGGTTATCGTCACCTCTCTGAGGGGACAGATGACGACCGGAGAAATAGTTGGGCAACCATTGTACGGGCTTGCCAGCAGGTTGGCCGGGGTATCTTCTTTGCTCTAGCCATTATTATCATCTCCTTCATGCCGATCTTTATGCTTGAGGCTCAGGAAGGAAGGATGTTTCGGCCGTTAGCCTATACTAAAACCTTTGTTATGGCTGCTTCTTCCATTCTGGCTATTACACTCGTTCCTGTGTTGATGACCATTTTCTTAAAAGGGAAGCGACTTAGGGTAGAATCCGAAAATCCTGTCTCCAGGTTTTTTAGATGGTTCTATGAACCGGTGATTCAATGGGTTTTGAAATGGAAGAAAACAGCCCTTCTGATTACTTTTATTTTTATCCCTCTGAGCATTCCCCTCTTTTTTAAGATCGGAAGTGAATTCATGCCCGCCCTTTATGAAGGGACGATTTTCTATATGCCCATTACCAGCCCCGGAATTTCCGTCACCGAGGCCAGAAGGATCCTTGCTATACAAGATAAAATTCTCAAGAGCTTTCCCGAAGTCCATACCGTCTTTGGAAAGGTGGGCCGGGCAGAGACCTCCACGGATCCGGCGCCCTTCAGCATGATGGAAACAACAGTTCATCTCAAGCCGAGAGGAGAGTGGAGAAAGGTAAGAAAAGATTATTCATACCTGCCCGAATGGCTTAGGCCACTTGCCGAAAAGCTGCTGGGAACCCATCGAAGAATTACCTATGAAGAGCTCGTGGAAGAGATGGATCGAAAGATGCAATTTCCCGGACTGCAAAATGCCTGGACCATGCCCATCCGAGCAAGGATTGACATGCTCACCACAGGAATCAGAACTCCTGTAGGGATTAAGATATCGGGTCCGGATTTAAAGACAATCGAAGAAATAGGCATCCATATTGAAGCCATTCTAAAAACTGTGGCTGGCACAAGGAGTGTCTATGCCGAACGAGTGGCAGGGGGTTATTTCACGGATATCAAGATCAACCGGGAAGCGATTGCCCGATATGGCCTGACCGTTGGCGAAGTCCAGGAGGTGATTCAGTCAGCTTTGGGAGGGATGAATATCACCCGGACCGTTGAAGGGAGAGAGCGATATCCTGTTAATATTCGTTACCCGAGAGAACTCCGGGATGATCTTGAAAGGATAAAAAGGATTTTGGTTCCGGTAAGAGGAGGAGGCACCTCAGGGATGCAATCGATGGGGGCTTCTTCACCCTCCGTATTCCATATTCCTCTTGGACAATTGGCAGAGATAAAACATACCACAGGCCCTGCCATGATCCGAGACGAAGATGCCATGCTCACTGGTTACGTCTATGTGGATGTGACCGGAAGGGACATCGGCGGATATGTGGAAAAGGCTAAAAGAGTGATTCAGGAGAAGTTGAAACTTCCGAGAGGATATTACCTTTCCTGGAGTGGGCAGTATGAATTTCAGGTCAGAGCGAAGGAGAGGTTAAAAATCCTTATGCCCATTGTCTTTTTTATTATCTTCATCCTGCTCTATATGACCTTCCATTCCATCTCAGAATCCATCATGGTAATGCTTGCTGTGCTCTATGCCATGACTGGGGGCCTCATCCTTCAGTATCTCCTCGGATACAACTTTAGTGTGGCGGTCTGGGTTGGCTATATTGGCCTTTACGGCCTGGCAGTCGAGACTGGGGTGGTCATGGTCATCTATCTGAAAGAGGCGTTAAACAAAAGATTGATGAACGGCCCTGTGACTCCGCAGGATATTCACGAGGCAGCGGTCGAGGGATCAGTCCTTCGACTTCGGCCAAAATTGATGACCGTTGGAACAACCCTGATGGGATTGATTCCCATCATGTGGTCTTCGGGTGTGGGCGCTGATGTGATGAAACCGATCGCTGCCCCGATTTTAGGAGGGCTGGTTACCTCCACGATACAGGTTCTTATTATCATGCCAGTGATCTTCGCCATGATGAAGGAGAGGGCCTTGAAGAAGGGAAAACTAAAATAATTTTAAGGAACATTTTAAATAGCAATTTAGAAAGGAGAAAGGAAAAATGGGTAAAAGATTTTGGGGAGGCTTAGGAAGTCTGTTTTTAATTCTGTTTGCTTTGGTTTCAGTGAGCCCAGCGCAACATGGGCACGGTGGAAGCAGTAAAGAGGAAAGCTCTAAGATGGCGACTAAAGAAGTTTTAGTGGAGGGAATAAAGATCGCTTTCATGATCATGACTAATGAAGAGCATCAAAAGATGCTCAAAGAAATGAAGATTAAAGAAACAATTGAGCCTGGAACTACCCACAATATAAGCGTGACGGTGAAGGATGAAAAGACTGATAAAGAAATTACCGACGCAAAGATAAGTATAAAAGTTGTCGATCCTAAGCATAAAGACCAGATCAAAAGCTTAAAGTATGAAGAAAAGTTGAAAAGCTATGATGGATATTTTAACCTATCTGAAAAAGGGAAATATCAAATCTTAGTTTTAGTAAGGAAGGGAGATCAAAAAAGAACGGCCGGCATATCTTATGAAATCAAGTGAGGAGATAATAGAAAAAGGAGAGCATGATGGGAAAAATTAAAATTCAAGGAATGACTTGTCAGCACTGCGTGATGTCTGTAACTAAAGCTTTGGCCTCTATTCCTGGCTTAAAAAACATTCATGTCGATTTAAAGCAGGGAGAAGCCACTTACGAAAACATCGGCCATATTTCTCAAGAAGTTATCAAGCAAGCTATAGAGGAAGCGGGTTATAAAGTAGGGGATTGATCCTTTAACTAAATTTGTTTTGCACTTATTAATCGGAGCAATTAAATATTTACAGTTATCACTCTTATCTTCCCCCGTGCTATGGCTTTATCGGCTTGCCCCAATGAAATTGTATCGTAATTGCCCATAAGAAATGAAACCCAATGCGGCCAGGGACAAGCCCTTGCCCTACATTTGAGGTGTTTTTAATTTCTCGTAGGGCAAGCCCTTGGGGCTTGCCGAACCCCGCCTTAAGATGTCGTTTATTTTATGCTCCCATTAATAAGTGAGGTATTATTTTTATCATGTCTTTTTGATTCAATTGCTGATAATATAAAAGCTGAATAAAAGCCATTTTGTTTTTAAATTTAGAATTTTAAGAGGGCGAGTCCATGAATTTATTCGAATCTGCATTTAAGACTCTTCAAAAAGCAAATCGAGAATATTTATACGAAATATGGCAAAAAGCCCAAAAAGGGCAATTAGCAGAATTGCCTGAGGAAGAGAAAAGGATTGCTAAAATAATGCTCGATCATGATGATGAATTTTTTAATCAATTTAACCTGGCCGATATTTTGGCAGAAGGCGATTTTGATCCCGAAAGCGAATTCGATCCTTTTTTGCATATCGCTCTCCATGCGCTCTTAGAAAAACAGGTGAATGACCGCGATCCTTTGGAAGCACGCCAATTCTATGAGGCGATGTTAAAGAAAAAATGTAGCCATCATGAAGCCATCCATCTACTTATGACTATATTTGCTAAATCCCTTATTCCCCTTCTTAATCAAAAAGGGGATTTTAATTTGCCGGATTATAAAAAGCTCCTTAAGCTTTATAAAGAGCTTACCCCAGATGAAATTATTTCTCTTTTTGCCGACGAACCAGATTTTCTCTCCAAAGAAATAAGCCAGGAGGAGCCGGAAATCATAAACGAACTGCGCTCTGCTATGGAAGGAAGATCCTTTGCCTCGCTTGAGGAGGCCCAAGCTTTTTTGCAAGCATGGACGCAGGAGAAAAACACCCAACCTTTACCCCAGTTTCTCGGCTTATCGCCCGAGCAGATGCATCGCCTCCTTAATTTCCCTTTTAGCGAAGTCTCTGATATGGTCGTGCTGAATAAAGATCTTTCCCGGGAGAAAATTTTAGAGATACCTATTGTTGAGGAGGTTGTTTACTTTTTAAAACGACTCTCCGAAATGCAGCCCCTCAAGGCTACTTCAAAGGGAAACCTGCCGCGGGCCTTTGTTCGCGAACTTCACGATCGTTTTCCGGAGCATAAAGAATTTATTTACCCTGTTAAATCGGAAGAGGAAGATCTCAAATTGTGGGCCCTGCGCCATATCCTGGAAATGTGTGGCTGGATTAAGAAAAGTAAGCAGAAGTTTTATTTGACTAAAAAAGGGGAAGATTTGAACGAGAAAGGGTTTGGTCCAGAGGAATTCTATCACCTCTTTCAGACGTATGCCCAAAAGTTTAATTGGGCCTGCCGAGACCTTTTTGTCGAACTTGAAATCATTCAACAAGCCTTTTTATTTTCCTGTTATCTCTTGTATAAGAAAGCCAAGACCTATACCAAGGTAGAGGAATTGGCCAACTACTTTAGGCAGGCCTTCCCCGGGGAAATGGAAAACCCCGAAGAAGATCCCTTCTTTGAAGATCGGACCACTTTTTTTAACCTTTGCTTTTATACGCGCTTCATTGAGCGCTTCTGTGCCTACTTTGGGCTGGTGACCATCAAAAAGAAAGGGAAGGATTTTCTCGATTTCGACTACTGGATAAAGACTACTCCTTTTTTCGAGGAAATGTTCCAGTGGAAAATAAAAGACCTTGGTTAAGGTTTTCCCAGAGCAATTTAAGTGCGGTCCTTATCTCCTCAATAATTAAAGCAGAATTTTAATTAGAAAACATAGAATATTTTTCAATTGGGGGAATAACCATGGCTAATGTCTATAGACGCGAGGAAGTTCGCCAAAGATTGGAGGCAGAAATAAAGAAGAACCAGCCAATTGTAGCTGCGGGCGCAGGCATTGGACTTTCCGCAAAATTTGCGGAAGCTGGCGGTGCGGATTTAATTATTATTTATAATTCTGGCCTTTACCGCATGGATGGCCTTCCTTCCATTGCCGGTTACATGCCTTTCGGGGATGCTAATGCTATGGTCCTGGAAATGGGATTACGGCATGTCTTACCCATTGTTCAAGAAGCTCCAGTAATTGCCGGCATATGTGCTTATGATCTAACTCGCGAAATGAAGGTTTTTCTTAAAGAGTTATTAGCCGCTGGATTCTCCGGGGTGATCAATTTCCCAACAGTGGGAAGGATTGATGGTGAATTTCGTCAAAGTATGGAAGATTTGGGCATGAGTTATCGCCGAGAAGCAGAAGTGATTAATATGGCTGGGTCCATGGGCTTATTTACTTTGGCCTATGTTTTTACCCCTGAAGAAGCAAAATTGATGGCCCAAAATGATGTAGATGCCGTGGTCGCCCATATGAAGACCACTACGGGAGGAACAGTTGGAGCTAAAAAGGCCATGAGCTTAGAAGAGGCTGCTGAAAAATGTTCGGCTATTTTCACCGCAGCTCTCTCCATTAAGAAAGATATAATTTGCCTGGCTCATGGCGGTCCTATAGAAGGCCCGGAAGCAACGGAATATATTTATCGACATACGCAAGCCGTAGGTTTTGTGGGTGCTTCTTCTATCGAGCGCATTCCAGTGGAAAAGGCTATTCAGCAGACGACAGAAATGTTTAAAGCTCAGAAATTATACCTCAAATAGGCAAAAGCCTATGCCAAAGTCCATTCTCATCATTGGCACTTTTGATACCAAAGGTGAAGAATTGAATTTTGTCAAAGAGCAGATCTCGGCCAAGGGCCTGCCCACAATTACCCTCGATGCGGGAATTCTGCAACCTTCCCCGCCATATGTCCACATTTCTAACGAGCAAGTGGCCGCCGCTGGCGGAGAGGCTTTGAGTGAACTTAGGCGCAAAAAAGACCGGGGGCATGCCGTAGAAATTATGGCCCAGGGAGCGGCCAAGTTGACTAAAGAACTTTACGATCAAGGGAAAATTTCAGGAATAATTTCCCTGGGCGGAGGGTCGGGAACAGTTATAGGTACCAGGGCTATGAGGAGCTTGCCCGTAGGAGTTCCTAAATTCATGGTTTCTTCTATGGCTTCGGGAAATACCCGACCTTATGTAGGTACTACAGATATTACCATGTTGTTTTCGGTAGTGGACATTTCTGGGCTTAACCGGATCAGCCGGAAAATCTTTCGAAATGCTGCTTTAGCCATCTGCGGCATGGTCGAGGGAAAACAAGAAGAAAAACTTTCTGATCGACCTTTAATCGCCGCTACTATGTTTGGAGTTACTACTCCCTGCGTAACCGAAGCCAAGCGCATCATGGAAGAGGACGGATATGAAGTTTTAGTTTTTCACGCCAACGGTTCAGGCGGAATGGCCATGGAGCAATTGATTGGGGAAGGCCAAATCCAAGCTGTCCTCGACATAACCACTACGGAGTTAGCTGATGAATTATGCGGCGGCAAATGCAGCGCCGGCCCGCATCGCTTAGAAAAAGCTGGGGAAATGGGAATTCCCCAAGTAATTGTCCCCGGAGCCATGGATATGGTCAATTATTTTCCCGATGCTATCCCGCCTCAATTCCGCCATCGCCTCTTTTATGTTCACAATCCAGCTACAACTCTAATGCGCACTAATGAAGAGGAAAATCGGCAACTGGCCGAGATTATGGCTCGAAAACTCGCTCGGGCTAAAGGGCCAGTGCTGGTTTATATTCCCTTAGGGGGATTTTCAGCTATTGATGCTCCAGGGCAGCCTTTTTTCTTTCCGCAAGCTAATCATGCTTTCATTGAAACTTTGAAAAAGAATCTTCCTCCTCATATAACTGTTGTGGAAAGGGATTTACATATAAACGATCCGGCCTTCGCTCGAGAAATTGCCCAAGCCCTTTTAAGTTTCTTTAAAAAGTCTTGAAGCTATACGGAACTAAGAGAAGACCAAATTATAGAGATCTCTGAGAAACCGACTTTTCGGTCACTACCACGGGCCCTTTTCAGAAGTCTATTATACTGCCCTTGAATAAGAAGACTGAGAGAAAATCTATCCGGCTACCATAAAATATAGTAAAAAAGTGAGGAACGTACTCGACAGCTTTAAAAAGTTATTCATTACTAAACTGACCGTCGATCAGTTTTTGAATTCCAGCTTAATTCAGGCGGGAGGGAGAGAGGCTCATTAAAATGAGGCCCATATTCTTTCATGGGTACGGGCGGGGAGATAAACATCTATTTTAAAAGAAGGAAGCAATTATTTAAGTTTACCTAGTGTAGACAAGTATGTCCCTGCCGTTCTTTGCGGAGAGAAGGTGGGGAAGAGAGAAACGGTCTTTTCCCAGCCGATTTTAATTTCGCCTCTCCCCCTCCCGCCTGTTTCCTGCTGCAAAAATATAAAAACTGTTAGACGGTCAGATTACTAAATCATTGAACTTTAAGTAAGAGGCGTTTAATAATAAAAGAATAGGGCAAGGGTTTATCTCTTATCTAATTGGGCAACCCATAATGGGGCACCTTATAGATGTTCATTTACGCCATATGTTATAATTTGGCCTAATTTTTAAAAAATGTGAGGAGGGGAAAATGGCAAAAGCTCTCACTAAAGAGAAGAGAAAAGAAATCATGAAGGATATAATCCGCAAATTGCACGAAGGAATGAGTGCTGAAGAAGCTAAAGAAAGGTTTGAAAGAGAAGTGGGCAGCGTAACTTC
>Ga0129301_1001528_pt1 | contig 11034 bp, 10 predicted proteins | sample ConPoolayeHmetaG_FD_94489 | JGI IMG/M metagenome (GOLD analysis project Ga0129301, IMG submission 94489) | Hot spring microbial mat communities from California, USA to study Microbial Dark Matter (Phase II) - Cone Pool mat layer H metaG ...
ACCCCGGGGATAACAGGCTCGTCGCGGGCGAGAGTTCCCATCGACCCCGCGGTTTGGTACCTCGTCGTCGGCTCTTCCCATCCTGGCGGTGCAGCAGCCGCCAAGGGTAGGGCTGCTCGCCCATTAAAGGGGAACGTGAGCTGGGTTTAGACCGTCGTGAGACAGGTCGGACTTTATCTGCTGGGAGTGTTGGCTGTCTGAGGGGAAAGGGTCCCCAGTACGAGAGGAACGGGACGTTGTGGCCTCTAGTTAACTGGTTGTCCGATAGGGCAGATGCCAGGCAGCCACGCCGTTGAGAATAAGGGCTGAAAGCATCTAAGCCCGAAGTCTCTCCCGAAAATAGGCAGCCATTCCCCGTGAGGGGACGAGGGCTCCCATAGAAGATGGGTTTGATGGGGCTGGGGTGTACGCCGGAAGACTTCGGTCGACTGGTTCAGCCTGCAGCTTCCAACCGCCTGAGGTGTTGGGCTCTTGTGGTGTTTGGACGATATTTTGTTGGTGATTGTGAAAATTGCAGGGTTTGTGGTGTGGTGTCGTTTGTGTGGCTTTTAGTAGTCTCGGGATGACTAGCCTCTCCCTTATATATAGCTTGAATTACCGTTACAATGTGAGGTTGAGCCATTCTTTCAGCTCTTCTTTGCCTAAACGTTCCCTCAGCCTTTCATGAATTAGACTGTCAACTTCTCCAAGCGTAGCCATAACATGCTCGACGAGGTATTTCTGTTGCTTTCCATGAATCCAAAACTTGTCATCTTCCTTCCGCAATAGATAAAGCGGCTTCTCAAGCTCAAGTAATCTTTCGATAACCCTGCCAATGGTGCATTCTGATAGTTCATGAGCAATCGTGACAAAGTCTTCAACATCTGAAGCACTTAAAGAAATAATGTATCTCCACTCGTTCTCAACTAATCTTGGAAATGGAGCAACGAAGCTTAAGCGTCCACTCCAAAAATCAAACGCGCTAAAATCATCAAAAGGCGGGTCATTAAAAGTTTTCATAAAAATCTCCTGCTCCTGCCTAATCTGTTGCTGACGTATCCTTGTCTCTCTTCGCTGCTTTCGTAAGAAAAAATATTGCACTAAAGCGACAGCAAAGGATATTAAAAGCAACACTGCAAGACCAACGTTCACCGTATGCACCGTCGACAATTATAGCACAGTGAGAAATAAAAGCGATTATGACAATGTTGCCACTGCAGAATGTAATCTATTTTTGAAACAAGAACTAAATGGAAGATAACAAAAGATAGGTGGTGTGGTTTAGGCTTCTTCGTAGAATTCCTCTGGTCTCGGCGGCGTCGGCGGTAAGCCTCTGCGTTCGCGTATCTGCCTTATTACGTCAGTTTGCATCGACTCTGGAACTGGTGCCCAGCGGCTAAATTGTGTTGCCCAAAAGGCTCTGCCTTGCGTTGAAGAGCGTAGCTCGTCTGCGATTCCGAAGGATTCAGCCACGGGCATTTCAGCCTTTACAACAACCATGTCCTCCTCATTCACCATGTCCAAAATTCTTCCACGACGCTTCTGCACTATGGCGATTACGTTGCTCACAAACTGGTTTGGAACCTTACACTCAAAGCTTAACAGCGGCTCCAGAAGCTTAGGGTCGCTGAGCAGAAACGCGCACCATATTGGACGCCAAGTCATAGGCAATATTTGCGCTGGTCCGCGATGAACAGGATCCTCGTGAACTGTAATATCCTCCAAGTTCACTTTCAATCCGTGTGCTGGTTCTTTGGCAAGAACCGAAGTGTTCACAGCCTCGCGGAATCCAGACTTTACATGGTCAATTACTTCTTCAACGTACTGTCTTCCCTTGATTCTGTTAACAAGAATGTTCGTGCCTTCAACAGCAATAACATTTCTTGCGTCGTCTGTAGGCCAGCCAAACTGCTTCAAAGTCTTCTGTCTATCTTCACGCGTCTGCATCTCCGAAACTTTTCCAGTCCTAATTGCCTCAATAATTTCTTCTGGCAGCTTCTCCATTGTTACCCAAAGTTTGCTATGTTTGTTCGGGCTTTTGCCCATCACTGGCGAACCCTTATAGTCGTGGCTGATTGTCTCTCTGTAAATCACGATGGGTTTGCTGATTTTCACTTTTAAACCCGCTTCCTGCATCCTGTATGCCGTAATTTCAAGGTGTAACTCACCCATGCCGCTAAGCAGATACTCGCCGCTCTCCTTGTTTATCAAAAAGTGCAAATTCGGATCTTCAGTTGTAAGCTTGTGCATGACCTTGTCGAAAAGTGGCAAATCCTTAACGTTTTCAGGCTCAACAGCAACCGTTACCACAGGATCTGAAACATATTTTAACCCTTCAAACGGCTGCGTCTCCGATCCTTCTTCTGCTATTGTCTCGCCAACGTGAAGCGACGGCAACCCTGAAAGCGCTGCAATGTTGCCTGCTGGAATCCTGTCAACAATCACTCTGTCCGTAGCCATGCTCATGTAAACCTGCTGAATCGTGCCTTTCTGACGTCTAGTAAGCAGCTGAACAACTTTTCCCTTCTCAACAGCGCCGCTGAAAATACGCCCAATAGCGACCACTCCAGTGTGCGGGTCAACCTCAATAGTAGTTATACACATCAGCAACGGTCCATTAGGATCAACCTTTGCCATGGCCTTTCCAACAGAACTGTTCACATCACCAGGCCAGATTTGACTTTGCCTATAAGGTTGAGCTTGAAATGGATTAGGCAAGTGTTCACAGAACATGTCCAGAATCGGCTCATACAACGGCGCCTTCTTGCTTAATTCACCAACTTTTCTCGCTATCTCTTCCTGCTCTCCAGTATATGCGTCTATAATATCTTTGAACGATATGTCCTTTTCCTTCATATGAGGCAGGTTTAGTCCCCACTTGTGAAGGGCAGAGCCGAAGGCGACGACGCCGTCTTCAACATTGACTTGCCAATCCTTCTTATGCTCGGGAGGCGCATACTTCTCGATAAGACTGTTAATTCTAACGATGATTTTCGCAAACTTTCGCTGTATTTCCTCTGGAGTAAGCTTAATCTCCTTGATAAGCCTGTCAACCTTGTTTATGAAAAGAATCGGCCTAACCCGTTCACGTAATGCTTGCATCAGAACCGTTTCTGTCTGAGTCATAGGTCCCTCCACAGCGTCCACGACAACAAGCGCACCGTCCACCGCTCTCAAGCTTCGAGTCACTGCTCCACTGAAGTCTATGTGCCCAGGCGTGTCGATGAGATTTATCAAATAGTCTTTTCCTTCGAACGTGTGAGTAAGGCTGATGTTTGAGGCGAAGACAGTCATCTGCCTCTTCTGCTCAAGCTCCCAAGAATCCAGAAACAGCTTCTGCCCAGCCGTCTGCTCGCTGATAATGCCAGCTGCAGCCAAAAGACTGTCGGAAAGCGTGGTTTTTCCATGGTCCACATGCGCGATTATGCTTGTATTCCTTATCATCTCTGGAGTATTCATGAGTTTGACAATGTCTTCAATCTGCTTGTAACGACCCATAACCTAAACCTTCTCTACAATAACAAAACGATTACCGAAACATACAAAGGCTACTTCAGCATCGTGCAACATTTTGTTTCTCGCTCTTTATGATAAGCTACATGGAAGTAAAAACGGTAACCTATTAACTTTTTGATACATTAGCAACACATGAAAAGATTCAAGCCTTTCTTATGTCATTATCTCGATAAGTTTGTCCGCTGTCTCCTTATCAATGTAAAAACCCTTTCTCGACAATCTTTTCACGCCCAGAATCATCTGTAAATTGCTCAGCGATATCGGCTTCGAGGATCCATGCAAATTCTTAAACCTTATGAAGGAAACTTGGCTCGTTCCTCCCAAAAACTCAGAGTATTGCTTCTCAGAGCTTAAGACAGATTCGTGACCATGCTCCTTCCATATCTCTTCAGCATCTCCAACCTTTCGTTCAACAAATTCCGCATACCCCGCAATTTCAGCCGCGGGTTTTGTAACATAAAAAAATATTACACGAGCATCTTTTGGAGGTGCCTTTCCCTTCTGCACGTAAGACTGTATTTGCTTTCCTTTATGGTGTATACGGCAGAATTCACGCCAAAACTTGTCCTTTATCATTATGACAAAGGCGTACCTTTCGCTCATTAGACCACACATTATTATGGTGCTATGCCTCATCATTTAAAACTTGCCAATCTACTATCTCGCTGGAATTCCGATTACTTTAAATCTTGCTCTTATCATTTCTTAACGGCAAAATATTGGTGATCAAAATACAACCGCATAAACCAATGAAAGCCTGTTTGGAAGTATGGTTTCAATGTACACTATACAAAAGATGCGTCTGCAACCAAGCAATGACTCATTTCATAGTTTCTTAGCAGAGCCTCTGATCAAAAGCAGTTTTTCTGAAGGATATTAAGCGGTTTTCAGTTTTGGATGGGATTTTTTGAAAGATGTTGTGAGTCTGCGTGTTAAGAAAGTTTTCGAGGCTCTTCAAACATCACCTAGAGGCTTGACAGGCGAAGACGCTGTGAAACGCTTTGTACAGTATGGTCCGAACATACTGGTTGAGAAGAAGCGTTCTTCTGTTGCCTACAAATTTTTCGGGCATCTTAGAGATTTGTTCAGCATTCTGTTACTTTTTGCAAGCTTGCTTTCGGTTATCGGCGGCATGTGGGAGCTAAGCCTCGTAATCCTAGTCGTCGTTCTTGTTAACACTATTTTCAGCATTTTCCAAGAATGGCGAGCAGAAAGAGCCATAGAGACCCTGAAAAGCTGGATGCCTGAATACGCGAAAGTCATTCGAGACGGAGAACTCAAAAAGATACTTGTAAAGGAGCTTGTTCTAGGCGACGTGATAGTTTTGGAGGAAGGCGACCGTGTTCCCGCCGATGCGCGCTTAATTGAAACTTTTGACTTGTGGACTAACAATGTTCCTTTAACAGGCGAGTCAGAACCGCAGCCACGAACTGATAAACCATCCAAGTTTGCTAATGGCGCATATTTGGATTCGCCGAATCTTGTTTTTATGAGTACAAGCGTCGCCAAAGGACGTGGTAAGGCTGTTGTTTATGCAACTGGCATGAACACAAAGTTTGGGCAGATTGCTGGTTTATACAAAAGGCGCTCCGAGAAACGTACTCTCCATATGTAGCAAAATAGTTGCAGGCGACCAAACAGAGGATTTGACCCGAAAGAATCTGACTCTTGTTGAGGCAAAATTACATGAATTCGCCGCCGAAGGCTTACGCGTTATCGCAGTAGCATATAATGAGCTTGGCGAAGGTGAATCTTTTAGAGATAGGAATGTTGAGCAGGGCATGGTTTTTGTTGGGCTTGCTGCTATGAAGGATCCACCTCGCTCAGAAGTTGAAGAAGCCGTAATGCAAGCCAAGCAGGCGGGCATTAAGGTTGTTATAATCACTGGCGATTATGGTCCAACTGCGCAGGCGATTGCTGAAGAGGTTGGCATTACAGAAGAGCAGGGTTGCCGCATTATACGTGGCGTTGATTTGGAGAAGATGAGCGACGAAGCGGTTGTCAACGAAGTTAAGAAAGGAAATGTTATTTTTGCCCGGGTTTCACCTGAACAGAAACTTCGCATAGTCCGCGTTCTCAAACGAAGCGGCGAAGTGGTTGCAGTTACAGGCGACGGCGCTAATGATGCGCCTTCATTGAAAGAGGCTGACATAGGCGTGGCTATGGGAGTTTCTGGAACAGACGTAGCAAGAGAAGCCGCAGACATCGTCTTGCTTGACGACAGTTTTGCGTCAATTGTTAAGGCGGTGGAATCTGGACGAGCAATCTACGAGAATATTAGAAGGTTTATCGTTTACGTTTTCTCGCATAATTGGGCTCAATTGATACCATATGTTCTCTACGCTTTGCTGGGAATCCCTCTTCCGCTGCTCGTAGTGCAAATCCTAGCCATAGACCTAGGCATAGAAGTTATTCCATCATTAGCCTTAAGCCGTGAACCTCCTGAGCGAGGAATCATGCAAGAACCTCCCAGAAGCGTCACAGAACGGCTGTTTAACAAAAAAGTTTTCCTTCGCTCTTTTTACATAGGGGCAATAATTGCCGCTGGCGCCATGTTTGGCTGTTTAAGCGCCTGGTCTGCTGGAGGCTGGCAATTTGGCATGACATTGCCGTCAGATAGCATCGTTTATGTTAAGGGCACAACGATGACTTTCGCGGGCATAGTTATAGCCCAAGTTGGCAACGTTCTTGCCTGCAGAACAAACAAGCGCTCAGTGTTCAAGACGGATGTTCGTAGTAACAAGTGGATTTGGATAGGAATAGCATCACAAATCACAATACTATCCTTCTTAGTCTACGTGCCATTAATGCAAACACTTTTTGGCACAACCGCTTTAGATCTTGTTGACTGGGCTTTTCTGGCGCTTCTGACATGCATAGTGCTTTTCGCCGAAGAAATCAGAAAATGGTTTACCAGAAGACTAGTAAAATAGAGAAAAGAGACTCGAACGTTAACCTTTAATCCGCATTCTTCCTATCTACGGTTTTGATGTCTGGAAAGGAATTCTTCACAAGCCGTTATGAAAAGCTAGACTGGAAATACAGAGATGCAAAGCTTAGACAAGCAATCAGAATCAACACCATAAACGCTAAGGAAACAACAGTCATAGAAAGGCTTGAATCGCGTGGAATAAAGCTGGAAAAAATTCCCTTTCTGAAACATGGCTACTGGATTTCCAAATCAAAATTCTCGGTCGGCGCAACATCCGAATATCTATTAGGCTTATACTCAATTCAGGAGGCTGCTGCCCAAATTCCAGCAACTCTATTCACTGAACCGAAGAATAAGATTGTGTTGGATGGATGTGCTGCGCCTGGAGGGAAAACCGTTCAATTGGCAGATTTAATGCAGAACACAGGCGCAATAATTGCATTGGACATCAAAAAACAGAGGCTAACGGCATTGGCGAATCATCTTGAAAGATGCCGTGTAAAGAATACGATAGTTTACCTGTTGGATGCGAGAAAAGCTTCGCAGCTTAAAATGAAGTTTGACCGAATACTTTTGGACGTTCCATGTTCTGGCAACTTTGCAGCCGACAAAGAATGGTTTAGCAGAAGAACAATCAAGGATGTGGAAGAAAACGCAAGTCTTCAAAAAGAGATTTTGGCAGAGGCAGTCAAGGTTTTAAATGATGAAGGAGAAATCGTGTATGCAACATGCTCTCTTGAGCCAGAAGAGAACGAATTTAACATTGACTGGGCGATAAAAAATTTGAACGTGCAAGTTGAAAAAATCGACTGCTATGGCAAAAAGGCTCAAACTACGGTTTTTGGGAAACAATTAGACAGTCAGATAGAAAACTGTAGGCGAATTTGGCCTGGACAAACGCAAGGCTTCTTTGTCTGTAAACTCAGAAAGGCGTGAGCGTTCATGATAAGTCAGATAAATGATTTTGTAAGCAGATTTTGCGCAAAAATTAGCCTAGACGAGAGCATGATTGTTGGAAAGCAGAATAGACATTTTTTTCTAAACCAAAATCTGAGACGCATAATCAACAAGGACTTCTATTACGCTGGACTGTATCTTGGAAAAACCAAAAATGAAAGATTCTTTCCAAGTTTCAATTTGTTAAGGCTAATTTCCCAAAAAAACGCGAACAAGATAATTGTTGATAAGAAAAGTGAATGGCTCTTCATCTGTGGAAGAGACGTATTCAGAAAGGGAATAGTGAAGGTAACAGGTTCGAGAAGAAAGGGCGATTACACACTGATTCTAAATCGGCATGGTGAATGTCTCGGATTTGGCAGAATATTACACGATTTAGACGAGAAAAAAGACGAAGTTGCCGTGAAGAATATTTTGGATATAGGCGATTTTCTCCGGAGAGAACCACGATAGGTATAATTAGACTTTTAATCCCATCTCAAGCCTAACTTCCTTCTTCTCTACGTCCTCATTTGAGTATGCCGCAACATCAAAGCCAATCAGCTCAAAACCAAATTTCAGGTAAAAGTCTATCGCTGAAACGTTGCATGATTGTGTCTCCAGAACCAGCATCCTAGCGCCTTTCTCTTTTGCAAGTTTCACAGCATGTTTCATCAACAGCGTCCCTATTTCTTTCCTACGAAAATCTTCTCTTACCAGAAACTCCCAGACACGCATCCGCTTATTCCACTTCTCATAGCCCACCTCAATCCACCCCACATGCACACCGTTTATTTCTGCAGCGAAGGCTCTTGGCTCTTCAATATACGGCTGGAAAAACTCAGATTCAGAACTTTTCTCCAACGTCTTCTCGAGAGGTTTGAGAACTAACTCAATTTTCCAAGACTTTGATTCACGATGAATTGTTAAATCGTAATAGCTGGATGCAGTATACTTGTATTTTAGCTTCGGCAACGCAGCATCGCCCTTTTTAAGTTCAACTATCTTAACTTCTTGGCTCATAACAATCCTTCCCCGAAAAACTACGTTTCATGACATAATTGCAGACTGGTTTTGAGTATTTCGCATCTTTATGCGGCTTTTAACTCTTCCACTAATCTTTCGATTTTCACGATCTTCTGCTCTCTTCTAATCAAGTCGCGAAGCATAACAGCACCTTCTTTCAATTCTCTATTTCCAACAATTATCGCATAATCCATTTTCCTTCTATCCGCATCCTCCAAAGCCTTACTCACTTTTCGCCCCGTAACCTCGACCTCTGTAGCTATGTCTGCGTCTCTGAGCATATGAGAAATCTTCAGCGCTTCACCCCTCAATTTCTCATCAACGGGAACAACCGTAACCATCTTCTTCTCTTCTATTTTCAAAGGAATTTTTTGCATCTGCATTGCCAGCATTATCCTATCTATTCCATGAGCAATTCCAACCGCAGGAGTCGGTTCACCTCCGAACAGCTCGATAAGCCTATCATATCTTCCGCCTCCGCCTATTGCTATGTCAAGCTCTGGAACAACAACTTCAAAAATTATTCCAGTGTAATACTCCAATCCCCGAGCGAAACCCGCCTGCACATTCACATTAGTTTTGCATCCGCTTTCAGAAAATAGCCTCAAAATGCTCTCCAGATTTTCAACAGCCGTACAAGCCTTCTCGTATCCCTTAACGCTTTTGCGTATTTTTTCAATCGCCCCAAAGGCTTCGCCACTTTTAAGTTCTATCAAGTTGCGAAGTGATTTAACGCTATTTTTAGATGCGCCTGCACTTTCAGCCAGCTTAAGCGCTTCAGCATAGAGTTTCTTATCCATTAACTGCATGAGCTGATTCTGCACTTTCTCATCCAGATTCTCCTCTTCCATTATGCCTCTTAAAACTCCGACATGCCCAACTTTAAATGAATAGTTCCTTAGCCCCACTGCTTTCATTAGGCTATCCGTCAGCATAAGTATCTCAGCGTCTGCTTCTGGCTTGCCCGAGCCCATCAACTCAAAGTTTGACTGCCAAAACTCCCTATAACGCCCCTGCTGCGGCTCATCATACCGATAGAGACTTCCAACACAGAACAACCTAAACGGTCGAGGCTCATTCCTTAGGCTTGCCGCCACTAGTCTTGCTACTGAAGGCGTGAATTCTGGACGGAGGGCTATCATGCGTTCGCCGAGGTCTTTAAAAGCGTACATTCTTAAACGCACTTCTTCCCCCGCCTTCGCCGCCAAAAGCTCATACGATTCCACAACAGGCGTCATAATTTCCTTATACCCATAAAGCTCCGCTGTCTTTCTGGCTCTGTCCTCGATAAATCGCATTATTTTTGCTTCTTCAGGCAGAAAGTCTCTCATTCCACGAACAGTTTTGAAAGTCGACATCTCACTGTTTCTCCGTTTATTTCAGGGTTAGTTGTGAGACTGAATAGTAAACTATTTCCCCTCTACGGTTCATCGCAGACAGAATAAGCTCCTTTTTGAGACTCTGAGATTGTAACATAATACGCGTCAAGTTTTCAAGCGATAAGGGCTTTCCTTCCTGAACACTTAAAACCAAGTATTTTGCAGTATCCTTGCCATACTCGCCTCTTTCGTAAACTCGAAAATCAATGCCCGAACCGAAGCCCTCGCGAACAACGTAGCCGCGGCTTCTCAAATCGCGATAGGTTAAGTACTTCGCCCAAGCGTTCTCGTCAACACTCTTATAGCATTGCAGAAGCTTCTGAAAATCCACATTCTTACCTTTCTTGTCCTTAACCTCTAGCAGTTTCTTGTCCAAAAGGAAAAGTGCCTCATAAAAAGAAAGCAGAAGCTCGCCTTTCTCTGCTGCTCCATATCCTCTTGAAGTGAATTCGTCAAAATTTTGCCCTTCAGAAATTTTAACACCGTTATCTGTAAGCAAACCCTTAACCGTAAGCTCAGAAGCACTTGCGCTTTTCTCTTCTTTCATTTAGCCTGCACGTCCTTCTTGAAACTGCCTATCCTAATTCATTGAGGATGGGTTTTAAGTTTGCGGAACTCTTGCTTATGCAGAATGCCATCTTCGCAAATTATAGCTGTAACATATTCGAGCGGGGTTATGTCGAAGGCTGGATTTAGGGCTTTGACGCCTTTTGCGGCAATTCGTTTTGTGCCAATATGCGTGACTTCCTCGGGGTTTCTTTCTTCAATTACGACTTCTTTTACTGTTCTTGTCAGGTCAAATGTGGATTTTGGTGCTGCAACATAGAATGGTATGCCATGCTGTTTGGCCTGAATCGCTATGGAGTAGGTTCCAATCTTGTTAACCACAGCGTCGCGAACGATTCTATCCGCTCCAACTATGATCTTGTTAACTAGCCGCTTGTGCATGACATAGCCAACCATGTTATCCGTAATCAGCGTCACGGGTATTCCTTCTCTCACAAGCTCGTAGGTCGTCAGCCTAGCGCCCTGTAATTTTGGGCGAGTTTCAGTAGCAAGAATACTAATACGCTTTCCTTGCTCCCAAGCAGCACGCATCACGCCCAACGCCGTGCCATACTCCACAGTAGCCAAAGCACCTGCATTACAATGCGTCAAAATGACGTCTCCGTCAGCAATAAGCTCAGCTCCAATCTTGCCCATTAACCGATTTGCTGATGCATCTTCCTCCGCAATTTTCTCCGCTTCTCTCACGACAGAAGCTAC